>Ga0265316_10000167_pt1 | contig 74551 bp, 61 predicted proteins | sample 4522metaG_FD_202092 | JGI IMG/M metagenome (GOLD analysis project Ga0265316, IMG submission 202092) | Rhizosphere microbial communities from Carex aquatilis grown in University of Washington, Seatle, WA, United States - 4-5-22 metaG | ecosystem: Host-associated > Plants > Roots > Rhizosphere >... | reverse complement strand
CCATTGGCGCGGAATTCGCCGGGGCTGTGGGGGTTGGTCAGGTTCAATAAGCGAACCTCGTCATCGGTGGTGATATTCCGCCAAAGCTGGCCGTACCCTAAGAAAAACCGTTGATTGCCGGTGAACCCATCCAATACCGGCGGCTGGCCGCCGGGATATTTGGCCGCGGCGTAGTTTTGGTACGCGGTATAGGACGTGGTAATGCCGGCCATATCGCCGATGTTTTCGCCCAAAGTCAATTGACCATTGACGTGCACGCCGGGAATGGGCGAGTACTGGCTATATTGGGCGACCAAGCGCTGGGTTTTCTGTTGGAATTTCTGGCTGGCGGCCTCCGTCCACCAATTGCGCATTTTGCCGGTGCCGTCGAATTGGCGGCCTTGGTCATCGAAGCCATGGCCGATTTCATGGCCGATAGCCGCGCCAATGGAGCCAAAATTCACGGCGGGGTCGGCGTCGGCGTTGAAGAAAGGCGGTTGCAAGAGTGCGGCGAGAAAGACGATTTCATTGCGATCCGGGCTGTTGTAGGCGTCGACCGTTTGCGGGGTGTTGCTAAACTCCCAAGTCCGGATTGGCTCGTCCAGCTTGGCCCGCGCGTCAGCCCGAGCCCGCGCCTCCAATCGGTGGGAATTGCCCACCACATCGGCGGGGTCGATTTTGACAGAACGGTAATCGTGCCATTTTTCCGGATAGCCAATCTTGACATGGAAGCTCGCCAGCTTGTCCAGTGCTTCCTTGCGGGTGGGTTCGTCCATCCAGTCCAGCTTTTCCAAGCGTTGTTTCATGGCCTCGACAATGAAGCCCACCATCTCTTCGATTTTGGCTTTGTGGCCTTTCGGGAAATAGCGTTCCACGTAAAGTTTCCCCAAAGGCTCGCCTAGCAAGTGATTGGTGACATCCAGCGCTTGTTTTTCCAAAGGCTTTTGTTCGGCGATGCCTGACAGGCGACGGGAAAAAAGATCGAAATGGGCATCGGCCCAAGCTTTGGAGAGCAAGGGGGCATGGTTGTTCAAATAATGGTAGGCCACGTAGGCGCGCAGCGTTTCCACGGGGGTTTTCCCATAGAGCTTGGCCATGCCCTGGATAGGCTTGTCGGCGAACAATTGGATCCGCTTGACACCGCCAACCTCATTTCCGGTCAAAAACGCCGGCCAATCGAAACCAGGCGCATAGCGGGGCAACTGGTCAACATCCATGACGTGATAGGACTTGGGGAGGTCGCGCAATTGTTCCGGCGTCCAATGCAGCTTGGCCAACTGGGTTTCAAACTCAAACACGGCTTGGGCTTTTCGGCCCGCATCGGCCATCCCGGCCCGTTGCAAAACCCCTTCGATATAGTGCAAATACGCTTGCCGGTGGCTGGCAAACGGCTCGCCCTCTTGTCGATAAAAGTCCGGGCTGGGCATCCCCAAACCCGATTGGTCCACGACCAGAATATAATGTCCGGGTTGCCCCCAATCAATCATCGGCCCTAGTTCAAACAGCGGCTTATAGCCCACTTTGGCCATGCGGGAAGCCAATTCGCGGCGGTCTTTCGCCTGAAGGATCGCGGCCAACTCTGGCTTCAAGCGGTCAAACCCGCGTTCCTCGCGGCCTTGGACATCCATAAAGCTGCGGTAAAGGTCGGCCACTTGCTGTTCGGGTGAACCTGAAGCCGGGTGGCTGGCAAGCAAATCCTGGAGGAGGGTTTCCAACTGCTGTTCCGTGCCCAGGGTCACCGCCGAGAAAGAATTCAGCGAAGACAAGCCTTGGGGAATCTTGGCTTTGGCCAGCCAGCCTTGATTCACGTAGCGATAGAAATCGTCGCCAGGCTGGATGCCCGGCGCGATATTATTGAGATCGACTCCCCAATTTTTGCCGGGGATGGCGGCGGTTGCCGCCTCACTTGGTTTGGCGGGATGGCTGCAACCCTCCAGCATCGGCAAGGCGCCCATTAAGAGCGACGTTATGGCAAAGGGAAAAATCCGTTTTCTCATAGCGGGCAATCGGTCGGTCTGTGGTGGGCGGGCGGGGGCCATTGTGTGGTTTTCCTCAATTGAAAGCTCGTCTTGACCTTGGCCGTTCAATCAGTGGGCTAAGGACGCCGTGGATTGTCTTGCCATTACTCGGAGACAATCGGGCCTTTGCTGCCGGCATCCGAATCGACCCAGTAATCCTCGTTTTTCAGGCGGCGGTCGCCTTGGATGGTGTAGGTGATAAACCCGTCGCGGAACACCAGCGCGCCGTCGCTGCGTTTGGCTTTTACTTTCTTCCCATTCACCCAGACATGCTCTTTGTTGTCGACGCGGATGGTGGCCACGGTGGCCCCGGCAGTGCCTTTGGCCACCCATTGCCCGGCATAAGGCGTCTGGCTTGCGGCACTGCTTTTATCGGCAGGCGCTTCCGACCCTAAGCCGGCTTTGGCGTTTTCCGCCTTGCTCTTGTTGATGTCGCACCCTTGCGCCTCGGTGACTTGGGTGCAGCCGGAGCGCTCAAGTTGTTGCCGGTATTTCGCGTTGATCGCATAGGCGGGTGTTTGTGCCAGCAGGAGGACGCCCAGGGCGGCGATCAGTTTTTTCAACATCGTCAGTCTCAAGTAGGTTGGTTTGGATGCGCGCTTTGAAGCCCAAGCGCGCGCAGGGGGAACAGTGGAAGCCAGGCGCGTCGAAAATGTCTTGCCCAAAGTTTAACAGCGGCTGCCAGAATGTCACCAGGCAAGCCTGTTGTTTTATCGGCTTTTCAGCGCCTGCGACACGTCCTCCCGCGAGATCTCGTCGGCCCATATATCGAACTTCTCCAGCCGGTGCCTGCCAAACGTCGTCGTCAGCGCCGCGTCGGCGGCGTCGCGGCCCCGCGCCATCAAGATGCGCCCGACGCGTGGGATGTTGTTGCGGGCGTCGAAAGTGTGCCATTGCCCGCCGAGGAACACCTCGAACCAGGCGCTGAAATCCATCGGCGGCACCAGCGGCACTTGGATGTCGCCGAGGTAGCCGGTGGCGTAGCGGGCGGGGATGCCCATGCAGCGGCAGAAGGTGATGGCGAGGTGGGTGTAGTCGCGGCACACGCCGCGCTGGTCGATGAAGGTCTCGTAGGCGGTGCGGTCGCAGCGGGCGGATTCGTGCGCGAAGGTGACATGATGGTGTACCCAGTCGCAGATGGCTTGCACCCGCCCCCAGCCGCCCGGCCCGGCGCCGAACAGATCCCAGGCCGCTGCCGACAGTTTTTCGATTTCGCAATAGCGGCTGCCCAGCAGGTATAGCAGCGTGTCGGTGGGCAGTTCATGGACGGTGTGCTGCCGGGCATCCGGCGTCAGCCTGTCCGGCAAGCCGCCGTCGACCATAATGGCGTCGTTGCGCAGGTGCAGGCGTCCGCCGGGGCAGAAGGCGCGCGCGCAGCGGTTGCCGTAGCTGTCGATGAAATCTTCGATGACCAGCGCCGGGTCGCCGGTCAAGCGCTCCGGTTTTATCACGAACGCCGACCGGCTCGGATGCGTGTACAGCAGCATGATCATTTCAGTGGGCTGGGGGAAGGAATAGGCGATATCAAAACCAATTCGAATGAACATGGCGTTCCTGGTGGGTGGGGAGGAAGGGGCCGGCGCGGCATTGGGGGCGCTGGGTGTGCGTAGGCTTGGCCGTCCGTGGGCCGGTGGAAGCGGTGTCATGTCAGCGCGAAAAGTGTTAGTCTGGCAAGCCATGCAACACGAGGGCGGCGAGGGCTTATGTCCCCGTCCGCCGATGAATCAGGGGAGCGCTATGACGTACTGTGTCGGTATCCTGTTGGATAAGGGAATGGTCTTCGCCTCGGACTCGCGGACTAACGCGGGTGTGGACAACATCGCGAAGTTTTGCAAGATGTCGGTGTTCGAGCGCCCCGGCGACCGGGTGGTCGTGCTGTTGAGCTCGGGGAACCTCGCCGGCACGCAGGCGGTCATCAGCGTGCTGAGGCAGCGGGGCAAGGTCGAGGACGGCTCCCCGCACATCTGGAACGCCAAGACGCTGTTCGACGCCGCCGGTCTGGTGGCGGACGCGATGCGCGACATCGACCGCCGCGACGGGCCGTATTTGCTGGAGAGCGGCGGCTTCAACGCGTCCTTCATCCTCGGCGGGCAGATCAAAGGCGAGCCGCCGCGGCTGTTCCGGATTTACGCGGAAGGCAATTTCATCGAGGCGGATGTGGGCACGACGCCGTATTTCCAGACCGGGGAGGCCAAATACGGCAAGCCGATCATCGACCGCGTCATCACGCCCGCCACCAGCCTGGTGGATGCCGCCAAATGCGTGCTGGTCTCCTTCGATTCGACCATGCGCAGCAATCTGTCGGTCGGCATGCCGATTGACCTGGTTTGCTACCAGCGCGACAGCCTCAAAATCCAGATGCGCCGCCGCTTCGACGAGGGCGACGCTTATTTCACCGCGTTGAGCGGCCAATGGAGCGTCGGTGTGCGCGATGTGTTCAGCCGGCTGCCCGAGCCTGGGCTGGGCGCTTGAGCGCCCTGAACCCAAGCGGATAGGCTAAACGGGGCAAGCCTCAAGCCACAAACTCCACATCCACGGCGCAAGGCCCCTTGTCGTTGTTGCCGATCCGGTAGGTCACTTCGTCGCCGACGCGCAGTTCGTTGAAGTCGGCGTTCAGCACCGAGGCGTGGAAGAAGAAGAGGTTGCTCGACCCGTCGCTGGGGGTGATGAAGCCGAAGCCTTCGCGCAGGGCTTGGATCTTGCCCGACAAGCCGCCGCCGGGCAGCGGGGCGGGGGCGGGCGGGGTGGGCGGCGACTGTATCGTCGAGGCGGGCGGTTTCCTGACGATTTCCACCGGCTTTTGGAACGAGCCGATTTCCTTGTGCGGCACGAACAACTGGTCGATCCTGGGGTCGGATTTGCGCGAGTCGATGATCTGGTGCATCAGCACCGGATAAGTCACTTCCTCCAGCAGCACCTGCGCGGTGCGCGTCTCGCGGTCCTTGCCGCTTTGGTCGATGTAGGAGAAGCCCCAGCCCAGCAGCATGACCCGGGTGCCCAGCGCGTTCAGTTTGCGCACCAGCGGCAGGAAGTCGCCGTCGCAGGCGATCAGCACGATCACGTCGAAACGCTTGTAGATGGCCAGCTCGTAGGTTTCCAGCGCCAGCCACACGTCGATGCCTTTTTCGCCGTCCGGCCCTAGCGGCAGGTAGTGGGTGATCACGCCTTCGCGCATCAGGATGTCGTCGAACTGGCGCTCGCGCAGCAACAGCCCCCTAGCCTCCGCTTCCTGCGCGCGCGGACGGCCGCGGAAATAATGGGCGTCCACGATCTGACAGTATTTGACGTCTTCCCCTTCGGCCTCCGAAACCTGGTGGCGGATGAATTCATGCAGGCCGTCAATACTGATGCGCGCCTTCCTGACATGCTGGTATTGATAGTAATTGCTGACATGAAAAAAATAATTTCCATCATAGAAAACGCCGATGCGTGTTAATTTTGATTTTTCAAATGACATTGATTTCTCGAGTGGGTTTGATGAAGATTGGCGGCCGCCCGGCGCAAGCGCGGGCCAGACGGCCAAAACGTGCGGACGGCCGCGTCAGTCCCGGAAGTTGTTGAACTGCAAAGGCTGTTCCAGCTCGGTGGCGCGCAGCAGTGCGATGCATTCTTGCAAGTCGTCGCGCTTTTTGCCGGTGATCCGCACTTTGTCGCCTTGGATGGCGGCCTGCGTTTTCAGCTTGCTGTCTTTGACCAGTTTGACGATTTTCTTGGCGAGGGCGGACTCGATGCCCTGGACCAGGGTGATGGTCTGCTTGGCCTGCCGGCCGAGGGTCTTGGGCGGGTCGGCTTTGAGGCTGCCGATATCCACGCCGCGCTTGGCCAGCCGGAGGTGGAGGATTTCCCGCATCTGCTGGAGTTGGAAGTCGCTTTCGGCGGCGAGGGTGATGACGGAGTCGGCCAGTTCATAGCTTGCGCCCGAGCCTTTGAAGTCGAAGCGGGTCTCCACCTCGCGGTTGGCCTGGTCCACCGCGTTGGCGGCTTCGTGCAAGTCGATTTCGGAGACGATGTCGAAAGAGGGCATGTCGTTTTCTCTTAAAATAACTACGGTTACGCTTGATGTTAGTGATCCGCCCGGGGCGTCGGCGGACGCTTTGAAGGCTCAGGGCGTCGCGCCTCGCCGAATTCCGCGGCCGCTACGCGGCAAGGGGCGCTTCATAAATGGCGGGCTTTGCGGACGATTTCCCAGGCCTTGCGGATCTCGTGGGTTTTTTCGTTGGCGAGCCGCACTTTTTCCTCCGGCACGCCCGCGGCCGCCAGCTTGTCGGGGTGGTGTTTGCTCAACAGGCGGCGGTAGGCGCGGCGGATTTCGTCGTTGTCGGCGGAGGCGTCCACGCCCAAGGCGGTGTAACATTCCGCCAGCGAGGGCTCCTTTGGCCGCCCGAACGGCTGCTGCCCGCGCCAGCCGCTCCGCGAAATCCGCAGTTGCGCCTCGAGCGCGGCCTTCAGCGCGTGGAATTCGAAGCGGGAGAAGCGCAGGCGCTCGCACATCCGCAGCAGCAGGCGCTCCTCGGCGGGGTGCAGCAAGCCGTCGGCCAGGGCCAGCTCAAGCTGGAATTCCACGAAGGCGCGGATCAGCGCGAAGCGGTTGCCGCATTCGGCGCGCAACTGCCCCAGCGCATGGTCGAGGTCGAACGCTTCCCGCTTGCCTTCGGTGAACAGGCGCACGGCGGCTTTCCGCATGTCTTCGCTCAATTGCAGCCGGCCCATGATCCTCCGGGTCAGCTCGATTTCCGCCTCGTTCACCCGCCCGTCGGCCTTGGCGAGATGCCCCATGACCGAGAAGACGGCGGTGAAAAAAGCCATCTGCGCCCGGTATTGTTCGGCGGAATCGACCTCCACGCGGAACGGGCCTTGTTCGCCTTGCTTCTGGTCGAATTGGTGCCCCATCGCCGCGCCAAACATCGCGCCCACAGGGCCGCCCATGATGAATCCGAAGGTGCCGCCGATGAGCTTGCCTAGCCAGCTCATGGGTTCCGTCGTCGATTTATTTCACGCTTGCTTGCAAGCATGACAAAATTACATGATCGTCCGCTTTTCATCAAAAAAACCCAAGCGAGAAAGCATGAACGCCCCCGAAACCCTCTACGAGACCCACCTGTCCAGCCTGCCTTTGAAGGCGCGCGGCAAAGTGCGCGATATTTACGACATCGACGAGGAGCATATGCTCATCGTCACAACCGACCGGCTTTCGGCCTTCGACGTGATCCTGCCCGACCCCATTCCCGGCAAGGGAAGGGTTTTGACATCCATCGCGCATTTCTGGTTCCAAAAGACTCGGCACATCATCCCCAACCACTTGTCCAGCCTGAGCCTGGAGGACGCGGTGCGGAACTCCGGCGAACGCGCGCTGCTGCAAGGCCGGGCCGTCGTGGTGCGCAAGCTCAAGCCCCTGCCGGTGGAGGCCGTGGTGCGCGGCTATCTGACCGGCTCGGGCTGGAAAGATTACCAAAAGACCGGCTCGGTGTGCGGCATTCCGCTGCCTCCGGGGCTGCGGATGGCGCAACAACTGCCGGCGCCTTTGTTCACCCCGTCCACCAAGGCCGCGATGGGCAGCCACGACGAGAACATCGACTTTGCCCAAACCGTCGAACTGCTCGGGCCGGCCTTGGCGGAGAAAGTCCGCGAGGCCAGCTTGCGCCTCTACACCGAGGCGGCGGCCTACGCCTTGGCGCGGGGCGTCATCATCGCCGACACCAAATTCGAGTTTGGTCTCGACGGCAGCGGTGAATTGTACCTGATTGACGAGGTCTTGACTCCCGATTCCTCCCGTTTCTGGCCGCTGGACCAGTACCAGGTCGGCATCAGCCCGCCCAGCTTCGACAAGCAAATCGTCCGCGACTATCTGGAAACCCTGGATTGGGACAAGACCCCGCCCGGCCCTAGGCTGCCGCCTGAGGTGTTGGCGAAGACGTCCGCCAAGTACCGCGAGGCGGAGGCGCGGCTGACCGGCGCTTAAGGCGGGCTGGTCAAAAGCCGGCGGGGCGGTGGCGCTTTCAGCGCCCCGCCCAAGGATGGCTCACCGCGCGGGGCGGGCCAGTTCGCCGCTTTGGTAGTCTTTGACCGCCTGTTCGATCTCTTCCTGTGTGTTCATGACGAAGGGCCCGTGCTGGACGACCGGCTCGCCTAGCGGGTGGCCCGCCAACAGCAGAAAGCGCGCGCCTTCGGGGCCGGCGCTGACGTCGATCCGCCCGCCCGCCGACAGCACGCCGGCCTGGTGGCTGGCGAGGCTCGCGCCGCCGATCCGGACGCTGCCTTCGTAGGGGTAGACGAAGGCGTTTTTTTGGCTGTCGACGGGCTGGGAGAATTCCCCTCCGGCGTCCAGGGCGATGTCGAGAAACAAGGGCTCGGTCGCCAGCCCTTGGATGGGGCCTGGGATGGCTTCGCCGCCTGCGGCCAGCGTGCCGGCGATGATTTTGACGCTGCCGCCGCCGGGCCAGTCAGCCTGCGGAATTTCGGCGGGCTGGATGTCGCGGTAGGACGGTTCTTTCATTTTCTCCCGGGCCGGCAGGTTGATCCACAATTGAAACCCGCGCAGCCGGCCTTGCTCTTGTTGCGGCATTTCCGAATGGATGATGCCCCGGCCGGCCGTCATCCATTGCACGCCGCCGCTTTTCAGTTCGCCCACGTGGCCGAGATGGTCTTCATGGCGCAGGTGGCCGTCCAGCATGTAGGTCACGGTCTCGAAGCCCCGGTGCGGGTGGGGCGGGAAGCCGGCGATGTAGTCTTCGGGCGAATCGGAGGAGAACTCGTCCAGCATCAGGAAGGGGTCGAGCCGCCGCTTGCCGCCGAGGCTGCGGCGAAGTTTGACGCCCGCGCCGTCGGTGGTGGGGAGGGATTCGATGACATATTGCAGCGTGCGTGTCGCCATGGCTTGGCTCCTGGTTGTTTTTAAAGTGCTTGGGTTGAGGATCGCTAAACGATTTACCCATTGCAAGAAAAGTGCGTTATTTTTGTCACTCTTCCGGCCTAGGGCCGGCCCCCAGCGCCAGGAGAACCTCGCATGCCCAACTCTGAACAACCGGCGGATTTGTCCAATGGGTCACGCCTCGATGTGATTTTTAGCTACGCTTTCCGGCCTTTCTTTCTCCTGGCGGGCGCTTACGCGCTGCTCATGCTGCTGGCCTGGGCCTCTTACTTGAGCGGGGTCGTCGGCTGGCCCGACGGCCTGCCGCCGAGGATACGGCATGGGCATGAAATGATTTTCGGCTTTGGCGGCGCGGCCGTGGCCGGCTTTCTGCTGACCGCCGTCGCCACCTGGACGGCCCGCCCGCCCGTGTCCGGGCGGGCGCTGATGGCCTTGTGCGCGGTCTGGGCCGCAGCGCGGCTGGGCGGCTTCCTGCCGGGGGCCTTCGGCTGGGTCGTGTGGGGCTTGTCCAGCCTGATGTTTTGGGGCGGGCTGCTGGCCTTGATGGGCGGTGAGCTGTTCGCCGCGGGCAATGCCCGCAATTACAAGGCGCTGGTGTTGTTGTCGGCCTTCCTGGCGACCGAAGCCGTTTTCTTTATGACCGCCGGGGGCCAGGTCGAGTTGCAGGAAACTTGCCTCAGGACGGGGATTTTGTTGCTGGTCGGGATGATTATTTTGGTCGGCGGACGCATCATTCCGGCGTTCACGCAAAACTGGCTGCGCCAGAACCGGCCGGCGTCGGCTGTGCAACTGCCCGCTTTCGACCGCGTCGACGGGGCTTCGGTCGCGTTGACCGCCTTGTTCGCGGCGGGTTTTGTGTTATGGCCGCAGTCGGCCTTGACAGGGGTGGCGGGCTTGGCCGCCGCTTTCGCGCAAGGCGCGCGCCTGGCGCGCTGGCAAGGCTGGCTGGCGGCGAGCGAGCCTTTGCTGTGGGTGCTGCACCTGGGCTTCGGCTGGATTCCGCTGGGCTTTTTGCTGTTGGGCGTCAGCATTCTTGGCTTCCCTGGCCTTTGGGAAAGCGGCATCCACGCCCTGGCCTATGGCGCGGTCGGCACGCTGGTCCTGGGCGTCGCCGCGAGGGTGGCGCTGGGCCACACGGGCCGGCCCCTGCAAGCGCCTCCGCTGATGACCTTGGCTTTTGTGCTGGTCAACCTGGGCGCGTTGTGCCGAATCCTGGCCCAGCCCGGCAGCGGTTCGTGGATGACGCTGTCGGTGGCCCTGTGGCTGGGGGCGTATGGCTTGTTTTTAATCCAATATGTGCCGATTTTATTGGCTTCCAGGGTGAAGGCGGATTGAGCCGGTTTGACTGGGCGCGGGGGTGTTGCGCGTTTTGCTTTTCTATCAATGATCAAGGATCGCTCCAAAAGCCAATGTCCCGCTTGACTCACGCTGTTCCCGCGCTGCTGGCGGCTTGTTGGCTGACTGGCGCCGCTGCCGCCCAGGCACCCGAGCCGGTCGTGCTCCAGCTCAAGTGGAAGCATTCCTTCCAGTTTGCCGGTTATTACATGGCGCGGGAGAAAGGCTATTACCGGGAGGCGGGCTTGGAGGTGGAGTTGCGCGAGGGCGAGCCGGGCAGCAATTTCGTCGGTGAAGTCTATGCCGGCCGGGCGCAGTATGGCACGGGCTCGACCAATGTCTTGCTGGACCGCAACGCCGGCCAGCCGGCGGTGGTGTTGGCGGTGATCTTCCAGCATTCCCCGGAGGTTCTCATGGTGCCGCAAAAGTCCGGCATCACCACGCCCCAGCAATTGGTCGGCAAGCGTGTCATGATGACAAGTTTCAGCACGCCGGCGATTGCGCCGATGCTGCTGAACGCGGTCGGCTCCCTGGACAAATTCACGCTGCTGGAGCAAACCAACAACCTGCAATCCTTGATCGATGGCAAGATCGACGCCATCGCCGGCTATTACACCGACCAGCCGTATTATTTCCAGGAAAAGGGGTTTCCCGTCCATTCGCTGAGGCCCATTTATTACGGCGTCGATTTCTACGGCGACAACCTGTTCACCACTGAAACCGAGTTGCGCAACCATCCGGCCCGGGTGAAGGCGTTCCGGCTCGCCAGCCTGAAAGGCTGGGAATATGCGATGGCCCATTCCGAAGAAGCCATCGCGGTTGTGCGGCAGTATGGATACCCGTTTGACATCGGGCATTTGCGTTACGAGTACAACACGATGAGGGAATTGCTGCTGCCGGAATTCATCGAGATGGGGCAGATGACCGTCGGGCGTTGGCGGCATGTCGCCGACGCCTATGTGCAATTGGGCATGTTGAGGCCGGACTATTCCTTGGACGGTTTCCTGTACGACCCCCACCCGGTGGTCGAGTTTGAGCAAGTCAAGCGCTATGCCTTGTTCACGCTGGCCGGCACGGTCTTGGCCGCGCTGGTGATCTTAGGGCTGGTCGCGTTCAACCGCCGTTTGCGGCGGGAGGTGCGGGAGCGCAAGCGTGTCGAGATCCAGTTGCGGCAAAGCGAGCAGCGCTTGACGGAAGCCCAGCGGATCGCCCACATCGGCAGTTGGGAAGTGGATCTGGCCGGTGGCGGGGCGATCTGGTCGGACGAGACCTACCGCCTGCGAGGCTACGAGCCGGGGGCGGTCGAGCCGTGCCTGGAGAATTTCCTCTCCCCCATCCACCCGCAAGACCGCGCCAGCGTGGAGGCGGAAATCCTCGCCGCGCAACAACGCGCTGACGGGGCGTACGGGGTCGAGTACCGGGTGGTTTTGCCCGGCGGCGGCGAGAGGCTCATCGACGGGCGGGGCCGGGTGGTTTTCGACGGCGAGGGGCGGCCGCTGCGTCTCGTCGGCACCTCGCTGGATATTACCCGCGAGCGCAAGCGCGGCGAACAAGATTTGGCGGAAAGCCGCGCCCGGCTGGCCTGCGTCGTCGAGTCGGCGATGGACGCGATCATCGCCGTGGACGAGGGGCAGCGCATCGTCCTGTTCAATTCGGCGGCGGAGAAGATGTTCCGCTGCCCGGCGGCGGACGCTTGCGGCCAGTCCATCGGGCTGTTTGTCCCCGAACGCTTCCGGCAGGCGAATATCGAGGGCATATTCCTGGCGGGCGGCGGACTCGCCGGCCAGGACAGCGCGCTCACCGGCTTGCGCTCGGACGGCGAGGAGTTTCCGGTCGAGTTTTCCATCGCCAGGGCGGAGGTGGGCGGCAGCACGCTGTACACGGTCATTCTCCGCGACATCACCGAGCGCAGGCGCGCCGAGCAGGCTTTGCGGGACGCCACCCGCCGCAAGGACGAGTTTCTGGCGATGCTGGCCCACGAGTTGCGCAACCCGCTCGCGCCGATCCGCACCGCCGTGCAGTTGCTGAAACAGCCCGGCGTGGGCGGCGGCCCCCAGGGCGAGTGGTGCCGGGATGTCATTGACCGGCAAGTGCGCCATCTGGCCAGGCTGCTTGACGACTTGCTCGACGTCGCCCGCATCATGCAGGGCAAAATCACCTTGAAGACCGGGCGCGTTGTGCTGGGCGAGGTTGTGGAGCGGGCGCTGGAAACCAGCCGCCCGTTGATCGACGCGCGCCAGCAAGGCTTGGCCGTGACGCTTCCAGGGCGGATGCCTTGGCTCGATGGCGACCCCGTCCGCTTGGCGCAAGTCTTGTCGAACCTGCTCAACAACGCGGCGAAGTACACGCCGGAGGGCGGGCGCATCGTGTTGGACGCGGTGGTGGAGGAGGGCTGCGCGGTCATCCGGGTGCGCGACAGCGGCATCGGCATCGCCCCGGATCTGCTGCCCCATGTCTTCGACCTGTTCACCCAGGCCGACCGCTCCCTGGCCCACGCCCAAGGCGGGCTGGGGATCGGGCTTGCCCTGGTGCGCAAACTGGTCGAGTTGCACGGCGGCAGCGTGGTGGCCGCGAGCGCGGGGCTGGGCCGGGGCAGCGAATTCACCGTGCGCCTGCCGCTTTTTGCCACCGCCGCCGAACCGGCCATGGCCGTCCCGGCGGCGGCCAGGCCGGTGGCGTCGAAGCGCCGCGTCCTGGTGGTGGACGACTACGCCGACGCGGCGGCGACCCTGGCCTTGCTACTGCGGGAGGCTGGGCATGAGGTCGAAACGGCGGACTGCGGCGCGAAGGCCCTGCAACTTTCGGCCGGGTTCCTCCCCCAGGCGGTGGTGCTGGATATCGGCCTGCCCGATTTGGATGGCTACGAGGTCGCGCAACGGTTGCGCCACAGGCCGGAAACCCGGCATGCGCTGCTGGTCGCCGTGTCCGGCTACGGGCGGGCGGACGACCGCAAACGTTCGCAGGCCGCAGGCTTCGACCACCATTTGCTGAAGCCGGTCGATTTGCAGGCTTTATGCGCCTTGCTCGAATCCGTCGCACCGGGTTTGATTGGCGACAGCCAGGCGGGATGACGCCCCGGCCCGCTGTTGCTATTGGGAGACCGTAAAACGGGCGACCGTGCCGGCTTTGCCTTTCGGCTGCGCAAACGGCTGGCCATTGAGTTCGATCTTGGTGGCGGGAGAATTGCCCAGCACCATTGTGAACGGTGCCCGTCCGGCGTAGGCGCGGTCGGTGCCGGCTGGCAGGTTTTCGTACACGAGGCGGCGGCCGGTCTGGTCGTGGATGGCGACCCAGCCGCTGGCCGAGAGGTGGATGGCGATGCTGTCCGGCCCAAGGCCTGCGGGCTCGCTGGGCGGTGCGGGGCTGGCGGGGGGCGGCGGTATGCCGGTCGCCGCTTCGGGCGGGTGGCTGGCCGGCGCGGGCGGGTTCGTGGCGGGCGGTTCTTTTGGCGTTGGCTGGGCGGTGGGCTCGGTTCCTGTCCCGCCGGGCTCGGGTGGCTTAGGCCCGGCCAGGCTTGCCGTCTGGCCGGGAAGGGGGGCGGAGGGGCTTGCTTCCCCGGATTGCGCGGGCACCGCCAAGTCCGCCTTGGCCATTGGCGGGCCTGTGTCCTCGAATGCCTGGAACGCTTTGCTGGCGGCCCACAGAACCAGTGGCAGGCTGACCACGGCCAGCGGCAGAAAAAGGCTTAGGGCGGATTTTTTAGCCTGCGCCGACTCGCTTTGCGGTTGCGCGGGGAGGTGGTCCGGAACCTGTGTCCGGTTGTAGGATTCGATCAGGGGGTCGGCGGGCAGATTCAGCAGGCGCGCGTAGTTGCGCAGATAGCCGCGCACGTAGACCGGCTCGAAGCGGCCAAATTCATCCCCCTCCAAAGCCTCGATCACGCGCGGAGAGAGGTGCAACGAAGCGGCGGCGGAGGCTATCGACAGGCGGCAGGCTTCGCGGGCCAGCCGCAATTGCAGGCCCAGCTCTTGCGGACGGATGGGCAGTTCAGCAGGGGGGTCGAGTGATTTTCCCAAACATCATCTCCTGTCATTGGCAGTATTTGCGGATGTTGGCTTCGATTTCGCCATAGTCTATGACGCGGTCGCGGTTTAGCGCTTCGTCGCGCAGGACATAGCCGACGCCGTAGCCCATCAGCGGCGTCCACTCCGAGCGCGGGTTGGCCGCCGCGTCGCGGATAAATTCGGCCTTCAGGCTTTGGTAGCGTTCGCATTCTTCCTGCTGCCGCTGCACCGCCTGGTGGATGCTGTCGGCGTCGCCGCCCGCTTGGCCAGGCGGCGGGACGGCCTGGCCTGCGTCCTGCGCGCGCTCAAGTTGCTCCTGCGTCATCACCTTTTCCGCTGCCGTCGCGGCGGCGGGGGGATGTTCGCCGTAATGCACCTCCCCGCGCTCGTCGGTCCATTTGTACACATCGGCCTGGGCGCATCCGCACCCCGCTATCAACAGCATCGCCGCAACGCGTTTCATCTGGTTTTCCTCGCCGTGAAGGGATGCGAAGCATCTTAAGGCCTGGGCCGGCCGGGTCAATGTCGGCCAGTATAGTTGATTTTCACGGCTTTGGGCTTTGCGTCGGCGCGGTTTTTTTAGTGGGGCGTGTCCTGGGCGGTGTCGCTTTTTCCGGTTTTGTGCTTGCCGGCTGGCATGGCCTTCCCGGCTGCCTTGGGTGCTTGCTTGGCCTCCGCCTGCGCGCCGTCCTTCAGCGTCTGCGCGGCGTTTTCCTGGCCTTGTTCCTTGACGGCGGCGGGCGCATTCGGTACGGTTTCTCGGGCGGCATTGGCCTTGTCCGCCGCCTCGCCGGCGGCTTTCACTCCCTTGGCTGGCTCGCTGGGCGCGGCGTCCTGGGCTGCTTTCGCCGGCTGCCCCGCCTGGGCGGCGGGTGCCAGGCTGTGGAAGCCGGCTGGCGCGCCGGCCTCGGCCAGGCCCAGGCCGGCGAACGAAGACAGGGCGAAGGCGATGATGATCGTTAACTGCGTTTTCATGGAGCGTCTCCTGATAAGGATTGTGGGTTTGTGGAATGCCCGCCGTCTTGCTGAATTAAGACCTGCGGATAATCCAAAATAATTCGCTTGAAACCCCGGTATCGGCTGTTTCGCCTGGGTTTCCGGCGGCACCTTGGTCGTTTGGTGTGATACCAATCTACGCCTTTTCTCTTAAATGAAACTTAAAACGTGAATAGCATGAAAAATCTGACGGAATGTCCTGGGCGGAAGCGGCTCAACGACGAAATACACGCCCGCCCCTATGTCGAAGTCAACTCGCCCGAGCAGGTTTCTTACATCGCCTTGCTGGTGGACCGGGAGGAGCGCTTGCGGGAATTGGCGCACTTGCAGGCGCTGTGCCAACATTTTCAACTGCCTGCCCCGGACAATTTGGACGGCAAGGAATTCCACATCGACTGCGGTGGTTTCCGGCTGAAGATGGAGTTGCACGCGGAGTTTACCCACTACAAGTTTTTTCGCCAGCAAGCCTTTGCCGACCCGTTCGCCGAGCCGGTGATCGCCGCGGTGCCCGAGGACTGGCTGGCCGGCCTGCCCGGCCGGGTGCTGGTCGGCATCCATGTCGCCATCGTTGACGCGGCAGACTCGCCGTTCGACCTGTCGCCGGACGGCCTGCCACAGTTTTTCGACGGCAACCGCTTGATCGGCGGCAAGGTCTCGGGCGGGGCGGCCGCGGCCTACAGCGACTTCAACCTGCATGGCGACGGCTTTAGCCGCCTGCTGATCGTCAATGAAAATTTCGCCCCCGGCCAGGCGGGGCGCTGCTTGCAGCGCCTGTTGGAGATTGAAACCTACCGCATGATGGCCTTGTTCGCGTTGCCGAAGGCGCGGGCCATTTTGCCGGAGCTGCCCGACGCCGACCGCAAGCTGGTGGCATTGACGGCGGCCTTGGCGGAAGGCCGGGAGCATTCCGACGAAGCCTTGCTCGACGAACTGACCCAGTTGGCCGCCGTGATGGAGAACAAAGTCTCATCGACCTATGCGCGCTTCAACGCCACCCGCAGCTACGCCTCGCTGGTCAACATCCGGCTGGAGCAATTGCGCGAGTCGAAAATCGAGGGCATCCCGACCTTCACCGAGTTTTTGACCCGCCGGCTGACGCCCGCGATGGGCACCTGCGAGGCGGTCGACCAGTGGCTGCACCAGTTGAGCCAGCGCATCGCCAACACCAACCAATTGTTGCTGACCCGGATCGACGTGCGGCGCAAGCAGCAAAACCAGGACATTTTGGAGTCGATGAACCGGCGCTCGCGCGTGCAATTGCGTTTGCAACAGGCCATCGAGGTGTTGTCGGTGGCGGCGGTCACGTATGCGGCGATCAGTTTGCTGGGCTTGTTCTTCAACGGCGTCAAGTCGGTCGGCATACCCTTTAATTCCGAGCTGGCCATGGCGCTGTTAATCCCGGTTATCGGGTATCTTGTCTATTTGGGCGTGCTGCATTTGCATGAGACGATTGAGCGGGAGGAGGGGGAAGACAAGCCTTAGTGTGCGGTTTCAGGTGCGCGGCGTGGGCTTTTCTCGCCATCAGGGTTCGTGTTCGACCAAGCGATAGCCCACCCCCACTTCAGTCACAAGATAGCGTGGCCTGGCGGGGTCGGCTTCCAGCTTGTGCCGCAACTGGCCCATATAGATTCGCAGGTAGTGGCTGTCATGGACATGTTCCGGCCCCCAAACTTCTTTGAGCATCTGGCGATGGGTCACTACCAACCCGGCTTGGCGGACGAGCAAGGCGAGCAGGCGGTATTCGATGGGGGTGAGGCTGACCTCGGCACCGGCTTTGAACACTTTGCGCCGCAAAAGGTCGATTTTCAACGGCCCCAGCGCGAAGACTTCTTCTTTGGCGGCTGCTTTGGCTGCCCGGCGCAGCAGCGCCCGCAGCCGGGCATCGAGTTCGCCGGTGCTGAAGGGTTTGGTCAGGTAATCATCGGCCCCGGCGTCCAGCGCCTCGATTTTGTCCCGCTCCTGGCTGCGCGCCGAGAGAATGAGGATGGGCAAGTCCGATACCAGCCGGAGGCTGCGCACCAAAGACACGCCGTCCATGTCGGGCAGGCCCAAATCGACAATAGCCAGGCCGGGAGGTTCGGCTTTAACCGCGGCCAAACCCCGTGCGCCAGTTTCCGCTTCTTGGATGCCCCAGCCACGACCGCCTAAACCGGCTTTGAGAAAACGCCGGGTTTGCGGGTCGTCCTCGATGATAAGGATCAATGGGCTTGGCCCGGTCATGGCAAAACCTCCTCTTCCCGCGCCATGGCGGGCGGTTCGCGCAGCGGCAGGCCCAGCATGAACACGGCGCCGCCGCCAGGCCGGTTGGCCGCGCTCATGCTACCCCCGTGGGCTTCGGCGATGGCGCGGCACAGGGACAGCCCCAAGCCCATGCCGGTTTGCGGGCTCTCGGCTTCGAGCCGGAAGAATTTCTCGAACAGCCGGTTTTCCAGCCCCGCCGGAATGCCGGGGCCACGGTCGGCCACGTCCAGCCGGAGCGCGGAAGATTGCGCGCTGGCGCTGATGTCGATGGGGCTGCCGGGCGGGGTGTATTTGATGGCGTTTTCGACGAGGTTGGTCAACACCTGCTGCACCAGCACGGCGTCCATCCACACGAGGGGCAGGTCGTCGGGCAGGCGGATGTTCACCGGCCTGTCTTCCAGGGCTTTGTCCAGGCGCGCCAGGGTTCCGCCCACAACCTCCTCGACGGCGTTCCATTCCCGTTGCAGGACGATTTTGCCGGTGGTGATCCGCGCCATGTCGAGGATCTTGCTCATCAGTTCCGACATGCGCTCGGCCTCGTCCAATATAGCCTTCTTGAAATCGTTGCGTTCCTCAGTATCCAGGCTGGTTTCCCGTTCCACCAAAATCCCGGCGGCCCCTGTGATCCGCGTCAAAGGGGTGCGCAGGTCGTGGGAGATGGCGCTCAACAGGGAATTGCGCAGCGCTTCCGCTTCCGCCTGCAAGGTGGCCTCCCGGGCCTGCGCCGCCAGTCTGACCCGTATCAGCGCCTGGGCGATTTGATTCAAAAATGTGTTCATGAATGTCGTGACCTCCCGGTTGGACAGGTTCGGCACCGATGCCGTCCGGATTGCCAGCACGCCCACCATGCCTTGGGAGGCTTCAAGCGGAAAATAGGTGATGTGGTCTTTGACCGGTATGTAGGCGTTATCGCCAGTGCTGGACTTTTTGCTGTCGAACAGCCATTGGGCGGTGCCCAAGTCGGCGCCCCGCAGTGATTGCCGGAGCGGTCGGCCGGCAGGGTGGCGCAGATGGCCGCCGGCGTCCGGCAACAGGAGCACGGACGAAGCCCCCAGTTCGTCATCAATATTGGATACCGCCGTCTGGACGACGGTCTGCTCATCTTGGACTTCGGACAAGGCCCGGCTCAGGCAATACAGCGCAGTCGCCAGGCTTTCCCGGTGCGCGGCGATAGCCGCTTGAAAGCGCACCCTCTCCAGGAGGTTGCTAGTGACGTTGGCAACCACCAGCATGACCCCGAGGCCGATGATGTTTTCGATGTCCGAAATCGCCAATGAAAAGATCGGCGGCGCAAAGAAAAAGGCGAAGGCCGACGCGCTAAGGAGCGAGGCGATGATCGAGGCGGAACGGCCAAACCGGGTCGCCACCAGGAACACGCCGAGGAGATAAATCATCAAGATGCTGGCCGACCCCAAAGTGTGCCGCAATGGCCAGTCGGCCAGCGTGCAAAGGCCCGGCGTGGCCACGCCCCACCAATAGCCGCCGTATCGGCTTTGCTGCCGCTGCGGTGCCAACTGGGGCGCTTGTAACAGGCCGTCCCGTCCAGTTTCCGGTTCTTCTTGGCGGGCCGTGACTCGCCCCTTGATCTTGCCCGGCGACATGCCCAAAACTAAAAGTGGCCGCCGTTGATTAAAAACAGCGTGGCAATACTGGCAAAAAAACCTAACAAAATGGCAGGCATCCAGCGTAAATGCAGCGTGAAGGTATAGCCTTCGCCTTCTTTCATATTGCCTTTCATCAAGCCCAACACATGCAGGCCCGGCGCGGAACCAATCGCCAACAAACTGCCGCCCACACCCAAGGTCAAGGTTAAGAGCAGCCATTGTCCGACTGGAAACGGCGGGCGCATGTTTAACACCGCAAACATCAAAGTGCCGTTGTCAATGGACGACGACGCCAAGCCGATCACGATGTTTGCCAGGGTCGGGCTGATTTCCGTGAACAAATAGTGCGCCATCGCGTCCAAATACCCCAAAAAACTGAGCGCGCCGACAATCATCATCGCGCCGTAAAAAAACAGCAAAGTATCCCAGTCCACGCCCGCGATGCACTTGAAGACATCGAAGCCTTTTTGTGATTCAATATATTTTTGCGTTTCACGGTTGGTGATGAAATGGCTGATTTTTTCAGATTTGGTCAAATAGTAGGCAAGGAATTGCAGCATCGCCAAACCCAGCATCATGCCTGATATGGAGGGCATGTCAAGAAACACATTCGACAAAACGGTAATGCCGACGGTGAGGATGAATATCGCAATGACCCGCTTGCTGCCGCGTTTTAGCACATGGGTTTGTATGCAAGAGACGGGCGCTTCGCTGAAAAAGTCAGGTGATCCTTTGTCAACCGAAAAATGCATGATGGCCGCAGGCACCACAAAGTTTACTATGCAGGGGATCGTCAACGCAAAAAATTCAGTGAAGTGCAGCATGTTTTGTTGCCAGACGAAGAAGGTTGAAATGCCGCCTAAAGGGCTGATTGTGCCACCGGCGTTCGCGGCGACCACGGCATTCAAGCCTGCCAGGCCCACAAACCTAGGCTGGCCTTTGCCTATCTGCAATATGATGTATCCCATCAACAAGCCAACCGTCAGACTGCTGATAACCATGGACAGCAAAAAGGCTATCGCTCCAGTAATCCAAAATAGCTGCCGGTAACTGTAGCGTCTATTCTCCAACACAATGCGCAAAGCGTCGAAAATGCCCCGCTCGGTCATGGCGTTTAAAAAAGTCATCGACACGGTGATAAACAGGAACAGCTCAGCGTAAGCCGTCAAGTTGCTTTGAAAAACCGGCGCGACATTTTTTGCCGTCCCATAGGTGTAAGAATAGTATATAAAAATCGCAAACCAAATAATCGCCGAACCCAGCACCATGGGTTTTGCTTTGCTCAGTTGGTGCAGGTCTTCAGTCATGGCGACGGCATAGGCGACAACCGTGACGGCAAGCGCGAAATAACCAATGAAATGATGCTTCAAATCCACTTGCGTCGCGGCAGTCGCTTCTTGGGCCAGCCCCAGGGAAGGCGCAAGAAAAAAAACTGTCAAGATCAGGAGATGGCGAACATTGAGGGAGGTGTTTAGGGTTTTCATTGTCAGCTCATAGCGTTGAGAGGTATGAGAATGGATGGATTCTCAAGAAACGCAATGAGTGTAATGAGGAGAGTGTAAAAAAGGTGTAAAGACCCCGGTGCCATGATCGGATGTTTTTTAAGCAAGCCAGCGTGGCCCGGACGAAGGGCGACGGAGTCCGGGAGGGTCGGATTCACGAATCCGCGTATTGCGCTGGGATAGATGGCCGTGGATTCAGCAGACGGCAGGCCGGGGTGAAGCTAGGCCGCCTATTTTCGTGGGAGCGGTTTTTAACCGCGACGATGCGGCGAGTCGCGGTTAAAAACCGCTCCCACAACACCCCGGCTCGATTCATCCCGCCGACAAGTCCACCCTGACTACATCGCCGCGCACGTCCACCAGTTGGTGCGAGGTCAGCACGGCCATGCCGCCGCTGTCCAGATGCGCTTCCAGCAGGCTGCGCACCAGACTGACGCCGGCGCTGTCCAAGGCGGTGAACGGCTCGTCCATGATCCACAGCCGCGCCGGGCAGGCCAGCAGGCGGGCCAGCGCGACGCGCTGCTTTTGGCCGGCGGACAGCGCGCGGGCGGGAATGTCCTCGCGGCCGGCCAGGCCGACCCGCTCCAGCGTCAGGAAAACTTTCTCCTCGTCGAAGGGCAGGCTCGCCAAGGCCAGGTCGATGCGCAGATTTTCCACTGGCGACAAATCGGCTTTCACGCCCAGTGTGTGGCCCAGATAAGCCATCTGCGTGAAATAAACCGGGCGTTGTCGGCGGATGTCCACGCCGTCCCAGCGCACCTCGCCTTCGCTGGGCAGGCTCAGGCCGGCTAGGATGCGCAGTAGGCTGGTCTTGCCGCTGCCGTTGGCGCCTTCGATTTGCAGCAATTGGCGGGGGTGGAGCCCAAAGTTGAGGCCGGTGAACAGGAGGTTGTCGCCGCGCAGGCATTCCAGATCGACGACTGCCAGCAAGGCGGTGGCATGGGGCATGGTGGGGGAGAGGCTCGTTGAATTGGCGAATAATACCCGCTCAGCGCTGCCATTGATAGACGGACAGATACCCGCCCCAGCCGGATTGATACACCAGGGACTGCTGCTCCAGCGGCTTGGCGAGGGAAGTCGTGAACGGCAGCAGCCGGGCCAGCAGGGTTTTGACGCCGGCCTCGGTGGTGACGCGCCAGACCCTCGCGCCGCCGCCCGGCAGTTGCTGGACGAGGTAGGCGTCCAGCCCGGTTTCACCGGCCCAGCGTTTCACTTCGGCGATTTGCGCATGGATATTGTCCGCCTGCGGAAAGACCCGCGCCTCGAACGGCAGCTTCACCCCGCTCAAGGCTTCGATTTCGCTTAAGCGGGCGAGGTCGTCCAGGCACAGCAGCCAATACACCGGCTGGCCTTTCGGCAAGACTTGCTCCATTTCCGCCAGCGCGGCGTCGGCGTCCATGCTCAGCCAGCGGGCCAGTTGCTTGAGCCTGGACTCGTCTTCGGCGAAACCGCCGCCGGCCTGCCGCCAAAACGCCTGCTGTTTTTTGTCGGGAAAGGCGCTGGCGGCTGGCAAGTCCAGCCAGGGCTTGCGCCCGGTGAGAAAACGCACGCGCTGGCCGTCGTCCCACCAGGCGAGAAATAAGGCGTCCTGTCCTGTGTGTTGCTGGATGGCTTCGGCGGCGGCCTGCCACAGGTCGTGGCGCAAGCCTGCCTCGCCTTGGGCCTCGGGCGGGAACACGATGGCGCTGGCTGGCTGGCCGCCCTGGTAATGGGCGACATTCAATTCCACGCCGGCCGATTCCCGGCCGATGCGGTAACGCGCCAGGCTTTCGACAGGGTAGGCCCCGCGAATGTCGGGAAAACCGGCTTCGCCCGCTTTTTGTTCGGCGAGCTTTTCATAGTTCAAGCCTTGGCCGGAAAAATCGGGCAGGCCGAAAACCATCAGCGCCAGGCCCGCGAGCATCGCGAGGCCGCCTAGCGCGGTTTTCAGCCTGCTTTTTGGCTGCTCAGTCGGGTTCACTGCTAGCGCTTGCGGCGGATCATCACAAAGCCCACGCCGACCAGCAACGAGCCCAGCAGATAACGCCCGCCATCTTCCAGCACCGCGTGGATTTCGCCGGCCTGGCTGGTTTTGACGTTTTCGCGCAGATGCGTGTTCTCGTCCATGATCTCGGCGTAATCGCGCAGCAACGGCGACCAGCCTTCGCTATAGGTGAAGCCGCCGGGATTGTTGTGGAACAAGCCCTTGTACAGCTTGATCACATCATGCTCCCACATGTCGGCGTAAACGCGCTCGACGCGGGACGGGTTGTTGCCCTTGGCCCAGAACAACTGGAAGAACCCGCCGGCGGCGTCCGTCTCGGGCTTGGGCGGGGCGGGGCGGTTGGTCTTCTGGCCGGTCAGCAGGCCGTCTTTGTACAGCGCGTCGACCACTTTCTTGGCTTCCTGCTCGACTTTCAGCCCGGAGATCGTGCCTTTGTCGGCGGCGGTCAGCACCGCGTCGGCGAAGCTGGGCGAATGGCAGTTGGAGCAGGTCTTGACCCACATCGCCTTGCGGTCTTTAAACCAGGGATGCTCCAAATTCTCGGCGATGGCCGGGGTCGGGTTGAACGCCCAGCGCACTTTCTTGACCAGGTTGTGCGAGAACTGGCCGTCGGCCTCGAAATGGCAGAACTGGCAGGTCGGCGCGGTGTAATGGCCTTTGGTCAGCGCGTCTTTCAGCGGCGCTTCAAAATTCCAACCGGCCTTGCCCAGCGTCTGATACACCGTGCCGTGCTTGGAGGCCATGAAGTTTTCAAACTCGTTGTGATCCACGCCGTTGTGGCAGGTCGCGCAGGCTTCCGGCTGCCGGGCTTCCGCCGCCGAGAACGTGTGGCGGCTGTGGCAGCCGTCGCATTTGTTCTGCTGGTAGTGGCACTGGTCGCAGCCCTGGGCGATTTCGCGTTCGGGCATCGCCGCCCACACCGCCGTCTCGACATTGGCCTGCCAGTCCACCGCATGCGAGGGATGGCCCTTGCCCCATTGCTTCTGCGGCCATTCCTGGTTTTTCTCCGACTCGGCCTCGGCGAACTCGCCGACATGGCAGGTGCCGCATTTGGCGCGGTCGGGCATGACCAGATCTTTGTCATGTTCGATGGATTTCGCCCCCACCGGCCCGTGGCAGTCGATGCAGCCGACTTCTTTCAAGGGCTCGCCTTCTTTCAGCAAGCCTTGTTTGACCAGGTTTTGCTCCACCTCGGCCAGCTTTTCCTTTTTGTAGTAGCGGGCGTCCTGGCCGTTCGACAGCTCGCGGATCTTTTGCAGATTGGCATGGCCCGAGCCCTGCCAGGCATGGTAAGCGCCCGGCGTCGTGGCCTGGTGGCAGGCCACGCATTGATCGCGGCTGACTTCGCCTTTCACCGCGGTCGGCGGCTTGTAGAAATCTTTCGGGTTCCAATATTTTTGGATTGGGATCGCCTCCCAGAAGGCCCCGTGCTTGCCCTTGCCGGGGTGGTCTTGGTAATACTGGTCTTTGAGCGATTGATAAGACGGCTCGGACGCCGCGAACGCGGGCCAGGCCAAAAATTGCAGCAGCGCTAGGACGGATACTAGCGCCAGTTTACCGATGGTTTTCATTGTTGTTCTCCCCGTTGAAATGGCCCGCGTCGGCCCGGCGGCGGCGCACCGGGCCGAGCCATAGTATCGAATCAAAACCTTAAGCGCGTCAATAGGATTTTCGCCGCGCGGCCCCGCTTACTCCGCCACGAACACCGACAGCGATTCAGGATTGTGTTCCATCTCCAGATCTTTGGATTGCTCTTCCTGCACAAACACCTGGACTTGGGAGGGCGTCAGGTTTTGTTGCGCGGCGACGCCGGGGTCGCTGTCGAAACTGCTGCTCACATTCGGCAACAGCACGGGGAAGCGGCGTTGCAGCAGTGGGCTGAACTTGACCGTGGCGGGCAGATGGCCCGCGGTGGCGTCCAGCACTTCGACCCGCCGCCCGTCGCTGGCGAGCCCGGTGCCTTTTTGAATAGCGATCCAGCCCAAGGTCTCTTGAGGGTGCCCGTCGGTTTTGCTCTCTTGCTCCTGCATGGCGATTCCGAAACCGGCCAGCGCGGCATTTTTGATGCGGGTGGTCACCGCCTCGGCGTTCGCGTAAGTCATCACGCTGGAGAACAGGCTGGGCACCGCCGGGAAGGGCTGGGCATAGCTGACCGCCGCGGTGCCGCCGGCCAGCACTTTATTGGTCGGCAACTGGCCGGCTTCGCCTTTGAGCCCGGCCAAGGTGAACGCGCCCTGCTCGGCGACCAGATAGAAAATCCGCTCGGGGCCATGTTGCGCAGGCAGATAATCCCAGGGCTGGAAACGCGCCTGGAAACTGCCCGCCGCTGTGATGCGCTGGCGTATGACGCCTAGGCGGGCGTCGGCTTGCTGCGCCACTTTGGCGACGATGACCGGCTTGACATAGGTCTTGGCCAGCGGAATCGTCACCCAGTCCAGGGCCACGCCCTCGGCCACGCCCCATTCCACAGGCGTCGTGTATTCGGGCGGTTTGCGCCTTAGGGCCACCGGGTCGGCGTCGAGGCTGGTGCTGTCTTGGGCATAGAGTTGGTTGCCCAGCGCCAGGGCCGACAAGACCTCGTCGCCGTGGTTGGTCTCGGGGTTCGAGGACGTGTCTTCCTGCAACATCACGCTGCTGCTCAATAACGGCGTCCAGCGTTCATCGACCGTCGGCTGTTGCAGCAGATAAGGCACATTCTTGCCACCGATGTTCACGGTGCCCGAGCCTGAGGCGCTGTAAATGGCGAGATAGCCCACCGTCTCCACGCCATGGCCGCTGGCCATCGTCGATTCTTGTTCAAACAGCGCCGCCTCAAAGCCGCCGGCCGCCAGCTTGCGCGCCCGCGCCGTGACCGCCGTGCCGTCGTTGGCGGTTTGCACGGTCAGAAACAATTTGGGCGCTTTGGCGAAAGCCTGGCTGAAGCTTTGCGCCTTCCACGCGCCGGTGCCGCCGAGGCTGAAGGTGCCGGCCTCCCAGAGGCTGCCGTCGGGCATTGTCCACCGCCGCACGGTGGAACTCGGATGGGCCTCGTCCGCCGTGTCGATGACCAGGTAAGGCGCTGTCTCGCTGGCGTGGGTGCCGTTCAGATACTCCCATTCCTGATAGCGCGTTTCAAAGCTGCCGTCGCTGAGGTTGCGTATCCGCAGCACGCCGCCCTCGGCCTCGTGGTAACTGGGCGGGCCGGCGATGACCACCGGCTTCACAAACCAAGAGGGCAGGGTGACGGTTTTCCAGCTTTGGTTGACGGTCGCGGTGACGCGCTCGGAGCCCAGGAAAGCCGCGTCCTTGTGCCAAGGATCGAGCGTGTCCGGCACGCCGTCGTTGTCGTCGTCGGGATCGGTGCTGTCGGGGATGCCGTCGCCGTCGTTGTCGTTGGCTTTGACCTTGAATTCGACGCTGACCGGCGCGAAGGTTTTGCTCTTCTGCTCGGCGCGGGACCAAAATTCGCCCGACAGCGTGACGACCTGGGTATCCGCTTTGGTATTGGCCGGGGGAGGATCGGGGATGGCGGCGCTCGACACTTTCAAACTCACCCGGCCTACATTCCCCGACGTGCCCGCCGGGCTGAAGCCGTCCAACAGAATCCGCGTCCGCTGGCCACCGTCCGCCGAATGGTTGGCCTCCACGCGGGGCTCGGGGCCGAACGGTGTGCTGGGGAAATACGCGCCGCGCACCAGCCAGTCCGAGGTTGGCAGGCTCAAGACGCCGCCATTGGCGAAGGCCAGTTTCAGGCTGAAGCTTTGCACGTCCGCCGGGTTGGACAGCGTGATATTGGCGCTGGTGAAGCCGCCGGGCGAGGACGGCTGGACGGTCAGGCCCAGCGCTTCGTTCAGCGCCAGGCATTCCGGCGCGGACAGCGCCGACAGCAGCGCCGCGCCGACGAGCAAGGGGAGGTTGTGGTCGCGTCGAGTCTTCATAGAGAGTGTCCCGGGGGTTGTTAGCGTGCGCCGCCATAAAGCGCCTTCATGGCGTCCTGGATCGTCTTTTCGCCGTTGGCGCAGTTCGGCCCCGGCGGGCTGCCGACTTTGAGATTCGCCGCCGGATTGCGGTAGAGATTCATCGCGGCGCTGACATCGCCGAACTCGATGGCGCTGGGGTCGGCTCCGCCGGCGCGGATTTCGTCCAGATCCAGGCAGCCGTCGCCGTTGCCGTCCTGGCCGCTGGCCAGCGTCGTGGGCAGGGGTTTCATCAACTGGAACGTGCCTTTGATGACCAGCGGCGCGGGCAGCATGCCGTCCACCGTCTCGGTGTAGGTGCCGGCCAGCGCGGCCCCGCCCTGGCTGACCGTGGCCCCGTCAAGCTGGATGCGCCGGGTCACAGGCTTGCCGCTGGCCAGGCCGGGGAAGGTCTGCGATTGCAGCGTGAAGCCGCTGACGCTCAAGCTCCCGCCCACCCGCGGGCCGACCGCGTTGCCGCCGATCTTCGGATCGACGGCGGGAAACAGCAGGGTTTTATTCAAGTCGATATAGCTGCCCGCCTGCTGGATCGTGGAGCCTGCCACATCCAGATAAAACGCCAGATCGACATTGCCCAGGCTGGCCGGCTGGCTGATCGAGGCGGTGCCGTAATAAAACCCGGTCAGCGGATTGTTTGCGTCGGCCCAGGCCGAAGCGGACAACAGCCACAGGGCGAGCCCGGATAGCGCGAGGCGGCGCGGCGATAATGGTTTCTGCCTGGTTGTCATAGGATGTCCTCTGGTAATGCGCCTGGCTATGGAAGCGAGGGTTGAAATAGTATTTCGCCATATCGTTCCCACGCTCCGCGTGGGAATTTCGCCCCGGACGCTCCGCGTCCCGTGTGCCGTTTGAACTCCTTTGGCTCCGCCTAAAAACGCGACGCGGAGCGTCTTCGGAGGCGTTTCTACGCGGAGCGCTCATCGTTATACACAAGTGCGCAGATGCCGGTGTTTTGCAACCCGGAGGGTTGCCAGCTATTAGCCGGTGGTTGAGCGCAGCGATACCCCCGGGTAGCGGCGAAAACAAGCTTTCGACCCTGGAAGGGTCGCAGTCATTTGGGCCGCAATTTCGCTGAAGCATGGATTTCTGCGACCCCTTTCGGGGTCGTGACATTTTTTTCCGCATTATCCGGGGGTGTCGCTGCGCTCAACCCCCGGCTAATCGCTTGAACCCCTATGGGGTTCCATTTCAACATATTCCGTGCCGACTTATGCATAACAATGAGCGCAGAGCGTGGGAACGATAAAAGCGCCGCGCCTAAGCTACAATGCTGCGTAGGATGTGCCGACGAAGGAGGCGCATCGTTCGCGATTGATGCGCTTCGTGCCTCAGCGCATCTATGCGGGCTAAAATCCTAGAAAACTTGATGTTTTATTCACAAAATTTTCAATCCCTGCTTGAACTTGTTTTCCGCTAATATTAGCTGTGCCTAGCGAGGCAGCGTTTAATGCAATCGCGGTCACAGAGGTAGTGCCTTCAATGCTTGCTTTCAATAAAGCATCTGGATTTTGTAAACCAAAAGCTATATTTTCAGAAGCGTTAGCCCATGCATTTCCAACATCCTTTAATGAATATCCTCGATCTTTTAATTCTTCATAACCGCCTTTGACAACAGAAATAACCGTTGCTGCTCCAGCTTTTTCGGCGATCTCAAGTCCACCTTGGGCAGCATTTAATGATGCTCCAACATAATCGCCATTAATAAGTTCTGAAGCTGCTCCTAGAAAAGATGCAGATGCTCCAAAGCGCTCACTGGCTTTTATTGCCCCTGGTGCTCGCCTCCAATAACCGCCTTGCATAAAAGTGGCTTTGTATGCTCTATTTGCCAAGCTTCCACCACCTAGCCCTTTTGGAGAAACTGGAACTATTTTCCAATCTAAAACGTGACTTATTTGGGTAAACGAGCTTTCTCCAGCTTCAAGATATTTGACGGCATCCTCCTTTGATAGACCGCTAGAGTCGGTGAAGCGAATTGGATTATATCCGGCATACAAATACGCTGGCGAAGGAGAATTTTTTGATTCGCCCCCGCCATTAAAGCTTAATGAAAGCAGCGGATCAACACTCACAAACCTCCCCGTCCCCGAATCATAATACCTGGCCCCAAAATAATGCAGCCCCGTCTCCCCGTCCAACTCCTTCCCAGTAAACCGGTACTCGCTGGCAAAACTCCCGCTTCTGGCCCGGTCTTTGCCATAAGGATAAAACACCGACTGCTCCACCACCGCGCCTTTGGCATCCGTCACGATGCTGGCGCTGCCCAAATGATCTGGCAGGTAGAAATAAGTCTGGCTGCTTGAAGGCCCGGCGAACACCCGCGCCACCAGCCGCTCGCCGGCATAGATGTTTTTCACCAGCCGCCCTTGGCGCAGTTCCGAATAGCGGTCCACATACAGCGTGGTGTCTGAACGGCCATTCAGGCTCACCGTTTTGCGGCGGCGTTGCTGGCGGTAGTCGTAGGCGTATTCGACCACCGCGCCGTCCGCCGAGCGATCCACCCGCGCCAGCCGGTCTTTGGGGTCGAACTGGTAGGCGAAGCCCGGTTTGCTGGCGAGATTGCCGTTGGCGTCGTAGCCGTACACGGTGTTGCCGGCGGAGGTCAGCGCATGCGGCCCCGCGCCGTGCGCGCCGTAACCCATCGCGCCCAAGTCCGACTTGAACGTCATATTGCCGATGGGGTTGTACTGGTACTGCTCGCTCCAGGCTGGGGCGGTGGCTGCGGTCAGCCGGTAAAGGTCGTCGTAACGGTAATCGGCACCGCGGTCTTCCGGCGTCTTCACGGCGCGCTGGTCGATGATACGGGTGATATTGCTGGCGGTGTCGTACTGGTAGGCCAAATCTTGCAGCACGGCGGACGCGTTCGCGCTGGACAGCCGGTTCAAGCGCTGGCGGACATCGTAGGCGTAGGCGCTTTGCACGCCATTGGCATACTGGAACGCCGCTTTCTGGCCGCTGGGCGTGTAGTCGATATTGGCGACATAGCCCGGCACGGCGTCGAGTTGGTTCATGGCGTTGTAGCGGTAGGCCACCCGGCTGCCGTCGGGATAGGTCAACCCGGTCAGGCGGTCCAGCGCGTCGTAGTCCATGGCGGTCACAAAACGCTGCCCGTCCAAAGCGCGGGTTTGCGCGCCGACCCGGCCCCGCGCGTCGTAGGAATAAGCTTCGGCCCCCGCCTCGTCTTCGACCCAGGCCAGCCGGCCCAAAGTATTCTGCAAACCCGGCAGGTTGGATGGCCGGTCGGCGTCGTAGTGGTAACGCACTTTGACGACGCCTTGCTGGCTCTCGCTCAGTGTGCGGTTGGCCGCGTCATAGGTGTAGGCCAGCGTCTGCTGTTTGGCGTCGGTGGTTTCCAGCAGATTGCCCGCGCCGTCGTAGCGGTAGCCCATGACGCCTTTGTCCGGGTCGTCCATCGCGGTCTTGCGGCCCAGGCCGTCGAATTGCAGGGTTTTGATATTGCCTTGGTGGTCGGTGATCTTGACCAGGTTGTCCAGGCCGTCGTAGGCGTAGCGGGTGGTGTAAGTGTCCGCGCCGTTGCGCTCCCGCGCCTCGACCAGCCGGCCGCGCCCGTCCGAGACCAGGGTGTGGGGCGTGTTTTGATGCGCGCCGCCGGCCCGGTTGTCCTCCTCGTCGTATTGGATCTTTTCCAAAGGCCGGTAAACCGTGGAACGGGCGCTGCCGTCGGGATTGGTTTCCTTGACCGAACGGCCTTTGCCGTCATAGGCGAACAGCGTGTGCGCCTGGGCCAGGGCGGGCGCGGCGTAGCCGGGGCTGGCGGCGAAATACGGCAGCCATTGGCGTTGGACGCCTTTGCGCAGGTTGAAGCGGCTGGCCTCGCTGACGACCCAGCGCCCCGCCTCGGCCTCGGCGCGGGTCTGGAGCTTGCGGCCCAGCCCGTCGAAATAACTGACGCTGTCATAGCTGCCGGGCTGGCCGGATGCCTCGCGGCTGTGGGTGGCGATAGCGCTAAGCGGGTCGGCGAGTTGATAGGCGAAGGTTTGCGTCGGATAGGCGGCGCTGTCGCCGGGCTTGATGAGGGCGGCCAGCCGCCCGAAAGTGTCGTAGCGGAAAGCGGTGGCGCGCCCGTTGGGGTCGGTGAAGCCGGTCATCACGCCCAGGCCCAAGTCGTAAGCGGCCTTCAAGACCAGATTCACGCCACCGACGGTTTCCTGGACGGGCAGCGCGTGGAATACAGGGTCATAGGCAATGCCGCGCCAATGGCCGTTGGCGTCGGTGGTTTTGACGATATTGCCGTAAGCGTCGTACTGGTTGCGGGTGACGGGAATAAAACTCGCGCCGTCCGGCGAACGCTCGTCGCGCAGCAGGCTGCCGTTGGCGTCGTAAGACAGCTTTTGCCAAGCGACGAAATTGCCCGCCAAGCCGGTTTTGCGCACTTCGGCGGGGCGGTCCACGATCCATTTCGCCGAGTCGATCCGGTATTTCGTATAGCTCAATACCTCGTCGGCGCCTGCGGCGAGATTGGAACCTTCGACCAAGCCATAATCCAGTTCGCTGATGATATTGCCATAGGCGTCCTGGTTCCATTGCCGCAACAGCGTTTTCGGCGTCGCGCCACGCTCGTAAAGCCGGGTTTGGGTGGCGGAGGTGAATGAATGGCTGACTTTCTGTCCATTGATGCCAGTGAACAAGGTGCGGGTTGTCAAACTATGCTCGGCGAGTTCATACAAGCCTTTCGGCGGGGCCACCGTGCCGGTTTCATCAAGCAAAGCCAGCGATTTCAATAGGCCCTTGCGGCTTTCATACAGTTTGCCGACATCAAAGCCATGCACACTCACCAAGCCCGGCGCGCCCGGCTCGCCGTATTCATGCTTTAGCACTTCGCCGAAGCCGCGAAACTCTTTTTCCAGGCCGTCATAATAGCCATCGCGGTAATGGTAATCGCTGGTGTAAACCTGTCCACTTAATTTGTCTTTGACGGCGACGCGGCTGACCACTTGCACCGGGAATGGCAGTTTTTGCGCCCAAGGCTTGCCGCTGTCGCGGTCGGCCAGATAATCCACCGTCGAAGCCTGGTAGGCAATCGTCGTTGCCATGCCCAGCCCATTGTCGATCCGAGTCAGCAGATTGGGATGCGCGCCTTGGTTGAATATCAGATACTGGTAACGGTTCGCGGCATTCTCGTTGGTGATCAGCAAATCGCGGAAACCGTCGCCGTCCATGTCGGCGAAGCGGTGGGCGGCGATGCCCACGGTGGATGGCGTGTCCTTAAACATCGATTCCGCTTTGAAACTGCCGTTGGCGGCATTGAGCCAAACCCGGACATATTCATTGCCGACCAGCACCAGATCAGCCAGCCCGTCGTTGTTAATATCGGTCAATTCCAGTTGCGACGCCTGGCTGCCGAGTCCGTCGGGCGCTTGGCCCATGACGACTTCGGCGTCGAACTCGCCAAAGCCCTTGCCAGGGAAATACGACACATAGCCATTTTGGACATGGACTAAATCTTCGATGCGGTCGCCGTTCATGTCACCTAGTTTTGTGCTTGCACTGTCTAGGCTTATGTGGTTGCCGCCAGGCAACCAAGTTTCATAGTCAAAATTTTGATTCCATTGCCCGTTTTTTGGGTTTAGCCAAATCAAATAGCTGGAGCCGCTATCGCGCACCACATCAATCAATTTGTCGTTGTTGACATCCAGCAGCCGGGTATTCGCGCTCTCGAAGCTGAAATACGGATTGACATTGAACGGCTTCCAAGCAGTTTCTTCCCAAGCCAATTGGCCTTTGTTTTTGTAGTACCCTGTTTCCGTGGTGCCTTTGACATACAAATCCGCCAAACCGTCGCCGTCCATGTCCGACATCATAACGTCGGCAGTGGCAAGGAAATGTACGGGCGAGGCGGCAGGCAACACCGGTTCGGCCCGCCAAGCGCCCCGGCCTTGGTTAAGATAAAACTTGTGCCGGCCTGCGCTCTGGTCGGTGTAAAGCAAATCCGGCAGGCTATCGCCGTCGATGTCGATCAAATCCGCGTTGGCATTGGTCAATGAAATCCCAACTGGCGGCGGATCGGTCATCGCCACTGTTTTGAATTGCGTGGGCGAATACGCGCTATAGCCAAAAGACAAAGGCGGCAAGGCGCTGCTGCCATCGGCACCGAATTGCGTGACTTGCGCCAACAGCGAAAGGTCGCTGCCCGCCTGGTAGGACAGACGGTATTTGCGCACCAATGCGCCCCGCGAACGCATCTCGACAGCGGCCAAGCGCCGGGCCGTCAATACCCGGCTGCGGCTGCGATAATCGGTGAACGCATCCGGGCGTACTTCGTAAATAAAATGGGCGGATTGGTAAACCGCGGCCGCGGCCAAGCTATAACGGATTTCCCGCAAATAAAGCTGGCCCTGGTCGGTGTCGTAGAAATATAGGATGGCGTTGCCATGGGTGTCGACTGATTTTTCAAGCCGCCATTCAAACATGCCTTTTGGCGTTTGCAAACGCGCCGCGCTGGATGTGCCGAAATAATGGTGCGTGCCGTTCTTGTCCCAGGCTTCCCAAGCGTCGGCGTTGCGCTTGAATTTCATGAACGCCCCTTCAATCTTCAGCCGGAAACTGCCATCGGCCAATGGCACCAATTCCCCGGCCTCGGAATGGATAAACACATCCTGGTCGTTGAAATTTGGCAAGCCCTTGTCGGTTTGGCGCTGGATGGAGGGGAGGTTCAAGCGCCAACCGATGCCCAGCGGCGAATTGCCATAACCGCTGTTATAGACCAGCGCCAAGTCTGGCTGATGGTGGTTGACGCCGGGCGGCACGGCGAGTTTGACGCGGTAAGCCGCCGTGCCGGTGTTCAATTGCGGCTCGAAGGATTCGCCCAAGCCTTCGATGGAACCCGGCCCTTTGGGCAAGGACAACACCTGCGGCTCCACGGCGGACTTGTTCGTGGCAAAGCTTGCTGGTGAGAGCAGGCAACTTATCAGCGCGGCAAGGGCTGGGCGGCGTCGCATCGGTTCGTCCTTTTTATCGAATGCTTATTTTGTACATGCCTCACTCGGCGATGGTGTCGATGTTCAGATAAATATCTGTGAGCTTGCTGAAATCCGTTTTTTTATACACTGGGTTCCAGTCGAAAATTTCCATTTCCCAATTCGAAGACGAGATACTTTTGCCTTTGAATTTATTCGTCCAACTACCGTAAAGCCCGCCCTCGCGCGCATCGCCAATAAAGGCGACGGTTTCGGATTGTGTCGATGGCGCATAGTCTCCGCTGCCTTCAAACAGAAAGTGGGCATCATAAACCGGGATATATTCATGGAAAATTCCACCGCCGTCTTTCAGCGAGGAATGTCCGGTCTGCTGCAAACGAACCTTGGGCCGCAGGCTAGTAATCTGGTTGGTAATCAGGCTGACGGCCGTACCGACGACGGGTGTCGGCAGCGGATCGCAGGTCGCCGGAACCGGGCCACTCCACATCTTGACATTGAACAAGATGGAATTGGACAAGAAAGAAGCGCTTTCCGAAAGGGAGAAGGTAAATTGCAAATTGCCCTGCGCATTGATGTGTTCGCCGATGAACGCCTGCACCCGGTCGCGGCGGGCTTGTTCAATCGTCTTACCGCCGTCGGCTTTGCCATCGCCATCAGGGTCAAGGTAGGCATCGGTCAAGCCTAAGATATGATAAGCCAGCGAGATGGTTTGATACTGCGGATTGAACGTTCCCCAAGGGCATTGCTGGGTGTTGACAGCTTTGAGTTTAAGCAGAAAGCTTTCCAAATCTGACGGGGTTTGCGCCTTGAACAGGTCGGTCAGGCGCAGTCTTCCTCCGGCTATGGGCTTGTCCACCAGCGGAGTCAAATACCGATATTCCAAGGCCTTGGCGGACAGATAGGCATAATGGGCGGTATAGTTCATAGTCTTGGACAGGTCGATGGCTGCCTGGGATCGAAGCACCCGTAACGAGGGCGTCTGAGCGTTATAGTAATCGAGTTGCTTCAATGCCGTTTGGTATAAATACCAGAGATTTTCCTTCTCTTGGAACAGGTTGTCAAAATCAGCAATCGCCGAGTTTTTTTGCTGGGCAGCTAGTTGAATTTCAAGTTCGGATTCCGCCTCGTTCAGCAACAGATCTTTGACAACTGATTGGGTTTCCAAGTTGATTTGCTGGATTTCAAAATCCGTCGTGAGGCGTAGCAGATCCTTTTCCTTGTCCGTGTTTATATCCAGCGCAGGGTCATCGACTTTGAACGATTCCAATGTGGCATGATCCCGTGTCTTGTCCTTTTTTCCCCATTTTCCGCCTGACCATGTGCGGGTGGATGTCGTCGTCACCGTGTCGGTGATCGTCCTGGCCGACTTGAGCTTTGGCAGGTATTCATCGAGTTGGGCGATGTGCGCATCGGTCAAGTTTTTCTTGATTGCGATCAAGTGGTTGGCTTTTTCGTTTTCATCCGCCACTTTTTGCAAGATGTTGTCCCGTTTCAACCGGGCCTCATTCAAGCGGATTTGGGCGTCCAGTAGATTCCTATATTTTAATGCCAAGCTTCCATGGGTTTTGGCATTGGTGACACAGGCATTGAAATCGGCCACGCTCATATCCACTCGGCAATCAAGCAGATCGCCGCCAGCTTCACCGGCACAAACCAGAAAATCTTGTCTTTGTTGATCGTCATCCGGATTGGCCGGTATCGGGCAGCCGGTGTATGAGGCTAGATTGCCCATGTATTGGCTGCGCAACGTACCCAATTGGCTTTGCAGGGCATCATGGTTGGCGTCGAACAGTCTTTTTTCGCCGTCAAACGCTATTTTTGCATTGTTGGCCGCGCTGAGGTTGTCGCTTGCCAACAAATAAAGATTTTCAAAATCCAGCGCAGGCACATAGCGGTTGTCGTATCCCAAAGGGTTTAGCCGTTGGCTGTAAATATTGCCTTGTTTGCGCAAGGCGTTGAGCGCGCCGATCAGGCTGCTGCCCACGCCGCTGTCGTCAAAAGCGGCGCCGCGCTTGGCGGCGACGGCGGCAGTGGTCAGATAAGCGGAAACATTGGCCGATTTCAGTGTTTCGGCGGCTTTCGCCCAGGCATCGCTCCATTGCTCGGCGGGGTCGGGGGCCATTTGGCGGGCCAATTGCCTGGAGGATTTTTCCCGCAATGCCAGGCTCAACCGTTCAACGGACAAATTGAACAGGCTATAGACCGCGTCGTCGAAGCTGTCAGAAATATAAATATTGGTGCCCACTGCTGGGCTAAAGCTTGATACGAATGCGGCGACGGCGTTTTCATAATAAGTTTGCGCCTTGCCGAGCAATTCAATCTGCTTGTCCAGCATCGGGTCGGCCCCGACCGTGCCCGCCGGAAATCGCCATTCCAACGCGTCAATCAAAAATTCGTCGGCCACCATCAACTGCAAATTCGCCAGGGTCTTGACGGTGTCAAGCAGGTTTGCCTTGGCCGTGGCGGCATCGGGATAGCCTAAATAAAGATGGTAAGCGAATGTGTCCCTGGCTTGGATCAACGCGGCCTCTTGCACCGCGAAAGCGCCTAGCAAGCCGATGGTCTCGTAATTCGCTTCAGGATGGTTGAGCAGATAGGCCAGCGCACCGCTGCCTTTGGGATCTACGCCGATCAGCAGCAGGCTATTTCGATAAGTTTTGCCAGTCGATAACTCCGCAACCGCGAGATTGCGCCAATAAGCGAGTTCTGCTGTGCTGCTGCGGGTCTGGTAGGGGTACATATTGCTGGCCAGCAGTTGTTGGCTGGCGCTCTGGACATTCCCGCCGACGGTGGAAAAATCGGGCTGATAAAGACAGTAACCGGCGCTTTGCGTCGCCGTGCCGGGGCAGGCGGCACGGGCTGGGCCAACCATGCCTGTCAGTAGAACAGCTCCTGCCAAAAAGCCAATGCCTTGGGTTTTGAGCTTCATCGAAATCCCCTTTGAGTGAGTCCTTAAGTAGACGAGGTCGGCTTTTAGGCTAGAGTTTTATGATGAAGGCGAGGGCGTAATAAGGAGGGCGGTTTTCCAAAGCCGTTGAACCTGCCGCGCCTGTGGCCCCGCCGTGGGAATGGGCGTTGACGGTATGGCTGTGCGCGCCTGCTGCCGAGGTGTCTCCGGCAAAATTATGAGTGTGCTGGCTTCCTGCCGTATCCCTTAAATCGTCGGTCTTGCTGCGCTGATCCGTATTGTTATTGGTCGTAGTTGTTCCACTAAACGAGTGCTGATGGTCGCCCACGCCACTTGTGCCAGGACTTTCAGCGGCAATAGCATGGGAATGGCTAATGTCGATGCTGTTCACTCCGCCAGTGTTGCCGGAGGCGTAGCCACTGCCTGCCCCCACCACAAACCGATCCCGCAAATCCGGCGTGCCGTTGCTCCCGTCGCACAAGGCCCAACCGCTGGGGACGGCGGTTGTGGCACCGCTCCACATCACAACCACGCCCTTCGGGATGGCGTCCGCTGCTTTGAACGCATAGGCCACGCTGGTGAATTTCTGCCGGGGCATTTCCGCGTCGGTCGCCACTTTGACGCCGATATAGGTCTCGCCAGTGAATTTTTTGGGGTCTATCGGCTTGGCGGCATTGGCGCCTAAAACCACTGAGAGTTTGCCGTCCTTCAGTGTGAGGGTTTGCGTTTCCGACCAGAACGCGGTGCCGCCAGTGGCTGCGGTATATAGGCTGAAGGTGATGGTTTTGCTGCCGTTGATCGGCTGGCCGGTGCTGTCGGCCAGCGTGCCTTGGTAATTCAAGGTGGCGGGGACATCGGCGAACACCGCCGAACTGAGCAGGACGGCAGCCCACAAGAGGCGGCGGCTAAGGCGGGCGATGCGAGCCATGGCGAGTTCCTTATTAGATGGATTCAATTCTCAAGTGCAATAAGACTTGGCAGGGTAATTTATAGGCTTTCCAGCCAAGAAGACTCGGTATGGCGTTTTGCATCCAAGCCTACTCAAAGGGCCAGTCGTTAAGACGATACAACACCTGCGCGGGCGGAGCAAATTTTTTACGGAGGGTTTGTCGTCGGTGCCCGACGGTTTTGAGGCGTGGCCTTAGACGGGCCTATTGCAGCCTGTTAACGGTGATGATTTTGCTAATCAGCTTGGTATTTTCAGGCAAGTTTTTCAAGCCATAAGCCCGGCTTTTTTGGGCTCGCAGCAGTTCCGCCGAGCGCGGATTGTCGGTGGCCACCACAAAGGTTTCATAAGCGTAGTTGGGGGTTGCGAACACGCCTTTAAGCGACCATTCGGCTGTGTTGGGCAATTCCGCTTGCGGATAATATAAGCGCCCATAGGCTTCGGCTTTCGAGCGGATGATGAGGAAAGCGTGTTGATTGTCGCCCATCGCCTCCAAGGTGCCTGAAATCTCGACGGCCCGTCCGACGCTGCCGCCGTCTGCCGGCGACAGGATCTTGGCCGCGGCGGCTTGCGGGGCGGGTTTGCTGGCGGGCGGTTCTTTCGCCTTCTTGGCGGCTTCGGCCCTGATTTCCTCCGCCAGTTCCGCCTTGGCCCGCGCGGCGCTGTCCGCCTTGGCTTCCGCCTCTTCCGCTTGGCGCTGCGCCTCGGCGTCCGCCTTGCGTTTCGCGTCTAGTTTTGCCCGTTTTTTGGCTTCGGCATCCGCCGGGGGTTTGGCCTTGGTTTCGGCTTCCACGCTGGGGGCGGCGGTTTCCGCCGCCGGTTCTTCGATCTTGGCCGGCCGGGTCGGCGGCGGCGGTTGGACGGCTTTCCAATAGCCGAAAAGCCCAAGGCCGGCCAACAGCGCCGCCGCAAGCCATGCGGGCAGGCGCTGCGGAGACTGTGGCGGTGTCGGCTTGGGCGGTGGTGTTGCAATGGGCGAGGCCAGCGGTGTCAACGGGGTCGGCCCGATCCGGTCTTCGTTGCCGCCAGGCTCCGCGCCGAGGGTGGGCGATTCGCGCAGGCGCGCCACTTCAAAGCGGCGGTAGGCGTCCATATCGGCCAGATTCTCCAGCAGGCCGTCGATGTCGGCGATCAAATCGTCATGGGGCATCAGCTTGCCGCCGCGCCGGCGGCCGTCGCCATAGCTTTTCAGCCGCTCCACCAAGCCGCGCGCGCCGTCCATGGCCGCCACCCCGCCGAATCCTGAGGGTTGCAACAGGCCCGCGTCCAATATCCGCCCGGCGAGATAGCCCAGGCTGTAAAGATCGACCCGATAGTCAAGCTGCTGGACGGCCAAGCGGCCCGGGCTTTTGCCGGCGCGGTCAGCCGCCAACGCGGTTTTCAGCAAATTGGACTGGTAGGGCGCGGCGGGCAGGATTGGCAGCGGATAGGCGAGGGGCCGTTCCGGCGTGATGGAAAAAGCGAAGTCGATCAGCCGGACGCGCTCGAAGTCGATACGGATGGCCTGGCCCGGCGTGTGGGGGTAGGGGCTGTAAGGCAGGCAGATGTTGTCTTCCTTGATGTCGCAATGGACGATGCCGAGGGCGTGGATTTCCTTCAAGGCCGCCAGGCAAGCGCGCAGCAGTTGCAAAAACAGGCCCGCATGTTGGAACGGATGCGGCCAGACCACGCCGTTTTCATAGCGGGGCTGCGCCCGCAGCCAGTCCTCGACAGTGACGCCGGCGTCGCGGGTGGCGACCCGTTCGACGACCGGGGTTTGCTGGCCCTCGCCGCCCTGGGCGAAAGCCGCCAATTCCACCGTGTGGCGCAGCCGCTTGACGGTGAAGTCCAGCAGGAAATCGTTTTCCCGCTGAACCCAATACGCCGCCTCGCCCAATCCTTCAGGCTTGAACCGCTTGCGATATTCGCAAGCCCGCCCGCCTTGCGGCGCATGGCGCGTCACCCGCACATGGGGCAGGTCGCGGATCACGGCGTCGCCGAGCTTGAAAGGGTCGTGCATGGTGTTCCAGTGTTTGGCGTTGCGGGAAGTGTGGGGGAGATTATAGACGTTTCGCAGATTTGCCCCTGCTTGCGAGCCGGTCTCGACGCTTCCTGGCAGGCTGACGCGCTGAATGCCGCCGAATTGTAACTGAACCCCGCCCACGGCCAGCCCCAACTTTTTGAGCCAGGCTTCCTGGCTTGGATCATCGTGGGTCAAAAATTGATAAGCCCGGCTGTGCCAGTCTCTGTTACATATGTAAAATCGCACCAATAAAGATCATTTCGTATAGCCAGAGCGGGCGGCGTGGCGGGGGCAGGCTGTCTCGAATGGGCACGCGATAGGCTGGCGAACGCTCAAGAGCGGACATTTTGGCGGTGGCTGGAGGCGAGGTTTGGCGAAAAAAGTCATATAAATTATTATCTTATAAATAAATTCGGTGAGTGTGCGCAAGGCCTGGCGGGGAAATTTTTACAAGTTGTTTACTATTGATCCGAAACTATGTATCTTTTATGTGCCTTCTTTAGGATAACGCACCAAAGAAGAGCTACTTAAGATCCGTCCATCCCAGTGGAGAACATTCATGATTCGTTTCATTCATTTCAGCGCCGGGCGCGCATTCAAATCGACCGCACTCGGCTTGCTGGTGCTGGCTTGCACGGTAGCCACGGCGCAGGCCCAGCCGCGCGAGTCCAAGGATTTGGACACGCAATCCTACTGGTGCGGCGGGCAGCGCTCGGCGAATCTGACTAGCCCCCCGAACGAGGTGGCGGCCCAGCAACCCTTATCGGGCCAGGACGGCGGCTCTTTCCAGGCAGAGAGGTAAACCAACATGAGCGCGCACAGCGAACAACCCAAGAAAGACTTTTTTTGGCTGTATGTGGCCGGCTTCACGATGGCCCTGGTCGGCGTCGTCGCCATGGCCAAACTGAGTGAGAATGAAAAATACGACCCGATCAAGCAGCAGATGAGCGAGGAATCGGGCAAGATGAATATCCGCGTCATCAAGGAATATTGAGCGGTTTCCCAAACTTAGCATAGAGGGTATGGGCATGACTACAGCGATTTCTCGACTGGCCAGACTGGCCTTGTGCGCGGCTTTGGCCGCGGGTGCCGGCGGCGCGCTGGCGGAAGATTACATTCACCGGGATCTGATGGGCAACACCCTGGCTTCTCCTCGCTGCCTGGAGAAATCCGCAGCCGAGGCGCATGCGCAGGACGCCTATCTGGTCAAGAAAAAAGAAAAAGTGTTTTGCGAGACGCAAGGCTACGGCTGGCATGTCGCGGAGGAGAAAAGCGCGGGGAAACTCGTCTGCGACGAGTGCGGGGGCGATGCCGGGAAATACCAATGCCACTTGGAAGACATCGTCGTCGCCTGCAAGCGTCTTAAACCCGGTTCGGTCGGACTCATCCCCGGAAAAGGCTAGCCATGAAACTATCAAACGCACTCATGATTCTAGCGATAGCCTGCTCGGTGTCGATCCTGGAGGCGCAAGCCGACACGCAAGGCTTGGTGTTAAGCACGGGGCTCAAAGAAACCCCGCATACCGCCTGCCTGAGCCGGGAAAACGCGGTGGCGGAAGCCGGCGGCCTGGCTTTGAAAACCGCGCAAGCCTACTGCCGTAGCGAGGGCTTTGGTTGGCGTGCCGCGGCGGTCAAGGATTTGGGCCAGCTCGATTGCCACCGCTGCGACAACGGCCAGTATAGTTGCGGCCATACCCATGTCGCCCTGGAATGCCGCAAGGCGGAGCCGAAGCTGACTTGGCTGGGATGGATTTCAGGCACTCCATGAGCGGCCTGCGTAAAACCGGCAATAGCTTCTGTCCCTGTCGGCGCGCGGCGGATCGCGGGCTTCGACCCCTCCGCGATTTGCCGCGTCCCGCCGGGACGGGCTTGCTTCATTGGCTGGCAGGGCCGCTCAAGAGCCCTGTCATTTCAGCGGTGGGCAATGGCCGGCTAAAATAATACCCTTGGATAATATCGCAGCCCTGCTGGTTCAAAAACAGATATTGCGCTTCATTTTCAACGCCCTCGGCGACCACTTTGTAGCCCAGTGAATGTCCCATTTCAATGATGGCGCGGACAATTTTCTCGTCTTTGGAGCCAGGGGTCATCCCGCGCACAAAGGATTGGTCGATTTTGACCACGTCAATAGGGAAATTTTTCAAATAAGCCAGCGAAGAATAGCCAGTGCCGAAATCGTCCAGCGCGATTTTGATGCCCCGCTTTTTTAGGCGGTTCAATTGCAATTCGATTTTTTTGGTGTCGCCAATCAGCAGCGATTCGGTGATTTCCAGTTCCAGGCAGGCAGGATCCAGCCGGGTTTTCGCCAAGGCTTCTTCGACGGTCTCGACAAAATGCGGATCCATGAACTGTCTTGCCGACACATTGACCGACACTTGCCGTATCGGATAGCCTGCGTCCAGCCATTTCTTTTGTTGTTTGCAGGCGGTTTCCAGTATCCACTTGCCGATGGCGATAATCAGGCCGGTTTCCTCGGCGACATCAATGAAATAATAAGGGGAGATCAAATTGGTTTGCCCTTGCAGCCAGCGGATCAGCACCTCCGCCCCGCACAGTTTTTGCGTGTTGGCTTTGTATTGCGGCTGGTAGTAAAGCTGCAATTCTTTTCTGTGCAAGGCCTTGCGCAAATTCATTTCCAGTTGATGCCGGTCCCTGGCGCTGGAGGTGTGGTCTTTTTGAAAGAACTGAAAACTGTTGCGGCCTTGTTTCCTGGCTTCGTTCATGGCCGCGTCGGCGCTTTTCAGCAGGGTTTCTATATTGTCCGCGTCTTCTGGGAAAATGGCGACCCCGATGCTGGCCGTGACAAAAATCTCTTGCTGGTGGATGTGGAATGGTTCCGCCAGGTTTGAAATAATTTTTTGCGCGATGATCGAGGTCGAATAAATGGCTTTTTCATGTGATTGTTCATTAAAACACATGATGGCAAATTCATCGCCGCTCAATCTTGCGACAATGTCCTCCTTTCTTAACAGCCGGACCAAGCGCTCCGCGATTTGCTTAAGCAATTCATCGCCGATTTTCCGCCCCAAAGAGTCGTTGATAGATTTAAAGCGGTCAATGTTGATGAACAAAACCGCCGAGTTGAGCTTGTGGCGCAATGCCGTGGACAAGGAGCGCGCCACTTGTTCGCAAAACAAAGTCCGGTTGGGCAGCCCGGTCAGATCGTCGTAATGCGCGATCTTCATGATCCGTTGTTCGTCCTGCTTTTGCTTGGTGATGTCAAAAAGGCAGGCGAAATAATAAATAGAGTCTGTGTTATTCGTTTGGGTTCTCAGTTCCGAAATCAGCAGCCTCACCGGGAAACTGGGGCCTCTTTTGGCATGGCAGGGGACTTCTCCGCTCCATAATTCATCGGGGTTTTTCCTGAACCATGCGCCTAACGTGGAGGCGAACTCACTGGCCAGTTTTTGCCCCCCCAAAAAAACAAAATATTTGCCGATGGATTCTTTTTTGGGATAGCCGGAAAATGCCTCGAATGCCGTGTTGACATTGATGATTTTAAAATCGCCATCAAGCAGAATGAAGGGCAGCTTGTTCATATAAAACGCCGAGGCGAACACGCCGGGGGCCATGGTTTTTCGCGGATTCAGCCGGTTGCCGGTCAGCAATAGCTGGAATCTGCGGCCATCCCCGGCATAAATTGGCGTCCGGGTGATGTCAAAGCTCGACTCGCCGTCATCGTCCGCGGACAGATACACAGTCTTTTCATCCCGGAGCGGCTGGTTCAACGCCCAGGCCTCGTCATCCTTGAGAGCGCTTAAACGCAAAGCGTCTTGATCGCTGCCAGGCTGCTGGCACAATTCCATGTCGGTTTTCCCGATGCAGTCGGCATCGGTCAAATTGAAAATATCCGCGTAGCGCTGGCTGGCCTGCAACCAATGGCCGTCGGCGTCTTTGAGGCATAAAAAGCCGGGGATGCGGGTGAACAATGAGGCCGCGTCCGGATTTTGCGCTGTTGGCTGGCCGGTTTGGGCGGGGGTGTTTGCTCTAGCGCTGGTTCTGCGCCACAGGAATAACACTGTGGCGGCGAGACCGGCAAGAACGGCGACGATTGCAAACAAAGTCATGGCGTGGTCGAGGGTTGTTTGAGAGCAGGGCAGGGTGCGCACCGCACACCCTCATAGCTAGCGCCTTAACCGCGATAGTTTGACAGCCTTCTTTTTCCGGTTTAAGCCTGGGCGGCTGCCGGAACGCCAAGCCCCAGCTTGGCGTTGTCCAGCTTCGGGCCAAGCTGGGGCTTGGCGCTCCGTCAAGCGTCAGGGGTCGGAACAAGGCGGACTGGCAAAATAAAACGGTTACGGCACTAGCGGCGTGGATGTGCTGACGAAGGAGGCGCATCGTTCGCGAATGATGCGCTTCGTTCCTCAGCGCATCTTATGCGGGCTAGATCTACCCGGCTACGCCGGATTGTTCCGTTGTTTCCGTTCGAGTGCCTGGCGCTCCAATTCTTTCGCGATGCCTGCTACTTCTGTCACGCTTTTACCTGTCCAAAGACCGCGCCGCCATTCGGTATAGTCGAACCCCTGCCTCTCTCTCGATAGTAACATCAGAAAACGCTCGGCGTCCACTGGGCCAAGTTTCTCGAACAAGGCGGAATAGCCTTCCGATTTGATAATAACATCATTTTTCATTTTCAATGTGTTCCACGTAATCGCTAATAAAGTCCACCGGGTTGACAACCCGCATTTCGCCAATCCGGTTCGTTTTCCGAATCAGTTTTTTATCGGTCGTCACCAAGAAATCGCAGCCAGCTCTTACAGCGCAAGCGACGTGCAACGCATCCTTCGCATCGACGCCATTTTGCTCCATCAAATTGGCCGCGTAGGTTTCTATTTCAAGATCATATCGAACATAGATCGTCGCCAAATCCATCCAATCGGCGATTTTATCGCGGATGTCATGGTCGGGATTGGCTTCGTTTTCAGCGGTCAGAATGAAAGACCAAACCAACTCGATTTCTTGATTTCTGACTTGTTGCTGAATATGTAGCTTAGCCTGGGTTTCCAGATAAACTGGCAAGCTGGATTGATCGTCGTAAGGACGGTTAAAACAGCAGTTGTCGAGATAGATGCGCAAACATTTCATTTGTGTCATTAGGTGGTTTCATAGCCATAAGGCGCAATAGCGAAGCGTATTGCGCCGCATGGCAAAGCTTATAACCTCCGACGAAGGAGGCGCATCGTTCGCGAATGATGCGCTTCGTGCCTCAGCGCATCGCCCGCAATCGAAAATGTTGGGGTTTGTTCCTCACCCCAGCCTACGGCCCTATGGCCCTCTTCATGGGATTAGGCCGTATAATGAGGAATCACATAAAAAAAGCATGTCTGGATTCGTTATAGTAAACTTTATCCGTTGAAATGAACTTAAGGTTTCTTTGGTAGGAACACCAAAAACACAAACATAAGCAATATCTTGATTCAAGGAAAACTCATTGAGGCCTCTCAAAAGAGCATTTGCCACGGTATTATTATATTTTATATTGTGATCATTTATCGCTGAAATATATAAAACCCCTATCGTCTGGTAGCTTTTATTTTTGTCTCTAAATTTATGAATAAACTCTATTACACATCCAGGTTCTTCCGTTTCTGAATTTGGTTTGATGTAAGCTAAACCGAAATAACATCTTGGATGGCATAATATTTTATTGAAGCTTTGCTCATTTATTCTAAGAAGCAAAGAGGAATAAGGCATGAGAACATCACCTATTCTAATTTTTTTGCAATCAAGCATATTTTTTTCTTTATATCTTTTATATCTATTTATTATTGAGCGAACTGAATAAACCTTGCTTGTACTGAAAGATGGAGAAGTACCGGCCTTTACTAGTGGAGGCTTATATTTTAGCAGATGGTACTTTCTTTGTGTGTTGAAAAATTGCGTCTTGCTGTCATAGTAGTCCCGTGGCCTATCCGTAATAAATTCGTCAATATAATTTTCACTGACGCCAGATCGTTGGCGTTTTCCATTTTTTGATTTGTATGAAGGGATCAAAAGGGTTTTGTTATTTATCTCACATTCATATGAATGGAAACCATATACCCTAAAGTGCTGATGTTGCCTCATATCATGAAATTCCTTGTCAATATTGCAACACGTTATTTGTGCGTTGCAGTTTGGGCTAGGACAGACGAAAGCACGTTTGTCTGTAATAATTCCAGCCAGAAAATAATCGTATGCTTGTTCAGCATCAATTATTTTATTTATTTCAGTGCTTAAGGCAATATCCAGCGACATAAAACATAGCCCTCTATGAAACCTTTTAGTGTGGGCAAGCGGCTTTATCGTTTGCCCACGCAGAATCTCACACAACTTGGTGGGCAGACGATAAAGCCGCCTGCCCACCTTAACGCTTATCCCTTCAAATGCGCCAACACTTCATCCAGCATCTTTTTGGCGTCGCCAAACAACATCCGGTTGTTGTCTTTGTAGAATAGCGGATTGTCCACGCCGGCATAACCCGAGGCCATTGAGCGTTTCATGACGATGGAGGTTTTCGCCTTCCACACTTCCAGCACCGGCATGCCGGCTATGGGGCTGGAGGGGTCTTCCTGCGCGCCGGGGTTCACAATGTCGTTCGCGCCGATGACCATGGCGACGTCGGTGTGCGGGAAGTCTTCGTTGATTTCGTCCATCTCCATGACAATGTCATAGGGCACCCGCGCCTCGGCCAGCAGCACGTTCATGTGGCCGGGCATACGGCCTGCGACGGGGTGGATGCCGAAGCGGACTTCGACGCCTTTTTCGCGCAGGAACTTGGTGATTTCATACACCGTGTGCTGGGCCTGGGCGACGGCCATGCCGTAGCCGGGGACGATGATGACGCTTTGGGCTTCGCGCAGCAGTTCGGCGGTGTCGGCGGCGCTGATCGGCTGCACTTCGCCTTGCGGTTCGGCGCTGCCGGCCGCGGCGGGCGTGCCGCTGTCGGTGCCGAAGCCGCCGGCGATGACCGAGAGGAAATTGCGGTTCATCGCGCGGCACATGATGTAGGACAGGATCGCGCCGGAGGAGCCGACCAAGGCGCCGGTGACGATCAGCAGGTCGTTGGACAGCATGAAGCCGGTGGCCGAGGCGGCCCAGCCGGAGTAGCTGTTGAGCATGGAGACGACGACCGGCATGTCCGCGCCGCCGATGGCCATGACCATGTGGACGCCGAAGGCCAGGGCCAAGGCGGTCATCAGCAGCAGCGGGAGTGTGCCGCCGCCGGTTTCGGCCTGGGTCAGGAACCATTGGCCGAACACAATCGCCAGCACCAGCAGGCTGAGGTTCAGGAAATGGCGGGCCGGCAGCAGCACGGGCTTGCCGCTGATTTTCGCCGACAGCTTGCCGAAGGCGATGATGGAGCCTGAGAAGGTGATCGCGCCGATCAGGATGCCGACATAGATTTCGACTTCGTGGATGGTCTTTTCCGCGCCGGCCAGGGTCGAGGTCGGGTCGATGAAATTGGCGAAGCCGACCAGCACGGCGGCGAGGCCGACTAGGCTGTGCATCAGCGCGACCAGCTCGGGCATTTCGGTCATTTTGACCTTGATCGCGGCGAACACGCCGACGCTGCCGCCGATGGCCATGGCGACCAAGACCGTGGCGATGGCGGTGCCGCCGGTGATATGCGGGCCGAACACGGTGGCGAGGATGGCAATCGCCATGCCGGCGATGCCGAAATAGTTGCCTTGCCTGGCGCTTTCAGGATTGGACAGCCCCCCTAGGCTTTTAATGAAAAGAATCGTGGCGGCGATGTAAGAAACAGTGACTAAGCCTTCCGACATTTTAGTTTTCTCCCGAGTTTATTTGCGGAACATGCCCAGCATGCGCTGGGTGACCCAGAAGCCGCCGAACATGTTGACCGAGGTCAGCACGATGGCGAACGTCGCCAAGCCGGTCAGCACGATGCCGGGCGAGGAGATCTGGATCAGCGCGCCGATGGCGATGATGGAGCTGATGGCGTTGGTCACGGACATCAGCGGCGTGTGCAGCGCAGGGGTGACGTTCCAGATCACCATGTAGCCGACGAAGCAGGCCAGCACGAAGACGGTGAAATGCGCCAGGAAGGCCGGCGGCGCGGAAATGCCGACGCCGTAGAACAGCAAGGCGGCCACGCCCAGGCCGAGGACGGTTTTCACCGGGGCCGGCAGCAGCGCTTTTTTCGGCGCGGGCGGCGCGGCGGCGGCTTTGGGCTGGGCCGGGGCGGCGGAGAGTTTCGGCGGCGGCGGCGGGTAGGTGACAACGCCTTCTTTGATGACGGTCGCGCCGCGGATGACTTCGTCTTCCAGGTTGACGTCGATGTTGCCATCTTTGGTTTTGCACAGCTCTTCCAGCATGCGCAGCAAGTTGGTCGCGTACAGGTTGCTGGACTGGCGGGCCAGGCGGCTGGGCAGGTCGGTGTAGCCGATGATCGTCACACCATGGCGGACGACGATTTCGCCCGCGACGGTCAGTTCGCAGTTGCCGCCCTGCTCCGCCGCCAAGTCGACGATGACGCTGCCGGGCTTCATGGATTCGACCATTTCGGCGGTGATCAGCCGCGGCGCGGGCCGGCCCGGGATCAGCGCGGTGGTGATGATGATGTCCACGTCTTTAGCTTGCTTCGCGTACATCTCGCGCTGGGCTTGTTGGTAGCCCTCGGACATGACTTTGGCGTAGCCGCCGACGCCGGTGCCTTCTTCGGTGTAGTCCACCTCGACGAATTCGGCCCCTAAGGATTTGACCTGGTCTTTGACTTCGGGCCGGGTGTCGGAGGCGCGGACAATCGCGCCCAGGCCGCTGGCCGCGCCGATGGCCGCGAGCCCGGCGACGCCGACGCCGATGATGAAGACTTTGGCCGGCGGCACCTTGCCGGCGGCGGTGATCTGGCCGGTGAAGAAACGGCCAAACTGGTGGGCGGCTTCGACGACGGCGCGGTAGCCGGCGATGTTGGCCATCGAGCTTAGGGCGTCGAGCTTCTGGGCGCGGGAGATGCGGGGCACCATGTCCATCGCCAGCACGGTGGCTTTGCGAGCGGTCAGGCGTTGCAACAGGTCGGCGTTTTGGCCGGGCCAGATGAAGCTGATCAGATTGCCGCCTTCCTTCAGCAAGCCCACTTCGTCCGTGCCCAAGGTCGGATGGATTTCCGGGCCTCTGACTTTCAGCACGATGTCGGAGCTGGCCCACAGGGTTTGCGCGTCTTCGACGATTTCGACCCCGGCGGCGCGGTAGGCGTCGTCGGCGTAATCAGCGCCCACGCCTGCGCCTGATTCGACGGCGACTGAAAAGCCCAGCTTCTGGAGCTTTTCCGCCACTTCCGGCGTGGTCGCCACGCGCTTTTCGCCGGTGTGGATTTCTTTGGGTATGCCTATTCTCATGAGTGCAATGTCTCCTAAGGCTTAAGGGCACGCCGCGGTCAGGCGGCGTGGTGGTTTTGGAAAGGGGTGAGGCAGCGTGCTTTGTTTTGCTGTTGTTATAGCCGATTGGCTGGACTCAAGGCGGTGAACAGCGTGTTCCGCCGGTTGAAGGCCAAGGCCGGCATCAAACCGCATGGCCTTAATAAATTAAACGGCGGGGCGGGTCAATGTTTATTGGGGGCGGGACGTCCGGCCGCTTGGGCAATGGGCGGCCTCCGTGCCCGGCGGACATGGCGGGCGACGGCAGCGCCATCGGCTGGCCTGCGCAATTAGCGCAAACGGATTTCCAGCCGCTTGCCGACGCCGCAACAGGAAGCAGAGCTTCCAAGACCGCATTCCCAAGCGGAGCTTGGGAACGAGCTAACGAGCTAAAAAGCCGGACGAGCCTCGCGGCCCGCCCGGCTGTTCTTGCAAGATATAAGGTTTTTAAGCCGCCTTGCACCGACGGAAGCGCAAAGCCGCGCCGCCGATGGCGAGCAGGGGCAGGGTGCCGGGAACCGGCAGGGTGGAGCTGGCGCGGATAGCCAGGTTCGGTATTGTCACAGGCGTATAGTTGCCGCCGTTGCCGGTGGTGCCGGCATCGTAAAAACGCAGGTTGACCAAGCCACCAGTTTCAAGCACGCCGACGCCCGCGGGCAGGCTGCTTATCCCAAATTCCGCATTGAGATCAGACCCGTCGCTATGGGAAGCCATGAAGCCTTGTTGTAGTATGCCTGTTCCACTGACGATATCGTAAGTGAGCATCACTACGTCGGAAATCACAGTCGGCGCCGCCGGATCGACCATGAACGCAACAGCGATCACAGCGAGAGCGTTTGCCGCACCGTTCGCGTCCCACTGGCCCGAGAAAAACACTCTATCCTGGTTGGGGGCTCCTCCAGACGAGGTGAAGTTTGTAATGCCGGTCGGGTTCATGGTGAAAGAATAGTGCGAGCCGTCGCCGGGGTTGGGCTGTTCGACGCCGGTTTCATGTTCGATGATGTCGATGCTGGCCGCCGAGGCCGCGACCGGGGCCAGCAAAGCCGCCGCCAAGCCTAGCGCGAACACAGAGCGCTTGAAGTCAAAAAGTTTTTTCATGGGATGGTTTTCCACAACTGAAAGGATCATTCAGGTTGAATAAGGCTCTAGCCGCCAAGGCGGCAGCCCTGCGCAGTCTAAACCGCCTCCCCCACCCCTTGTCTAGCCATAAATCGACCGCAAATCGCCTGTTTTTGCACGGGCTCCCAACCGCCGGGTTGGGAGCCCGGCCCGGGAAGCTCCGCTTGCCGACACCGCAACAGGAAGCAGAGCTTCCAAGACCGCATTCCCAAGCGGAGCTTGGGAACGAGCCAACCTGAAAAAACAGTTCAGCCCTGCGCGGGTTGATGAATGTTGAGGTTTTTAAGATTCTAAAAAAACTATTTGACAGGTGAGTATATTTTTTCTTACACTCCAGACGCTAGGCAAATATGTCAAGCATTTCACTATTCCAAAAAAATCTAGCCTGTCAAGGTGGGTATAATGTCAAAACACTTTCTTTTCGCTGCAATCGCCAGCCTGGCGATGGTCAACAGCGCTTCGGCCTCGGCCATCAATTGGCAAACGCCGCACAATATTAGCGGCGCTTCCGATGTGAACACCACGGGAACAACTTTCGGCACTTGGGCGCCTGCCAGTGGGTTTGCCATTCCCACCACCGTCAATGGCGTGGACTTCTATGGGGTTCCCGACCTTTCTGGGTTTACTACTAGTTTTACGACGCCAGCTATAGTCTTTGGCTCGCCGGGCACTGCCGATGCAAATTATAACGCCCTGTTGTCTAATGGGACTTTTAGCTTTTCGACGTCAGCCACTGTTGGTTGGAGTGGTATGACAGTGGGTAACACTTACCTCGTCGAGCTGTGGGTAAGCGATACGCGTACTGGTATTGGTGTCGAATCACGAACTGAAACCTTTAGCGGGTCGGGTTCGGATCTGTCCAGCAGCGTCGCGTTCCAGACCGCCGCGGGTGCCGGCCAGTATATCGTCGGCACTTTCGTTGCCGATGCGACAGGGGCGGAAACGATCACGATAAATGGCAACGTAGTCCCACAGCTTAACCTCATGCAGGTGCGCGACCTGGGTGCCCCTCCCCTTCCCGAGCCGGCCACGCTGTCCCTGTTCGGGCTGGGCGCTTTGGCTATGCTGCGTCGGCCCCTCAAAAAGCCAGCGTAACCCGGAGGGAGCGCAGCGGCCTCCGGGTTGATCGGAGCCTGCGAATCTCCCCGGAAGCGTGACCGGATTTGCCATCCTGTCCTGAGCGCAATAAAAGATCGACGCGCTGTCCAACGCGCTGGTCGGGGTGGTGAGCCCCGACCCACTTCGCGCTGGTTTCATCGTGAACAGGCTCCCTGCCAAACCGCCGGCTTAAACGCCTTATCGTTGCGGATCTCCACCGTCTCCCCGCTTTGCCTCACTGCCATTCACCCAAGCAGTTCGTCGTTCCGGCTTTAGCCGGTTGTTTCTGATCTGTTTTCCGCCTAAAGGCGGTACTACGAACGCTGAACTTAACGGCGGCGAGGGTCACCCTGGGGTGCGACAACGATTCCTCCATTTTGGCATCAGTCCAAGCTTGCCGCGTCGGCAAGCCTGAGCTTAGAATGGCTATCAATCTAGCCATAAACCGGAATCGCCATGACGACCGTCTCCATCGCAGAAGCCAAAAACCAACTGCCTCGGATCGTCCAGCAAGCCGAAACAGGCGATCCTGTGCATATCACCCGCCACGGCAAACCGGTCGCCGTGCTGGTTTCCGAGGCGGAATACGAGCGTCTGCGGGCCGGGCAAGCCGAGCCCAAATCCCTGTGGACACCGTGCAGGATTGGCGCAAGGCCAACGCCTTTGACTGGCCGGAACTGACGGACGCGGAGGTGGACGGCTGGCGCGAGCGGACGCCACCGAAAGCATTTTCATGGGACGACTGACTTACCTGCTGGACAGCAACATCCTTTTCGACTTTCCGAGCCTGCGCGGCCAGACCCCAACATGATGCGGAGGGCGCCCTCTATCATGCCGACGAACGCGCCCGGCACATGGCCTTGGGTTACAATGCGCCCTACGCCGATGGTCAAATCGCGGCGATTGCCGCCGTCAACGGCTTGACACTGGTGACCCGCAATGTGGCAGACTTCCAGCGTTTTAGCGGCCTGCGCCTGGACAACGGGTTTGAACCCTAGGCGGATTGGCAAGCCTTAACCCACCCATTTTGATCCGCCCATGAGCAACCTGATCCAAGTCGATCAACTTTACCGCTATTATGGCGACCATTGCGCCGTCAACAATGTCAGCTTCACGCTGGGGAAGGGCGAAATCTTGGGCTTCCTAGGCCCCAACGGCGCGGGCAAGTCGACGACGATGCAGATGATCGCGGGCAACCTCGCGCCCACCGCCGGGCAGATTCTGGTCAATGGGCTGGACATCCTGGACAGCCCCAAGGAGGCCAAGCGGAACTTAGGCTATTTGCCGGATACGCCGCCGCTCTACCGCGAACTGACGCCGGACGAATACCTGGCCTATTGCGCCAAGCTGCATCAAATCCCCAAAAGCCAGATCGCCCAGGCGGTGGCGAACGCCAAGGAACGCTGCGGCTTGACTGAGGTCGGCGAGCGGCTGATCGGCAATCTGTCCAAGGGCTACCAGCAGCGCGTGGGCATCGCCCAGGCGATTTTGCATACACCGGCCGTCATTATTCTCGACGAGCCGACCGTGGGCCTGGACCCGATCCAAATCCGCGAGATCCGGGAGTTGATCCGCGAGCTGGGCCAGGAGCATGGCATCATCCTGTCCACCCACATCCTGCCGGAAATCCAGGAGGTGTGCACCCGCGTGCAGATCATCCACCAGGGGCAGTTGGTGCTGAACGACAGCATCGAGGGGCTGGAGCGGAGCATGCGCGCCTCCAGCCTCTTGCTGCGAACCCGGCAGCCGCCCGACTTGGCCAGGCTAAAGGCCATCGCCGGCGTGCATTCCATTGACGGACTCGGCGACGGGCGCTGCCGGGTTTTCCACGACCAGGACGCCAGCCCGGCCAGCGCCATTGCCGAAACCGCCGTGGCCTCGGGCTGGGGTTTGCTTGAGCTGACGCCGGAGCGGCGCAGCATGGAGCAAATTTTCATCGAAATCACCCAACACAGCCCGCACATCAAGGAATAATCCCAATCATGATGGCTTTCACCATCGCGGGGCGCGAGCTTCGCACCTTGTTTTTGTCGCCTCTGGCCTGGGCTATCCTGGGCGTGATCCAGATCATCCAGGCTTTTTTGTTTTTGGTGTTGCTCGACACCTACCTCACCGAGATCCAGCCCCGCTACGCCGGCTTCGAGCAGGCGCCGGGGGTGACGGATTTCATCGTGGCGGGCTTGTTCCAAAATGCCGGCATCATCTTGTTGATGGTGACGCCGCTGCTGACGATGCGCTTGATCAGCGAGGAGCGCCGCAACCGCACCTTGAGCCTGCTGTTCAGCGCCCCGCTGTCCATGGCGGAGATTGTGCTGGGCAAATATCTGGGCGTCCTGGGCTTCCTGTTGATCATGGTGGGCATGATGGCCCTGATGTCGCTGTCGCTGTTGCTGGGCGGCGGCTTGGATTTTGGCAAGCTGGCCGCTTGCGTGCTGGCCTTGTCGCTGTTGCTGGCGGGGTTTGCGTCGGTGGGGCTGTTCATCTCCGCGCTGGCGAACCAGCCCACGGTGGCGGCCATCAGCACTTTCGGCGCGTTGCTGTTGTTGTGGATCATCGACTGGAGCCGGGGCGGCGGCGGCGGGGTGTTTGAATGGCTGTCCATGCTGCACCACTACGACCGGCTGTTGAAGGGCTTGGTCAACACGGAGGATCTGGCCTATTTTCTGTTGTTCATCCTCGCCTTCCTGGTGTTGAGCGTCCACACCCTGGATAACGACCGTCTGCAAAAATGAAGATCAACGCCCGCAAACACCTTGAAATCCGCCTGCAAAACCTGGCGTTCACCTTGCTGTTACTGGCCGTGGCGGGACTGCTCGGCTGGCTGAGCACGCGCTATTCCGCCCAGTATGATTGGACGGCCGGCGGGCGGCACACCTTGTCCGAGGCCAGCGCCAAGGTGCTGGGGCTGTTCCAGGGGCCGGTGAAGATCACCGCCTACGCCCGCGAGGAAAAGGCGTTGCGCGAGCACATCGTCGAGCAGGTCGCCCGCTTCCAGCGGCATAAAAAAGATCTGAGCCTGTCCTTCGTTAACCCGGACACCCAGCCGGACCAGGCGCGCGAGCAGGGCGTCGTCGAGAAGGGGGAGATGCGCGTCGAATACCAGGGGCGCAGCGAGGCGGTCATGGAGCCTTCCGAGTCCGCCATCGCCAACGCGCTGCAGCGGCTGGCGCACAGCCAGGAGCAGCACATCGTGTTCCTGGAAGGCCACGGCGAGCGCTCGCCCAAAGGCCAGGCCAACCACGACCTGGGCCAGTTTGGCGAGGAGTTGGCGCGCAAGGGTATCAAGATTTCCCTGCTGAACCTGGCCGTCACGCCGGACATTCCCGACAACACCGATGTGCTGGTGCTGGACGGGCCGAGGGTCAATCTGTTGCCGGGCGAAGTCGCCAAGATCCAAGGCTACGTCAAGCGCGGCGGCAACCTGTGGTGGATGGCCGATCCCGGCGATTTGCACGGGCTTGCCCCCCTGGCCCAGCAACTCGGCTTGAAATTCCTGCCGGGCACGGTGGTCGACGCCTCGACCCAGTTGTTGGGCATCAACGATCCGACGTTCGCGCTGGTGGCCGAATACCCGCCGCATCCCATCACCCAGAATTTTTCGGCGATGACGGTGTTTCCGACCGCCGCGGCGCTGGAACCGGCCGGCGACAGCGAATTCGAGCGCACGCCCTTGTTGGACACGGCGCGGCGCTCGTGGACGGAGACCGGGCCTATCGAAGAGAAGATCAAGTTCGACGCCGGCCAAGGCGAGCATGAAGGGCCTTTGCACATCGGCTATGTGTTGACGCGGGATCTGCCCTCAAGCGCCGGGGGCAAGCCGGCGGAAGAGCCGAAAGCCGACGCCGACGAAACGCCCGGCCAGCGCGTCGTCGTCATTGGCGACGGCGACTTTCTCGCCAACACGTATCTGGGCAATGGCGGCAACTTGAACCTCGGGCTCAACATCATCCATTGGCTGAGCCGCAACGGCGAGTTCATCAACGTCCCGGCGAAGACGGCGGCGGACAAGACCCTCGCCTTGTCGAACATCGCCACGACGCTGATCGCGGCCGGCTTCCTGTTCCTGTTGCCCTTGGCGCTGTTCGGCAGCGGCGCTTACATCTGGTTCAAACGGCGGAGACGCTAATGATGAAGCCTAAATTATGGCTGAACTTCGGCCTGCTGGCCTTGCTGGCCGTGTTGGCCTGGGTGGCTTTGTATGAGCCCGGCAAGGAGCGGCCGAAAACAGTTTACTTGACTGATATAGACACAGGCGTTCTGGAGCGGTTTGAACTGGGCAACGGGGAAAAGCTGGTCTTCGAGAAGCAAAACGGCCAGTGGCGGCTGGCCGCGCCGTTTTCGGCCCCGGCCAACGAAATCCGCATCCGCCAGTTGCTCAACATCGCCAAGCTTGAAAGCCGTGCCCGCTATCCGCTGAAGCCGGAGGAGTTGGCCAAGTTTGAACTGGACAAGCCCAAGGCCGTGCTGACGTTGGGGCAGACCCGGCTGGTGTTCGGCGGTCTGGAGCCCATCGACATGCTGCGCTATGTGCAGGTCGGCGACACGCTGCACTTGGTCGCCGACGACTTCTCCCACCATCTCGCCGCCAAGGCGACGGACTATGTGGACAAGAAGCTGTTGCCCGAAGACGCCCAGATCAAAGAAATCGTGCTGCCGGGCCTTGCCGCCAAGCGGGGCGACAAAGGCCAGTGGACGCTGGAGCCACCAGGCGAGGCCGCCGCGATGGCCGAATTGGCGAATGCCTGGCAATCGGCCCGCGCCATCGAAATCCGGCGGCATGAGCAGCCGGCCTCGGGCGAGACGATCCGCCTGGTCTTGGGGCCAGGCCAGGCGGTGGAGTTCGTGATTGTCCAGCGCGAACCGGATCTGCTGCTCGTCCGCCCCGACTGGAAGTTGGAATACCTGGTGCCCGGCGAGGCGGGCAAGCGCCTGCTGGGCCTGCAAAAGCCCGGCGCGGACAATGACAATGACAAAGACCAAGACGACGAGGAGGATTCGGAGTCGGAATCGCCGCCGGAGCAAGCGCCCGGGGATGTGATGGATTACGATCCCAGCGAAGATGTGGACGTGGACGGGGAATAATGCCCGAACTGCCCGAAGTTGAAACCACTCGGCGCGGCATCGAGCCTTTCGTGCTGGGCCGGGCCGTGGTCGGCGTGACCGTCCGCCAGCGGCAATTGCGCTGGCCCGTGCCTGAGGATTTGGCTGAAAAGCTGCAAGCCAAGACGATCCGCCGCCTGGCGCGGCGCGGCAAATACCTGCTGTTCGGCGTGGACGGCGGGACGCTGATCGCCCACCTGGGCATGTCCGGGAGCTTGCGCATCGCCGAGGCGGATTCGGTGCTTAAAAAACACGACCATGTCGATATTCTGTTCGAGGGCGGCGTTTGCCTGCGCTACCACGATCCGCGCCGCTTCGGCTGCCTGCTGTGGGCGGAGGGCGACCCCGCGGCCCATCCTTTGCTGGCGGAGCTGGGGCCGGAGCCTTTCGATTTGAGCTTCACCGGCGAGTATCTGCATGAGGCCGCGCACGCCAGAAAAACGCCGGTGAAAGCCTTCATCATGGACAGCCACCTGGTGGTCGGCGTCGGCAACATCTACGCCAACGAGTCCTTGTTCCGCGCTCGTATCGACCCCCGGCGCGCCGCCGGCAGGATTGGGCTGGAACGCTACGCCGAGTTGGCGAGGCAAATCCAGGAGGTGCTGCGGCAGGCCATCGTCCAGGGCGGCACCACGCTGCGGGACTTCGTCAATGCCAGCGGCAAGCCCGGCTATTTCCAGCAAACCCTGGCCGTCTATGGCCGCGAAGGGCTGCCCTGCGTCCTCTGCGCCGAGCCGCTGCGGTCTGTCCGCCTGGGCCAGCGCGCCACCGTCTACTGCCCGCGCTGCCAGCGCTGAGCGCGCGCCACGGCGGCATCGGCGGGCCCTAAGCCCGCCCTACTGCTTGTCGCGGCTGGCCAAGTCGAAATAAGTCCGAAAAAACCCCACGGCGGAATAGATCAGCACGGCGTATAAAATCCACTCTTGGATGGAGACGCTGCTGGGGTCGTCGTCCAGAAAGACGATCCCCACCGTCGAGACGAGGGCCAAGGCGAAATAGTTGTACATGGTTTTTCCCCGTCTGTTGGAGGGCTAGTTGTGGGTGGTGCCAACGCCCAGGTCTTGGATGACGGGGGCGGAGTTGGTGCTTTGCTCGCTCAGGCCGGTCAAGCGGCGGCGGAATTCGTTGGTCACGGCGGAGACGTCCTGCTTTTTGGCGACCACGCGCGGCGTCAACAAGACCACCAGTTCCGTGCGCTCCATGTTTTTGTTGGTGCTGCCGAACAGCACGCCCAGCCAAGGGATTTGGTTGAGATAAGGGATGCCGTTTTGGGTGTTGTCGGCTTTGTTGCTGATTAAGCCGCCCAAGGCCAGCGTGTCGCCGCCGGTCACCGCCACCTGGCTTTGGATTTTCCGCTGGGAAAACTTGAAGGTGCTGACGCCGCCCACCGTTGTCGGGATCGGCGTGCTGATTTCCTGGACGATCTCCATAATCACCAGGCCGCCGGCGTTGACCCTGGGCTTCACCTTCAAGGTCACGCCGCTGTCCTGGTACTGGATGGTGCTGGTCACGTAGGGGTTGCCGGTGGCTCCGGAATTGAGGTTGGTTGACGTGCCGGTCGGCGTCGGCACCCGGTCGCCGACGTTGATATTGGCTTCCTGGTTGTTCAGCACCATCAACGACGGCGAGGAAATGACGTTGATCTTGTTGTCGGCGGCCAGCGCGGTGACCAGCAGTTTGATGTTGTTGCCGGCCAAGGCATAGGCGAACCCGCCCGTTGAGGCGGAGGCGGCGGCCGCCGCCGCGTCGACCAGCGCGTTGGCGTCAGAATGTGTCGTCAGCGCGGTCGCCGACTCGGCATGCGAGAACAGCCATTGCACGCCATACTGCAAAGACCCGGTCAAGCTGACCTCGACAATCGTCGCGTCGATCAACACCTGCAAGGGGATGACGTCCAGTTGCTTGATGACCGCCTCGATGTCCCGGTATTCCTGCGCCTTGGCGACGATGATCAAGGCGTTGTTGTTCGGGTCGGCGACGATTTTCATGTTGTTGCCCAAATTGACCGCCGCCGAGCTTCGGCTTCTGCCTTGGCCTGAGCTTCCCGAGCTTCCGCCGAAGCCGCCGCCGGACGAGCCGCCGGAGCCGAACGAGGAGCCCGATGTCCCGCCGCTGCCGCTGCCGCTGCTGCTGCCGCCGAAGCCGGACGAAGACGTGCCGCCCAGGCCGGATGACGATGACGTGCCGCCCATGCCGGACGAGGACGAGCCGCCGAAGCCGGACGAAGATCCGTTGGTGCCTGATGAAGGCGAGCTGCCGAAGCCGGACGAGGAGGAGCCGCCGAAGCCTGAGGAAGACGAGCCGCCGAAGCCGGACGAGGACGAGCCCCCCGTGCCGCCGCTGGCGCCGGGATAGGTTCCTCCGCCGCTGATGGAGCCGCCGCTCAGCCCCGGCGCCAGCGAGGCGCCGGGCGTCCGGTTGCCGTTTTGGCCCTGGCCGAAAATATTGCTCAGGGTGTTGGCCAACTCCAGCGCGTCCACGTTCTGCACATGGTAGACGTGCATATTGCTGGTCTTGGCGGTGTTGTAGCGGTCCAGCCGTTCGACCCAGGACTGTACTTCGTCCAGGTAGCGCGGCTGCGGCGTCACCACCAGGATGGCTTGCAGCCGTTCAATCGGCATGATGCGGAACATGCCGGTCAAAGGCCCCTTGCCGCTGACAGTCAGCAGCTTGTCCAGCTCCTCGGCGACCGTCCCGGCCTCGACGTTTTTCAGCGGAAACAGCCCCACCGACATGCCGCGCATGAAATCGACATCGAAAATGCGGATGGTCTCCAGCACGCTTTCCAACTCGTCCGGCGTGCCGGCCAGCAACAGCAGGTTTCTGGACTCGTCGGCCCGGACGACCGACTTCGGCGGCATCAAGGGCTCGATCACTTTCTGCATTTCCGCGACGCCGACATAGCGCAGCGGCACCACGCGCAACTGGAAGCCCGGCTGCGTGGTTTGCCCGGCCCCCAGCCGGGTGGACGGGGCGCTGACCGTGCCGCTGGCTTCGGGCTCGATGCGGTACAGCGCATGCTCGTGGATTAGCACTGCGCCGTTGGTCTTCAGCAGCATCTCCAAGGTCGGGATCATCTCGTCCTCGGCGAGCGGGCGGGTGGTTTGCAGGCTGACTTTGCCGGTCACCTTCGGGCTGATGACGTAATTGACCTTCAAGGTGTCGCCGAGGATGACCTTGACCACTTCGGACAAGTCGGCGTCGTCGAAATTCAGCGTGTACTTCCCCTCCTTCGCGTGGAAGGCCGGTTTGGCGGATCTTTCCGCCGCGGCGTCGGGCGAGCCGAGCAGCACGCCCGAGGGCGGGTAGATTTCGACCTGGGTGGCGCCCCGGTTTTCGACTTTGACCTCGGAGACGGCAGGCTCTTCCTGTGCCTTCTTGTCTTGCACGGCCAGGACGGGCGGCGGGGGGCGCTTGTCCAGTCCCTTCGGCCCTAGGGATTCACACCCGGACAATAAGACGAGCGCCAGCGCCAAGGCGGCCCCGGCCCGCCTGCCGGGAAAACCCGCTGCCGCAAGAGGAGACGCTTTATTGTTCATTCGGAATTTCTTCGACTGGTTCGGGCGGGGCAATAGTTTCATCGACTGCGTCATTGGGAATGGGTTGTTCGGGCTCAACGGGCTCATCGGGGTTGACAGGGGGCGGATTGCCTCCGAAAGGCGGAGGTATCGGCGGCTGGCCGGGAAACGGGCCGGCCGGGGGCGGCACGCCGGCCGGGTTGGCTGGGAAATGTGGTTTTTTGGGCTTGGTTTTCAGCAGCTTCAGCTCCTCGCGGTTGCCGTCCTGCTCCATGATGGCCTTGTCCGCCAGGATCTCGGCCACCTTCCAGCCGCCCAGCGATTCGTTTTTGCGCAGGCGCTTGTATTTCCCCTGGGCGTCGACGAACAGGCCCAGGGTTTGACCCGGCGCGAAGACGACGCCCATGAGCTTGGCCGTCAGCGGCAGATGCGGCGCAGGGGGCGCGTCAGCCATCGCCACCTCCACTTCGCCCGGCCTTCGGCCTTCCATGAACAAAGGGCGCTCGACCGTCGCGCTGTAATTGTCCAGCCCGGGCAAGCCGTCTTGCTGGTTTTCCGGGGCCGGGGCCTGCAAATGGACTTCCACTTTGGCGGCTAGCCGGTTTTTCAGATCCCGTTCCTTGGCCCGGTAATGCGACCATTGCCAGACCAGGACCAGCGCCAGCAGGCCGGCGCCGGCGAGCAAGGCCAGGGCCAGGCCGTAATCGCGATAGCGTTTGGACATCGCTCACCCTCCCCGCATATAGCCGACGACGTCGAAATCGACGCTGAGCTTGTCTGCCGCCTTGGGCGGCTTGCGGCCGGGAAATTGCGGTTGCATATTGCGTATCGGCCTGATGTTGAGGTTTTCCACGAACAGGATGGGGTGGCCCGATTCAAACGCATGCAGCACGTCGCGCAGCATCTGGGTGCTGCCGGTCATGCGCAGCTTGACGGCGACGCGGGTGAATTGTTCCTCCTTGCGCTCGGGAATGACCTGGGTGCTGATCAATTCCCCGCCGGCCCGGTTTACCGCCTCCTTGATCAGTGTTTGCAAGTCGGCGGAGGCCAGCGCCGCCGTATCCCTGGAAATCAGGCGGCCCTCGGTCTGGCCTTGTTTTTTGATCTCTTCCAGGCGGCCTAGCCAATAGTCTTTTTCCGCCGCGGTCTTGCGCAGTTTTTGCAACTTGAACTCCAACTCCTCAATGCGTTCGGAGTAGCCGCCGTTGATGGCCAGCAAGGGGGCCGCCAGCCCTAGATAGGCGGCCAGCACCGCCACGAACAGCAGTGCCAGCGCCGAAACCCTGGATTTATTCAGCCGGTTTTTCAGAATGCCTCCCGTTGACCACCTCGCTGGCGATTTGAAAACGTTCCTGCCCATTGCTGATATCCTTGGTGACTGGCGAAACGAAGCTGGTGTTTTTGAAATAGGGCGAGGCCTCCATCAACTCGATCAGCGTCGACGCGGCGGGGGACTGGCCCTGGATGATGACTTTGCGCTCGCGGTATTGCAGGCCGTTCAGCGAAGTCTGGTCGGGAATCACCTTGCTAAGTTCCTCCAGCATGTCGACCATGGCGGGCTCCTGGCGTTTTTTCTGCGCCAGGAAGCCGTTTTCAGTGGCCAGCTTTTCCGCGTCCTCGCGCAATGCCTGGACTTCCAGCGCGACTTTGCCCGCCGCCTTGACTTCGCGCTGCAAGCTGTCCAGCAGGCTCCGATTTTTCAAGATGGGCAGGCCCGCCACGGCGAGCGCCAGGAAAAACAACAGTATGGCCGAGGCGAGGGTGAGGGCTTTCGGCAGCCGGCTTTTCGGCGAGCGGAACTTGTCCGGCAGCAAGTCATAGCCCGGCCCTTCGGCGCCGGCGGCCACGTCGACCCGTTCGGGCCTAAAACCCTGCGCGGCCAGCTCGTCCAAGATCAGATCCAGCGTGTGGCGCGGGGCCAGCGCCAGTTCGACGCGGATCTGCTTGGATTCCGCCAGGCGCTCCAGCACCCGGACATCGAAATAGACTTGGGCCGCTTTGAACGGCGTCAACCGGTCCATCTCGAATGCCGCGACCTGTTGCAGGTTTTCCTCGGCGACGGCCGGCAGTTTGAAGACTTTGACCAGGGATTGCCCCGGGCCCAGGCGCAAAACCAGTTCGGCCTCCTCCAGTTCGGGGTCGGCGGTGAACAGGCGCTCGCGCAAACCCGGCCCCGCCTCGTCCAGCCCCCATTGCCCCACGCCGCGGACGCCGGCCTCGTTCCAAAGCGCGGCGCTCAAGCCCGCGTCGGCGCGGGTCAGGATCAGCCGCGCGCGGCCTCCCCCTAAGAGTTTGCGCAGCCGCGTGGGTACCAGAAAAGCCAATTCCCCGCCCCACCAGCGGAGAAATTTCTCCAAGTCCAGATCAATCCGGGTGTCCAGTTTGAGCATGGGCGGGCTTACCGTGGCGAAGGGGGTTCGGAGCGGTTAGCCGGTCCGAAGATTTGCTGTTTCCAACTGACGAAGGCGAACGGCGCGCCGTTGCTGCGCGAGAACTGCCGCCGCATGACGGCCATCAGCCCGGCCCCGGAGCCGTCTTCCAATTGCGACTGGGCTTGGACGGTATAGGCGATGTCGGCGCTGCCGGCCAGTTGGATGCCGTTGGGCGGCAGGTTCAACGGCGGGGGCGGGGCGTTCGGCGGGCTCGCCCGGCGCAGGTTGATAAAGTCGGCGACGGTTTTGGGGTCGAGCCCGAACAGCAACTGCAAGGCCTCGGCGGACGCTTTTTGCGGGTTGATGCCATCTTGCCCGGAATAAATGGTCAGCAAGGGCTCCAGCTTTTTATACAGCGCGGGGCTTAGCCCTGACACCATCTGCAATTCCTCCAATGCCTGAAAATTCTTGTTTTGCGGAACATAGCCCTTGCCTTCCGCCTGGTAGTCTTTGGCCTCCGCGCCGTGCAGGCGCTTGAGGTCGTCGGCGTCGCGCCAATCCATGATCTTGTCAGTCAACGAGGCGGCCAGGTCGTCGTCGCCGACCAACTTGCCCAGCAAGGTGCGCAGTGTTTGCTCCGAGGCTGCGTTGATGTCGATCTTGCCGCCCTCGTCGAAGATGGTGAGTTCCACCTGGCCTCCGGGCAAGCTAGCCTGGTAGCTGAGCCCGTCGCTGCGCCAGCGCTTGGCGGGGTCGGGCAGGCTCAACATCAGCATGGCATAGTGTACGCCAGCGTCGGCCAAGGCCAAACCCCGGGCGCGGCTTTGGGCATTATTCACCAGCCCGGTGTTGCGTTGCGTGGACAAGGAAAAGCTCGCCGCCATGATGGTGAGCAGGGACACCATCCACAGCACCACGACCATGGCCACGCCTTGCTGCCTGCGCGCCGTCATTGGCCGGTCTCCGCGCGCGGGGCGATGAACATCGACGGCCAGGGCGGCTCGCCGCGCAGCGTGAGGTCGACCCGGATCAGCGACGGCAGGAAATCCTCCTTCCAGTCGTCCTGCCACCGCGACTCGCCCTCCACCTGGGTCTTCTTGTAATAGGCAAAACGCAGGCTGGCCACATTCTCCACGACCAGCAGATCCTCGATGGCGTCGCCCTCTGTTTTCTCGCCGGTGGAGAACGGGCGCATGGCCAGCTTCAGGTCGTTGCGCTCGCCTTCCTGCGCCAGATAAAGCCGGAATTTGTAGATTCCGCCCCGCACTTGCGGCGGCAGCGTGCCGACGTATTCCAGCAGCGTCGAGTCGCCGCGGAACATCAGCTTGGGGGGCGCGCCGACCTGGCTGGGATTGGTGGGCGTCTCAAACAACGGTTTGACATCGCTCAGGTGGGAGCGGAAAAAATTGTCCGCCACCAGCATGCGGGAGGAGCGCTCGGCCAGCCGCTCGCCCTGCTCCCAACTGTCCGCGCCGATGCGCATGCCGCCCATCAGCAAGGTCATCATGACCGCCAACAGCACCGTGGCGATCATGATCTCCATCAAAGTGAAGCCGGCCTGGGATTTCATCGCCTGGGGAATCCGCCGCCCGGGGGGGCGAAGCCGGTCTGGGTGTTGTTGCCGACCAGCCGCAAGGTGTTCAAGTTGAATGAGCGCAGCTCGCTGCCTTCGCCCCATTCCACCGCCACCTCCACCCAATAGGCGTTGAACGGCAGTTGTTCGGGCAAAGGCTCGCCGGGCGGTGTGAACGGCGTGACGCGTATGACCCAGCCGAACGGGGCTTCGTTGCCGCTGGTCTGCCCAAGCTGCAAAGGCGTCTCCACGCCGGCCTTGGCCAGCACCGACTCGGCCAGCACCACGGCGCGGGAATGCTCTTCGGCCAGCCCGGCCAGCCGGCCGTTGCCGCCGAAAATGCGCAGCAGCACGCCCAGGGACAGCGCCAGGATGGAAAAGGCGACCAGCACCTCCAGCAGAGAAAAGCCGCCTTGGCCGGCCGGCCTAGTGTTTGCCATTGGCTTCCTCGCGGACGGTGATATTGCCGGTCAGCCAATTGACGTCCACCAGCCGGGTCTTGCCGGCCCCTTCCAGCGTCACCCGCCCGCCGCTGGCCGAGCCGTCGGGATAAAACAGGATGCTGCCCTGGCCCTCCTCCGTCAGCACATCGGCGGTGAACAGGCTCAGCTTGACCGATTCCGGCAGGGTGTAGGGCTTGCGCCGCCCGGCCGTCCGGTAGAAATGCTGCTTCACATTCAACACGAATTCCGTCTCGCGGCCCTGGCTGAGCGCCTGGCCCCGTGTGTGGCGCAGCGCCGAGGCGACATCCTGCGTCGCCGCCCGCAACTGCATATTGACGATGGCAGGCTCCATGTTCGGCACCACCACCGCCGCCAGCACGGCGGCGATGACGAGCACCAGCATCATTTCGAGGAGGGTGAAGCCGGGAGCGGGCGGACTCGTGGCTGTTCGGGGAATGGACTTGCTCACTGGGCTCTATCGACAGCAGCAATCAATTGCAGCAGATCCAACCGGGGATGGTTGTCTAGGCGAAACACGGGATAGCCCCACTGGCTTGAGTTTGGCACCGGTATCGGCGTTTTCCTGGCGACGGTGCCTCTTCTTTCCAGGTTGCGCGGGGTAAAGCTGATGACGCCGCAAAATGTCCAGCTACCGCTCCAGTGCCTATGTAGCTTCAATAACTCAATCAACCAAGCCATCAGCAAACGGCTGCTGGCGATTTGTCGTTCGGCTTCGCCTTCATTGGTTGATTTCATATCCAAGGCGATGACATAGTTCCGTTCGTCACGTTGCATCACGATCAACGCGTCGCACACTTTGCGCACTCCTTTCATATCGGCTGCCCGGACAAAAGGCCAAGGATCGGCTTCGGGCTGATCCAGCGAAAAAGCAAAAGAGGGTCCACCGAGAAGCTCAATCTGATAGTTTTTTCCCTGCCTATTTTGATTTTTCGGCTCGGTTAAAACCCAAGCCGAGCCATTGCGCGGTAGCTGCCAGCCAGGATGGATAAGCTGTTCGAAACAGATTATCAAAGAACTCATCCTGCATCCTCTTCGGACTTGTCCCTGTACGTGTAATAAATGCCGTCGCTGGTGTCGTTCAGGTCATGGATGGTTTCGTCGAAGGTTGACGCTAAAATGCCCTCGTCCAGGGTAATGTCCATGGCTTTGATGGTGGACTGGTCAAACAAATGGCAAGCGACTTTTTCTGGATTTAATACTTCTTTTTGGCTGTAGCCAAAGCGCCGCATCAGTTCCGCCCGTTTCGGGTGGGGTTGATTGAGCATGATTAAGGAGTTGATTTCGCGCACAATATAATCGCTGTGGGTGCTGACGACCACGCGCAGGCCGGCGTTGACTAAGCGGGCCAGCAAGCGTGCAACGGCCCGCTGGTTGGCTGGGTGCAAATTCAATTCCGGCTCATCGATCATCAACGTGTCGCCGGGCTTGGCTTCGTGTTCCAAGTAAAACCATAAGCCGAACAGGCTCTTGACGGTCGAAGAAGACAGATGCAAGTCTAATTTTTCCCCGTCATTTTTTTCAGGCGTGAAAGATACGTTGCCATCAGAATCCACTGCATAATTTCCGCCTGCGATGACCTCTACTTGTCTGGCCAAGTCTTGACATTGACCCGATTTCCATTTTAGCAGTTCTGGGACTTTATTCAGCCAATCAATATAATCTGCAATCGGTCTGGCATAGTGTGATATATTTTCTAAACTGAAATCCGCTCTAGTCGAAGGGTGCAAAAGTGCTGTTCGTTTGTAGGCAAGTTCCTTGTAAAAAAGGTGTAAACCATTTCGCTCGGCGGGCATCAAAAAAACTCGCAGATCGTTCACCTCATACAATAAATAGCTTAGCAGAAATGATAGGTAACGATTGATACTAGCTGTTGTCTCGATGTGAAGTGGAATTTTTAGAATTGTAATTTGTAGCTTCGATTCTCCTGTGGGCTTAAGCAAGTGAAATGTATAATAGTTTTTAGAGCCTAGCGTCATTTGAAGATTAAAGTCGCGGTTTATGACAGATTGCACAAACGCTTCCCGACTAATTATCCAATCAAACTGACTGTTAGCAAACAAGGGTTCGGGAGCATTGAATATATCCGGCAAACGTTGTTTCATTCCTTGGTTAATAAGAGCCAGCACCTCATCGGCATGGGCTTCAAGCCATGTGCCAAAATCCCAAGAATAAATTCCTTTTTCCACCACTTCTTCAATCACATGGTCGATTTCCGGTAAAACAGGTGGCGCGCCAAACACTTCGCCCAAAAACCCATACAACGCATACATCGCCCACGTCTTGCCGGTGTTGTTCGGGCCGCACAAAAGCGTCAGCGGCTTCACTTCAAAGTCGCCGGACTTGATGCAGCCCAGGTTTTCAACATGAAAGCGCCACGAAGGCAGGGTGTTGCCTTCGCCGGCTTTAGTTTCTATTTGGGATTCCGCCACGCTTATTCCCAGCTTTTCACATCCGCGTCCTCACCCTCTCCACCCTCGGCGTTGTCTGCGCCCATGGTGAACACGTCGAATTTGCCGTGCTGGCCGGGAAAGGCGTAGTGGTAGGGGTTGTTCCAGGGGTCCATCGGGATTTTCTTCTTGCGCAGGTAAGGCCCGTTCCAGATTTTCGCGGTGCCCGGCGCTTCGATCAGCGCGTTGAGCCCTTCGTCGGTGGCCGGGTATTTGCCCACGTCCAGTTTGTACATGTCCAAGGCCGAGGCCAGCTCTTCGATTTGCAGGCGCGCCGCCTTGGATTTCGACTCGCCCAAGTGTTTGATGAGCTGCGGCCCGACCAGGCCGGCCAGCAGGCCCAGAATGGCAAGCACCACCAACAGTTCGATCAGGGTGAAACCGCCGGAGCGGCGGACATTAGCAGTGTCGTTTCGCATAAGTTTTCGTTTGGGTTGAGGGTTGCACAGCGGCAGGCCAGCGGGGGAGGATCAAAACGCCAGGTCGTTCACGCTCAGGATGGCCATCAGAATGGAAATGATGATACCAGCAATCATGATGCCTAGCCCCACGATCAGCACCGGCTCCAACAGGGCCAGCATGCGTGTGATGGCGGTCTTGACCTCCTTGTCATAGGTCGTGGCGACCCGGTCCAGCATCTGGTCCAGATGGCCCGACTCCTCGCCTAGCTTGACCATCTGGATCGCCAGCGTCGGAAACAGGCCTGATTCTATCAAGGGCGCGGACAATCCGCCGCCTTGTTTCAGGCTTTCCACCGCCAGGCCGATCTTTTCCGCGACCACCAGATTGTTCAAGGTGTCTTTGACGATGGTCAGCGCGGTCAGTAGCGGCACGCCGTTGCCGAGCAGGGTCGCCAGGGTGCGGCTGAAATTGGCCACGGTGATTTTCTTGATCAAATCGCCGAGCAAGGGCAGGGCGAGCAGGCGGCGGTCCCACACGTAGCGGCGGTCGCGGTCGGCGAATTGATAGCGAAAATAGCTGGTCACGCCGACGAATAACAGCGGCAAGGCCCACCAATAATCCTTCAGCGCCTGCGCCACACCGACCACGACCTGGGTGGGCAGCGGCAGCTCCTTGCCCGCGCTTTCAAACATCTCGGTGAACTGCGGCACGACGAAGGTCAGCAGCAGCAGCAGCGACGCCGCCGCCATCGTCACCAGGATGGCCGGGTAGATCATCGCCGTGGTCACGGTCTCGCGCAATTCCCGCGAGCGCTCCAGGTAGTCGGCCAACCGCTCCAACACCTGCTCCAACGCCCCGCCCGCCTCGCCGGCGCGGATCAGGTTCAGGTAAAACCGCGAGAACACGCCGTTTTGCCGCTCCAACGCGTCGGACAACTGCGCCCCGCCTTTGACCGCCTCCAGCACCTTGCCGATCATGGCGTTTAGATTGGGCTGGGTCTCGGTCAGTTCCAGCAACACGGTCAAAGCCCGATCCAGCGGCAGGCCGGCTTGGAGCAAGGTGAGCAACTCGTGGGTGAACAGCGCGATGTCTTTGCGCGACACGCCGGTTTTGCGCGCGCCGAAGCGCAGCCACGCGAACGGCTTGGACGAGGCCGGGGCGATTTTGATCGGCAGCAGGCCTTCGCTTTGCAATATTGCCAGCAAAGCGGCCTCGTCGGCAGCCTCGCGCTCGGCTTCCTGGGTTTCGCCTTCACGGTTGACGGCTTTGTAGAAATAGAGGGGCATTGGTATCCCGTAGTTTAGGGCTTGGAAATAACTTGCCAAGGACAGGTTGGCGGCATGGCGGACATTTCACAAAATTGGGCGCGAGGATCAACCACTCGCACGGTTTGCGCCAATTTTAGCCGCGCATGGCCGCGCTCTACGATGGGAGGATACAGTTTGGAAGGCTTCGCGGGCTGTTCCAGATGCAGTGCCACTCGGATTGTCAGTTTTGACACGGCTTCTTGGGCGAAGCGGTGGAGGGCAATTTCAGGTTTTCCTTTTGCCAAATACAAAAAAGCCAACGTGTCACGAACCTTTATGGCAATCTCGCGAAATAAATCTAGCGGTTTGTCGCGTCGGTTGATGCGATAATCCTTGGCCTCAATTAGCCACAATTCATCGCTGCTAGGGGAGAAGGCGGCAATATCGACGCTCTTGCTGTCGGCGAAACTCTGAAAATGCTTGCGGTAAAATCCCGTGTCGTCCAGTTTTTCGGCTTGCCAACCCTCTGGAAAAATGAACTCAAGCGATCTTTTTTCTCCTTCGATTATTCTGCACATGGGTTCAGCCGCTTTTTTCTGCTGCCTGGTAAAGCCACTCGTTATAGCGATCCGCTTGGTTGATTTCCATGTCCAAGGCGACAATCGGCTCGATTTGCTCCAAGCCGTCACCTGCATTGACTTGGACTCCGTCACCATCGTCAGATAGCGCGAAAAATTTTGCGGGTACGGGTTTGGTTGCGGCGGCTATGTGTAGTTGCAAGTCTAATTCTTTGAGCAAAAATAGGCTGTGGGTTGCCAGGTTGATTTGGATGCCCTTGCTGGCCAAGGCGACAAGCACTTGGGCCAGCTTGGCCATGAGTTTGGGGTTGAGGTTGGCTTCTGGCTCATCCCAAAACAGTGTCTCTCCTCGGCGCTGCAATACGTCGTGGCGCACCAGATACATCAATAGAGCCAGTTTGCGGTGTCCTTCCGCCATCATGGGCGTTTCCGTTATTGCTCCACGTTTCCCTTCAAAAACAAGCTTGGTTTGTGCTAATTTCAAAACTCCATCAAGATCGTTTTCCAAGTCAGCGAAAACCTCGCTGAACCAAGCGGGAAGGTTCTTTAACTCGGGTGAGTTAATGGCGTTTGCCAAGTCTCTATAGGTGGCATCTAAGCTAATTTTATAGCGATCAAACAGGCCGATCAGGCCGTCATAGAGGGAAACAATTTCTTTGCTTGGTATGAATATCGAATTCAATACATAAGCGTTGACTGGTGCGGCTTCGGGGATGGTTTTTAGATTGATCCCATTATTGGCAATGGCAAGATCCCACAGCAAGTCTTCAACAGCATGGCCGTAAGGGTAGGTTGGCCATGGATCTGCTTCGTCAGGCATTTTGAATTGGAGGGTGGGTATGAAGGCACCAATTTGTGCCGTTAGTCGGCATTCCGATGCTTCCCGCCTAATCAGGTTACTCAGCTCGCCAGGCAGAAACAGGCCGATTAGTCGCTCTTCAAAATATGCGTTTGCACGGTCTGTGGATAAGGCGCTTCGATTATTCATCAGATCCGACCAGGCGCGATTCAAGGCATACGCAATCTTAAGCACATGGGTCTTGCCCGTGCTATTCTCACCTATAAAAGCATTGATGCCGGGTGAAAACTCAAAGTGTGCCGACGGAAAAACCGTGAAATTTTTAAGCGCTAATGATTTCAGCATAGCTGGATCTATATGTCAGATTGGCATTTGGGATGCGTTAGTTATCCGAAGTCACCCGCATGACTTCCTCGATGGTAGTCAAGCCTAACACCGCCTTGCGCATGCCGTCCTCGTACATCGTCCGCATCCCCTCCTTCAACGCCAACTCCTCGATCTGCCGGGCCTGGGCGTGGGTCATCACCAGGCGGCGCAAATCGTCGGTCATGACCAGGAATTCGACAATCGCCAGCCGGCCTTTGTAGCCCAGCCCGTCGCAGCGCTCGCAGCCGACTGGGCGGGATAGCAGCACTTCGCCTCGGGGTTGGAAGCGGTCTAGCTTCAGTTCATAGACCATTTCCTGCAAGGCCGGATAGGTTTCGCGGCAGTGCTGGCACAGCCGACGCACCAGCCGTTGGCCGAGGATGCCGTTGACGGTGGAGGTGATGAGATAGTCTTCCAGGCCCATGTCCAGCAGCCGCGTCACGCCGCCGGCGGCGTCGTTGGTGTGCAGCGTGGACAACACCAAGTGGCCGGTCAGGGCGGATTGCACGGCGATGCGGGCGGTTTCCAGGTCGCGCATTTCGCCGATCATGATGACGTCCGGGTCTTGGCGGACGATGGAGCGCAGCGCCGAGGCGAAGGTCAGGCCGATCTGCGCCTTGGTCTGGATCTGGTTGACGCCTTCGAGCTGGTATTCCACCGGGTCTTCGACGGTGATGATTTTGCGCTCGGGGGTGTTGATCCGGTGCAGGGCGGTGTACAGGGTCGTGGATTTGCCGCTGCCGGTGGGGCCGGTGATGAGGATGATGCCGTGGGGCAGGGCCAGCACTTCCAGAAACCGGTCGAGGGCTTCGCCTTCAAAGCCCAGCGAGGCGAAGTCGAATTTGATGCTTTCCTTGTGCAGCAGGCGGATGACGACGCTCTCGCCGAACATCGTCGGCACGGTGGAGACGCGCAAGTCCAGCTCCTTGCCGACGACTTGCAGTTTGATGCGGCCGTCCTGCGGCAGGCGGCGCTCGGCGATGTTGAGCTTGGCCATGATTTTGATGCGCGAGATCACGGCGGCGGTGGAGCGCACCGGCGGGGCTTCGACTTCTTTCAGCACGCCGTCGACGCGGAAGCGGACTTTGAGCCGCTCTTCGAAGGGTTCGACATGGATATCCGAGGCTCGCGACTCCACCGCCCGCTGCATGATGAGGTTGACCATGCGGATCACCGGCGCTTCCGAGGCCAGATCTTTGAGGTGTTCGACGTCGGCCTCGTCGATTTCCTCGTCGCCGCCGAAATTGTCGACCAACTGGCCCATCAGGGTCTTGCCCGCGCCGAGTTGCTGGTCGATGGCCCGCTCGATTTCCGAGGGCAGGCCGACTTTGGGCAGCACCGGCTTTTCGCAGGCCAGGGCGAGGGCGTCCAGCAGGCTTTGCTCCAAGGGGTCGGCGACCGCGACCTCGAAGGCGTCGTCCTGGGCGGCCAGGCCGACGATGCGGTTTTCCTTGAGAAAGCGGGTGGCCACGGTGTCCGGCAAGGGCGAGGCTTCGGGGTAGTCGGCCGCGGCCACCAGGGGCAGGCCGCTGACTTCGGCCAGCGCCTCGGCCACGTCGCGTTCGGAAACGATGCCAAGCTTCATCAACAAAGCGGGCAGGGGCTGGTCGTCGGCCTGGGCGGCGAGGCGGCGGGCGCGGTTGATTTCGCTCTCCCGCGCCTTGCCCTTGCGCACCAGGCAGTCGGCGAACAGGCCGTAACAGTCGGCCGGCGGGGCTTCGCCCGCGCCGTTCGCGGCCGGGGCGGCAGTGAGGGGGTGGGTTGCCAAGGATGATTCCTGAACTAGGTCGGGCGGGCGTCGAATTTGCCCGCCGGAGCGGGATGGGTTAGCCATGATAAGGCTTCTGATATAACCCGCAAAGGGTGTCCAGGTCAACCGCCGACCGCGCTTCTCAGGGCAATCGCGCTTGTCGGGTGTTGGCGCGGCGGGGCGCATCGCGCCGATTTGGCCTAAAATCTAATGCGGAGCGAGGGGGTTTCATCCGGGTGGCGATGGGGCTAAAATGCGACGAAGCGGCTGTCGCTATTTGCCTCGCCGAGGCAAGCGGCATGGCGGGCCCCACCCTGACGGCGACATTGATTTTCTCCAGGCCGGGAGCCTATTCGCCGCGATCAAATCCCGGTCGGCCGCATCCAGCCATCCACCTTCTGCAAACCACCCCCCACGTGCCGAGCGAACTCATCTTAGTCGACCGCGTCGGCAAAAAATTCCACCGCACTCTCTCAGGCGCTTTCCTCCACGCATTGCGGTCCCTGGCTTGCAAGGCGTTGCGCCTTGAGCGCGGAGACGCCCTCGGCAAGGACGAGTTCTGGGCGTTGCGGGAGGTTTCTTTTGCCGTCCGGCGCGGTGAATGCCTGGGGGTGATCGGGCCTAACGGGGCGGGCAAAAGCACGCTGCTGAAACTCATCCATCGGCAATTCCGCCCCGACGCGGGGCGGATTCTGGCCCTGGGCCGGGTGAAATCGTTGATCGGCGTCGGTTCGGGCCTGCAGCCTTTGTTGAGCGGCCGGGAGAACATTCTCATCCAATGCCAGCAGATGGGCTTGGACAAGCGCGAGGCGGACGCGAAACTGGATGGGGTCGTCGCCTTCGCGGGGCTGGAGGAGGCCATCGACGCGCAGGTGAAGACTTATTCCGACGGCATGTGCGCCCGCCTGGAATTTGCCATCGCCACCAGCGTCCAGGCGGATATTTTGCTGGTGGACGAGGTTCTGGCGGTGGGTGACATCGCGTTTCAAATCCGCGCGCTGGACCGGCTCAACGAGCTTAAGCGCGGCGGCGCGGCCATTGTCTTCGTGTCCCATTCGGAGATGAACGTCCTCCATGTCGCCGACCGTTGCCTCCTGCTGTTCAACGGCCGCCAGATCGCCCTTGGCGGGCCGGACGCCTTGTTCCAAAAATATTACGAGTCGGTCGGCTATCTCAATCACCGCCTGCGGCCCTTGGGCGCGATCACGCGCGCCCTGGACGATCTGGCCGGCGAGTTGGCGGTCAAGGGGCTGCGTGTGGACGCGGCGGCCGGGGGTGGCCAGCGTGTGCGGACGGGGGAAGGGCTGGCTCTAGTGTTGGGGTACGAGGCGAAAAGCGAAATTTCTGCCGCTATCCTATACTTACAATTCTGGAATGCCGCTGACGTGCTGGTCGCCTCAATCGACTCGGGGCTGGCGAAAACGCAATTCCGGTTGGCGGCGGGCGAAGGCGAGATTTCGGTGCGCATCCCTTTCTTTTCATTGGCACCGGGATACTATCGTCTCGCCGCCGGCTTCACTGTCAATGGGCAGTGGAAGGCTTATGGCGGACGCCTGTTGGAGATGTATGCCGTGCGCGATGAAATGGCCGTCTACAGCGGGCTGGCAACCATGGAGGCTGTTTTTGAAAGCGGCAATTTGTCGGTTAGGCGGTAGTTTGTCGGGCTTAGGCGACAGTTGCCGATAGCGGAAATTGCGGCTAAGCTGATTGACTGTCGGGCTTAAGCGACGGTTATCGAGGGGGTGCGGTCAAGCGGTAAACGATATTGACAAACCCTGAAAAAAGGCGTAGATAGGCGGCGACAGCACCGCACTTTTTGGTCACCATTCATTTGAGGAAATTTTACCATGTCTAAATTAGCAAGCGCGTCGGGCGCAGGCGACGATAATAGCAATTACAGCGGTGCCCCCTACGGCGGAGGGGTGGGGAGCGATGCTGGAGCCCTGCAAATTGGTGCCATTGGTGCCGCTGTTCCGATTATTACAGGAACTACAGGAAATGACTCCCTAGATGGCACGACAGCCAGCGATATCATTTACGGCTTGGCCGGCAACGATACTATAAACGGTGGGCTGGGCGCCGACACGATGATTGGCGGCTTGGGCAATGACATCTACATCGTCGATAACACCGGGGATGTCGTCATCGAAGAGGCGGGCGAGGGAACCGACACTGTCAATAGCAGCGTGAGCTATACCCTGTCTCCGGATATTGAAAACCTGAATTTGACTGGCACTGCCAACATTAATGCCACAGGTAATGATCAGGGCGATGGATTATCGGGCAACAGCGGCAATAACATTTTGACGGGCGGCGCGGGTAACGACACGATTAGTGGCAACGGCGGCACCGACACGCTGTATGGCGGCGGCGGCAATGACAAGTTGAGTATTAGCGGCAGCGGTGCCAACTTTTTATATGGCGGCGTCGGCACCGACACCTTGATCGCCTCTGCCGGCACGGGTGCCAACACCTTGGACGGCGGAACTGGAGCCGATGCCATGACCGGCGGTTCAGGGAACGACACCTTCATTGTGGACAACACCGGCGACACAGTGACAGAGGGTTTGAACAAGGGCACGGACACGGTACTGAGTTCGGTCAACTACACCCTGCCTGCCAACGTCGAAAACCTGACCTTGACCGGGTCGGCGGACATCAATGCCACCGGCAACGCCACGGGAAGCAACACGCTGACCGGCAACGATGGCAATAACACCCTGGATGACAGCAGCAGCACCGCCGCCGTCGCGTTGTATGGCGGCGCCGGCGCCGACATCCTGAAAGGTGGCGCGGGCAACGACATTCTGGATGGCGGGACGGGCAACGACAGCTTGATCGGCGGGGCCGGCAATGACAGCTATTATGTGAACAACCCCGGCGACACGATCACCGAGGCGTCCAGCGGCGGCACTGACCAGGTGTTCAGCTCGGCGTCTTACACGCTGCCCGATAATGTCGAGATACTGACTTTGACGGGCACGGCTTATCGCGGCACGGCGAACAATCAAGGCGCCACCGTTATTGGCAATGCCGGCGTCAACCTGCTGGTCGGCGGCACGGGCAACGACTATCTGGACGGCG
>Ga0265316_10000164_pt1 | contig 74871 bp, 74 predicted proteins | sample 4522metaG_FD_202092 | JGI IMG/M metagenome (GOLD analysis project Ga0265316, IMG submission 202092) | Rhizosphere microbial communities from Carex aquatilis grown in University of Washington, Seatle, WA, United States - 4-5-22 metaG | ecosystem: Host-associated > Plants > Roots > Rhizosphere >... | reverse complement strand
CCATAATTTTAGAGCGTTCGCTGACGCGATTACTCTTCAATTATTTAACTTTCCCCTGTCTTGTTTTGTTAAAATTCATAATTCTCTTTTTTTAGATACTTCCTAAATTTCAATAACCGTCTGCCGAACGGTTTAGTATCCTCCTCTTAAATTATAACAGTTTGAAAGCCGCTAAACGCGGCTTTGGGTGGGGATAACTATAATAAAAATGCGGTTCATTTACCGTCTCGCATTTAGTTTGGTTTTGGAAACAACCAAACTAAAAACCCCGCGTTAACCGCGGAGTTTTTCTGAAACGAATCTATTAAACTTATTTATAGTTTTTCCTAATATAAGCCATCTCTTGTTCTTCGCCTTCTTCCTCTTTTCTTTTCTTATAAGCCCCTATGAGCAGGATAATAAGAATGAACAGAAGAAGCCATGTCCAAATATTTCCCAAAAACATTTTCGCTAAATTAAACAACGAAGCGAAAAGTCCTGGTTGCGCTGCTGAAGACAAAACAACCGGATTTTGCTTAACGTTGATGCTATTGTAATTCTCAACCGAATGCGGCAAGCCGTTAACGTCGTTGTAAATTAAACCTGCGCCGAAAATAATATTAGTGCCGTCCTGAACGCCTGGCTTTACCACTACCTCAACTGCCACAAAATTATTTTCACTGCCGCTTATCTTGCCGATATTGAAATCCAAAACATTATTATAACTCGAAACCGGAGTCAGCAAACTGTTTGAGTATTGCACTTCCGCCGGCAAGAGTATTTTAATGTCTGCGCTGTTAGCCGCCGAAGAATAGTTATTGTGGTAATTGAGAATATAAATTAATTTCGCTCCCGCAACCGCTTGAGTTTTATCAAAGCTGGAGTCCAAAGTTATCAGCTCCTTTTCGCCGGTCTTAAAAGAAGACACGGGGCTGTAAGTTGTTCCGCGATTATTTTGAGCAACCGCTCTGAAATAATAAGTGGTGCTTGTAGCCAAACCGGAGAGAAGAGAAGCAACGTTAGTGAAATCACTGCCACTGCCGACAAATCGGCTATTGGTTGTGTTTGCTAACAAATTTGTTTTTCCCCATTCCAGCCAAAAACTCGTCGCCGTTCCATTCGGATTTATTGAACCGCTAATTAAAGCTGAATTTTGCAACACGTTAGATGCTCTAAAATTTACAATCGAAGGTGCGCTATTAGGAGAAGTCACAACAACAATTTTTTGAGTATTAAAGCTCAAAATTTCGCCATAAGCCGTGCCTGCGGAATTTTTTGCCGCCACGCGGTAATAATAAGTGGTGTTTTGCAAAAGGCCGGTAAGACCAAATGAATAGGCCGCTGAACTTGTGCCGTTGCCAATAGATGAGCTGGCCGTTGTCTGGTCTAAATTCTGGCTTGTCCCCCATTCAAACCAAGCGTTGGTTGAATTTCCATTCGGATTAACCGAGCCGTTGAGTAAAGAAACATCTTGCCCGATAGACGTTGCCGCTAAAGTTGCCACCAAAGGCAAAATAACTGAACTGCCAGAACCGGAAGTCGTTGTAGAAGTTGTAGTCGTTGTTCCAATCCAACCTCCTCCTCCGCCTCCACCACCTCCTCCGCCGCCAGCCGGAACATCGCCTCCCCCTCCGCCGGTGTTAGGAACCGAACCCGTTGTCGCAAAACTGACAACTGCTCCAAAGCTTGTGCCGGCAGAATTGCTGGCCGCGGCACGATAATAAAAAGTCGTTCCCGCTGCTAAGCTTGTTAAATTTGAAGTAAAATCAGAAGTGGTAAAACCAGCTGCTATTGAAGAACTCGCCGTAGTAAAACCCAAAGCGGAAGTGCCGCCCCATTCAAACCACATTTGCGTATCTCCGTTGTTCGGGTTCACTGTTCCGTTCAAAGTCGCTAAAGTGTCAGAAATCGCTGAAGCTGGATTAGTTGTCACAGTCGGAGCGGTAACAGTCAGGCCGGAAGGAACAGTGGCGTTAGTTGTAAAATTTAAAACATCTCCATGGCTTGTGCCCGCGGAATTTCTCGCCCCAGCGCGGTAATAATAAATTGTGTTCGGTAAAAGTCCACTAAGAGCTGCAGAAAAATTAGCAGTAACAGCATCGCTGCCCATGGTAATTTCAGGAGTCACTGTCCCCAACGAAGAAGAAGTCCCCCATTCAAACCAGGCAACCGTCGCTCCGTTGTTCGGATTAACCGTGCCGTTTAAAGTTCCTGAATTTTCTAAAATCGCCGAAGCCGGAGTTGTCAAAACAGTGGGAGCGGTAACAGTCGGAGTGGTTGTGCCACCTCCGGAATCTGCGGCGCTCACCTGCGCTCGAAAAACTATATGTCCCTGAGTTGCCCAGCCCGGACCGATATCTCCAATATTTAAACCTGCAAAAGTCGCAACTTCAGCTCCGCTCTGTCCGTTTGGCAAAGCCTGAACGCCATCGCCTTGATTCGGATACCATCTGACTGAATCAGAAATAAAAGCCAGAGCTTGGCTTGAGCTTAAGTTAACATCAACGCTTCCGCTCACAGCCGCCGCGTTATCCGCTAAAACATCTCCGGTAATAGTCTGAGTTGTGAAAGCGCCGACAGGCAAAGTAACCCGAGTTCGGGTTTGCTTGGCAGTAAAATTAGAAACATTGTGATAATAAATATCGAAACTAATAATATCTCCGGCATCGGCAGAAACCGAAGTTGACCAGCTGGTGCTGGAATTAGGATTTTTTGTATAATTAGAAACTCGCAAAGTTGGTTTGTCGGAAGGGTCAGTATTAAAAGAAGCCGGTCCTGTTGGCGGAACAACCGCCGCTAAAGTAGCGAAAGACGCAACGGCTCCATAACTTGTTCCGGCAGAATTTCTGGCCGCGGCGCGGAAATAATAAATTGTGCTTGGGGTTAAACCGGTTAAGCTAAAAGAGTATCCTGAATTGGCAAAACCGCCGCTCAAAGAAGAAGCTGTTGTCGCCGAACCAAAAGACGAAGTCGTTCCCCATTCAAACCAAACATCAGTCGCTCCGTTGTTCGGATTCACCGTGCCGTTCAAAGTCGCTAAAGTGTCGGAAATCGCTGAAGCCGGATTAGTTGTCACAGTCGGAGCGGTAATAACCGGAATCGCGCTCACCTGCGCCCGGAAAACTACATGGCCTTGAGTCACCCAGCCCGAACCGATATCTCCGATATTTAAACCAGCCGAACCAACAACTTCACTGCCGTTCTGGCTATTAATTAAATTTTGAGCGGCTGTTCCTTGATTCGGATACCATTTCACCGAACCCGGAATAAAAGTTAAGGTTTGGTTAGAACTTATATTAATTGAGATGTTTCCGCTTGCTGTTGCGGCGTTACTCGCCATTACATTTCCGGTAATAGTTTGCGACGTGAAAACTCCGGTAGGCAAAATAACTTGCGTTTTTGTTTGCTGAGCGGTCACGGTAGAAACATTGTGATAATAAATATCGAAACTAATAATATCTCCGGCATCGGCAGAAACCGAAGTTGACCAGCTGGTGCTGGAATTAGGATTTTTTGTATAGTTGGAAACTCTCAGGGTTGGTTTGTCTTGAGAATTTGTATTGAAAGAAGCCGCTGCGGCTTGCGCTGGAATATTAGGAAAAATAAAACTAGCGGTTAAAATAACGCTTAAAAATGTAATTGATATTTTTTTGATTATTTTATTCATCGCTTTTAATCTTTGGTAATCTCTAAAATAGTTTTAAAAATGTAAAATTTGAAAATTATGAATCCGCCGACTGGCGGAATAAAAAATAAAAAAGGTTGGTGGAGAGATAAGAAATTCTCATCTCTCCACCGCTTAGAGAAAAAGGATATTTGTCAGTTAACCGGGTCAAGACCAGGTCCGCCCGAACTGCCGGCAGAAGAAAAGTCGTTAGTAGTGGTGGTTTTACCGCGAGTAGCATTGTGTAAAATAACAATGCCTGCCGCAATAATAGCCGCTTCGCCAACTAAATTAACAATCTCGCAAAAAGTGTCTGTCCGCCAATATTCCCAATGCTGTTGCCGAACAACCCCTCCATCCTCCGTTAAAAGGACATTGGCTCCATTTCTGAAAACCAAATCTCCTTTTTTCAAAGAAATATCTTTGACCAACCATAGTCTTTTCTTGTCAAAAGATTCGGGATAGATTGCTTGCAGTTTCGTTTTCTTTTTGACATTCACGTCTTTCTTTAATCTCTCCCACCTTCCAGTGTTGAGAAAATAATTTACGTCGGCGATATTTTTGTAATTATATCCCGCCATCAAAAACGCGAGCCAATACTCGTTAGGCATCGCCGGAAGTTGTCCTGTAGCCATCTTGGCCATAGAAACACTTGGCATTCCATTATCCGTCTTTAAGACGCTGTAACCGGAATTTTGTGCCCACGAGACAGACTGAAACATCATTATTACGGCAATAATCGCGCACAATAATCTTTTCATTACCTCTGCCTCCTTTTTCCAAATAGGTTTTGTGGATTTTATTCTGAACTCAAAATTATCAAGAAACTTTGGCTTAGATATAAATTATCAGCGATATCACGAGATATCAGCGACTATCAGATGACTTTCGTCATCATCAAACGCATCAATCCGATCAATCCCATCAAATCTTTAGAATGTATAATCGCTGTATCTGTATATATCGCTGAATTATATCTTCCAAGCCTTATCAACAACTAACTTGCCTTGAGCGCCTTCCAAACGGGATCCGGAAGTTTTTTACCATGCTTCTTTTCTAAAACTTTCTTTATTTCCGCATGGTGTGTTTTCGCTCTTTCAATGTGCCTTTGAAAATTTCCGAAATTAATAGTCGGGTAATTCTTGTCATATTCATGACAATAACTACACTCGCCTTTATCTTCCAGTTTTTTCGCAGGTACTTTTTCTTTGTGAAGCCGCTTCTTTTTCGGAGATTCGATTTTTGCTTTCACCTCTTGCGGAAGCTTAACTTTCAAATCTTCCTTTTTAGCCGGTCCTGGAGCGGGCGACACTTTGGCGTCTTTCGCTAGAACAGCTGGCGCTGCAGTGCTTCCTGTCGGAGTATCTGTTGCTTTCGATTTCTCTTTTTTATTCGGATTCTTTCCGAATAAATATCTTATAATCATGAACAACAAACCGAAAAGCAAAAACACAATCATCGCAGCCACACCCCAAAAACTATATTTTTCAGTCTTCAAAGGGAGTGAAACCGGAGAGGAAACTGAAATCGGCAAAATCTTTTTATCTTGAGACTGAGGAAAAACTTTATCAAATCTTTCGTCAATTCTCTTAAGAATACTGTCTTTTGCCTCATCAATTTTTGCTCCGTTCTGCCTGATGGCCTTGCCGTTTACCGCCTGCGCCTGGATATTTGTGCTTTCGGCTTCAAGTATCTTATTGATATCATGATAGCCGCCAGCCCAGGCAAAAGTACCGAAACACGAACATAACAACACGAAGATAGCCGATAAAGCCAATCTTTTCATTTAAGAACCTCCTTTATTTTTAGTTCCTGTTTTTGATAATTCAATAACCCAAAACAAAATCCTTAACCTATATTTTTATTTTTTCAAAGAACAACTAGAAAACGTTTAAATCTTATATAAAATTTCAATATTTGTCAAGGGCTGCCAAAAAAATTGGAAAAAATCCAATTATAAAAATATAAAAATTTCACCGATAAACTGCTTGCCAACACTAATAAGTGTATTCCGCCATTAGATTCCCCTGCCCATCATAAAGCCGCACATAATCATGCTGGGAGTCAAAAATCTGGCTGTTTAACCAGACTATCCAGTTGCTAGATAAAAAATCCGCATCGTTCTGGTGGCTGCGAAAACAGCTGCCATATCCGATATTATTAAGAAAACTCCGGCAAGCATTACCCTGGTCGTTGCCTGGCAAGCTGTTATAAAAAACGGTATCGGGCAACCGGCACGAAGACAACGACAAAACATAATTTTGGCATTGGCCGGAAAGCTGTCTTGCGTCGGAAGGAGAAAAAACCGGACAATTACTGGGAACATAGGCTGGCTGAAAATTATAAATACCCTCCAAATATCCAAAACATTTATTAAGGCGTATATTTTTATTAAAGGAGCCGGCCGAACTGTAAAGGTCCACGTAGTTTCCTTGCTTAAGAATTATGTCGCCATTGGCGCTAAAACCGCTTGGGTCATAAAGTTCCACTGCTTTCGGTATTTCTATTTCGTTTCTATTACTTTTGATTTTCCAGCCGGTAATGTCAATGATTTCTCCGGTTTTAAGGTTGGTGGAAAGGCTAATCTTCGAATACTCCTGCGGATAACTGGAAAAATTCACCGAACTTATGTTAACTCTCTTCGCAATCGGAGTGGCCGCAGTGGCCGGATTAGATATTGTCGTTCCGTTTCCGGGAAATGGATTGTTCACATTTACATTAGACACAGAGGTTTCGTTGGGCGTAGCGCTTAAAGGATTTCCCGGCGCGTTTTTCAACGCCACCGAAATCAAAAACACCGCCCCTACCAAAAGAATTATGCCGATAATTTTTGACATTTTAATTATTTAATCTTTGATTACAAAATTAATAAGTCTTCCCGAAATAAAAATAACTTTAATCACTTTCTTGCCGTTAAGCCAGCCCTGTATTTTTTCCTGCCCCACCGCCAAGGATTGAGCTTTCGCTTCCGTTATGTCCCGGGAGACAGAAATCTTATCTCTTACCTTGCCGTTAATCTGTATTACCAGCTCAATTTTTTCTTCTTCAATCAGCTCCGGATTATATTTTGGCCATTTCTCAAACTGAATAGATTTTTTATGTGACAATTTCCCCCACAATTCCTCGCTGATATGAGGAGCAAACGGCGACAAAAGCTTCAGGAAAGTTTCATAAATTTCAACAGGCAACTCCTCGTGTTTTTCAAATTCATTAACCAAAATCATCAGTTGCGAAACAACCGTATTAAACTTCATTTCATCAATGTCTTCGGTAATCTTTTTGATGCTTTTATGCAGCAAAATCTCGCATTCGCGGAAATCTTTGGTTTTCGTCTTTTCATCCTTTTGGCTTTTCTTTATTTTAGCTTTTGAATTTTTAATTTTTCCTATCTTTTCCTGCAACTGCCAAACCCGGTTCATAAATCTCGAAAGTCCGACAACGCCCTGGTTGCTCCAGCTTATCGCCTGTTCAAACGGCCCCATAAACATTTCGTACATCCTCAAAGTATCGGCACCAAAATTTTTCACTATCTCATCGGGGTTGATAACATTACCGAAACTCTTAGACATTTTTTTGCCATCTTCGGCTAAAACTATGCCGTGCAAGCGTCTAGCGGCATATGGTTCTGATGTCGGAACTAATTTAATATCGTATAAAAACTTGTGCCAAAAACGGGAATAAAGAAGATGAAGAGTGATATGTTCCGGCCCACCGCTGTATAAATCCACCGGTGTCCAATATTTTATTTTTTTAGAATCGGCAAAACTTTTTTTATTTTTCGGGTCGATATAACGCAAATAATACCAAGAAGAACCGGCCCAGTTAGGCATCGTGTCGGTTTCTCTTTTTGCTTTTCCTCCGCACTTCGGGCATTTCACATTAACCCATTTGGCAATGTCGGCCAAAGGCGATTCTCCAGTTTGTGTCGGCTCGTATTTTTTCACGTACGGAAGTTCCACCGGCAAATCTTTTTCCGGCACTGCCACTGTTCCGCATTTCTCACAATGAATAACCGGAATCGGTTCGCCCCAATAATGCTGCCGCGAAAAAACCCAGTCGCGCAATTTATAATGAACAGTCTGCTGTCCAAGATTTTCTTTTTCCAGCCGAACTGTTATTGCTTTGCGCGCCTGTTCTGATTTCATTCCCGTAAACTCTCCCGAGTCAATAAGTTCTCCATCGCAAACAAAACAATCAGCTTTCGGCCTTAATTCCTCTTCCATGCCAAAAGCCACTTCCTGCGCATTTCTCATTATCTCTAATACCGCTAGCGGTACCACTACTTTCTTGATATGCATGCCGTATTTTTTCGCAAATTGATAATCGCGCTTATCGTGAGCCGGCACCATCATTACCGCTCCTCCCCCGTAAGCTGCCACCACATAATCCCCTATCCAAATCGGAACTTTTTCTCCGCTGATAGGATTGATGCAATAAGAACCCGTGAAAACTCCGGACTTTTCTTTCTCCGACTCCATTCTTTCCAAATCGCTTTTTTTCTCGGCCGCTCTGATATATTCTCTGGCTTCTTGTTTGTTATCTCCTGTAATCAATTCATTAGCCCACATGTGTTCCGGAGCGATAACCAAAGCCGTCACGCCGAAAATTGTATCCACGCGGGTGGTAAAAACTTCAATATATTCCTGGGAGTCAACAACCTGAAATTTTACCGTCGTGCCTTCCGACCGGCCGATCCAGTTTATCTGCTGGGTTTTTATTTTTTCCAGATAATCAACTTTATCCAAATCTGCAATCAGCCTGTCCGCGTATTTGATAATTTTCAACATCCATTGCTTCACTTTCTTTTTCTCGGTTCCCGTTTCGCATCTCTCGCACCGGCCGGCAATGACTTCTTCGTTAGCCAAACCGATTTTACATTTAGGGCACCAATTAATCGGCATTTCCGCCTGATAAGCCAAATCGTGTTTAAAAAACTGGAGGAAAATCCATTGCGTCCATTTGTAATAAGCCGGGTCGGAAGTATTTATTTCTCTTGACCAATCAAAAGAAAGTCCCAGAGATTTCATCTGTTTCTTAAAAACCGCGATATTATTTTTCGTGACAACGCTCGGGTGAATTCCTTTTTTGATAGCGTAATTTTCCGTTGGCAGACCAAAAGCGTCCCAGCCGATTGGATACATAACGTTAAAACCTTCCATCCTTTTCTTGCGGCAAACCGCGTCTAAAGCTCCGTAACCCCTGACGTGACCCACATGCAGCCCGTCTCCGGACGGATAAGGAAATTCCACCAAAATATATTTTTTCGGTTTTTTGCCAAAATCTTTCGCTCTATAAAACCCTTTCTTTTCCCATAACGCCTGCCACTTTTTTTCAATTTTTCCAAAAGGATACATTACAAAAATTATAGAAGAATCCGGCAAAAAAGAAAAATGGCCTTCAGCGGCCGGTAAATTAAGATTTTTCTGTTGTCCAAAAAATTTACGGCGACCAGTTAACAATAACGTTGTCTACACGCGGACTTAATGTATGGGCAATATTGCTCTGCAAAAAAATCTTATAACGGAAATAACGGCTGTTATTGTTATAAGCTCGACTAAGGGAAACAGGCACGCCTGGGCCGGTGGTATTGTAAACATCGGAAGACAAAGAAGTTCCGCCCGGACCTATTGGAGTAAGAGTAGAAGTAGAATTTGAAGAAGCAAACTGGAAAGAAACATTGGTGCCGGCTGGCTGGTTGCCCTGCCAAAGAATGCTATTAAAAGCCGCTCCGCCGGCAACACCGGTATCAAAAACGGAAGAGTCAACTGTTCCGACTACCACTGATATCGCCCACGAAGTTTTGACTTTATAGTTTGAAACGCAGGAACCCGTATCAAGACAATTAAAAGATATCCAGCCCACATTGTCATTCCACGCCCAGCCGTGAAAATCCCCGGCGCCGTCAATTGTCACCCGGTAATTAAAATTGGTGCAACTCGGGTCTAAATCTCCGCAGTAAAAACTTATCCAGCCGATAGCGTCGTTCCAGGCCCAGCCGGAAAGATTTCCCGAGCCGTCATTAGCCACTTTAAAATTACTCGTGCCGCAAATATTTCCGTTAGGCGAAGTGGCGCAATCTAACGCAATATTTCCTACCTGTGAAGTCGCATAACCTTGAATTCTATTGGGAGCGACGTTAACGCCGCCGGAGGAATAAAAATCAATCCAACCAATAACATCGTTCCATGCCCAATGCTCAAGGGCATCGGAACTAATATTCGTGCCAACCGGAGCGCCCATGTCTGTTGTGAAAGAACTTCCTGAACTATAAGAAGTCCCGGCCGAATTAGTGCTGTAAGCTCTGAAATAATAAATGACATTTGGGGACAGCCCGCTGATAGTGGCGGCAAAAGTTCCAGTTCCATAGGAACCGTTGGTATGCGTATCCGAGCCATAGCCGGTATCAACTCCGTATTGAAAACCGCGCACAGTATTATTTTCTCCACCAGTATCGGTAATATCCCCATTTAAAGTGGCTCCGCTTGTGGTAATAGCGCTAGCATCAGAAGTAGAAATTATTGGAGCAATCAGAGAATGCATATTATCTACATAGAAAGTATTGGCTGCGTCTGCGTTTACAATTGTAATAATAATGTTGTCTATCGCGTCTTTGTTCGCATCACTAACTCCCGAGATATCCCAAGTTACTGTTTGCCAAGCACCTGCCGAAGTTATATTGGGAGTGATTTCAGTTGTCGTGCCGCCTGTGTCGTGGATACCAATTTTGATATTGCTTCCTGTCCTTCCCGCGTAAATATCAAACTTAATCTGGTTTTGTCCCGTGAGATTTATCGGGCTTGCTATGGTGCGGGTGAGGGTTGAGTTCAATGCCCCAGTCGTAGCAACACCTTTTAAGGAATATGCGCCTTGAGTTCCGATGGTGGCTTCGGAGTAGGATTGAAGAGGATAAGTGGCTTCCATCATTTGAATTTCAAAAAAAGATCCTGTTGAATCATTATTTCTATATTTTGAAATAACATTTGTTCTGTAATATCTATACACAGCGGAATTATTAAATACAAATTCCCACCATACATGATTTATAGTTGTATTACTTGTTGCTCCTGTATAGACAGTAATCCAAGAACTACCGTCATTTGAACCTTGCAAAGTGAAATCTTTAATATTTAAACCGGAGGTATCTGCATAAGTAGAAAATCTAAGTTTTCGTACAGTTTTTGTAATATTGGAACCTAAATCATACTGCCACCAATGTGGTAAAGCAGTTATGTTGCTATACCACTGCGTAAATTCATCACCATCCACAGCTTTACTAGCGGCATAAGAAGCATCTATCACACTGTCCGCACTCGCAGTCCCACCAGTTAGAAAATTAGGACCATAAACAAGACTAGCATTCGTCACATACGCCGCCTGCGCAAGAACGTTAGTCGAATATTCCATATAGTCGAGTCCTACTCCAGCGGCAAAACAATTTGAAGCAACAAAAAACAACGAAAAAACGAATAAACCTGCAGTTACTATAAATTTTATTATTTCCCGCTTTTTCATCTTTTTTATTTTGAAATTATATTTTGGCTTATTTCTTTATGATTTCGGGTTGATTTAATATCATAAATTCTTTCCAAGCCGTGTCTGTCGCCCAATTTATACCAGCCGCCGTTATTAAATTAGTTAACTAAAAAACTTATAAAAATCTGAGGCTTTTGATCAGGTCGGATTTCCATTTTCAAGAATTCATATTATAATTATAGCAAAGATGAAAGAACTAATTATCAATAAAGGCATCAAATGGATAGATATCCCTTTTCCCACGGACACCGACATCCAGTATTTAAAAAATAATTTCGATTTTCATCCGATTATTTTAGACGAACTTATTCACCCTTCCGACCGTTCCAAAACCGAAAGCTATGACGGCTATATTTATATCGTTCTTCACCTGGCTAACTACAATCCCTCCATGCGCAGCGCGCAACAAGCGGAGATTGACGTTTTGGTCACCAAAGACACGCTCATAACCACCCATTACGAAAATCTGGAAGCATTGGAAGAGTTTGAAAAAATTTTCTTAAACGAAAAATTAAAAAACCACATTACTAGCACCGGCCAGCTTGTTTATTATCTCTTAGGAGAAATAGACAAATTTTCTTTCCGCCAGTTAAGGCACATAGAAATAAAGGTTAAAAAAATAAGCGAGCAACTGTTCAAAAACAACGAAAGAAAACTTTTGGAAGAAATTTCTTTTCTCAAAAGAGATATTGCGGCCTTGGGAATAATCACCTGGCCTCAGCGGAATATTTTAGACTCGCTTATCAACAGCGGAACGCTCTTTTGGGGAAAACAAATGAAGGTATATTTCAACGACGCACTAGGAGAGCACTGGCGCGTCATTCACCACTTAGACAATCTCAAAGAAACCGTCGTCGCTTTTGAGGAAACCAATTTTCAGCTTTTAAACTACAGAATCAGCGAAGTGATTAAAACCATAACCATTACCGCTTTTTTGGCTCTTCCTTTAACTGTTCTTGTTTCTATTTTACAAATAAAAATGTTTAGCGTTTTTCTTGAAAATAGGCCGAACATCATCTGGCTGCTTCTCGGCATTGTCAGCTTAACGTCAATTGGCCTGACTATTTATTTCAAAAAAAGAAAGTGGCTGTAAAATCCTTTTTAGCAATATACCAATCTTTTTAATCCGCCTTTGGATGGATGAAATTAAGTCTTCAGAGAAAAAGAAGTCCGCCTTGCTAGGCGGACTAAAATTCATATAATTAAGGCATGTTAAGACTTCCTCCTCAGGATATCGACACCGAAAAAGCGGTCCTTGGAGCATTAATGATTGACCCTGGCTCTGTTATTAAAGTAGCTGATTTTCTTTTAGCTTCTGATTTCTACAAACCCGCCCACCAAAAAATATATGAAGTTGTCCTCGACCTTTTCACCAACAGCCAGCCAATAGATATTTTAAGCGTTTCCAATAAACTCAAAGAACAAAAAAATCTTGACACAATCGGCGGTGTAAATTATTTAACCGATTTAATCAACGAAGTTCCGACATCAGCCCACATTGCCCATTACGCCAAAACAGTCAAAGAGAAAAAGATTCTCCGCGACCTTCTTCAGACTTCTTCTGAAATAAATGAGCAAGTTTATGAAAATGTGGAAGTTGAAAATCTTTTAGACGACGTTGAACAAAAAATTTTCAATATTACCCAGCATTCTCTTCCTCAGAAATACGTCATCTTGAAAGACGAACTTCAGGCGGCTTACGAAAGAATCGAAAAACTCCACCGCGGAGAAGAAACTATCAGAGGCGTCCCAACCGGCATCACTAAACTCGACGACATCCTTTCCGGTTTTCAGCGTTCTGACTTCGTGATTCTCGGCGCTCGCCCTTCTTTGGGAAAAACCGCCCTAGCTCTTGATTTCGCCCGCCACGCCGCCGTTAAACATAAAATACCAGTGGGTATATTTTCCTTGGAAATGTCGCGCGAACAAATCGTTGACCGTCTCATCTCCGCTGAAGCCTCGGTCACTCTCTGGCGGCTTCGCACCGGAAAATTAAAAGACCAGCTAGAATTTGAAATGATACAAGAAGCTCTGGACCGGCTTTCCCAAGCGCCGATTTTTATTGACGACACGCCTTCCCCGAGCATTCTTCAAATCCGCTCCGCCGCCAGAAGGCTCCAAATGGAACAAGGGCTCGGCATGATTATTGTTGACTACTTGCAGCTCATCCAGCCCCGCACCAACTCCGACAACATGGTACAGCAAGTCACCGAAATTTCCCGCGGACTCAAAGCCTTGGCCCGTGAGCTCAAAATTCCGGTTCTGGCCCTTTCCCAGCTTTCCCGTTCGGTTGACCAAAGAGAAGTAAAAATACCGAGACTTTCCGACCTCAGAGAATCCGGCTCTCTTGAGCAAGACGCCGACGTGGTAATGTTTATCTGCCGCAAAAACTGGGACCGCAGCGACCCCACCGCCGAAGAAAAAGACGTCACCGAAATCATCATCTCCAAACACCGCAACGGCCCCACCGGCAGTGTTGATGTCATGTTTGACCCAGACAGAGTCTGTTTCAAAAACATGGACTCCAACCACCAGCAATAAACTCCGGAAATAAAATCCAATAACTAACGCCATGCTTCCAGAATCTATTAAAAATTTTATAGAATCTTTTTCCAAGCTTCCTTCTGTCGGCCCAAGGCTCGCCACCCGCCTGTCTTTTTATTTAGTAAATAGCGGCAACAACGAAATTGAGAATTTGGAAAAATCCCTCGCCAATCTCAAAAGAATAAAAACCTGCCAACAGTGTTTTTTTATCTACGACGAAACGCGAGCCTGTCCTGTTTGCTCCGGAAAAAACCGCAACAAACAAATAATCGCCATCGTTGAAAAAGAAACCGATTTAATATCTCTGGAAAAAACCGGAAAATTCAACGGCCAATATCTTGTTTTGGGCGGCCTCGCCAAAAGCGGCGAGCTTGACCCGCAAAAACGCCTGCGTCTCAAAAGCCTCGGCGAAAGAATCAAAAAAGAACCAGGAGGCCAAATCCAAGAAATAATCATCGCTTTAAGCCCCACCACCTTCGGCGACTTCACCAGCGAACTCGTTAAACAAGAGCTCAAACCTTTTGCCCCAAAAATTAGCCGCCTGGCCAAAGGCGTCCCGACTGGCGGTGAAATCGAATTCGCCGACGAACAAACCCTCGCTAGTGCCTTAGAAAAAAGAATATAAATTAAAAAAGGCCCGCTCGGTATATTCACCAAGCGAGCCCTTACCTTCAAATCCTGACAAACGATTTTAACTCCCTGAAGACATTTCCATATCATCAAAAGACTCTTCCATAATTTCAGCCCACCGACGATCGTTCTCCTTACCAGCATTACTTATTCTCATATTCCACTCAATGTGGCTTTTCACAATGCGCTCAATTTCTTGTTCGCTAATACAAGCAATATCATTCCACGTAATACCGCTTTCATTCATGATCCGCTTAATAGCTTCGTAATTCCAACCTGAAACATTACCAAATACTGAGTAAAGCGGACGATTAGAATTAAAAGATATATCCGAGTAGTAAATTTCCCGCTCGTATATCCTAACTAATAATTCTTTAATCTTCTTGATCGCGGTTTCCTTCTTATTTTCGTTAACGTTCTCTGATGTTGAGCGATCTTTCTTATCTTTCATCCCAAGCAATGTCTTAAAAAAAGATAAAATCTTTTTCATACCCCCCCTTTTTTTTTAAAAGAGCATCTTCCGTGAGATGCTCGCTATTTTCCTTTATCTCAAGCACCTCACTTAAGATAACCACAACATAGCATATTTTCAAAAATCTGTCAAATCCAATTTTGTCTCTAAACTAAGCCCGTAAATCCTAATTAAAGGCAGTCTAAGTCCGGTTAACCGGACTTAGACCTTTTCCCCTCTACCCTCCCTTTAAAAATTTTTAGAGCAAGTTATTGCCGGAACTAAAATCAACCCAAACTTGTCCGAGAAAATATCCCGCAGGCCGAGCGGGCAGGGTTTCGCTGAAGGCGAAGAGCGAGGCCGAGGGAAAAGAACCTTTTTCCGCGCTGGGGAAAAAGGATTCTGGTTTTCGAGGGCAAGTTTGGGTTGATTAAAAAAATAAACCCGGTTTTTCCGGGTTTATTTAGATTTACTTTATTGAAACAACTTCTAAGCTCGTAAAGTCCTGCCTGTGTCCCGCTTTTTTGCGGTGGCGGGTTTTGGAGTGATAATGGAAAACAATTTTCTTTTTGTCTCTGCCCTGCTCTAAAATCTTCGTTGCTACTTTTCCGTCAACATACGGAGCGCCAACTTTCACGTTTTCGCCTTCAGCCAAGAGCAAAATCTTAATTTCGCCCACTGTTGGTGATTCTATTTTAATTTTATCCCCTTCTTTTACCACGTATTGTTTACTGTTGACTTCAATTACTGCTAACATAGATTTTTGCTGGTTATTTATTATTAATTGTTAATTAATGGCGATTATAACCGATACTGCTATTAAAATCAAAATGGCGATAGCCAAAGTGATATAAGCCAAAGTATAAGACAAGAAGCGCTGGCGGTCAAATACAAAACGGGCCAGAAACAGATTAACCAAAAACATCGTTGTCGCTACGGCCAAAATGCCCAAAACGTCAAAACGATTGCCTAAAAAATCAATGCCTTTATAGGCATCAAAATGAATTATCAAAGGTGTGCTGATTTCCCCCAAGCGCAGATAGCCCACTATCGCCGCCAAAGATAAAACCAAAAAACTTGACCCAAAAACCACGCTAAAACTTTTATTTTTAAAAACTCTCATTAAAAACAGCTTAACAGAAGGCTAAAAAATCATCAAGAAAATTATTTACATTATTCTTTATCAGTAAAAACCACCAAACGCTTGGAATAACTTTTCTGGGCGCTATTCCAAGTCCCTTCGCAAGTAATTAAATTAAGATGCGCTTTCCCGTCGCTTGGACCGAACACATTCGCGGCATCCCCGTTCTGGTCATAAACTCTAAGTTCGCGCACAATAAAAGTGGTAATTATTCCGTTTTTATCTTCAATATATAATTTATCGCCTTTATTTAATTTATATAAACTATCAAATACTGCCGCTATGCCGTCTTTCCATCCTTCATGGCCGGAAATAACCGCGCTTCCTATCTCTCCCGGCCGCGGCCCCTGGTTAAACCAAGCCACATTTAAAGGACCCTCCGGCACACCCATTGCTCCCTCTGCCGTAAGGCCGACATATTCAACAGCGGCATCAACATTAATTTTCGGGATTTTGAGATTAACGGGAAGTCCTAACCCTGATTTTTCTCCCGGAACTATATTCTGGGCAGATTCGGCCAGCTTGCTGTCAATCAAATTTTGAGTAGCTTGGTTGCTTATAAGCGAAGCAGATTTTGTTTCAAAACTTTGATTAGCCAAAAAATAAACAATTACTAAAAATAAAATAATTGCTGGAATACTAACAATTAACAATAATCGTTTTAATAACATCTTAACTTGCATAAATTTTCAAAAAATCCGTTTAATATAAAGGCTCCGCCGAGGCGGAGCCTTTACTGCCTCTAAGGCAAACGCATTGATTAATATCGCTAGCTAACCAACTAAATCGCTCGTTTTCTTTCAACTACAGCGAACAAAACCGAAACCAATGCAAGAACAATGAACAATAAAAAGATATTGCCTATTCCCGGATAAAAACCGGTGTTCGGAAGCTTCGGAATAGGAGCAGCCACAATAACGGTAGCTATCGCCGTATCTCTCGCTGTCAAATTATTCGCTTGGCCGCTTGCTATAACAGTATTTGTTGTAGTTTGAGCAAGGTTTGTCTGGCAGGTGTATGTCCAAGTTTCGGTTATGTCCAGTTTAGAATCGTTGTTGGTATCGCCAAAAACATACGCGGGATTGCATTTGTCATCTCTAACAAGAACATTACTCAAAGCAATTGTTCCCGGATTAGTGACCTTTTCGGTATAGACAACCGAACCTCCTCCGGCGAGCAAAGTCAACGGATTCGGAACTTTCGTCACGTGAATCAATGGCGGCACAACCGGCATACCGACAACAACTGTAGCATTTGCGATATCAGTCGCAGTCAAACCATTAGCCATTCCGGTGGCAATGACAGTATTCGTATGAGTTTTGGACAACGTTGTCGAACAGCTATACACCCATGTTTCGCTCACATCCAATTTTGAATCACCATTTGTATCGCCGGAAACAAAATTCAAAGGGCTACAAGAATCATCAACCATTGTTATGTTGGTCACCGGAACCGTTCCTACGTTACGAAGTGTATACGAGTATGTTACCGGGCCAGAACCAGCCGGCAAAGCCAAAGGAGTGGGAACTTTCACCACATCAATAAGGGGTGGCACTGGGGGTGTCGCCGAACCCGACCATGCATTCTGGCTTGCAGCAGGCTGAATATAAGCATTGGTTATTGTGCAGGTTTTAGTTTCACCGGAAGCAACAGCGACACTACCACCAGCATCACAGTCTCCACTGAAACTTTGCGCATAAGAAGCGTTAGCGTCTTCGCTTACCACATATGTTCCAGCCGAGAGCGAATAAGATCTTCCTGGCGTCACAACTCCAGCCGCTGGGCTTCCTGCAACATCAGTTCCAGAAAGTTTTACGTGTAAATTAAAATTAGCAGCATTTGTGTTGGCGCCGTTAATATTCGCCACAGTCTTAATAACTTTAAGAGTAGCCACGGAAGCCGAACATGTCGGCACAGTAATATTATCTGTATCAGTCGTAACCGTTCCGCCAAAAGCCAAAAATCTTCCTGTCGACGTGCTATTAGCGCCAACGGAAATGCCCGCAGCGTCAATAACAGTTCCCACAAAAGTCGTATTAGCTCCAAGAGTTGTGGCCGCACTCGGCGTCCAGAAAACATCGCAAGCTGATGCCCCACCGCTTACCGAAACAGTTGCGCCAGCCGTTGAACCAAGAGCGCCAACATTTCTAAAAATATAAGTTCCGCTACCAACAAGAGAAAGCGGACCTCCAACCGTCACCGCTCCGGTAGCGCAATATATTCCGGGAGTAAATTGTCCAGTAGTGCCATGCGTTGTATCGGTTGAAAGATTGATCGGTCCGGAAGCGAAAGTGAATGTACACGGCGATTGAGCGGCCAAAGCCGATAAAGCGCTAGCCTGGTCTGTGCCCGCCGTTGAATATGGCGCGCCGGATCCATAATATGTATGCGTGCCTAAGATAGAAGTTCCTGGAGGTGTAGTAAATCCAACATCTCCGGTAACCGTGGTTGCTGATGATGTATCGGTGCAGGTGCTGCTAAGAATACCGTAAGTTGCCGCAGCTCCAAGATATGGATTTGTTGCTGCCGCTAAAACACTAATCGGCCCAATAAGGCCGAGCGCAAGTGAAGCAGCTAACGCGATTATTATTGATTTATTATTAAAACCTTTCATATATTTTATTTAATTATTTATTTATTTTAGTTAATATTTTGATAAATTATTTATCAATTTCATTCTTCGAGGTAAAACTGATAACATAACACTAAAAATTTTAATGTTATTTGTTTAGTATTAGCTGGTAAGCATAGTCGACCTCCTTACTCGTGCTAATAATCGGTTGCTTTGAAAAACTTTCCTCTAATTAGAGTCTAGCATTTTTCAATAATTTTGTCCCCCTCCCCTGTTGATAAGTCATTAAGTGATTAACTATTAGTAGTCCAAGTGAGAGCCAGTTGGAAACTAATTATGCAGGAATTAAGGGCTTGGTATGATTTATAAATCGGGGCTCTTAGCGCTAAAAATCACTAATTCATCAATATTTGCTGTATCGCTAAAATTTAGCTTATCCGAACCCCATAAAGCAAAAGATATTTCAGTTTTCTTTGCACCGTCAAGATTAAATACAAAATCCCTGCTATCTCTCCCCGCAATAACATCTGACAACATTTTATTAGGATTAAGAATGATTACAGGCTTAGCATCAAAATAAAAAGCTAACTGTCCTGATTCATTATCGGAACTTTCAATTTTTGATTCTGCTAGCGCAAATAAATAAGGATATTTGGAATTACTCAAGTCTATATCTTTAAATAAGTATGTTGTTTTATTTCCTTTTGTATTCATTACCGATTTGCCGCTAGAGAAAAAAACGTCTCCGGAAGCATTCCAGCCGTTTGATCCATTAAAAGTTTCATAATATTCAATTTGATAATCATGGCCATATTTATCAAGAATCGTAAAATAATCTTTTATTCTCTGGCTTTTAATTAAATCACTGTAATTGCCTACTTTATTACTCATCTCAACCAACTTGTTACCAACCATAACTTCATGGGGTTTAATCAATAAAAATAATTGAAATATCAAAACTCCGACTAAAAATGTAATTATTGCTCCAGGAATTAATCTTTTCATAAAATTATAATTTTATCTGGCAATAGTTCTTACTGCTGTATTTGGGGCATTTTTATCAAGCATATTATTGCAAGCATTCCTATAATCCCAGCGTCAACCTGCGAAAGCACAAGCGACCAAATCGTAGCAAAACCAGACATAAAAGAAGATGCATCCATAGTTCCCAATACTGTATTCCCGTATGCTAAACCAAAATTTTGAAGAGTAAAAATTAAAAAATAAACAATACTCAAAATTTTGGTTAACTTAAAAAACTTTGGATATAACAGTACCAAGACAAACAAAAACAAAATTACTGAAGTAATTGCTATGCCTGTCGCCCCAACTGACGAAATATTATTAGTAAATAAATCTAAAACTATTAAAAATAAATTAAAAACAACAGCTCTCCCCATATACATAGCAATCACAGCTAAGCTAAACGGGAGATGGTGGCCTGAGACTTCTTTTGGCCTAAGACTTAATAATAAACTGATAATAAAAACAAAATCTATGGCAAGTAATGCATACATCAAAATTCCTTGAAATTTTGTAAATTCAGAATAATAAATTGAAAAAATAGCCAATATAAGCGCAACTATAACTACAGAGTTATTTTTTATCCCTTTATTCAATAATCCCATATCTCATTACTTATTTTATGACCTTTGTTTTAAATTCTAAGAATCATCAATTCGCATCCTACCAAAATAATTATACTATATTTGTAATTTGTAGCCCAAGTGAGAGCCAGTTGGAAACCAATTATGCAGGAATTAAAGGCTTGGCATGATTTACAACTCGAAATAGCTCCCTACTATCCAAGCTGCCAAAATTAAAAACCCGACCCTTATAAAAATAAGGATCGGGTTAAATAAAAATTACTTTTCTTCACTTCCTGCCTTTCTAAGCCAGTGCTCATTTTCCAGCATAATTCCCTTTCTGCTGGGTAAAGGTTCTTCTAGTATGGCGTAAGGAAGAACTGAAGTAAAAATAGATTCTTTTTTTCGCTCAGGGCCTAAAGCATCTAGTACGCATAAAAATGTATGTTCGTATAAAGGGATGTTTAAATCTTCGAATTCCTCAGCTACTATTTTTTCTAAAACCTTGTCGAAATCCATTCGCCACCTTTCTACCCGGAGAACCTTATATTTATAATTATCTTGATCAAACACAGTATCTCCGACTTTAAATTTTGGCTTTATTGTTTTAGCCTCTTTTTCACACGCCAAAGCATCTTCTTTGGTCTTATGAATCGTCCCGCAATATTCACATACATATTTAATTAACATCTTCTTCTCCCTTTTTTCATAAAGTTCAATCTATATCCTAAAACCTCCCCGGCTCTAAGATTCAGATTTCACTCTACGAATCAGAAGAAATTTAATTTTCAAAGAACACTGAATTATTGCCCGAACGATAACATTTTGAGAGTTATTTGTCAAGATTAGCGATAAGTCGCTAATAAATACTAGTCTTTTGGCTTAGACACCTCCCTCTCTTTTTTCCTATCCTCCTTCCACTTTTCATGGATGATTTCCACAAGGATATAAAGCCCACTTCTTATCTCCTCGGCTTCTTTGTCGGAGAGATTTGGGTTCTTAACTAATTCTTTTATACGTTCAAGGCTAAGCATGGTTTTTTGTTAAAACCAAGGATAACGTGCACAATGGAATTAGGCAATATGGCAAATTAGCTAAATTTTATATTGTCAAAATACCGCCCCTCAAGCATTATGCTACGATATTTCAAAGACCTTTCTAGCATCTACATGCCAATCATTTTCTCCGCCCTTAAGTTCAATATGGCTCTCAAAGCGTCTTAATAAAGTTGCTTCAACGGTGGCAAGCTGAGACTTTAAATCTTCTGAAAAATTATCTATAACACCGGGATAAAGATATTTATAAAATCTTATATAACCCAAAAGATACACATTTAAGCTATTTAATATACACGTGGCTTGATTTTCGTTATAAACAACCCCTTTATCTGCCTCAATGTCCGTGGCTGATTTTATATCAAACTTAAAAAGTATAGCGCCAGTACCCCCATGCGCAGGATTTGAAAGCATCCACTTATACCTCTCGTAATAACCAGGCAGGATTTTGTCAAACATGGTTTTAAATTTGATGTACCTCTTGCCACGCGTTTCTGGTTTACTGTTATTTCTGTTTTCTTCTGTCAACTGATCTGGATATTTTTCAAAATAGCGCATCTTTACAAGAACCTCTATCAAATTGCGTGAAAGTATGTTCGCTTCGTGATAGTATCCTCGCTCTACAAGAACCAAAACGGATTTGAACGTAAAAATACTCATATAGAACCAGTAGAAAGCCATGCTTTGATATTCATCTTTAACAGATTCTACGGCTTTATTTATGGGTAATCTGTATAGAAACCTGATTAGAATATCGATTGCATCTCGTTGTTCTTGCACCACATGATTCAATCGCTCTTGAGTAGCGTCTTGTACTTCTAACTCTTGGCCGTCTATGTCATATATATTTAGTTCGTGCATATTGCATATCTATTTATCTTTTCTCCTAAATAAAAGTTATCCACAATCAAGATAGATAAAATTATCTTAAATGTTAATTTTTTATTACGTAGCCCCACCGGGAGTCGAACCCGAGTTTTAGCGTTGAGAACGCCATGTCCTAACCGCTAGACGATAGGGCCAGCACTATATTTTAAGAGATTTCTTTTATTTCTTCCACCACCTCATCCAGTCTCATTGAGTGAGATGCTTTCACTAAAATCAAATCCCCTTTTTTTATTTTTGACTGCACTTCTCTTTTGGCTTCATCGGCAATTAGAAAACTAAAAATATTTTCTCTTACCATTCCGGCTTTCACAGCAGCCTCGGCGATAAATTTCGCCCGCGGGCCTACGGTTATCAGCAAGTCAACAAATTTCGCAGCCGCTTTCCCGATTTCTTCATGAACTTCCAAACTATATTTGCCGATTTCGAGCATATCGCCCAACACTGCCACTTTTCTTTTGGCTTTCAATTCATTCAAAGTTTCCAAAGCCGCCCGCATCGCCACTGGCGAAGCGTTGTAGCTATCGTCTAAAATAAACGTTCCTTTGATGCCTCGAACCAGATTCATTCTTCCCGGAACCGCCTGAAAATTTTCAACCAAAGCTTCCGCCAGCTTAACTAAATTCATTCCGAAAATCAATCCAACACAAGCCGCCGCCGCCGCGGCATATGCTTGGCCTTTTCCGAAAACGCCATTAATTTTTACCGGCACAAAACTCCCGCCATATTCCAGTTTAAAAACAACGCCTATCGGTTCCTCGTTGGAAGCATTTTCAAATCCGTTAATTCTCACTTGTGCCTTATCGGTAAAACCGAAAGTCATTACCTGCGACCGAGTGCGGGCCTTCATTTCTATAACCAAAGGATCGTCGGCATTCAAAATCGCAAATCCGTTTGCCGGCAGTTGCTCAATAATTTTGGATTTTTCTTTCGCCACCGCTTCCGGCCCGGAATAAAATTCCACATGAACCGGCACATCGCCCACCGCCGTCACGACAGCAATCTGCGGCCTGGCAATTTCCAATAAATATTTCATGTCTCCCGGCCTGTCCGCGGCGTATTCCAAAATTAAAATTTCCGGATACTCTTCTGAACTAAATTTATTCGGCGCCAAAATGCGGTATAAAGAGACAAATATTACTTTCAGCCAAAACCAGAAAATCGGTTTCTCAATTTTCTGCCAATCTCCCAAAATCGCCAACGGAATGCCAATTTCGTTATTAAAATTTCCCCCGGTCGCCCGCACTCTTCGTTCTTTGCACAAAACCGCCCTGATGTCTTCTTTGGTGGAAGTTTTTCCGACGCTTCCGGTCACTGCCACAATGCCCGGTTGATAAATCGCGACAAATCTTTTTGCCAGCGCTTTCAGAATCCATCTTAAAATTCTTAATAAAATATTTTTCAAATTGTTAGTTGTTGGTTATTGGCCTGTCAGGAGAAGTATTGTAATAATTTAAGACAAACTGCGCCAGTTCCTTAAAAGCCGGAACCACGCTTAATCCGGCTAAAGGCGCTCCTTTCGGCTTATCTATTTTAATCAAAATAATAAATTGCGGATTTTCGGCAGGAGCAAAACCGGTATAAGTATCAATAACGTCCTGGCCGTAAGCGCCGTTTTCTGCCAGTTGCGCCGTTCCGGTTTTACCGGCCACTCTGTAGCCGGGAATAGCGGCAATTTCTGCTTTATCAACCGCCGAAACCATCATTGCCGTAACTTTTTTCGCGGTGTCAGCGCTTATAACACGCCTAACAACTTCCGGTTTTAAATCAGCGTTAAAATACGGTCTCATCAAATTTCCTCCGTTGGCAATAACCGAAATAGCGTTAATTAATTCCAGGGGCGTTACCGAAACTCCCTGGCCGAAAGAAGCGGAAGCAAAATCAATATCCTGCGCATTCTTTCTTTCCAGACTGTTCAGATTTCCAGCTCTTTCTTGGGAAAAATCCACTCCCGTCGCTTCTTCTAAACCGAATTTAACAAGATAATCATGAAATATTTTATCTCCTGTCGCTTTTTCCGCCCAAGCGGCGCCGGTGTTTAAAGACTGTTCAATAACATTAGTCATGGTCATCAAACCGTGAGCTTTGTTGTCCCAGTTTCTTATAGTCTGTCCGTTTAAAGTCAAAAATCCCTTGTCGTAATAAGTTGTCGTCGGCGTAATTTTATTGCTGTCTATTCCCGCCGCCATCGTCAAAAGTTTTAAAACCGAACCGGGTTCATAGAGACTTTTAATCGCCGGATTCAAAAAAGAACTGATATCGGCATGGCTGTAATCGTTCGGGTCAAAATTCGGCGTGTTGCCCATAGCCAGAATTTCTCCGGTTGAAGGATTCTCAATTATCACCGTTCCGGCGGTTGCCTCAAATTTGTTTACAAGTTTAGTCAAAACGTCTTCCGCCTTGGACTGCAAAACACGGTCAATGGTTAAATGTAAATCTTCGTTATTGCTGAGACTGTCGTTATAAAAACTTTCCAAGCCGCAAAGTCCAGTTGGCTGATTATTATTCTGATTAACCCCCACATAACCAATCGCCTGCGAAGCTAAGTTCTGGAACGGATAATAACGGAAATTCCGGTCATCAACATACACCCCTTTCAACTTCAAACTTCCCACTGATTTAGCTTGCTGGTCGGAAGCTTTGTTTAAAAGCAATTTATATAAATCAGTCGGCGAAGAAAGCGAAGCTGCTAACTTCTTCTCGTCAACGCCCAAAATAGCAGCTAAATTCTCGGCAACGCCCTCCGAACCTAGACCTCCCTTGCCGTTTATTTCTTTGGGGACGGCATAAATTACCGGAAATTTTTTATTTATTCCAGCGGGAATTGAATTCTGATATCGGTCGGTAAAATAAATAGTCCCTCGGTTAAAATCGCCCTGAGTTATGCTTTCCCGCGCTTCCACCTGCTGCAAAAAATTAACGCCGTGATTAAGCTGCAAATCGTAAAGCTTAAATATCAAGCCCCCGTAAACCAAAGCAAAAAAAATTATGAAAATTATATATCTGAATTTCATATTCTTAAAATCAATCGCGCGGAAATGCCGGACAAAAAACCTACTGATTGAATCCTAAACGCTTCGGTTGCTGGTCTAAAATCAAACCGCTCTTCTCCGCAAAATTTTCCAAACTTAGCGGGTCGGTCAATTTGTAATATTGGCTTTTCAAATCGGCATTGGTGCTGCGGTAGTCATTTATCGTTTTTTCCAATGCTCCGATGTGGTAATTAACGTTCACTATAAGATTGTATTCATAAATATAAAAACCGGCCGCGATAAAAATAACAGCCAAAATAATAAAAACGCTCAGTTTGTTCTTATTTTTTGCTGGTTGGATTATCGTCATGACTTTTTATTTTAATTACTTGTTTTTTAATATTAGTTATTCGGTTTTTCTATTGTCATTCTCGCCACCCTTAGTTTTGCCGACCGGGACCGCGGATTCTCTCTCGCTTCTTCCGGTGTCGCAACTATCGGCTTTTTCGTTAAAATTTCTATTTTCCCCTCTTTCGCTTTTTCCCTAAAATAATTTTTAACAATTCTGTCCTCCAAAGAATTAAAAGAAATAATAGCCGCTCTTCCTCCGCCGCCGAGAACACAATCAAGGGTTTCCAGAATTTTTCTTAAATTATCCAGTTCCCCGTTGGCATAAATTCTCAATGCCATAAAAGTTCTGGTTGCCGGATGGATTCTTCCTCTTTCGTAGAATCTTGGCAAAACTCCGGCCACAACTTCAGCCAGCTGCTTATTGGTTTCAATCGGGAAACGGCTCTGTTTTATCGCCCTGGCCACTCTTCCGGAAAAACGTTCTTCTCCGAATTCTCTTATAATTTTTGCCAGCTCGGGTTCTCTTATTTGTTTGAGCAAAGTTTTTACGGGAGTCGCCGAAACATCGTAAGTCATCAGCAATGGCTCTTCCGGACCGGAAAAACTGAAACCTCTTCCCGCCGTTAATTGCTCCGAAGAAAAACCCAGGTCAATCAGCAAGCCGTCCGCCTTTCCCAGTCTTTGCTCCCCCAGAATTTCCGAAAGGTCGGCGTAGCTTCCGTTTGCCCAAAAAACCTGGAGCTGCGAACCGGCAAACAACGAACTTGATTCCGAACTTTCCGAAACCGAAAATTTCTCTTCAATTTCTTTTTTGGTTTTTTCTAAACCGTCTTTGTCCCTATCAACCGCTAATAATTTTCCTCCGGGAGTTATTTTCTCCAAAATTACAGCCGTGTGTCCGCCGCTGCCGAGAGTTCCGTCAATAAAAAATTCTCCGGGTTTTGGATTTAAAAGCGCTATAACTTCTTTTAAAAGAACTGGTATGTGTGCCATAAAAACTCAAAAATCAAAATTTACGTCTTGTTAATTATTATCAATTCTGAATTTTGAATTTTCATTTTAAAATTTTAAATTATTTAAATTCCCAATTCCCCTAATTTTTCCGCTATTTCATCGGAAGCCGATTCTGTTTTATTTTTATATTGCTTCCAATTTTCCGAATCCCAAATTTCAATCCTGTTATAAAGTCCGGCCACAATAGCTTCTTTTTTTAAACCGGCATATTCTCTTAAATAATCCGGCGTTAAAATTCTCCCCTGCTTATCAATTTCCACATTCATCGCTCCAGCCAACATCAATCTGGAAAACGCTCTGGAATTTGATTGCGCTAAAGGCAAAGCAATTAATTTTTGCGCTAAAATTTCCCAATCTTTTGAAGTAAAAACAAAAAGGCAGCGATCAAGCCCTTTGGTTATAATCGCCCCTCCGGCTAATTTTTCCCTGAATTTAACAGGGATAGCCAATCTTCCTTTTGTGTCTAAATTGTGTTGATATTCACCGATAAACATATAGGTTTTTTCTTAACAAAAAATACTTAAATCCACATCTTCATCCACAATTCCCCACTTCTATTTCAGAATACACCACTAGTTCGTGTTAGTCAAAATAAAAATCTCAATGTTATTTCTTACTAATAGCCAGAGAAACCCTTTTAAACAAAGGGTTTCTTAGTTTTCCGATTATGAGTTATGCACAGGTTGTACACCAAACTCAAATTAAAAATCATCCCGATTTTATCGGGATGATTTTTAATACACAGATGGTGTAAATTTTTACCTTGAACCTTCGCAACTTTTTCCGTTAGATTCTTTGTGGACGGTGCAGGGATCGAACCTGCGACCTGTCGCCGTAGGCGACCGCTCTAACCAAGACTATTTTTTATCCATTCCCTGCCCTTTCCACTTTTAAAAAATAGTTCTCGTTGAACCGCTTCTTTTCTGGTTTGATATTCCTCTTTGTAAATTAAAACAAAAGGTCTGGTTAATCTGGTATATTTACTTTCCCCAAAATTATGTTCTTTGAGGCGTCTTTCGATGTTATTCGTTGAACCAGTATAATTTCTTCCGTTCTTTAAACTTCTTAAAATGTAAACGCAAAACATGGTGGGCGTTGGAGGGATTGGACCTCCGACCTTTCCGATGTGAACGGAACGCTCTACCACTGAGCTAAACGCCCTACTACTTTTTATTATAAAACAAAAAAGCCGATATATTCAATCGGCTTTTTTGGATTTATAATTTTAAAACCATACTACTGTAAATCAACAGTTGCTCCGACCGCCTCCAATTTTTTCTTCAATTCTTCGGCGTCTTCTTTCTTCAAACCTTCTTTAACGGTTTTCGGAGCTGCGTCGGTGATATCTTTGGCTTCTTTCAAGCCAAGACCGGTAGCTTCCTTGATAACTTTAATAACGTTAATTTTTTGATCGCCTGCGGCTTTCAAAACAACGTTAAAAGAAGTTTTCTCTTCGGCTGCAGCTGCTCCTCCGGCTGCTGCTCCTGCCGCGGCTGCGGGCATGGCCGCTGAAACTCCGAATTTTTCTTCCAAAGCTTTCACCAATTCGGCCAAATCCATGACCGACATTGTTTCCACCTTTGAAATTATATCTTGAAATTTTTCCATTTTATTAATTTAATTAATTAACTGATATTATTTTTCGACCGTTTGTTTTGATTTTTCGTTTAAAATAAACAAAAACATTTTTATCGGCGCTGCCAGCATTCCAACCAATTGCGACAACAAAACTTCCCGTGACGGCAAAAGGGCAATTTTCTTAAACGCGTCAGCCGCTAAAAATTGTTTTTCTTTCAAATCGTAAGCTCCCACCGCTTCTATTCCTTCGAAGAATTTAAAAATCGGGGCGGCTGAAGCGTAAATATCTCCGGAAGCAAAAATCGTTCCCATCTGTCCTCCAAAATTTGTCTGCGGGTCAAAATCAATGCCGTTCTCTTTAAAAATAATTCTCACTAATCTTTTTTTTACAACTTTCAATTGGGCATCAACTTTCTTCAATTTAGTCTTTAAAGAACGAATCTTTTGGGTCGGAACTTTGTCAAAATTAATAAAAATTAAACTCTGACTTTTTTTGAAAAGTTCTTCTCCTGACTTTATTTCTACCTTTTTTTGCTGTTTGCTTTTCATATGTTTAATAAAATAAAAAACGGACCATTTAGTCCGCAAATTTTCTATAAGCTATATGTCTTAAGCCCTTTGCTTAAACAACTTTTAGCTTCCTCGGCAGGTCTTACTTCGCCTCGCTGAAGCTTTATGCGAAAGCGGGTGCCTGCTGTCTGCGGATATTTATACAATATAATCTCCCCTGAAATAAATGTCAACTCCCGTCCTTTTGTCCTTTATCTATATATCACTACGTTAATGTATGTAGTGTCAAGGTGTACGTTGCTGGCACCATCACGAACGCCTGTTTCTATTTGTACGTAATTTGTGGCATAAGCGGTTGCTTCCACGCTTCGGCTGCAATCGCCTGGCCCTGCGCCGACGGTTACTATGGCAGAATAATTTGTGTCCACCATATAATTTGTAAAATTGACCTGATAAACCCCGGTAGAAACGTGAGACACGCTTGGAACGTTATAACTTGCCCTTACCGCTCCAGTTGCACCGTTAAAATTTACCCATGCAACCGCCGCGCCGTTGCCGGTAAAAGTGCTGGCATGCACCGTTCCGTTCACAGTCAACCTATCTGATGTGGGCGCCGTTGAAAGCCCTATATTGCCATCTGCTCTGATAGTCATAGAAGGCGACGATTGCCATGAGCCATATATGTTGTCCAAAGCTAAATAATTATAGATGCCGTCATCATAACTCCGAAAACCAAAAGCTCCCTGTCCGCCAAATCGCAAATCCATGCTCGAACCCGGAGTCAAACTTCCCGCAGTTCCAAAAGTAAGTTCAGCCAGACTTGTGTCAGTCGTCCCGATGCCGACGTTGCCATTATTGGCAATCCTCATCCTCTCGCCGTAATTACCTCCATTTACGGTTATAAATTTAATCACCCCGTCAGCATCATTCTCGTTGGAAGCAATAAGTACCTTGCCTGCATTAACACTTCCGAAGCCGGCAAATAGCGGAGCGTTATAATTTGTTCCGAAAACAGCAAATTGCGCTGTGGTAGTGCCAACCGTGGCATCATAGCTCGCAAAAGCCAAAGCGTTATTCGGCGTGTTGTTGCCGTTGTTTAAAACCGTTTTTAAATATTGCCCTGCCGTTGCTTGGTATATATAAAGTTTTTCAGACGGCGTCGTCGTACCGATACCGATGTTGCCGCGTGAAGTTAAATCTCCACTATCATCATCCCCCCTGAGCGTCATAAAAGTTGAGGTTCCTTCTCCAAGTTGGAGCATATTACCCGAACCCGAACGAGTCGATCGAATTTCAAAATTCCCATGCAAACTTCCTGTTTCTGTTAATCTTATTGCCGGATCAACTGCCTCGTTTCCTACGTCTGATATATTTAGGCCAAAAAATCCTGAACTAAATGTTGGCCCCGCCGTCCCTATGCCAACATTTCCCGAAGAATCAATTCGCATTTTTTCGGCGCCGTTGGTGCTGAAAGCCAAAGTATTCTCCGCCGGACGGAACAAACCCGTGTCGGTGTTAGAGTCTGAACCAAAAGTATAAGAAGGCAAAGAAGCAGTGCCGTCGGAAGCGTATATATTTTTCCAGTTTCCGGAAATAGCCAAACCAACTGTATAAGTGTCGCCTTCGTTCGGCACAAGATTATCGTCAAAAGTTGCGGCCGTCACTCTGCCGATGGCTGTTTTCAAACTCCTGGTTATCTGCTGGTAAACAGTAGGGGTATTATAAGTTAAAGAAATATCAACCTGGACAATGGCGTGCCCGCCGGGATTTTCGTATTTAACAACCTGAAAATTAGAAACTACAACCTTGTCGTTAGTTAACGCGGAAACCGGTCCGCCTCCCTGCTGCAAGTAAACTCCGTTGGCATCGGAAGAAATAATCGTCGGGTCTAAAGTTGAAGAAGCCATTCTCAAAACTAAACTGGAAGAAGCGGTTCCAGCCGCATTTTGGATATTAGCGGCATTTCTGACTAATCTCTGAATAGTCGCTTGAACAAAAGATAATTGATTGGTAATTTCGGATTCAATAGAAGTTTGCGTTTGGACTCGCGTGAAAGTGACTAAAATGCTTGATAGTAATGCGGCGGAAATAGCAAAAATGGCGACATAAATAAGAAGCTCAATCAGAGAATATCCTTTGTTGCGTTCTTTGTTTTTTAAAAAAAACATAAATCCTCAAAAAATTAACAACTTTATTTTTAAAATTTATCCGTTCAAATTAGCTTCGCAATTAATTTTCAATCAAGGGAACAAAGCTGAAACCGAAAAACTCTTTCTTCTCAAATTCGTTCAGACCAACCTTATCCAAAACCACAATATTATTGCCAACCGGCATCACCAGCCGCCCACCGATTTTTAATTCCTGCTTCCAAATCAAAGGAATATCCTTTCCGGCAGCTGCTGATATTATTTTATCATATGGAGCTTCTTTTTTATATCCCTTTGCGGCATTGCCGCAATAAACTTCCACCGCTCCTTTTTGTATGAATTCATATTTGGAAATATTTTTCTTGCTGAAATCACAAAGTTCTGGAATTCTTTCAAAAGCTAATACTTTTCCTTTTTCTCCGACAATTTCCGCCAGCAAGGAACTGACCCACCCGCTGCCCGCCCCAACATCTAAAATCTTCTCGTTTAACTTAGGGTCTAAAAGCTCAAGCATAAAAGCCACGGTCAGCGGCTGCGAAATTGTCTGCTCGTGTCCAATTGGCAAAGGTTGGTTCAAATAGGCCTTATTTTTCAAATCTTCCGGAACAAAATCCGCCCGGTCAATTTTTTCAAAAGCGGTAATCAACAAAGGATTTTTCAGATATCCTCCTTTTACTAATTCTTTGATTAAAGATTCTTTTGAATTCATATTCCGTTATATAAATATCTATGCCAAATGTTTATTTATAAATGCTCGGCCTGACCCAGACTTTAAATATTTCTCAAGCTCAAATGCTTTATATTTATCAACAATTGCAAAATAAAAATCTAATCTTAGAGGCAATCTATTCGCTGTAGCTAATACTTGACCTTTTTTGTGTCTATTAATTCTATCTTCAAAATCTTCAGTGCACCCTATGTAATATCCATCTTTACACTTTAGACTATAAACATAATACATATATTTATTTATGAAAGTCGCCTTCGCAAACCTACCTGCGGCTTTGTCGCGCTGTAAGCCTAACTTCGTCTGGCTGAAAGCGGGCGTTGCCACGCCGTAGGTTCGCTTCGGCGAACCGAAGGCGGGGGCGCAAGGAATCGAACCCTGATCTCTTCTTTTGGAGAGAAGCATTCTACCACTGAACCACGCCCCCATGGTTTTAATCATATTTCAATAAAAATACCTTGGCAACCATTAAAATCCGACAAGCTATAGCGATAAAAAAAATGATTTACTAATTTGCCCACCCCACCCCTCAAAAAATCCGAGAAAATGTCCCGCAGACCCGACGGGCTTGGTTTCCGATAAAATAGGAACCGTCGGGGCGAAGGAAAAAAAATTCCGGCCGCTGGAGCCGGAATATTCTGGTTTTCGAGGACAAGCCTGAGCTTTTATCTCTACTTCTTTCCTTCCTTATGAGACGTGCGCTTTTGGCACCAATTACAATACTTCTTATAGTCTAGTTTTCTTTCAACTAGTTTCTTGTTTTTCCGCGTGTAATAATTAATCCGTTTACAAACGGAACATTTCATTCTTATTAAATTTTCTGAAAACTTTGATTTAGCCATATTTACGAATAATACGTTAAAACTACCTAAAAACAAAACTCCTGTCAATTCTCTGAGCCCATGCGCAGATTTGCACTGCGGACCTCATTCTTACCAAGAATGTGCTCTACTACCTGAGCTACATGGGCAAATAATTTCTTACCGGTGAGCCGAGAGCGAGATTCGAACTCGCGACCTACTGTTTACAAAACAGTTGCTCTACCACTGAGCTATCTCGGCAAAAAGACAAAAAATAAAATCTTTGTCTAACTGGCAAATTTATTCTAACTCCTTAAAATCTTTTTAAATTTTAAACGATTATTCCGTTAGAATCAATTTTCCGCTTGCTTGCCGTTTAGGCGCGCTTGCCGCCGACAGATAGTTCTGTGCGCAGGGCAGGATTCGAACCTGCGTAGCCACAAGGGCGCCTGATTTACAGTCAGGTACAATTGACCGCTCTGTCACCTGCGCTTTCACATCAATTGAGTTTAAGCAAAACCTAAAGTATTTTCAAGTCTTTTTTAAATCCGGGCTAATTATTCTATTCCCTCTTTTCCCGAATCCCCTTTCTTCTTGAATTTATTCAGCTGTTTGCTGACCGTGTTGTCCGTTCTCATCAGAATCAATTTTATTTTCCGGAGTATTTTCTCCAAAAAACTTTCAACGGCAGCATCAATTTTTTCAAAAGGAAAAGAGCTCCACCAGCTATTTTTCGATTTTGGAATGTTGGCAATTTCGGTTTCGCTTATCCGCGGCAATGCTCTGGCCATTAAAAAGATAATAATCGCCAAGCTGACCATTATAAAAATCTGGAGTATAAAATTGTACATAAACTAAATTAAATCTCGAACCGGCAGAATTTTTCCACCTTAATATTCTCTCCCAACCGCGCAATCGCATCTTTAACTAAGCTCCCGATATTTACCGAGTCATTTTTGATAAACGGCTGCTCCAGCAAAGCTTTAACATCCGCCGGATTCATCGCGGCAATCTGCATAACTATATTGTGGGATAACTCTTTAAAAACGCTTGAACGGGCCACGAAGTCCGTTTCGCAGCGGAGTTCCAACATTACACCTACCCGCTCGTTGTGAATATAAGATTCCAAAAGTCCCGCTCCTGTGGAACGGTTAGATTTTTGCTCAACTTTAATAAGTCCTTTTTCTTTTATAATCTCGACTGCTTTATCAAAATCGCCACCCGCTTCTTTCAAGGCTTTTTTGCAGCCCATAACTCCGGCGCCGGTTACTTCTCTAAGTTTCTGAATAATATCAATTTCGTTCATAAAAATTTTATATGAATTTTAAAAAGACCGTTTATAATACAATAATTATAAATTATTATTGAATTTTGTCACTGGGCTTTATCAAAGCCGGTTCTAGGTATTTCAAGATCCACTCAATACTCGTCTTGCTGTGGTCATTTGAAGGAATAAGATAATCGGCTTTTGCCGGGTCGCAATCAGTTGATGCAATGGCAATCACCGGAATTTTCAAAAGTCTGGCTTCGTTGATTGCCGTCATGTGTTCTCCGCTGTCAACCACGAACAAAATTTCCGGAAGCTTGGTAAGCGTAGTCAAACCACTAAAAGATTTTCCCATTTTACCAAGTTCTTTATCAATCTTCGCTCTTTCTTTTTTAGTATATTTATCCAACTCGCCTTTGTCTTTCTTGGCTTTCAAATCCAGATAATAATTTATCCGCGTATTAATAACTTTAAAATTCGTTAAAATTCCGCCTAACCATCTTTCTGTCATATAAGGAAAGCCGTGATTTTTGGCGAAATCTTCAATAATTCTCTGAGCAGCCGGCTGGGTCGCCACCATCAAAACATTCGCTCCTCCGGCAATTTTTTCCTTAAGAAAGCTTTTTGTTCTATCCAAAGCCGCCAAAGCTCCCGGCAAATCTATTAATTCAATGCCATTACGGGTAGAAAAGATATGCGGCTTCATTTTCGGATGAGTCTTTGATTTTCTGTGGCCGTAAACCACGCCCGCTTCAAGCATTTCTTTTAAATTCTCATTTTGAGTTGTTTCTAATTTTTCTTCCATGATAAAGCAAAGAATAACAAAGCAGGCTATAAAAATCAACCCCTCCAAGGTTTATTTAAGCCACTCTCCACCAATAGAAAAACGCCTGCTCAAATTTAATTGAACAGGCGTTAAAAAATCTCGAATTGATTATTTCCAAAACAACCAACCGGCAATACCAGCACAAAAGAGAAGAACACCTATCCCTATGCCAACCAGACAAATTGATTCCTCGGCCAATAATAATTCCAAGAAAATTTCGAGCTTGCATATTTCTATATCCTTAGCTATCTCTAACTTAACCGTCCCCGCCTTAGCTGTCTCTAAATTTTTGGTTGAATCTTCACAAACTTTTGCTATCTTTTCTAAATTTTTAATCGAACTTTCAGAAAATCGATTGGAAGATTTAGCCAAACGCTCAAGAACGTCTGTAAGGTCAGATAAACTCCCGCCAGTTGGTGCCATAATTTATTTCTCCTTTTTATTGACAATCATTACTGCCACCTTAGATTGTCTTTGCTCAAATTCTTTCTTGGTGATTAAAGCGGATACTAGCTGTTCTTTCGTCCATTCCTGATGTGGACAACCAGCTTCATGCCAAGAATTTGTCGGATGGAACCGGCAAGACCAAACAACTTTCGCCCGCCTTTTCTCTAAATTTTTACTGAATTCTATTTTAATCAGTGGCATATTCCTCCTTTTTTATAAACCAATATTAATTTATCAAACTACTAACTCAACTTATACAGTTTTGTTTATATTTAGTCAATTCTAAGCCTTTTTGTTTTTTATTCTCCATTGCTCAATTACGGCATGATTGCCCGACAACAAAACTTTCGGCACCGAATATTTTTTCTTTTTGAAAGCAAAAACTTCCGGCCTGGTGTAAACCGGTACTCCCACACCCAATCTTTTTTCTTCCAGCGATTCCCCTTTCCCCAAAACTCCCGGCAAATGCCGCGAAACTGCGTCAATAACAACCATCGCAGGTAATTCTCCGCCGCCCAAAACATACGGCCCGACAGAAATTTCTTCAACTTTCAAACCCAAGCCGGAAATCGCTTTTTTAACCCTTGCGTCAATTCCCTCGTAATGCCCGCAAATAAAAATTAAGCGTTCGTATTTTCCAGCTAAATTAATTGCCGTTTTGCTGTCAAACTGCTTTCCCGCCGGAGTAAACAAAATTATTAAGGTTTTAGCCTTTAATTTTCGGGATTTCTTAGTTAAAAATTCAATCGCTTTTATAATCGGCTCAATTTTTAAAACCATTCCCGGCCCGCCGCCGTAAGACTTGTCGTCCACCTTGCCGTGCCGGTCTTCCGAAAAATCCCGCAAATTATGAACACCAACTTCAATTAAACCCTTTTCTTGGGCTTTCTTCAAAATAGACTCATCAAGATAAGAAAATGCTTTCGGAAAAATTGTAATAACATTAAATTTCATATTTCCATCTTAAACTAAAAACCCCGCTCTTTCAAAAGCGGAGTTTTTTTAGAATAGCTCTAAAATAATTTAGAACTTCAAATCTTCAACAACTTTCTGCACCGTATCGCTGGTTTGGTTCAGGCGAGTGCTGCCTTCGGGTTCTTCGATTTTCAAATTAACCCGTGCATTGCTCTTCACGCCCACGATCCTCAACAGGGACCGGATTGCCTTAGCTGTTGAACCTTGTCGGCCGATAACTTGGCCCATGTCCTGGGGGTTCACTTTCAAGGAAAGCAAAACTCCCAACTCGTCAACTTTGCGGTCAATCTTGACGTCTTCAGGATGGTCCACGATGGCCTTGATAAGAAATTCAAGAAATGCTTGATAATCTCCTGTCATACTCTATTTCTGTATTTTTCAATACTTCCGACCTTTTATCTTTAATGTCCAATTTTCAATAAATTTAAACTACCAATTTACTCTAAAAAGCTTTTCCTTCGTCCATATATTTATTTAATTTAACTAAGCTGCTGATCCTTTATCGTCCATATTGTAATTATAGCAAAATTAAGCCTTGTATTTCTTCAAGATGTTTTTAACGCTCGGAGTCGGCTGAGCGCCGTTTTTCACCCAATAACTAACCTGCTCCATATTAATTTTAAAATTATTGGTATGCGGATTATACCAGCCCAAATCTTCAACACAGCGGCCGTTCACCTTGGAACGCTTTTCGGACACAATAAGCCTAAACGAGGCTTGGCCTTTTTTTCCGATCCTTTTTAATTTAATAGCTAACATAATTTTATTACAAAATAATATATTTAATTGAGGTATTAGTCAATAGAGACAGCTTTAATCTACGCTGGCGTTCCGTCAAACTTCAAAGACAAAATCTTGGAAACGCCGTCCTCGCCCATGGTAATGCCGTATAAAGCGTCCGCCGCGCTCATCGTTGAACGGTTATGAGTAATAATAATAAACTGGGTTTTTTCGGAAAAAGTTTTAATCAAACCGGCAAATCGCTGGGCATTGCGGTCGTCCAAAGCCGAATCAATTTCGTCTAACACCAAAAACGGAGGCGGATTAACCGAAATCAAAGCAAAAAGCGCGGCAAATGAAACCAGTGCCCGTTCCCCTCCGGAAAGCATTTCCAAGCTGGAAATTCTTCTTCTCGGCAGTCCCAGCTCAATTTCTATCCCCGCTTCTTCCACCGGGAATATTCCTGTCTCTGCCTCCGGATTATTTTCTTGGTCAGCTTCCTCGCCTTCTTCAGCTTGCGGTTTTATTTCTTTAGTTTTTATTACCAGCTTCGCGTGGCCTCCGCCGAACATCATCTTGAAATAATTTTCAAATTCTTTGTTAATCGCTTTCAGCGCTTCTTTAAACTCCGTCCGGATTTTTGTTTCCAAATCTTTAATCAAAACTCTGAGGTCTCCGGAAGCTTTTTCCAAATCCGCCGACTGCTGCGACAAAAACTGATGCCGCTCCTCAACTTCTTTCGCTTCCTTAACCACCGCCTGGTCAATTTCGCCGATGCTCGCCAAGTTAGTTCTTAAGCTGAACATCCTCCTTTCCATTTCCTGTAATTGCGTAAAAGAAATCGCCGCCAGATTGACTGGATTTTCAAATTCCTTCATTGTTCTGCCGATTTGATTTAACTGAACGTCAAAATCCTGAAACCTTAAGTTAGATTTTTCTTTTTCAAAAATAATTCTGTTTTTCTCATTTTCCAGATTGTTAATTTCCCGTCTTTTTTCCTCAATAGTTTTAAAGCTGGCAATCAATCTCTGTTCATTTTCCGCTAGTTGCGAAAGTTCTGTATTAAGCGATTCCAGATTTTTAACGATTTTTTGCTTTTCTTCTTCAATTTTCAAAATTTCCCCTTTTTTCTCAACTGACTTATCCTGCGGCATAAAAAACTTGTTAATTCTTTCAATGCCGTTTCCTAAATTAATTTTTATTTTCTCCAGTTGGTCCAAAGACGCATTTTCTTCAAGCAAGCTCTTGATTTCTTTAATTAAGTTCAAAAGGTCTTTCATTTGGTATTCCACTTCTTCCGGAGCTGATTCTTCCAGCATTTCAATTTTCGCCTCAAAACGGCCAAGCTCTCGCTGGCAATTTGAGCGCTTAGTCAGTAAATCGGAAGTCTGCGATTTCAATTCATCAATTTTCGCCAGCTCGCCTTGAAAGTTTTCCAGCTCTTTTTGTTTCTGCTCTATTTCTTTTTCCAAAGTTTCCAAAGGAACGCCGACAACCGCCAAGCTGTTTTTTATTTCCGCCAGCTTAAAAGAATAATAATTATTTTCCAAACTTCTTAATTCATCTTCAAATTCGCCCCGCTTTTCCCACTTTCCGGTCTGCCGCCGCAACATTCTAAGGTGCGGTAGCAGTTCTTCGGTCATCGCCATAACTTTTTCCAAATTTATTTTTGTGTTTTCTAACTGATTTTCCGACTGGGTTTTCTTCAGCTGGAATTCCCTCAACCCGATAATTTCTTCAATCATCTGCTGGCGTTCCATCGGCGAACTCTTAACAAAGATGTCGCTATCTCCCTGGCTAACAATCGTAAATCCTTTCGTGCCCAAGCGCGACTTGGCGAGCATTTCCACCACGTCTTTCAGCCGCACCTGTTCCTGATTAAGGAAAAATTCCGAAACGCCCGAACGGTCAACTTTTCTTGTTAAAACCACTTCTTCAAAATCAAAAGGCAACCAGCGGCTACTGTTGTCAAAACACAAACTCGCCTGCGCCAAACTCATTGCCGATTTTTTCGGCGTTCCGCTAAAAATAAGATTTTCAATTTTATCGCCGCGAAGTTGTTTCGCTTCCCGTTCCCCCAAAAGCCAACGCAAAGCGTCCACCACATTCGACTTACCGCTTCCGTTCGGCCCGACAACCGCCACTACTCCGGCCGGAAATTCTAAAACAGTCTTCTGGGCAAAAGATTTAAAACCGCATAACTCCAGACGTTTTAAAAAAATAGACATTTTTAATTTTGCGGCGGAATTGGTTGCTGGGTAAACGCTTTCACAATCGGCTCCATGTTTCCTTCCATAATGCTTTCAATATTATGCCATTTCTTATTAATACGGTGGTCGGTAATTCTATCCTGCGGAAAATTATAAGTTCTTATTTTTTCCGAGCGATCCGCCGAACCAATCTGTTCATTTCGCAAAGCTCCCAGTTTCTTCTGTTCCTGCTCCTGTTTAAACTCGAAAAGTTTGGCTCTTAAAATATTCATGGCCCGGTCCCGGTTTGCCGCCTGTGAACGCTCAACTTGGCAGGAAACCACCACGCCGCTTGGCTTATGAACAATCCTGACTGCCGTTTCTACTTTATTAACATTCTGCCCACCGGCCCCCGATGACCTAAAAAAAGAAATTTCCAAATCCGCGGGATTTACATTGATCTGCGTCGGCGCCACTTCCGGCAAAACCGCCACCGAAATTGTTGAAGTGTGAATCCTTCCGGCTTTCTCGGTGTCCGGCACCCGCTGAACTCTGTGAACCCCTGATTCAAATTTCAAAGAATTATAAGCATTTTCGCCGCTTATTTCCGCGACAAAACTTTTATATCCCTTCAAAGAAGAAGCGCTGGTATCAAGAATAACAAACCGCCAACCAGTCTTTAAAGCGAACCTCTGATAAGCCCGCGCTAAATCCGCGGCAAAAATCGCCGCTTCTTCCCCGCCAGCTCCTGCTCTTATTTCTAAAATTATTTTATCCATTAATTTAAATAACCTAATACACTAATTTTTAATTCCATTAAACACCTTTAGCTTGTTAAATACCACTTTTTTCATCTCCTCAATAACCGGCAAAATTACTTTATAAGGCGTTATTTCTTCCGGGTTATCCTTCAAGCTTTTCTCCAAAGCTTTCCGCCAGGCGAAACGTACCTCGGTGTTAATATGCACAATGCAAATGCCGACGTCAATGGCCTTAAAAAAATTTTCATCGGTCAGCCCCGAACCGCCGTGTAAAACTAAAGGCGTGCTAACTGCCGCCGTTATTTCTCTGATTCTTGTGATATTTAAATCGGGGTCGGGCACATTACCGAACATTCCGTGAATGCTTCCCACCGCCGGAGACAATAAATCAACTTTTGTTTCTTTAACAAATCTTTCCGCTTCTTCCGGCTTGGTTAAATCTGCCGGTTTTATCGCCGCTCCTTCCGGAATCTCTTTTAAAATCTTGGAACTGCTGCCGATAAACCCAATCTCGCCTTCAATCAAAATACTCCGATTGATGCGTTTTAAAATCTTAACTGCCTCCTTGGTCTGCTTCAGATTTTCTTCAAAAGGCAATTTGGAAACGTCAAAAATAACCGCATCATAACCCGCCTCAACAATTTCTTTGGCTTTCTCCAAAGAATGAATATGGTCGCCGTTTATAAAAATCGGATAATCAAATTCTTCTCTTAAGCTTTTCACCAACGCCGCCGCCTGCTTAAAACCGACATAACCGCCTTCGCCTTCCGAAGTCCCGATAATCAGCGGCAATTTTTCTTTTTGGTTTTTTGAAAATTCCACTCCCGCTTCAAAAATCGCCTTCAGCTGCTCCAAACTCGCGATATTAAAATGCCCAATCGCGACTTTTTTCTCCTTAGCCTCCAAAATATATTTTTTTAAAGTTTTCATAAATTTTATTAATTTTATAATGATTTATTCCGCCCGCGTAATTAAATTTTTGGAATACGTTTTAAAACTCTTCCCGCAAAAACTCCCCTGGCTTCTCCGTTTTCCAAAGTTACTGAACCGTTAACCAAAACTTCGCTCGGCTTGCCGTCTCTTAAAATAACGATATCGGCAAAATTTCCTTCAACAATCATCCCCCGTTCTTTAATGCCGAATTTTTTCGCCGGCAGAGAAGTCGCCTTCACAACAGCTTTCTCTAATGGCATTAAATCTTCCCGTTGGACTAAATTTAAAAATTCCAAAGCCCCCCCCGAAGCGACAATGGCATTTTCCGAAACTAAAGCCAAACGAAGAGTCTCGGCGTCAATATTTTTATAAAGCACCTCCATCCTTAGCTTGCTCAATTCCATTAATTTCAGCAAAGCTTCTTCCGGAGCAAGATTCTGGTCTTCGCCGAATTGCTTTAATGATTTTCCTAAAATAAATCTCAAAAACGGCGGAACTTTCGCAATAACCAAATCTTTGGCGTTTATATTTTCCAAATACTCCAAAATTCTTTCCCTGATGCCGGCATTTTTTATATTTCCCAGCATCACCTCCAAGCTTCCGTTTCTAGCCCACTCGGGCAGCAGCATATAAATCTCAACCGAACTCACCTCCCCTGGGGCAATATCAAAATTTATATTAACCCGCATTCTTTCTCTTTCTGTCAGAGAAACGGATTCCAGATAATCTTTATCAAATCCCTTCAACGGTTCGAATTCGCTTATTTCCAGATTGACGCCAGTATTTTTAGCGATACTTACGGCTTCGTTGACCGCCGCCGCCAACTTTTCGGAATAATTTCGTAGCTGAATTGAAAAAATTCCTTTATATTTTGAAACTGTTTTCGCCAGCATTTCCAGTTCCCGATATCCTACATTGTGCGAATGGGCGTAAGTCAAACCCGCCGAAAAACCAAAAGCGCCATCTTTCATGCCTTGTTCCAAAACATAATTAAAAACTTTAATTTCTTTCTCGGTTAAATCGCGGAAATCTTCGCCAACAATCGCCCGGCGAATCGTGGAGTGGCCGATTAAAGTTCCGAAATTTACTGCCAATTTCCGTTCGCCCAAAACTCTCAAAAATTCCGCCACCGAATGCCAATTAACGTTTATGGAATTTATAGAAGAAGATTCGGCCCATTTCCGGATTGAAACCAAAGAACCGTCAACCAAAGGCGCCAAAGACGAACCGGCATTGCCACCGATAATCGTGGTGATTCCTTGTTTTAAAATGTCGTTCTGTCCGGAATCGGAAAACAAACTCAAATAATGGTCGGCGCTGCTGTTGATATCGATAAATCCGGGAATAGTTATCATTCCCCGCGCATCAATAACTTTTTCGGCGCTCCGGTGCGGAAAATTACCCAAACGGATAATCCGCTGATGGTTAATAAAGATATCGCTTTTAAACGGAATCTTTCCCGAACCGTCAAAAACCAAAGCGTTTTTTATCAAAACGGTCATATCAAAATTATAACCCCTATTCTGTCGAAATAAAAATCGCAACCAGCCAAAAAAACAAAGGAATCCCTTCTTGCCCGCCGAAACATTGACAAAAAATGGATAATGTGATAAACGTTAAATCAGTAAATTGAAAACTTGATAACGGCAATATAAACCAATTTAAAAAAGGAGAAGGGTTTTATGCAAACGGAAGAAGCGAAAAAAGTTTATCCTCTTTCGGGAACTTTCACCGAGACTCTCAAGCAGGCTCGAATCGGAGATTTCATTATCCTCTACGAAGGCGAATGCAAAAGCTTCCAGTCCAGTCCTCTCGGCGTGATTGTCCATGTGGACAACCAGCTTCTGCTCAACGGAACAAAATTTCTGCACGAAAGTTATTCTATCAGAAGCTACAAAGCTTCTCATGACGGCGGTGTAATTTTTCCGAAATGGAATGAAACTATCCTCTATAAGAAAGTGCCCGGCAAAAAAGAGGATGTTTTCCAAGTAGGCAGATACGACAGCTACTGGTCGCATCCCAAAGGCATCGCTACGAAGCTGGGAAAAGAAATTTTTCTTAACGGAATAACAGCCCGGCGCGAAGACCCTCAACATCTCAATCCCGATTTGCATCTCTCATGGCCAGAAGGAGGCGTAATTATTGCGGAAAAAAACCAAATCCTTTTTTACGTCTGTAAGCAAAAGAAAATGCAGGCGGCATAAAACAGGATTAAAAAAACTGGGGACTTGTTCAAAACGAACAAGTCCCTTTTTTATTTTCTAAAATTTTTAAATTATAAAAACCGCGCCAGAAAAAACAAAGCCAAGCCCAAAGCGCTAGCAATAACCGAAATAATCCAAAAACGCATCGTCACCTGTGTCTCCGGCCAGCCGATGGCCTCAAAATGATGGTGAATCGGCGTGGAAAGAAAAATTTTCCGTTTAAATAATTTCTTGCTTGTCATCTGAATAATCACAGAAAGAGATTCAAATACCAGAACCAGGGCGAAAAACGGCAAAAAAGCGGCGGTGTTTGTCAGCATCGCAATCACTCCCAAAGTTATTCCCAAAGACATCGAGCCGGTATCGCCCATAAAAAATTTTGCCGGATAAATATTGAACCAAAGGAAAGCCAGCAGCGCCCCGATAATTACCGTTTCCATCGCCGCCAAATCATAGCGGCCGAGAACAAAAGACACTACTATCAAAGCGCCAAAAGAAAACAAAAGCGTTCCGCCGGCCAAGCCGTCCAGTCCGTCGGTTTCATTAGCCGAAAAAGCAGTAGCAATAATAACGAACATAAACAAAGGAATATACCACCAGCCAATTTCAAAATTTCCCAAAAAAGGAACATAAAGAGTGCTCCAACCGAGACGGAAATAAAACCAATAAGCGCCCACGGCCGCCACTAATGTGTAAAGAATTATTTTCATGCGCATCTGCAAGCCGCCGCCTTTCGGGCCGATTTTCAATATGCCCATAATATCATCAAACATTCCGATTAAACCGGCGATAAGCATCGTCGCCAAAGGCAGATAAGTTTGTGCCCTGTTAACAAAATTAAAATTTTTCCAAAAACCATCAAAAACGGTATTTAAAATTGAAAATAAAATCGCCAGCCCGATAACCGTTCCCCATATTATTATCCCACCCATCGTCGGCGTCGTGGATTTCCCCTGGTGGAGCTTCGCGTAAACCGGAGCCGAAGCCGCATCACGGATATTTTTTTTGGTTAAATCAAACTTACGAAGAAATCGGAGAACGCATGGCGCCAGAAGAAAAGCCGCGGTAAAAGAAACCGCCAGCAAAATTAGCATCCTGACAATTTGATAAACGATTTGTGAATTATTGCTCATTAGTTAAAAAATTCAAAAGTTTTTGGGTTTCGTCAAAGCGGTCGTCAGCGCCCAAAACAATTATTAAAATACGCCGGCCGTTTGCCCCGTTATAAATCTGGCCATTAATTGAATTAACAGAAAAAAGCGAAGCTAAATTTTGTTTGGATTCGTCGATATATCCTGTTTTACCGCCCAAAAAATCAGGACGTCCGGCAAAAATATTTATATTCTGAAAGTTGCCAAAATTTTTCTCTCGGCTGTAAGCCAATATTTCCGGGTGGTTATTAATAATATAACTGATTAATTTTTTTATGTCATTAGCCGTTGACTGGTTTAAAGGAGAAAGTCCGGTCGGGTCGTAAAAAACCGTCTGGTTCATTCCCAGCGAAGCCGCCTTTTTGTTCATTGATTCAATAAAAACATCCCGGCCGGCGGGATAAGAATCAGCCAACGCTTCCGCCGCGTGATTGCTGGAAGTGATAACCATTATTTTCAAAACGTCTTCCACTTTATATAATTTTCCGGAGTCCAGTTTTCCCAGATTTCCTTCAACCGCCAAAGAACTAGTGCTGGCCGCGATTTCTTTTTCCTTGCCGATTTGCTCAATCGCCAGAACTGCGGTCATCAATTTTGTAATTGACGCCAAAGGCCAGCGTTCGCCACTGTTGTAATTTATAAAATCGGCTCCGGAATCCATATCGGAAACCAAAGCGATTTCGGTTTTTGAGAGAATCTCCGGCAACGAAGACGACGCGGCAACCGGCGGAATTTGCTCTATCACTGCGCCAGCGCTTACCTGTCCGGCTGGCGAATCCGAACGGACAACCGGCGATTCTCCCGAAGCCAAACTGCTAGCCGCCACCGAATCGGTAAAAGAAGCCGGCTGCGCAACAGCCGAACTTTCAAATTTGATTCCTTTGGTAATTGCCAAAGAAACCAAAACTAAAATAACCAGTAATAAAGATTGAAAATTATTTCTCATAAAAATTAATTTTAAAATTCGACAAAAAAGCTTAAATCTTGTTTTCGCTGCCGCTGCCGGTTATCGGATTGTCAGTTGGTGCCTGCGGCTTGTCAGTTAACCCAATTTTGAATTTCTCGGACAAATCTTTGTATTTGTCATATTCCGGCAATTCTTCTTTTTTGGATAAACCCAAATGTTTCAAAAAATCAAAACTGACGTCATAAAGAAAAATATAAGGCCGTTCCGGGTCTGGCCGCCGGTTAATCAATCCCCTCACCAAAAGATTTCTCATAATATATCCCGAGTTAACGCCTCTTAAATAATCAACCGTTGACCGCGCAATCGGCCCGTTGTAAGCGATAACCGAAAGCGTTTCCAAAGCCGCCGGCGTCAAACTCTCTTTGATTTCCTCTTTAATAACTTTTTCGCTAATTTTATGAAAATCGGGCTTAGTCGCCATCTGGACCTGTTCGCCCGTCCGAGTCAGCATTAATCCCCGGCTGGCGTCGGCTTTCAAACGGTTTTCCAATTCATTAATTATTTCCTCCGCTTCTTCTTTTTTAATATCCAAAAAACCAGCGGCTTTTTTAATCTCCAGCGGCTCCCCGCAAACAAACAGCAAGCTCTCCAAAGCTGCCACCAAATTGTTTTTCGCTTGTTCGTCCATGTTTTATTTAGTATATATCAACTTTATTAAAAATAAAAAACCCGCTCTGATTTTCATCAGAACGGGTTAAAATAAACTTCTTCAACCTAACCGGCCTCTTCTCCTCCCGCCTCGCCATCGTCAGCACTAAGTTCTTTCATCACGGCCTGGAAATATTTTCTGAAAGCGTAAACGAAACGAATCGCGCAAAATCCCAAAGATATGGCTAAGCAAACTGTAAACCAAACTTGTTTGTTGGCTATAGCCCACGGCATAATCAGTCCGAAGCCGACACAATACCAGAATACTCTCGTCAAACTGCTCCATCCGATCATCTTACTCGCCGAAAAAATCTTCATCTTTTTGGATGGCGCGGAAAGAGTTTCCATAATTAATGTCCTAAGAAAAATCAGAAGTGCCGCAAAAAGCATCGCAACAAGCCAAAAATCTCCCATATTACCTCCTTTTCTCCTATTATGTTATCGACTCTTAAATTTTCAACCCGTTATCTTTAAGAAAATTTTTATCCGCCGAACACAAAACGTCTTTAAGCTTCAAATGTCTGCTACTCTTGGAAAACGCTTCTATGCTGAAACTGAAACTTTCAAGAAATACCCTCACTTTGCGTTTTCTTTCAATTTTTCTTGATATCTTTCCCGCAATCTCGCGCGCTTTTATCGTGAAAATTTTTCCAAAAACATTAGCCGCCTTAATGACTGTAGGAGAGTAATATTCCCCATCTTTTGGAGAATTAATCCCGACAAGTTTGCGGATTTCGGCGTCAATTTCCTCCAGTCTTCTGTTTCTCGGGTCTTGCGCCAACTCGCGGCTTATTCTCTTGAATTCCTCCATCAAATTCGCCACCTTTTCCTCTTTGCCAAAATCATCATTATCCATCCCAACCTCCTTATTTTAAAATTATTTTTAAAGTTCTTTCTATCGGCAGAAATATAACCCAAATAAAAAATTTCGTCAAATTAGCAAAAATCTATATTTCCGTCTTTTCGATAATCATTTCCGAAAACCGTTCGTTCTGCGAAACGTTTATCATCTGGTCTTTAATCAAATGCAGAATCACCAAAAAATAAGTAATAATCTCCGCTTTCGGCTGCGCACCGGCTAATTTCCCAAAATCAACAGTTTTAACGCCTTCCAGCCTTTTCAAAAATTTCCGCATTTCTTCTTCCAGGTTAATCACCTCCACTTTGAAATTCTTGGTTTCGTAAACGAATTTCTGAAGCTCAGAAAGCAATTTGCCGAAAGCCGCTTCCAAATCTTGAATTTTTAATTTCTCCGGAGGGAAAAAAGTAATTTCCGAAGATGCCATGAATTCCCGGCTGAAAGTCAGGGGTTGTTCCCGCCAAAGGTCTTTTAAGTGATTCTTAGCGGCCTTAAACTCCTGGTACATTTTCAGCCTGTTTTCCAAATCCTTAATATCCTGTTCTTCTTCCGCTTCCAAAACCAGATTCGGCAAAAGCGCTTTTGATTTTATAAGAAGCAGCCGCGAAGCCACCACCAAAAAATCCGCCAGAATTCCCGGCGCCAGCGTTTCAATCGTTGACAAATAATTCAAAAAATCCGCCGTCACCTGAGCCATGCTCAGCTGAGTAATTTCCATCTTCCTCTCTTCAATTAATTCCAAAAGCTTGTCTATCGGTCCGGAAAATTGTTCTGATTTTAATTCAAACATAAAACTTTATTCGCTTATTTGCGTTAAATCGCCTGATTAATTGACACTTATTATTCTATATTATATCCTGATAAAGTCGAAATATTATAAAAAATCTTACATATGAAACTCATTCACTATAAAATTTTAGTCATCACCTTAACCGTTCTTTTAGTTGGTTCGGCTGTCCTTTTAGTTCAAAATGTCGGCCTTAAAAAAATATCGTCCGACGCCGCCGGCAAAAAAGCCATTGCTTACATCAACGCCAATGTTTCTTCGGCCCAAGGCAATGCCAGCTTAGTCAGCATTTCCGAAGATAAATCAATGGGACTTTATAAATTAAGTCTCAGCATTCAAAATCAGGTTTTTGAATCTTACATGACCTTAGACGGCAACACTTTGTTCCCCGATGCCGTTAATTTAGCGGCAACCAGCCAGTCAAATTCCTCTAGCACGGCTCCGGCCGCCTCGGCTGCTCCCGCCGGCACAACTGTTGACGGAAGCTTCATCAAAGTAACCAATCCGGATGTTCTTAAAGAAAACGGCAAGCCGGTGGTTTATTTCTTCGGCTCGCCCACTTGTCCACACTGCCATTGGGAACAACCTGTGATTGAAGCGGTTACCGCTAAATTCGGCGACAAAATCGTCTTTAAAAACGAAATGTCCGACAAAATTACCGACACCGACGTCTTCTCCAAATATAGCGACGGAGGAGTTCCCACCATCGTTATTGCCGGCGAATATTACCGCGAAGGTTCCGGCGAAAACATCGGCGCCCAAAAAGAAACCGACGTCCTGACTAAATTGATTCAACAAGCCATTGACCAGAAATAAAAATAAAATCTAAAAATCCGCTCCGATAATCGGAGCGGATTTTTTATTTACCCTAAAAATTTACTTACTTTTTTACTGCCGTGGAACAACTCCAAAATTATTCTCTACATACCCGAGAATTGTCTCTATATCGCTGGTAAGGTCCTTTGAATTTAAAACAATAACCGCGATGGGCCTTTCGGTATCGCCAAATTTGAGATTAAAAATAGTCAGCATTGTTTCCCCTGCCGCCTCGGTTTTTCCGATTTTCCCGCCCACAAAATTCGGGTCATTAGCAAAAAGATTAAAATTTTCGAGATCAGAAAATATCGGCGTGCCGTAAGCGCTGTTTTTCAACTGGCCCGAAGTAACCTTTAGAACGAAGCTCCTATTATTATAAAGGTATTTCGCAAGATTAAATAAATCTTCGGTATTGGAAACATTGCCTTCTCCCCCTCCGTATGAGTCGACAAATTTCGTATTTTCCAATCCCAAAGATTCGGCTTTTTTATTCATTAAAACGTTAAAGCGGTCATGCCCTAAATATTCGGAAAAAGCCTCCGCCGCTTCATTTGAAGACTCAAGAAGCAACGGATACAAAAGATTCATCGCCGAAATTTGGTCGCCAACCTTAAGCCGCGGCTTGGAAGTCGGTATAATCATTTCTTTCGTGATATCAATTTTATAATCAAGGTTTATATACTCGGTAGCGATAAGAGAAGTAATCAATTTTGTAATTGAAGCAATTGGTAAAACTTCTTTAGAATTTTTCTCGGTAAAGACAAAATTATTCTTCAAATCAACAGCTAGGTAACTTTCCGCCGAAACTTCCGGAGTGTTTATTTTGTAAGAAAGATTATCTTTGTCAAAACCCTGTTCCGAAACTAAAACCAAAGTTCCGGTCTTCACGATATCATAAACTTTTTTCGCGTCTTCAGTCCCAAGCCGGATACAGCCTCCGGAATAAGTGCTCGCCACAGGTGTGCCGTCAGGATAATACGGCCAGCCGTGAATGAAAAAATTTCCCTGAAATTGCATGTCCCACGGCATATACACCCCGCCAAAACTGGAAAAAAGACTTTTAGCTTTCTGCTCAACTTTATACAAACCGGTTGGGGTTTCCCACCAAGAACCGGGCCGTCCTTTTGAAAGAATCGGCAATTCTAATAATTTTTCGCCGTTTTCATAAACGGAAATTTTCATTGTTGAAAGATTGGCATCAACAAAATTTGTTTTGTTAGCAATCATTGTGTCCCGAACATTTTTATAAAAATCGGCGTTAGAAAGAGCCGGCCAACTTCCTAACTGGAGTTCTCCGGCAACCCCGTTCTCATTAGGCAGTTTAATTGTGTAGTTGTAAGCAACAACCCTGAAGTATCCCAAAAAAACAAAAAAAACAGCGCTCACTGCGAGCAAAATTATAATCAGTAAATAGAACGGAAGGGGTGAAGTTAAAATTTTTTTAACCATTAATTCATTGATTAAAGAGAATAAACATTTGACGGGTTCCACATCAGCCAACCGGAAAAATTATCCCCTGTTAAACTGTCTTCAACCGCCTGAATTTCTTTTCCAACCATTGCCGCGTCGTAAGTCGCTCCCAAATTAAAATCCTGCAGCCACGGCCGGAGCTTGGCCCTGAACGGAACACTCGCCGCCACCGTTGAACTCGCCACAGTTGTTGAGCTTCCCGTCGTCGGCTGCGGAATGCCGGCCATCAACCGTTTCACTCCCGCATCCAACGAATATTTCACCACTTCGTAAGGATACAAAGCCGGATTTTTATAGCCGAGGAAACCGTTGGCATAATGCGACGGGTAAACCATCGGGCAAACAAAATCAAAATATTGATAAGCGTTTTCAATAACCTGTCCGATTCCCAAATCGTCGTGGTTTATCGCCGCCAAGCCGAAAAGGTCGGCGGAAAGTTTCGTCTCTCCCATTTGCTCCCGCAAATATTTGAAAAAACTTTTTAGCACAGAGCTCTTGGAAGACTTGCCGTCCCAGAAAGTAAAACTCATGTCGTTTAAATCGCCGTCCGAAGGAAAACGGATATAGTCAAAATTAATTTCGTCAAAACCCCGCGATGCCGCGTCTTTAGCAATCGCAATGTCGTAATCCCAAGCGTCCTTTGCTGCCGGGTCAATCCAGTTTATTTTCTTATTATCAAGCCACGAGCCACCGGTCTTTTTGCTTTTCACTGTCAAATCCGGCCTCGCCAAAGCCAATCGCGGGTCCTGAAAAATCGTTACTCTAGCAATCACATAAATCCCCGCGTCATGGAGCTGTTTTATCAAAGTATTAATTAAAGGAATTCTTATTTCTTTGGCGTTATATTTTATAACATCCGGCACGCCAATGTCATAAGCCACATAACCCGAATAATCTTTAATATCAATCACCGCCGCATTTACTTGCGTGGTTTTCGCCAAATTAATTAAATATTTTATTCTGGTTGCGCTGCCGCCTGACCAGCTTGTCAGATAAATCGCTTTAATAACTTTTGGCGGATTGGCGAGCGGCTTTTGGTTTTCAATATCCGCTAATTTCGTTGTCGTTTTTACGCCTGCCGGTTTCGCCGCCGTCCCGCTTGTTGTAGCTTCCGGCACGTTTAGATTCGCCGAAGAAACCGGGTCAACCGTCACTTCAATGGTTCCGGTTCTACCGAAAAACAAAAAAACCCCGATTCCCGCCGCTAAAATCAAAGCTAAATATAAAATCCTCATGTTAGTTAAATACAATTTTATTCAGTATAACCCAAATGAGTCGGTTTTCAAAAAAATTTTGACAACCTCTTCAAAGAGTGCTTTCATTTTTAAAATCGTTCTTTAAAAACGCAAAATAACAAGGAGGATAAATGGGTCCAATAATCGCAACCGAAAAATTGCTGGAACGAATCACCGCCGCCAAAGAAAATTTCCTGCAAAGCCCCTTGAAATACTTGCCCGCTTGGCTCAACGCCGACCAGCTGACCATAATCAGAATTCTCTGCATCTTTCCGATAATTTTCTTTCTCTTGGAAAAAAAACCGCTGACCGCTTTCTGGTTTTTTATTTTCGGAGCGTTCCTCGATTTAATCGACGGCCCGCTCGCCAGATTAAGAAAGAACGAAACCGAATTCGGAAAATTCCTTGACCCTTTTGCCGACAAAGTTCTCGCCGGAACCACTCTGTTAATAATCTTTGTCATTCAGGGTCCGCTGTTCTTTCCGCCTTTTCTTTTCTGGCTAATTATCGTGTTAGATTTTATTCTGACTTTCCTTGGGTTAATGGGCAAAGTAATGTCCGCTCAAACTGGTTTCAAAAGAAGACTGGGAGCCAACCTCTGGGGAAAATGGAAATTTTTCCTCCAGACCATCGGTATTTGTCTGCTTCTTCTCGGAAAACCTTTCTTGAGCCAATGGTTTCTGTGGCCGTCAGTAATTCTTGCTATCGCCAGCATTATCGGCCACCTCACCTTCAAAAACCCGGAGCCACTCTAGCTCCGGGTTTTATTATTTGTCTTGAAGCCTAAAGCCATAAGCTATAATATAAGTTGTATGGCTTTAGCAATTTATCGCAAATATCGCCCGCAAACTTTTGAAGACCTGCTCGGCCAGGAAATCATCAGCCGCATTTTAAAAAACGCCGCTATTCAAAATAAATTTTCCCACGCTTATCTTTTCTCCGGCCCGCGCGGCTCCGGCAAAACCACCGCCTCCCGCTTAATCGCCAAAACCGCCAACTGCCTCACCCGCCAAAAAGATGAAAAATTCGCCAAAAAAGGCGAACCCTGCAACGCCTGCGCCGCCTGCGAACAAATAGACAAAGGCCAGGCCATGGACGTTATTGAAATCGATGCCGCTTCCAACCGTGGTATAGACGAAATCCGCAACCTCAAAGAAAGCGTCCGCGTCTCCTCGTCATCCTTAGTCAAAAAAATCTTCATCATTGACGAAGCCCACATGTTAACCAAAGAAGCCTTCAACGCTCTTTTAAAAACCTTGGAAGAGCCGCCCGAAAACGTGATTATAATTCTAGCCACCACCGAGTTTGAAAAAGTCCCCGCCACCATCGTTTCCCGCGTCCAGCAGTTCCACTTCAAAAAAATCCCCTTGATGCAGATTTGCGGCAAGCTCAAAAAAATCGCCGAGCTTGAAAAACTCAACATTTCCAAAGGCGCTCTGGAATTAGTCGCCGCTTCCGCCGAAGGCAGTTTCCGCGACGCCGAATCTCTTTTGGACCAGCTCTTGTCTTTCGGTTACAAAAAAGTAGACGTGGACGAAGTGGAAAAAATGATCGGCAAAGTCACCTTTTCCAAAACCTCCGATTTCGCCGAAACTCTTTTAAAAGGCCAAACCGACGAATCCTTAAAAAAACTTTCCGAAATTGAAGACGACGGCTACAACTTGGTTCAATTCACCAAGGACTTAATCCACTATTTAAGAAAAGCTTTGGTTTTAAAATTTGAGCCGAGCCTGGAAAGTTCTTTCAAAGAAGAATTAACTCCCGAAGCTCTAGAAAAAATCCAAGCCCACGCCAAGCTAATCGCCGAAGACAAACACATCGAACTTTTAAAATCTTTGATTAAAGCTTACGGCCAAATGCGCTACAGCCAGTTCCCGATTATTCCGCTGGAAGTGGCGATTGTGGAGAGTTTGAAAAAATAACCAAAAAATGGCAGGATATTGCTAGTGTCTTGCATCGCCACGCCGAAGCTCGGCGAAGGCGGGTTGTAAGTTGTCAGTTGTAAATTAATTTGGGGGTTCGTCTAATGGTAGGACAGCGGCCTTTGAAGCCGTCAATTGGGGTTCGAGTCCCTGACCCCCAGCACTTAGAAAATCAAGTTGAGCGAAACGAAACTTAGATTTTCAAGTGCTCCGACCGGAGCGTCGGAGCTACTAGCCAACAAAATTTAATTTATTATTAAAACATGAGCTATAAAAACATAGACCTAATAGATATTCTACCTTCTATTAATCTTGGTGATGGGATTGCAGAACAAGATACATTATTAGAGTCAACAAGAATTGAAACGAGCGTCTTTTCTGATTTACTACAAGATAGAGTTGATTTAATACCAGGAACAAAGGGTTCTGGTAAAAGTGCTCTTTATAGAATATTCGTTGAGTTTTTACCAGAAATGCTTTTAAAACAACGCAAAATTGTTATTGCCCATGGTGTTAGTCATCACGGAGACCCAGTTTTTCACGCCTTTAAAGAACAATTCGAAAAATTAAGCGAAGATGAATTTGTAGATTTTTGGTGCATATATTTTGTTTCCCTAGCACACGAACAATTTATTAAAAATGACATCTATAAAAATCTTATTACTGATTGCAAAGAAGAAATTGATATTTTTCGTAAATCATGCCAAGACGCGAAAATTCCTGAAATTCAAGGAAAAAAATCCTTAAAAGACATTTTAGATTGGTGTCTAAATGCCCTAAAACAAATCAGACCAAAGATTACATACAATATAGATACTAAAGAAATTCAAATAGGCATGTTTGGGGAGGGACAAACTAATAAAAAAATAAACGAGCAAAAATACACTAGCGTATTACCAACTTATATTGCTGGGATAAAAACCGCACTCGAAAAAATTTTAAAAAAATCCCAACATAGCATTTGGCTCATGATTGATAGACTTGACGAGATTTTCCCTAGAAGATCTGATCTGGAGAAAAAAGCTTTGCGAGGGTTACTTAGAACAACTAGATTTTTTGCTTCACCAGAAATTAGAATAAAAATTTTTCTTAGAGATGACATGCTGTCAAATATGGTAAATTCAAACGAAGGATTCACAGCACTAACCCATGTAACATCAAGACAGGCTGATATCCTAAGATGGGAAGAAAATCAAATTATTGATTTGATTATTAAAAGATTAATGACTAATGAAACACTACAAAAATATCTTAATATTGATATAGAGAAACTTAACGCTAGCACAGAATATCGACATGAAATCTTTTACATGATATTTCCTAAAAACGTATATAAGGGAAAAAAACAAAGCGACACAAGCAGATGGATTTACACCCATGTAGCGGACGGAAACAATGTAGTAACTCCACGAGATATTATTTTTCTCATAACAAAAGCTATTCAGAAAGAACAAGATATTTTATCTATGAACAAAGGTAGCGAATCAGAATCGTGTATAAGTTCGCAAGCAATCCTTTATGGACACGAACAACTTTCTAAAAATAAAAAAATAACTATTCTTGAGGCAGAATTCCCTCATTTATGGGGTCAAATTAAAAAACTCATAGGCGGAAAAACCGAATACAAAGAAAAAACACTTAAAGAGTTATTTGGTAAAAAATGGGAAGAAATAGTAGCTAATTTAGTTTCAATTGGCGTTTTATCCAAAAACAAAGACGGGTACAGGGTTCCTTTTCTTTATCGCGAAGGGCTAGAATTAACTCAAGGAAGTTCATAAACAAAGGAACAAGAATTCACCAATTCATATATGTTTCGGACTTTTTGCTAAGCCCCCCCAACATAAAAAAGGCGGTTTGTTGAAAAACAAACCGCCTTTAAATTTTCCCAACTTTTTCAAAAAATAAAGGGCGGTTGAAAATCAACCGTCCTTTTGTATTTTGTTGGGCGTTTTTTTAATACGCCCAAGCCCTATACAAATCTTTTCAGCTTCTCCAAATTTTCTGGCTTATTTATTATCGCAAACGCTTCCTTGTTTATTTGCCTTACCCTTTCTCCGGTTATTCCTGAAAATTTACCGATTTTCCTCAGGGATCCTTCCGACAAATAATACCCGTTAAAGCAAAAAATCTTTTTGCCTGATAATCCTCCACCCTTAAGGATTCCGTTCACTTCTTTCCGAAATTCTTTTTTCAATTCGGGATTATCCATTTTTGTTGGCTCTTCAATTGTTGCCTGCAAAGCGTCCAATAACGAAAAACTTTTTTCCGGGTCAGAGCTAATTGGCGCATCCAAAGAGACAATTCCTTTTTTGATTTCAATAGCATCAATAACCGCTTGCAGTCTTGTAAAAGGCCATGCCAATTCCTCTGCCAACTCTTCCTTTGAGGGTTCTCGTCTTAACTTTACGTCCAGTTTTTCTTTTGCCTTCTTAAAATCTGTGATGTAAGTTATTTTATTTATTGGAATTCTTATGGCTAAGCCATAGTCCAATAAAAAACGGCTGATTTTTTGCTTAATCCAAAAAGCGGCATAAGTGCTAAGTTGCCAACCCCTCAAATAATCAAAAAGATAAACTGCCCTCATTAAACCGATTATTCCTTCCTGGAACAAATCATCAAAAGAGATGCTAGAATCAAAAATAAATTGTTCGTAATATTTTGCATGATTTTTGACTAAACCGAGATTCAATTCAACGATTTTGTTGCAGAGCTCTAATGTTCTTTTGCTATCCTCCTTCTTCTTGCTGGCAGACAAAGTTTTAAAAAGAAGGAACATCTCATTGCCAAGATTTTCTTTGGCCTTTTTTTCTTTAGCCGTAAAAACCCTGCGAAAAATCTTATTTCTGAGCCTGCTTTTTTTCCGCCGCATATTTCCTCCCCTCCTTTTAAAAGTTTTATTAAAACTCCATTCTATCGTTTTTGTTGAATTTTTTTAAATTTTTAATGAACTATTATGTGCTAGGTATACTACGCAAACGTAAGTCTGTCAATTTTAAAATTAAAAAGGCGGTTTATTTTTTCAAGTTGTTCCACAAAAAAATAAAAGACCATCTTTGAAGATGGTCTTTTATTTTTATAAAATTCGTTTGGGCTATTTGCTCAAAGAATTAATATAGACTCTGGTTTTCGCTCCGAAGTAACCGCTTGCCGGAGTTATGCCAACGCTTTTCTGAAATTCCGCAAGTGCCGCGCGAGTCAGATTTCCGAAATATGTTGTCGCGCCATTTGTGGCGAGAACTTGCGCCGCTGAACCTTTTCCTTGCGAGATCAAAAATTGCTGAAGAACATTCACGGCATTACCTTTACTGCCAGCGCTAAGGTCAGTCGCAATCGCCCGAACCTGCTGGACGTAAGCTGAAACGGAGGAACTTTGCTGTCCGACGGCTTGCGCCTGAAGTGAATGAAGGGTCGCTAGTAATCCGTTGAGCTGCGTCTGTAAGGCAGCATTAGCCGATGATGACGTAGTGGTAGTGGTCGGATTTTGCGAAGCGACAACTGGACAGGCAGTGAATGCGCATGTTGGTCCTTGTCGTGAGACATAGCTTCCATCTGAACACTGCATGGCTTCCATGGTGCACACAACACTATTATTTGATGTTGGAGCAGGTGTAGAAGCTACAACAACTGGCACGGCAACAGCATTTGAATCCAACGTAACTGCGGCTTGAGCCAATGCTCGGCCGTTGAGCTGCGCGCCGGTGTTCAACACAATCGTTGTTTGGTCCAATATATTTCCATTAAAAACAGCCGTCGTTCCAATTGTTGTTTGTCCGGCGACCTGCCAGAAAACATTTGAAGCCTGCGCGCCTCCGGCGAGAATAATATGCGCGGCAGAACTCATAGTAAGATTTTGCGCTATTTGAAAAATCCAGACATCATTTGCGCCGCCCGAAAGAGTGACGTCGGTTGGTATTGTCAGGTTAGTGCCCCATTTATAGACACCAGGAGCAAGTGTAAGTCCGCCGATATTTCCGGCGCCCAGTTCAGCAACATCAGGTGCCCGCCCGGCGGCATCGGTGTACGCTGTTTGCATATCAAGTACTGCCGCGGTCAAATTAGCAGAAGTTGGAGTCGCATAGCCCGGCGCATATACTTTTCCAGTTACTAAAGCTGATGTAGAAAATGCGCTCGCTGCAGGAAGAGTTAACGGGAATCCAGTAATATAACTCGCTTCTGCCGGACTAATTCCAAGGTCACCGACAATGGAGGTGGCTCCCGTAGTTGAGATTCCTGTTTTTGCCAGAATCACAAAATTACCAGCTGTTCCCAGATTCACTGTTGCCGGCGTTGCCGCAAATACAACTTGCCCGGACAGGCCGAGCACAAAAGAAATGGCCAATACGCCTATTGAAACCTTATTAAAACTTTTCATAATTTTTATTTCTTATTTTTTAATCTTCGACTATCATCATCATACCACACATAGCATCAATACCCCTCAATTAAAAAAGGCAGTCTGCTTTGCAGACTGCCTTTAAAATTTCCAACTTTTTCAAGTTGTTTCCACTAATTTTCTCACTCTTTGCGCGATAGAAAGAGATGCCGTTAAACCCGGCGACTCAATGCCGATTAGGTTTATGAACCCGTGGAGGCCGTTGCCGCTTTCGCTTTTAATCACGAAATCTCGGAAAGGTTCTCCCTGTCCTTGGAGTTTTGGCCGCACGCCTGCCATGTCCCAGCTTAAGTCTTCTTGTCTTATGAAAGGCAAAAAGCTCCTGACGCTTTCGTGAAAAAGTTTTTCCTTGGATGCGTCTTTATCGTAATTAACTTTTTCTACGTAATCGTCATCGGGCCCCAAACGTAAACCTCCGGCCAAATCAAAAGTCGCATGAATTCCCAAGCCCGCGCCGTTTTTTTTGGGCACCGGATAAATCAGCCGTTTGATACAACCGGCCCTACTCGGACAAACCCGCACGTAATTCCCTTTGGAATATTTAAGTTTGTATTCGGGTAAATCCAAGCCAATCAATCCGGCCACTTTGTCGGAATCAAGCCCTGCGGCGTTGATAAAAATCCGGCTAAAAAATTCATAGGTTTCCCCTATTTTTTCTTTAGCAGCGATTTTGTATCCGCCCGCAACTTTTTCCACTCCCACCACTTCGGTCTTGTAAAGGAAATCTCCGCCATTGGCTTTAAACTGCGTTGCCAAACTGTTCATTAAACCGTGCGAATCCACAATGCCAGTCGAAGGCGAAAGTATGCCCATCTCTGCTTTCACGTTGGGCTCTAGTTCGCTAACCTCGCCTTCAGATAGCATTTCCAAATCGTGGACGCCATTTTCATGCCCATGCTGATAAATATCACATAAGCCTGCCACTTCTTCTTGGTTGACCGCCAAGATGAGCTTTCCGATTTTTTGGTAACGGATTTTATTCTCCTTACAAAAATCATAAAGCAGTTTCCGCCCCTCAACGCAGGTTTTCGTTTTCAAAGAATCTTTCGGATAATATATCCCCGCGTGAATCACTTCGCTGTTCCGCGAACTTGTTCCCCGGCCGAACGAATCTTCTTTTTCCAGGACGAAAACATCCTTATATTTCTTGGAAAGCTCCAAAGCAACAGCTAAGCCAACCACTCCGGCTCCGACAATGGCAATCTCAATTCTGTCCATAAATCTCCTCCCTTTTAAATTATTGATAATACTTTGTTAAACAACTAAGCACAGTAAAATAGATTTACCTGTTTTTGTCAAACAAATTTTCTCTGTTATAATAGAGACTTATAAAATGGAAAAGAATTCAATGAAATCAAAAACCGCCGAAAAGATGCCCCAAGGCAATGTTATTTTGCGTTTTGATAAAGTTTCCTTTGAATACGGCAAAAATCCTATTTTAAACGAAGCCGAATTTTCCATGCGGCAAGGCGCGAAAATCACTCTCATGGGTCAGAACGGCGCCGGCAAAAGCACTATCTTTAAATTAATCATGGGCATTATAAAACCCGAATCCGGCTCCGTGATAGTCACAAACGGCCTCACCATGGCTAGCGCCCGCCAAGTTATTCCCCGCGACGAAATGACGCTGACTGTAAAAGAATTTTTTGAAAAAGCTTTCGCCGAAAAAATCTACGACATTGAGCCCCGCATCAAAAAAGTTTTAGACGTCGTTCATCTCGTCGCTCCTCTGGATAAACCCTTGAACAAACTCTCCGGCGGCCAGCAAGCGCGTTTGCTTCTCGCTCAAGCTTTAATTCAAGACCCTGACATTCTTTTGTTAGACGAGCCGACCAATAACTTAGACAAACAAGGTATCGCCCACCTCACGCAATTTTTAATTGACTACCCAAAAACCTGCATCGTCATCTCCCACGACGCGGAATTTTTAAATTCCTTCACTCAAGGCGTTCTTTACCTTGATGTCTTTTCTCAAAAAATTGAACAATATCAGGGAAATTATTTCTCTGTGGTTGAGGCCATTAAAGCCCGTCTTGAACACGAACGCATGAAAAACGCCCGGCTCCAAAAAGATATTCAAGACCGAAAAGACCAAATGAACTTCTTCGCCCAAAAAGGCGGCCACATGCGCGACGTTGCCCGCAAAATGAACGAAAAAATCGAAGAGCTTGAAGGCGACATCGTTGAAGTCCGCCGCGAAGACAAAACTATCAGAAATTTCAGCATTCCTACCCAGGAAAATGTTATCGGCCGCGTTATCCAACTCAAATCTATTTCTATAATAAAAAATCACAAACTCGTGACCAGAAAAGTAAATGTGGAATTAAAAAAACGAGACCGCCTGCTTTTAGTCGGCCCGAACGGCATCGGCAAAACAACGCTTCTGGAAATGCTCGCCAGCGGCCACGCCAAAGGCGAACACGTTACTCCCGGCATTCACATCGGTTATTACCGCCAGGATTTTTCCACGCTCGATTTTGACAAAACCGTCTACGAAACTCTTTCCGGCGCCATGCACAACAAAAACGAACAAGAACTTCGCTCCTGCGCCGCCGGTTTTCTCCTTGATGCCGAAATTCTCAAAACCAAAGTCGGCCATCTTTCCGAAGGCCAAAAAGGACTTGTCGCTTTCGCCAAGCTTTCCCTTGAAAAAACCGGCCTGCTAATTCTTGACGAACCGACCAACCACATCAACTTTCGCCACATTCCCGTCATCGCCCAAGCGCTTGACCGCTTTGACGGCTGTATGATTCTCGTCAGCCACGTTCCCGATTTCGTGGAACAAATAAAAATTGACCAAACCCTTGACCTTGATGCTATTTAAGCAACATGGAAATCTTAAAAAAAATCATCTCCCGCCAGCCCCAAATAAAAAAGAAAGAATTACACCTGGCATCTCCGGAAAAATTTAAAGATGACGATTTACTTGAAAACTTTTTAATAAAAAACGCCGATTTTTCGGATAACGTTTCCCAAGACATTCGCTTTCTAAACGGCATAATAAATTCTTCAAAATTTGATAAGACTAAATTCGTTCAGCCGAAATTAGTTGATGTTCTTATCGAAGATTCGCACTTTTCCAACGCCGATTGGGAAAAATCGTTCTTTTCCCGCGTCGCCATAACCGGTTCAAAACTCACTGGCTTTAACGCCACTCAAAGCAAATGGAGCGACGTTACAATAAAACAATCAAAAGCCGACCTTTCCCTTTTTGTTCTCGCCAAATTTAAAAATATTGTTTTTGATAACTGCGTTCTCACGGACGCTTATTTTGAAGAAGTCGTCATGGAAAATGTTAAATTTTATCAATGCGACCTGACTGGCGCCAGCTTCCTCGGAGCGAAATTAAAAAACGTTGATTTCCGTGGTTCAAAGATAGAAAAAATTAAAATCGGCCCCGAACAATTCAAAAGCATCATTATTGAGCCGCTCCAAGCCAATTATCTTATCGGAGCCACCGGAGCAAAAGTGGCCTTGCCCGACGACGAACTGACATAAAACTGCTGTTAAATCTATTCCACTAATAATCTTTCTTCTGCTATAATAAATATTCTAATGCCTGAAGAAATAAAAACAGACAACCTAATCATCAGCGTCAAAAATCTCACTAAAAAATTCGGAGATTTTACCGCCGTCAACGACATCTCTTTCTTTGTTAACAAAGGCGAACGCTTTGCTTTTCTCGGCCCCAACGGCGCCGGCAAATCAACAACCATTAAAATGCTGACCACGCTTCTCCACCCGACGTCCGGGGTAATCAGCATCGCCGGCCACAATCCGGTTTCCGAAGCCGACGCCGCGCGTGAATCATTCGGCATCGTCTTTCAAGACCCGTCTTTAGACGATGAACTCACCGCTGAAGAAAACATGGAGTTTCACGGCGTGCTCTACAGCGTCCCCCGTAAAGTTCGCCGGGAACGCACCGCCGAGCTTCTTAAATTCGTTGACCTCTACGACCGCAAAGACAGCCTTGTCAAAGAATTTTCCGGCGGTATGAAGCGCCGCTTGGAAATTGCCCGAGGCCTTCTCCATCACCCGCAAATAATTTTTCTTGACGAGCCGACTCTCGGCCTTGACCCCCAAACTCGCAACCACATGTGGCAATATCTGGAAAAACTTAACAAAGAAGAAGGTATAACGGTTTTCTTCACCACTCATTATATGGAAGAGGCCGACAAGATAGCCCAAAGAATAGCCATTATCGACCACGGAAAAATTATCGCCATCGGAACCGGCGATGAATTAAAAAAACAAACTGACACGGCTTCGCTTGAAGAGGCATTCCTGAAACTCACCGGCGAAAGTATTCGCGCCCAAGATGCCAGCTCGATAGACAACATGCGGACAAGACGCCGCGCATGGAACAGATAAAAATATGAAAAATATAAAAGCAATAAGCATAATGTGGCTGCGTGAAATTAAACGGTTCTTCCGTTCTAAATCCCGTATAATTGGTTCTCTCGGACAGCCGCTCCTGTTTCTTCTTTCTCTTGGCTATGGCCTCGGGTCGGTTTTCAAACAAGCCGGTCAGGGCAACTATATTGAATTTCTCGCCCCCGGCATTATCGGCATGTCTATAATCTTCAGCGCCATCTTCAACGGCATGCAGGTTATTTGGGACCGGCAATTCGGATTTCTGAAAGAAACGATGGTAGCGCCCGTCTCCCGCGTTTCAATAATGCTCGGCCGCGCTCTCGGCGGAGCAACAACCTCAGCCATGCAAGGGTGTATCGTGCTTTTCATTACCTTCTTTGTGGGCTTTCACCCCTTCTCCTGGCCGCTTATCTTCCCGGCTATTCTTGTAATGTTGCTTATTGCTACTCTTTTCAGTTGCTTCGGCATTATGATTGCCTCGCTTCTCACCGACATGCAGGGCTTCCAGTTAATCATGAATTTTATTGTCATGCCGATGTTCTTTCTTTCCGGAGCAATTTTCCCACTCCAAGGAGCGCCAGTGGCCTTACAATGGATTGCGCGTTTTGACCCGCTCTCCTACGGCATTGACGCCATGCGCGCTCTCCTTATCAACATGAGCAACTTCGGATTAACTTTGGATATTTTTGTTCTCGCGGCTTTTACTCTTGTGTTTCTCGGCCTCGGCAGTTATTTCTTCTCAAAGATAGAAGCTTAAAAAAAATAAATATTAAATTAGGTTCCGCAAAATAAAAACATTCCGCCATCTGACGGAATGTTTTTATTTATGCTTACGTGATTATCGCCCCGCTTGTCCGCTTAAATCACATCTAATTTAGAAACCGAACAGGTGCATAAAAAACTGCCCTATCGAACCGAAGAAACCATTTGGTTTCTCTTTTGACGGAGTTCCTGTTACACTCGCCGGTTTGCTCTGGTCAATAACCGATGAAGCAACCACTGACGTTCCGTTAATAGTTCCCTGAACAATAACCGAGTCGCCTACATTTAAATTTAAAAGCGAAATCGTGTTTTGTCCTTGCGTAACTTTAGCGCTTGAAGTGTCAATCGTGTATGTCGCGTTGCTCTTATTGGTGATAGTAACAGTCGTCCCGTTTATCGCCGAAATAGTTCCGGCAACAATCGGCTGGCCATTGCCAATAACCGGAGTTGAAGTAGAAATTTCCGGCCTCTCCATCTTTCCGTTGCCCGGACCAAAAGCCATCTTTCCGTCACGGATATCTGTAGCGGTAACATTCGTGCCGCTTATTATTCCTTGCGCGAAAATAGTGTCACCAACAGCAATAGCTGAAACTGTGCTAGCCGCGTTATCTTTCGTCACTTTAGCGCTAGTTGCATCTACATTATAAGTAGTGGTAGTCGGAGTCGGAGCAGTCTTTTTATCCGCGCCCCTGACAAATTGTTTACTAATAATTGTAATCGTGTTTCCGCTTATTGCTGAAACTGTACCGAAAACAGCTGGTCTCACTGCTGGTCTTTGTCCGTGAATTCCACCGAAGCCTCGTGCTTGGGCTTGTTCAGCCCCGCTAGTCTGGCCTATAGACGTATCGCCTGCCGCAAACACCGTCGCCCCCGCAACCAGGCTCGCTATAGTTGCCATAGCAATAGCCGCCGAAATATATTTTTTATTCATTTATTAATTTAGTTAATAATTTTCAGGTACGACATGCCTGTATTCATTTATACGTCCGAGCAACAAGAAAAAGGTGCAGCCCAAATTTAAAAAGCCTATCAATCAAATCGATAGGCTTTTTTAGCAAAAACGAGAGTAAAAAATTAACATAAATCATATTTGGCCATGAAACTATCAATATCGTTCTGCTCTCCAAAGAATTTGAAATGCATTCCGTACCGCAAAATTGTTTCTGGTTTCGCTTCCAGTTTCGCTTCCACTCCCATTGAATAAGTGTAAATTCCTTCAATGACAATCTTACCTTCGTATCCTTCCAAAAATTCGCTGACTTTTTTGCCGGTAAATTTTGATAATCTGGGAACAAACGCTTTATGTATCTTAACGTCTCCATATCCTAATTTTTCCTGAAGAGTTAACATTTTTACCTCCTTTTTAAAATTAACTTGTTAAGTTTTAAAAGAACAGCAACTGTGTAATATGTCTATATTATATCAATTTTATAATTTATAAATTATAATTAACAAAATATGTTGACTAATTTAATCGGCTATATTGCGGCGGTTGTCGGAACATTCATAATGCTTCCGCAAATAATTAAATCCTGCAAAAGCAAAAAAACTGCCGACCTCTCAATGGGCATGGTGGTTATTTATGTCGTTAACTGCTGCCTTTGGCTTTTTTACGGTTTTCTTCTTGGAGCCATGCCGGTAATTCTCGCCAACGGCATCGGCCTCATCATCGCCATCGCCCAGCTTTTCTTGAAACTCAAATACGACGACCATCGGCAATCTTCCTAATTTTTTTGACAAGCCGCTTAATCTGTAGTAAATCTATCTTTGAGTTAAGAAGGATTCTTAGCTTTAAAGTTCTTTGTCATAAACATAGGAGGTAAATATGATAAAACCCGAAAGGACTTTGGTTGTGTTCAAGCCGGATGCGATTAGACGCGGGTATCGCGGATTGGATAAGAAAATTCTCAAAAGATTTATGCGGATAGAAGGACTAGCAGTTGTCGCTGACAAAAGTTTATTGCTTGGGAACTCAATTCCTTTTTTGGCGACAGATGAGCAAATAGATGCTCATTTACCCAAAGACAATGATTGGTTTAAAAACGCAGGAGAAAAAACTCTTAAGCTTTTCCGGGAAAAATTAAAAAACGATGCGGAAGATTTCGCCGTAAATTCGTTCGGGGCGTTGGACGCAATTGAAATCGGCAAAAAAATCCGCGAATGGAATTTTAAATTTTATAAGTCCGGGCCAATAAGAGTTTTGATCATTGAAGGCTATGACGCTATATGGCAAGTTAGGAAGTTAATTGGTCCTACTTTTCCCTGTGATGCTCTTCCAGGGACTATCCGCGGAGATTTTTCCATAGATTCGCCGATAATAAGCGCTCTTGAAAAAAGAGCTGTGGAAAATTTAATTCACGCGTCATCGAGCAAAACCGATGCCGATCGCGAAATCAAAAACTGGTTTCCCAAACTGGCTTAAAACCCTCCTCGTAAACTAAAAGCCCATTCCGAAATTTTTCGGAATGGGCTTTCTTTTTTTATAATTTATTTAATTTTCCCAATCGCTATTTCTATTCTTTTCAAACTTTCTTCCTTACCAAGAATATTCATAATCTCAAAAGGTCCCGGCGAAGCCGATTGCCCCGAAAGCGCCACCCTTAAAGGCCAAAGCGTTTCTCCCCTGCCTTGTTTTTCGGCCAAGTTCATAATTTTTTCTCCAGCTGTATCAAAATCATTCAACAAGGGAATAATCATCTGTAAATTATTTAAAATATTTTCTTTCGGAGTTTTATTCCAAACCAAAAGCTCCGCCGGATAATCGGGCAGTTCAAAGAAAAAACCAACTGACTTCGGAAAATCCGATAATCTTTTAATTCTTTCTTTTTCAACCTTAACAATTTTTATCAAAAAATCTCTTTTTTTCAGCCAATCCGGCGGAACAAAATCTTCCAACCTTTTAGCCAATTCTTCCGGCTCCATTTTCATAATATATTGCCCGTTAAGCCAATCGAGTTTCTCCAAGTTAAAAATCGCTCCGGCTTTCTGAATGCGTTTAATACTGAATTCTTTTACGAATTCTTCCGGAGTAATCACCTCTTTGTCCTCCTGCGGGTGCCAGCCAAGCAAAGCCAGAAAATTTATCATTGCTTCCGGCAAATAACCAATTTTCCGGTAATCTTCAACTGAAGTTTCGAGATATCGCTTGGAGAGCTTTTTCCGGTCCGGCGAAAGAATTAGCGGCAAGTGCGCGTAAACCGGTTCGTCAAAACCGAGCGCTTGCGCAATCATCATCTGCTTAGGAGTATTGGAGATATGGTCTTCGCCCCGGATTACGTGGCTGATTTTCATTTCAAAATCGTCAACCACCACCGCGAAATTATAAAGCGGCGTCCGCAAATCTTTGGCAATCACAATATCGCCAATCAAACCCGTGTTAAATTTTACTTTTCCCCGAATCAAATCGTTGAAAACTACTTCCGTGTCCGGCATTTTAAAACGAATCACTGAAGACCGGCTGGAATCAGCGTCGCAATTATTCCGGCATTTTCCGCCGTATTTCGGCGCCAAACCCTGCGAAAGCATCGCGTTCTTTTCCGCTTCCAGTTCCTGTTTAGAGCAAAAACAATAGTAAGCTTTCTTTTCTTCTAGAAGTTTTCTTAAATATTTTTCATAAACGTCCAGCCGTTCGGTTTGGCGATATGGCCCTTCGTCCCAGTTCAACCCCAGCCATTTCAGGTTATCTATAATATCTTTTTCGTATTTTTTATCGGAACGCTCCAAGTCCGTGTCTTCAATTCTCAGAACGAAAGTTCCGCCCTGGTTTTTAGCAAAAACCCAGTTAAAAAGTGCCGTCCTAGCCGTGCCTAAATGTAAATACCCTGTCGGCGAAGGAGCGATCCTTACTCTTATATCTTTTTTTGAGACTGCTGTCATTTTCTTTTATCTTATTACATTTTATATCGTTAAACAAATAAAAATGGCCCACTCTGATTGCTCAGAGTGGGCCATGTGTTTTGATCAAATATTTTCTCCAAATTTTTCTATATACGTGTCAACTAAGGATAAGGCATAATCAAACCTCCTTTTTGGCCGTACTTTGGTACGTAGCTACGCGGGTTTCGAATAAAATTTACCCTCGCGAAGTCTGATCTGAATAACCAATTTAACGCTGGTAAAGCCCCTAATCTAATACTCTAATTTCTTAGAATAGGGAGTACGATCGATCTGTCGGCGCGCTTTTTATGCCGCCGCTGTTTTGGTGTATATATCAATTTTTTTTACCGCCTTTGCTGACCTTATCGTTTGTCTCATACCATTAAGCAAGACCTCCTTTCTAAGCATTTTTTATACGCCTTTGAGTCAAGACCTAGCCCTTTTTAAGAAACAAACCTCCTTTCTTGGTTAAAATACTTGTTAATATTTCAATGTGCCAGAATTTATATATTAGCAGATTGTCCGATTTTGTCAAGTTGCTAAAACTACACCGATTTTAGTATCTCCTCGGCGATTTTCTGGGCTGCATCGGGCTTGGCAAAAGCTTTCGCCGCCGCAACCATTTTGTTCTGCAAATCCTCGTCTTTCAAAATCTTTTGCGCCTGGTTTATAAAAATATTCAATTTGAAATTGTCTTCTTCCAAAACTATTGCCGCTCCGGTCCCAGAATATTCATAAGCGTTTATTCTCTGGTGGTCACCGGCGGCTTCTTCCAAAGGAATTAAAATAGAAGGTTTTCCAAAAGCGGCGATTTCAAAAATTGCTCCGGAGCCGGCGCGGGAAATCACCAAGTCAGCCGCCGAAAAGGCTTCTTTTATTTTTATTTCGTCTTGAAAATACCCGACTAATTGATAACGGTTTTTATAAAAATCCCCGAAGCTCTGGAGCATGAAATCCGCTTCCTTTTTTGCTTCCGAATAATTAGCCTGGCCCGTCTGGTGGATAACCTGGAACAAATCCAAAATTTCTCCTAAACTGCCCAGAATAAAATTATTTATTCTTTGCGCGCCCTGCGAACCGCCGATTACCAAAATCACCGGCTGGCTGGAATCAAAACCCAGATTTTTTTTCGCCGTTCCTTTATCGGGAACCTCATTTAAAATATTTCTCCTGATAGGATTGCCGGTTAAAATTGTTTTCTGGGACGGAAAATACTGTTCCGCTCTTTTGAAAGATATAAAAATTTTCTCGGCGAATTTAGCCGAAAAAGAATTAGTCAAACCCGGAACACTATCCGACTCGTGGATAAATATCGGTATCCGGTAAAATCTCGCCGCCAAAATAACCGCCAAAGCTCCCGGTCCGCCTTTGGAAAAAACCACGTCCGGCATAAACCAAAAAATCTTAAAAATTGCCTCAAATATGCTATAAATAAATTTCGGCGCATCAATAAAATTTTGAAATGAAAAATAACGCCGTAATTTACTGGAAGTTATTCTTTCGATTTTTATTCCCCTGTTTGTAAATTCTCCGTCCAAAGAACTAGCCGGCCCGAAATATCTTATTTCCGTATCGCGATTTTGGCTGGCGGTAATTCGGCGGATTTCGTCAACCACCGAAATTAAAGGATAAATGTGTCCACCTGTTCCTCCTCCGGTTAAAAGTATTCTTAGTTTGTCTGTCATTTTTTAATAATTATACCACATGTCATCAGGTTTTATCTGCGTTATTAATAAAATAATTGACAAAACAATTTAATAATGGTATTATTTCAATATAAAAGGGGTTCGCACATTTACATATTTAAAAAAGGGGGAGGCTATGGCAAAGGTGCAAGTTTTGGTTAAAGAAGAGCTCGAAAGTATCGGGGTAGAAGACTCAAAAAAAATATTGGCTCTTCTAATTGAAATCAACGAGGGTCATAAAATCGACAAGAGCAGAGACGTCGATTTTGACATCAGAGACCTCAAAGATTCTTCGATTTTAAAACCCGAGAATCAAGAAATCTTCGACAAGCTCATGGAGATGGATTTCATCGCGGAATTATCAAAAAACGTTTACACGGTAACACCAGAAGGTCATGAATTTATCGAAATAACCGCAAGCCCGAAAGAACAAACTTTCTTGAAAGCGGTTAACGAAATAAATTATCTTCTGGAAAAAAACTTATTCCTTAACTAACTGTTAATTCCCCTCAGTAGCACAAAAAGGCCGTATTTTTTAAAATACGGCCTTTTTTAATTTCCAAATTTTTTCTAACAATAATTTACTGCGCCTGAACCCCTAAAAGCTCCACTTCAAAAATCAAAGTTGAATTCGGCGGAATTAAACCGTTGCCGACGCTTTGATTTCCGTAAGCCAAAGCCGGCGGAATAGCCAATTTTCTTTTTCCGCCTACCTTCATTCCGGCCACGCCTTCATCCCAGCCGGCAATTACCTTGCCTATTCCTAAAACAAATGAAAACGGCTGATTTCTGTCATAAGAACTATCAAACTTTTTGCCATTGGTTAAAGTGCCGACGTAATTAACGCTAACGATATTTCCGGCTGTCGCTTCCGCTCCAACTCCTAATACTTCATCAGTTATTTGTAAGCCGTCAGGTAGGGTTATTTTTTCCATTTTGTTTTGATTATTATTAACAACGCCGCCAGCCGAATTTTGTGATTGATTTTTGTCAGCCGCGCTGCTGTTAATGTTAGCGGTAATGCCGCTAACATTGTTTAAATTATTATTCGCCTCTTTAGTTTGAGCCTCATCTTTTACCGTCTGCCCAGGCAGAGAAAAAACAAAAAATATAATTCCCGTAACAATAATTACCAGGGCAACAAACAAAAAATTTAAATTTTTATTCATGGCTTAATTTTTATTGCGGATTTGCCGGAACGCTTGCCGGCGTTGACGTAGAGCGGTTCGCTTTGCTTATCGCCAGAAAACCTTTCAAAATATTTGTGAAATCTTTACGCGCGGCTTGTATGTCCTGGCTGGCTGTTTTTATCTTTGAACGGGCATCGGTAAGCGCCTGCTTGTTGGCAGTGGCTTTTGCCGTGTCGCCATTATCGGGAACAAGCGAGGATACTTCACTTAATGCTGTTTGTGCCTGAGTACTAGCATCCGCTAATTTAGCGGCAATATCCGAAAGCGCCGTTTGTATTGAACTTGTGTCGGTTCCGACCGGTAAGCTTGAAAGCCGCTTCTGAACTTTAGAAACATCGGCATTCATTGCGTCAACTATAGTTAACACCCTGTCTGCCGTCGCCACAATTGCTCCTTGCGGAATAACCAAAGCATAAATTCTGTATGATTTAGTAATCGACATAACATCAGCTCTCAGAGTTGCGACGTCGCTATCAGCATCAATCTTCGTTTTTAAATCATTCAAAATATTCATCTGGCTTTGGATGCTTAGCGAAAGATTGTTTTTTTCGGCATCCAAAAGCTTTTTCATCGCTTGCGTCCGGGAAGAAAGCGTATTTAAAGCAGTTATCCTCCTGGCGATTTCTTTATCGGCAACGCCGATCAAACGCGTTATCGTCGCCTGGGAATTCTCCGCTTTTTTCGTGGAAGAAACCGAGCTGGCGTTTGTTTGGGCAAAAACCGGAAAAGCGCTTCCCAAAACAAACACCGCCACTAAAACCGCCGGCAGAAACATATATCTTTTTTTATTCATAATAATGTTTTATTTTTGCTTAATTTATTATTGGCCTTGAGGAATCGGTGTATCGTTGAGGCCCTGGTCAATGCTTTTGGAATCGGAAGACAAACCGTTAATCTGGTCATCTATTGAAGACAAGTCTTGGTTCAAAGCGGCATCCGAAGAATCAGTCGGCGAAGAAATTATTCCGACAGCGGCATTATTCTGGGAATTTACATCAGCTGGTGAATTATTTTCTGTAGTTGGCGTCGAAACCGTGGTATTACCCTTTTGCGTCATCCACCACGAAATTCCTCCGAAGACAACGATAATAACAACTATCCAAATAACTATTTTTATATTTTTAGACATATTTTTAAAAAATTAATCGACCGTTTATTTAATAATTAATACAAATTAATTATAGCATAAGAAAAATCTGACCCTCCGATGTTAAAATAGCCCACATTTTCCTGATATTTACCTTTGTTTGTATATTTACGATTAAAGGATATTATGTTATTAGGAAAATTAATCAGTACCTTAAAAACTTAAAAGGAGGCAGTATGAACGAAAAAAAGTTATTATTTCGGATGATTGTCCCGCATTTCAGCGAGGTAAATGTTTTCAGCTTTATCGCCAAAAGAACCACCGCTTTGGGTCCGGTTATGATAGCCGCCGTTGCGGAAAAACTACTGAACTGGCGCGTGGAGATAATTGATGAAAACAATTATTACAAAGGCCCGCTAGGTAGCCATGGACTCCCCGACCACGAAATTCTTCAGAAAGAAAATCCTGCTGACGTTGTTGGTATATTTTGCAGTCTCTCCAGTACTATGGAAAGAGCTTGGGATATAGCCAATTTTTACCGCGACCACGGAGCCACTGTGATTGCCGGCGGATGGCACGCCCATTACTTGCCGGAAGAATCTCTCAAAAAAGGATTTAATATTGTTGTCCATGGCGAAGGCGAAGATATTATCAATAGTCTTCTCGAAGCCATCGCCAACAAAGATCCTCTTTCGGAAATTCCTGGAATTTCTTACTGGCAAGACTGGCAAATCAAAACAAATTCTCCGGAAAAAAACGAAGTTTGCAATTTAAACACCTTGCCTTTTCCAAACTTCGGCCTGATAAGATTTGCTAAAATCGGAATTTATCCGATTGGCCGTGTCCGGGGTTGCAGTCAAGGCTGTGAATTTTGTTCGGTTCGCGGAAAACCTCATTGGGTAGAAAGCCAATACTTGTTTGAACAAGTAAAATGGCTTGTGAAAACCCGCCGCGCTCGAAAATTTTTCCTCGTTGATGATAATTCGAAAGAAAACCGTCAAGGCGCTTTGGATTTTTTCGGAAAAATTTCCGAAAAATATGGGTCAAGTCTGGACTTTGCAGTCCAACTAAGGCTTGAAACCGCCAAAGACGAAGAACTTCTCACGGCCATGAAAAAAGCCGGCGTCAGGTCGGTCTGCATCGGTTATGAATCCCCTATTGATGAGGAGCTAAAAACCATGCACAAAGGATACCTTTCCAAAGACATGGCTAAATGGACAAAAATTTTCCATAATCACGGATTTTTTATCCACGGGATGTTCATCTTTGGCTATCCTGACCCAAACGGAAAAAAAATCTCCGTAACTATTAGCGCCAAAGAGCGGTCTAAGCGATACAAAAACTTCATCCGCCAATGCCGCATAGACACCATCCAAATTTTACGGCCGGTTCCTTTACCGGGAACAGAGTTTCGCAAAAGACTAGAAACAGAAGGCAAACTTTTCCCTCTATCAGTCGTCCCTTGGAGCAAATACGACGGAAGCTACGTCTGTTTCCAACCGGACAATATGACCGTAGAAGAGCTGCAAGAATTGCCGCTCAAACTTATGGGTTGGCACTACAAAATGAGGAGCTTAATTGGAGTAGTTTTAAGAATCCTGATTTTCCCGGCTGATTATTTTCTCCGGGGCCGGAAAAAATGGTATCACGGCTGGCGGAATGACATTGTCCGTAGCGGTGGACATTTAATCATCAAAAAGTGGAAGAAAAATTCCGAAAAACAAATATTTCTTCAAAGCCTGGAAAACTTCCTGGCGAAAAAGAAATAGAAAAAACTGCCAAAAAACCAATCCCCTCAGAAATTATTTCTGAGGGGATTTTTATTTATTTTTTTGCTAACTTTTCCGGCTAATCTATTTTCCCAACAAATCTTTCAAGTCTTTCACTTCTTTCTCGACGGCTTTTTCTGAAGACCGGAGAATTTTCTTCAGTTGGTCATAAATCTTCTTTTCGTTCTCGCTTAATCCAGGCTGGCCGTCAATTTCCGCCACTCGATTTTCTATATCGTCCAAAAGATTCTTATAAGAACGCCTCAGCAAATTTTCTATTTCAGAAGTTTCTTTTCTGAGCTTCCGGCGCCATCTGACGAAACGATTCCAGAAAAAAATAATAATAGCCAAGATGCCGACTATCAGAATAATAACCCACAAAGCAACGTTCAAATAGCTGACAATAAATTTAAAGAATCTCGAAATTGGCAGCGAAGAGAAAGAAACCGTATTAACCGCCGTCAGCCCGCTCTTGGCGCCGCGCTGGTCAATCGCCTGTAACCAAAATCTATAAACCCCGCTCGTTATTTTCTTACCCCAGATAATTGTGAAATTTCCCTGCGCATCGCTGGTTACGTCCTGGTATTCGGTTTCCCCGTTATCAGACGGCTGCAAAAACATCCGTACCGTTGCTCCCGGATATGCAACCGTTCCTTTCACCACAAAAGAATCGCCTTCGGTCAGCTGTTGGGGAAAACTGGTTATGGTGGGAGCTTGTAAAGAATTTATTGTAAATTGGGCGGAATTAGCTAAAAAATTTCCGGCCTTATCAACCGCTTTAGCGATAAGAATATGGCTGCCCGGCTCTAAAACCGGCGTCTGGTAAGGACCGGTTCCATTCCACATGGCAACCGCCTCGTCGTCAATCTGGATTTCATAATGGTCAATGCCCGAAATTTTATCTCCGGCATCAAAAGTAAAACTCGCCTGCGGACTTGTCGGGTCGGAACGCGGTATTTCCGTTATGTTGAAATGGTCGGGCTTTGTCGTATCAATTTGAAAACGGAAATGCGAGATTGCTCCCCAGCCGCTGCTATTGCGTAGCCGCAAATGGAAATACCAGATACCGTCTCCGATATTAGCAAGGTCTTTTTCGGAAATAGCCGGAGAATAAACGACATTCGGCTGCGAAGAAAAATTCCGGTCATAAAGCATCTGCTCGGAAACAACATCCGCCGGCACGCTCCATGTGAATTTTGGATTAGTATCGGCATACCATTTTTCTGAATCGGGATTAGTCGGCGAAGAAATTTTTGGCGCTGCTGGCGTATTGCCGTTATCTGCCGGGGTTGTTGCCTCCGGCGCCGCCTGCTCCGGGTTAATAGTCAAGGAAAAATTAGCTTTGCCCAAATCCCCTAAAATATTTGAGCCCAATCCGTCATTAGCCAACACCGAACCGTCGGAAAAATTTAAAAATGCCGACCCAGTGCTTTTGGCTTTAAAAACTATTTGGATTATTTGTCCCTGATTTCCGATAAAACCCGGATTTAAAACAATTCCTTCAAAATTGACCGTGCCGGCGGTGTTGGAATAGCTTGGCTCCTGAACCCACAAACTCATAACCGATCCGGATTTGGAAAGAGAAACCACTTCTAATTTATCTGCCGGAAAAGTCACCGCTCCCGAAGCCGCATTCATTGCCGCATCGGGCGTATTTACATAAACATTAACCGAAAAACTCTGGCCTTTAATATAAGTTCCCGAAGAAGGAGAAAAATTTATAGCCGCGTTCTGAGCTAACGCCGTTCCCGAAAAAATCAGGCTCGCGGATAAAAACGACAAAAAGATTAATATTTTTTTACCCATATTTATTTTTTTCTAAAAATTCGCAATATCAAAAATTTAAAAATCACAGCCGCAAACAATAATGCCACTAATATAATTATAGCCCAAATCAGAATATTATCGCGCCATTCAAGTGGATATCTCGGCGGCATTATTACAACTTCAGCGTTTCCGGCCCGGTCCACCGCCTTTAAATAAACATAGCTTTTCAACTCCTGGTCTTTAAGCAAATAAGGGCTGTCGGCGGTTTTCCAAAAAGACAAAAAAGATAGAAATTTATATCTCGTTTCGCGGATTTGATAAAAAGCGATTCCGGAATTTTTATCCTGCGTGGCAAAAGACAAAAACCACTGGTTATTAAAAATATCCGGAAAACGGCCTATTTCCGGAACAAAAGATTCCGGCGGCTCTGTGTCTTTGGCCTCCGGCGGTTTGTTTGCCAGCGACGAACTGGCTTCCGAAATAACTTCAAAATTTAAAACTTTTGAATTTAATTTGGCCTCCGTGCCTTGGCCGTCATTGAGCAAAACCTTCGTTTCGCCCAAATCCATATTTTTTACTCCCAGCCGCAAAGGCGTTAAATCAATTTTCAACAGCTCCCCTTCTCTCCCCTGATATCCCGTCGGAATTATTCCCGACAAAGAAATTTCTCCTTTCTCGTTGGAAAAAGCCGGCTTCTCTATCCAAAAACTTATCAAAGAATTACCTTCGTTTATTGATTTTATTGAAAAATCTTCTTTTGAAAAATTCAATTTTAAGTCAATCGCATTAATGCTTTCGCCTTCTGTATCAATTCCCAAAATAATTTCGTTGTCCAAATTGGCCGTCAATACTGGAGGCGCGACAAAAAAATCCGCCGCTCTTGCCGCAAAAGGAACTCCCAAGCTGGCGGCAAAAATTAAAACCGTCCAGAAATTAAATAATTTGTTTTTTGTTATTTGCTTCATAAATTTTCAGGTTTAATTTTGGATCAGCCCGTCCAGTAATAAGCCATGATGCTAAAATCAATCAAATCAACTTTTCCGTCTCCATTTAGCTTATCTTTTTCTATTTGCTTAAACGCATCATTAAGCGGCCTTTTATACCAATAAGCGGCAATGGAAAAATCCACAAGATTAACTCGGCAATCGCCGTTAATGTCTCCTTTTGAAGGACACTGGACCGGCCCCTTAAGTAATGATTTGGTCCCCACCGTGAACCCTACCGCCGAACCGAAAGAACTCAACAGCCCTTCTGTTGCCGCTTTGGATTTAGCTAAGTGGCTTCCAATTTCTAAAGGCGTGGTGTCAAACCAATAAAGATAAGCTCCGTTCTTATCGGCTGTAGTTTTTACTGAAAATTCCTCTTCGGAATTAATGCTTATAGTTATAGTTCCGTTAGGAACGCTTTGTCCGAGAATAGCTATGTTGTCGCCGCGTTTTACTTCCGTTTTATCTGTGTCAATTGTCGGCGAAAGAAATATTCCGCTGACGGTCACAACCGAACCCTGGACAGCAGTTATCGGAAAACTGAAAGATGGTGAACGCCTGCCTGCGCTGTCTTCGGAAAAAACCGAAAAAAGAAAATTGCCCGAGGAAAGATTGCCCAAAACAACGTTAAAATTAGCGTCTAATCCGGCAATGGTGGTAACGGCA
>Ga0265316_10000163_pt1 | contig 74936 bp, 59 predicted proteins | sample 4522metaG_FD_202092 | JGI IMG/M metagenome (GOLD analysis project Ga0265316, IMG submission 202092) | Rhizosphere microbial communities from Carex aquatilis grown in University of Washington, Seatle, WA, United States - 4-5-22 metaG | ecosystem: Host-associated > Plants > Roots > Rhizosphere >... | reverse complement strand
CCTCCACACGGGCCAGGCCATCGGCGTGCTGGCCGGCGCGGTGCAGCCGGGCGGTGCAGACGCATCAGGCCAGGCCGCCGCCGGCAAGGGCCTGACCCTGATCGCCGCGCAAGGTGCCATTGACTTGTAAGCCCAGAACGGCCCAGCCCAAGTGGCCGCCCAGCAGACGCTGGAGCTCAAAACGGCCCAGGGCATGGTCCACATCGCCGCAGCCAAACGCGTGGTGCTGGCCGTCAGCGGCGGCGCGGGCATCACGCTGGAAGGCGGTCAGCTCACCGTGCAGTGCCCGGGCAAGATCACTGTGAGGGCGGGGCAGAAGTCGATGGTGGGTGGTGCCACGCAGGAAGTGGCCATGCCCATTTTGCCCAGCACGGCATTTCGCCACGCGTCGGGGTACGACCAGTTCTTCGTGCTCCGTTGGGCCAACTCGGGGCGGCCCATGGCGAACCAGCCTTTCCGCATTCGCAGGGCCGATGGCCAGGTCCAGACGGGCCAGACCGATGCGCAAGGCCGCAGCCCCTTGCTCGACACGGCATCCAAGTCCGAGCGGCTGAGTGTCGAGATCCTGCGCGCGCAACTCAAAGCCTGATTCACCGCTGTCCTCGCATCACCTTGTCCCCATGAACCAGCCCACCCTGTTGAGCACCCAGATCCAGGCCGATGGCACGCAAGTGGCGAAGGCCAGCAGCACCCCGCGCAATGACCAGCGCGGCTGCGAGGTGCATGTGCTGCCCCATCGCACCATCCCTGTGGTCTTCATCCCCGGTATCATGGGCAGCCACCTCAAGCTCACGCCGCAACGCCAGGCCGAACTCAAGAAGACGACAGATGTGTCGTGGCGCCCGGAAGCCACCATGGAGACCTTGGCGGTGATTTTCAAAAGCCCGGCGCAACGGCAGATGCTGCTCGATCCTCAAGCCACTGAGGTCGATCGTTACGACCTGAGCAATCCGGCGTCAGACAAACGGCACAAGAACGTCGCGGATGTGGCCTACCTGCACGACGGCCCCCAAGACGACTGTGGCGACCCAGATGCGCAACAGCAGCGTGATCGGCATGCAAGGCTGCGGGGCTGGAGCGAGGTGTTTTTTGACAGCTATGGCGGGTTGCTGCAAACACTGGAAAGTCAGCTCAACCAGATGTGCCGTGATGGGCAGGTGCGCTCGGAGTGGGCGTCGGGCAAGCACCCAGTGGTTGGGGTGCCGCCCATGGAGTGGGGCGGCAATGGCGGCGAGGCCCTGTCCTCAAGGGAGCTGCAAACCGTCTCAGATGCCTGGTACCCCGTGCACGCGATCGGCTACAACTGGCTGCGCTCCAATGGGGAGTCGGCCAAAGAAGTGGCCAAGCGCATCCGCGAAATCATCGCGTATTACCAACAGCGTCAATTCGATTGCGAGAAGGTGATCGTGGTGACCCACTCCATGGGTGGCTTGGTGGGCCGAGCGTTGATTCACCCGGATTTTGGCAATGCCTTGGACGTGGTGGCCGGCATCGTGCACGGCGCCATGCCAGCTGTGGGTGCCGCAGCGGCCTACAAGCGCATCCGCATGGGGTTCGAGGGCTCGGGCGTCAAGGGCTACATCTTCAAGAAGGTGGTGGGCGACACAGGCCCGAAGGTGACTGCGGTGCTGGCCAACGCGCCAGGTGGCCTGCAACTGTTGCCCAGCGAACGCTACGGCCCCGACTGGCTCAAAGCCAAGGTGGGCGAGGAAGAGGTGCTCTCGCTGCCCAAGTCCGACCCTTATGCAGAGATCTACACCGTGCAAGGCAAGTGGTATCGATTGATCACGCCGGAGTGGGTGAATCCGGCGGGTTTCAATGAGATCAATTCGAGCTTGGAGAGGGCATTTACCAATCTGAAAGAAGCTCGCTCCTTGCATCGAAAGATCGGGGAGAAGTATCACGCTATGACATTCCTTAGTTTTGGTAGTGACGGTGGACAGAAAGCATGGGGTGAAGTGAATTGGCTAACTGGCAAGGCTCCGCTTCTACACGGTGGGGCAGGCCAGCGAGTCGGTTTGGAAACACTTCATGTGGGTACGCCTGCCGATGGTTGGCAGATCGACGAGGACGAGGGTGACGGAGTGTCAGTGTTGAGGGACGGCTTGCCTGAGCATGCTGGGCAGAGGTTCGGTGTCAAGATTGCCGAGCCAGCCCAGCCGGGCGATGGCACTGTGCCCGCAGAGCGTTCTGCTCAAGACCCTGTGCGGCAAGGCAAGGCCAAGATCGCCTACCAGCAGACTGGATATGAGCATCAAGACAGCTTCAAACACAGTGCGGTACAGGCTTCAACCTTGCACGCCATATGCAAAATCGCCCTGCAAGCCTTTGTCTGGAAGACCCAAGCATGAGTCGATTGTTTGCCACGCTGCTACTCGCACTGACCTGTATTTCCTGCCAAACCGAGGCCCGACACATGAATCAGCCCCGTATCGATAAGTTGTTTGAGAAGACGAAGACAGTGTGCTTTGGCAGGTACGTGGTTGATGTGCCTGACTCAGCAACCGTCATCAATGGACCGCAAACTTTCGGAGCCAGCATCAAGTCCTTGCCATATGGCGCAGTAAAGCTTCAGGGCTTGGTCTCCAAGCGCGTAGCGGAGTTGCAGGCAGTCAAACATGAGGAGGTCGAAGGTTCTCTGCTGCGGGAGGTTGTTGATGGGCCAACCTCTGGTGGCAAAACGGTGATTTCCTGGGCTTCTTCGCACGCCACGTATTTGACAGCAGTACAAGGTTACTTAAAGGCGGCGCCGCACGGCTTCATTTACGAGGGCGGTATCGGTTCTTTGGGCAAGCGCAAGCTAGAAGATGAAACATCGGGGTTGTTGCAAATAGCCACCCACCTCCGCGCCCGCGACCCCGCCGAAGTCCCGCAAGAACCCGGCGTGTGCCTGGACGTGGGCTTCATCGCCGACGACACCGGCAAGTTCCAGGAAATCTTCGGCATCGGCTTGCGCTTCCCCGAGTTGCCCGACGCCAGCTTTTCCATCTCCACCAACAAGGACGCGCAGCAGGGCGACAGCTTCGAGTCGCGCCGAGCCGAGGCCCGCCGTGCAGCCTTGATGGTGCCGGAGCTGGCCACAGCGTTCGCCAAGATCAAGACCTTGCGCGAAGGCAAGCACCGCGTGCAGCAAGGCCATGGCAGCGAGGCCTTGTTCAGCCGGCCTTTGGATGATGCGCCGGGGCGCTGGCACGAGTTCCAGTTCGAGTACGCAGGCAAGCGGTTTGATCACCACAACCCCTCATGGGACGCGGCCTTGTTCACCGGCGTGGCGCACGACCAGGCGGGCTCGGTGGCCTCGGGCTTGAGCGATGACGAAGCCATCGCCCTGTGGGATCGCTTGATGGCGAGCGTGCGGCTGCGTGTGCCGCCGGTGCGCGATTCGAAGTGAGCCTGCGCGCCTGGAGCGTGGGCAGGCAGCGATGGAGGACGGGGGGCGCTCAGGCAGAGATGTTGGGCGGCCTCAACCTGCGTGGCCAGAGGGCCATCGCCCCAGCAACCAATCCCGGATGTCATCCACTTCTTCCATGCACAGTGTGTGCGCCATGGGGTAGGTGTGCCAGTCCACCGTGTGGCCCAGGCTGCGCAGGTGGTCGCGCGCTGCGGCTCCGCGTGCAGGCACGACCACGTCGTCGTGGTCGCCGTGCGCCATGAAGATGGGCGTGTGCAGGTTGGCCTCGTGGCGCTCGGCTTCGGTGGTGTCGAGCAGGGGCAGGTAGCCTGACAGGGCGATCAAGCCGCCCAGGCGGTGTGGGCTGCGCAGGCCGGCCATCAAGGTCATGGCGCAGCCCTGCGAGAAGCCCATCAGCACGATGCGTTCGCTGGGGATGCCGCGGTCGATCTCGCGCTGGACGAGGCCGTCGATCCAGCCTTGCGCGCGGCGCAGCGTGGCCTCGTCTTCGCGGCGTGGGCCGTTGCGGCCCGAGGTGTCGCTGTGCGGCACGGGCAGGATGTCGTACCAGGCCGGCATCTCGTACCCGCCGTTCAGGCTCACCGGCATCACCGGGGCGCTGGGCAGCACGAAGCGCACGCCGCCGTCGGCGCCCAAGCCAGGCACGCCGCTGAAGTCGAGCTCCCGGCAGAAGGGCACGAAGTCGCTGCCATCGGCGCCCAGGCCGTGCAGGACGATGAGGCTGGCGGTCGGCGTGGGGCCGGTGGCGAGTTCCTGGATCTGGATGTTCATGCGCGCATCTTCGCCGATGTCGCCGATGTCGCCGATGCCGCCGATGCGCAGGGTCACCTCAAGCCAGCCACTCGATGCCCGGCAGCTGCGCGCATTCGCTGCGCATGATCTCGGCCATGTCCTGCATGTAGGGACGGCTGGCCAGGGCCTTGGGGCAGATGGCGTGCAGCGCGCTCCACAGGCCTTTCGGGCCGATGCGCAGGCCTTGCACATAGTCGTGCGAGAGGTAGCTTTGCAGGCCCCAACTGGGCAGCGCGGCCACGCCACGGCGGCTGGCCGCCAGTTGCACGATGGCCACGGTGAGCTCGGCCGTGCGCCGTTGCACCTGCACGCCCGCGGGCTGCAGCACTTCGCGGATGAGGTCGATGCGGGCCTCGGGCACCGGGTAGGTGATGAGGGTTTCGCCGGCGAAGTCGCGCGCGCTGAGGTGACGCTTGTGGCGCAGCGGGTGGTCGTTGGCCAGCACGGCCAGGATCTCGAAGCGGAACAGGGGCAGCACGTGCCACGGGCGTTGGGCCTTGGGCGGTGTGCCGATGACGAGGTCGGCACGGCCTTCTTTCAGCAAGGCGATGGGGTCCGCGTGGAAGCCGGCCACCAGGTCCACCTCGACGCCGGGCCAGCGCTGGCGGAAGCGGTGCATCACGGGCATCAGCCAGTCGAAGCAGGTGTGGCATTCCAGCGCGATGCGCAACTCGCCCGTGGCCTGGCCGTTGAGCTGTTGCAGGTCGCGCTCGGCTGCCTGCACCTCGGCCAGCACGGTGCGCGCCAGGGCCAGCAGGCGCTCGCCCGCGGGCAGGAAGCGCAGGCCTTGCGGGGTGCGCTCGAACAGCGGCAGGCCGTGGTGCGCCTCCAGGCCGCGGATCTGGTGCGACAGGGCCGACTGGCTCAGGTGCACGCGCTCAGCGGCGGTGGCCAGTTTGCCGGTGTCGGCGATGGCCACGAGGGAGCGCAAATGCCGGAGATCGATCATGAGCCGTTTGTGTCAAGGATGTGAAGTGCCTGCATTCTATTCATGTGGCCGATGCTGCGGCACAATGCGTCGCAGCTTCCCCCCAGATGCCTGCAACGCCCTTCTTGCCACCCCTCGCTGGAGATCCCATGGGTCAGATGATCGACGTGCCGCGCCCCGATGGCGCCACCCTGCCTGCTTACTTGGCCGAGGCGCCCGCCGCGCCGGCCACACGTCCTGCCATCGTCCTGATCCAGGAATGGTGGGGCCTCAATGGCCACATCCGCGAGGTGGCCGACCGCCTGGCTGCCACGGGCTACACCGTGCTGTCGCCCGACCTCTACCGCGGCCGCCAGACCACCGATGCCGACGAGGCGGGGCGCCTGATGAACGGGCTGGATTTCATGGACGCCACGCACCAGGACCTCGCGGCTTGCGTGGCCTGGCTGGGCCAGGGCGGACGCAAGGTCGGCGTCATGGGCTTCTGCATGGGCGGCGCGCTCACCGTGGCCGCGGCCGTGCACGTGCCGGGGCTGTCGGCGGCGGTGTGCTTCTATGGCATCCCACCCAAAGAAGTGGCCGACCCAGCCGGCATCCGCATCCCGTTCCAGGGTCACTTCGCCATGGCCGACACCTGGTGCACGCCGGCGGCGGCCGCGTCGCTGCAGCAGGCCATGCAAGGCGCGGGGCAGTCGCCAGAGCTGTTCCATTACCCGGCGCAGCATGCGTTCTTCAATCACAGCCGGCCCGAAGTGCACGATGCCGATTGCGCAGCGCAGGCTTGGTCGCGCATGTCGGCGTTTTGGGCGCAACACCTGGCGGCCTGATCCCGCGCCAGTCGGGTGGCGCGAGGCGCCGCCTGGGCTTCGTGGTACCTTGGTGCCCTCACTGTCTTTGTGGTCATGGCGATGAAGGTGTTCTCCTGGCGTGTGGCGCGGTGGGGCTTGTGGGCCCTGCTGGTGGTGGGCGCCTTCCTGGCATGGCGCACGTTCATGCCCGCCCGCACCGATGCGGTCTCTCTGGCGCGCGCCCCGCTGGTGCGCACCGTTCAGTTCAGCGCGCGCGTCAAAACCCCGGCGCGGGTGGACCTGGGCGCCACGCTGACAGCCCGCGTGGCGAGTGTGCGTGTGCAGGAGGGCGATGCCTTCCGTGCCGGCGACGCGCTGGTCGAGCTGGAGCCCGAAGAGCCCCGCGCGGCCCTGGCGCAGGCCGAGGCCAGTTGGCAGCAGGCGCGCGCCCGGCTGGAGAGCCAATCGGCACTGAGCTTGCCCACGGCGCAAGCCAGCCTGGCCCAGGCCGATGCGAACCTGCAGGCCGCCGAGCGCGACCTGGTGCGCACCCAGGAGCTGGTGGCCCAGAAGTTCTACAGCCAGCAAAAGCTCGACGAGTCGAAGCGCGCGGTCGATGTGGCCCGTGCCCTGCGCGATGCCGCCCGCGTGCAAACGCAGGCCAATGGCCGCGCCGGCGCCGAGCGGGCCAACGCCCAGGCACAGCTGGAGGCCGCGCGTGCCGCGGTGGATGCTGCCCGGGCCAAGCTGGCCCAGTACACCTTGCGCGCGCCGGGGTCGGGCAGGGTGCTGGTGCGCAGCGTCGAGCCAGGCCAGATCGTGCAGGCCGGCAAGGCCTTGCTGACCGTGGCCGTACAGGGGCCGCTGGAGCTGCAGGCCCAGGTGGACGAGCGTTTCCTGGCGCAGCTGCAGCCAAAGCAGCGTGCGCGCGTGCTGGCCGACGCCTACCCCGACCGCCCCTTCGATGCTCTGGTGGATCGCCTGGCGCCGTCGGTGAACGCGCAGAGCGGTTCGGTCGAGGTCACCCTGGTCGTGGCCGGCCCGGCCGATGCCCGCCCCGATTTCCTGCGCGAGGACATGACCTTGTCCGTCGAGGTGCTCACCGGCGAGCGCCGCGAGGCCCGCGTCCTGCCTTTGCGTGCCTTGCGCGCGACCGCTGCCGCTGCCGCGCCGGCCGATCCACGCGATGGCGCGGCTTCTGGCGCCGTGCTGATCGCTGAAGGGGGGCGTGCGGTGCCGCGCGAACTCAAGCTGGGCCTGCGCACCCTGTCCGACGTGGAGGTGCTCTCCGGCTTGCAGGACGATGACCTGGTCCTGCTCGACCCGACCCTGGCGCCGGGCACCCGCGTGCGTGCCCGCCGTGTGGAGACCGCGTCCGCCACGCGCAAGGCGGCCGACACCGGCGAGACCTTCGGCAACGCCGTCAGCCAGGGGTTCTCGCGTTGACCAAAGCGCTGCCCCTGGCCTTCGAGTTCAGCGTGGCCTTGCGCTTCTTGCGCGAGGGGCGTTTCCAGAGCCTGCTCATCATCGTGGGGGTGGCGGCGGGTGTGGCCGTGGTGGCTTACATCTCGGCCCTGGTCACGGGCTTGCAGACCAACACGCTCAACAAAACGCTCGGTGCGCAGGCGCACATCGTGATCTCCCCGCCCGACGAGCGCGTCGCGCCAGCCTGGCCGGTGGCCCCCGGTGAGCGCCATGCCAGCGACACCCAGGCCCGGGCCCAGCGCCTGCGCACCATCGCCAACTGGCCAGCGGTGGACGCGGCCATGTCGCGCCGAGCCGGCATCACCGCCGTCTCGCCCATGACTGCGGGCGCGGCCCTGGCGCGGCGCGGCGAGGCCACCCGTGCCATCGCGCTCACGGGCGTGGACCTGGCGCGCTACGACCGCATCGTCAACCTGCGCGAAAAGCTGGTGGCGGGCGCTTTCCGCATCGGCCCGGGCGAAGCCATCGTGGGCAAGACCCTGGCCGAAGACCTCGGCGTGCGCGTGGGCGACCGCATCACCATCAGCACCGACAGCCGCAGCGATTCGGTGCGCATCAACGGCCTGGTGGACCTGGGCATCAAGGACCTCAACCGCCGCGTCGTCATCGTGCCGCAGCGCTCCGCGCAAAGCCTGCTCGACCTCACTGGCGGCGCCACCCAGATCGACCTGCGCGTCAACGATGTCTGGGCCGCGCAGACCCTGGCCGCGTCGCTGGCGCGCGAGCTGCCGTGCAAGGTCGAGAGCTGGCAGGACGCCAACACGCAGCTGGTGACGGCGCTGAACGCGCAGAGCATCAGCACCACGCTCATCCGCAGCGTGGTGATGGTGGTGGTCGTGCTGGGCATCGCCAGCGTGCTGGTGGTCTCGGTGGTGCAGAAGCAGCGCGAAATCGGCATCTTGCGGGCCATGGGTGCGCAGCGTGCGCAGATCCTGCGGGTCTTCCTCATCCAGGGCGGCATGGTGGGCTTGCTGGGCTCGGTGCTGGGCACGGGCATCGCCATGGCCATGATCAAGGTCTTCACCACCTTCGTGCGTGGCGCCGATGGCCTGCCGCTGTTCAGCATCACCCTGCCGCCCGAAACCGCCCTGCAGACGATGGCGATGGCCTTGGCCGCAGGCCTGCTCGCCGCCGTGGCACCGGCCCGCCGCGCCGCGCGCATGGACCCGGCGCAAGCCATCCGGATGTGAGCGACCCCATGCCCGCAGACGCACGCGACGCCACCCAAGCCAAGGCCCGCCAGATGGGCGCCGAGCTGGTCCAGCTCCGTGGCATCCACAAGGCGTACAACGCCGGCCAGCCCAACGAGATCGAGGTGCTGCACGGCCTGGACCTGCGCATCCGCCAGGGCGAGTTTGCCGCCCTGATAGGCCCGTCGGGCTCGGGCAAAAGCACCTTGCTCAATGTGCTGGGCCTGCTGGAGCGCGCCAGCGCCGGCGAGTACGTGCTGGCCGGGCAGACCGTCAGTGCGCTCGATGACGATGGCCTCACGCGTTTGCGCCGCGACAAGCTGGGCTTCGTCTTCCAGTTCCACCACCTGCTGCCGGCCTTCACGGCCGAGGAAAACGTGACCATGCCGGCCCGGGTGCGCGATGGCGTGGTCACGCCCCAAGCCCGCGCCCGTGCGCGCGAACTGCTCGACGCCGTGGGCCTGGCCCACGCGATGGACCGCACGCCCGCGCAGCTCTCGGGTGGCATGCAGCAACGCGTGGCCATCGCGCGGGCCTTGATGCTGCAGCCCGCCTTGGTGCTGGCCGACGAGCCCACGGGCAACCTGGACACCGCCTCGTCCAACGAGGTGTTCGGCCTGATGCGGCGCATCCACGACGAGGTGGGCACGTCCTTCCTCGTGGTCACGCACGACCCGCGCCTGGCCGCGCGCTGCGACCGCATCATCGAGTTGGTGGACGGCCGCATCGATCGCGATGGCCCCACCACCCCCACGCCTGTCAGCACGCCGCCATCGACATGAACGGGATTCAAGTCGATGTGAAAACATCTCGCTTGATTCATGTGCACGCGCTGGCCACACTGCCTGCCATCGCCCTGCCTGACGCAGGGCCTGGACACATGCCGAACACGGCAGACAAGGCAGCACATGACACACGCACACACCCTGGGATTCCCGCGCATGGGCGCGCACCGCGAGCTGAAGTTCGCACTCGAAAGCTTCTGGCGGGGTGAGTCCACCGAAGCGCAATTGCGCGACACCGGCCGCACCTTGCGCCAGCGCCACTGGGCCTTGCAGCGTGAGGCGGGCCTGGCCCAGGTGGCGGTGGGCGACTTCGCCTGGTACGACACCACGCTGACGCTCGCGGCCACGCTGGGCGCCTTGCCCGCACGCTTCGGCTTCGACGCCAAGCGCTTGACGCTGTCGCAGTACTTCGAGCTGGCCCGTGGTCGCGCCGACCAGCCCGCCATGGAAATGACCAAGTGGTTCGATACCAACTACCACTACCTCGTGCCCGAGCTGAGCGCGGACACAGCCTTCGATGGCGGCGTCGACTGGTTGCTCGACGAGGTCGATGAGGCCTTGGCACAGGGGCTCACACCGAAGCCCGTCATCCTGGGGCCCATCAGCTTCTTGTGGCTGTCCAAGGTGCATGGCGCCCAGTCTGCCGCCAGCGCGGGCTTCGACCGCCTCAGCCTGCTGCCTCGCCTGGTGCAGGCTTATCGCCGCATCCTGGCGGGCTTCCAGCAGCGCGGTGTGCAGTGGGTGCAGGTCGATGAGCCTGTGCTCTGCCTGGACCTGCCCGCCGACTGGCTGGCCGCCTTCCAGCCCGCGTACGACGAGCTGGCCACGCCCGGCCTGAAGCTGCTGCTGGCCACCTATTTCGACACCGCAGCCGACCACGCCGTGCTGGCCGCACAGCTGCCGGTGCAGGGCTTCCACATCGACCTGGTGCGGGCGCCGCAGCAGCTCGACGCGTGGCTGGCCGCGTTGCCGCCACAGGCGGTGTTGTCGGTGGGCGTGGTCGATGGGCGCAACATCTGGCGCAGCGACCTGGGCCGCATCCTCACCGTGTTGAAGCCTTTGAAGGAGCGCTTGAGCGAGCGCCTGTGGATCGCGCCGTCTTGCTCGCTGCTGCATGTGCCGGTGACGCTGGCGAACGAAGTCAAGCTCGATGCCGAGGTGCGCAGCTGGCTGGCCTTCGCTACCGAGAAGCTGGGGGAGCTGAAGGTGCTGGCCCAGGGCTTGAGTGAGGGTGTGGACAGCGTGGCCGACGCCTTGCAAGCCAACGCCCAGGCCCTGGCCGCGCGCCGCGCCTCGGGCCGCGTGACCAACCCGGTGGTGCAAAAGCGCCTGCAGCGCATCACCGCGGACATGGCCCAGCGCCACAGTCCCTTCGTGCAGCGCCAGGCCGCGCAGCGCGAGGCCCTGCAGCTGCCGCCACTGCCCACCACCACCATCGGCTCCTTCCCGCAGACGTCCGAGATCCGCCAGGCCCGTGCCGCCTGGCGCCGCGGTGAGCTCAGTGCCACCGACTACCTGCAGCGCATGCGAGCCGAGATCGAGGCCGTCGTGCGCAAACAAGAAGCGCTGGGGCTGGACGTGCTGGTGCACGGCGAGGCCGAGCGCAACGACATGGTCGAGTACTTCGGCGAGCAGCTCTGGGGCTACGCCTTCACCGACAACGGCTGGGTGCAAAGCTATGGCTCGCGCTGCGTGAAGCCGCCGGTGCTGTACGGCGATGTGTTCCGGCCCGAGGCGATGACGGTGGAGACCACGCGCTACGCCCAGTCGCTCACGACGCGCCACATGAAGGGCATGCTGACCGGCCCGGTGACGATGCTGCAGTGGTCCTTCGTGCGCGACGACCAGCCGCGCGACACCACCGCGCTGCAGCTCGCGCTGGCCATCCGCGACGAGGTGGCCGATCTGGAGCAGGCCGGCATCCGCATCGTCCAGATCGACGAGCCCGCCTTCCGCGAAGGTCTGCCGCTGCGCCGCACAGAATGGCCGCGCTACCTGGACTGGGCGGTGCACGCCTTCAAGGTCTCGGCCTGCAGCGTGCGCGATGACACCCAGATCCACACGCACATGTGCTACTCGGAGTTCAACGACATCCTGCCGGCCATCGCCGCGCTCGACGCCGACGTCATCACCATCGAGACCTCGCGCTCGGCCATGGAACTGCTCGACGGCTTCGGCGCCTTCGACTACCCCAACGAGATCGGGCCAGGCGTCTACGACATCCACTCGCCGCGCGTGCCCTCGGTCGATGCCATGGTGCGCCTGCTGCAGCGGGCCGCGCAAGTGATCCCGGCCGAGCGCCTGTGGGTCAACCCCGACTGCGGCCTCAAGACCCGCGGCTGGCCCGAAACCGAAGCGGCGCTGGGCAACATGGTGCAGGCGGCGCAGCGCTTGCGAGAGGCGGGTGTGCTGGCGGTGTGAGGCCGGCAGCGGAGGGGCGGGGTGGGTGTTCGTGCATTCCTTGCATTTCAACGCGGTGCATTAACCATGTGCACAGCGGGGTTCAGGCTCACTTCAGGTCGCGCACAGACACTCCGCCCCATCCCGCAGGTGTTGTTCGCGGGGCAAGGAGTTGACGATGTCCTGGATCACCTGGTGGGGTTACATGCTGGTCTGTTGCGCTTTGCGCCTGGCGTTCTGGCCCGCCGCAGAGCTGGCCGTCGAAGGCGATCTGCCGGGCTTCATGTCGGTGCTGGGCGTGGGCTTCGTGCACGACGGCATCGCCGGCTTGCTGCTCAAGCACCTGGCCAGCGGTGATGCCCACGAGCCGCCGCCCAGGCCGGGGCGCAGGGTGCCCGCCACCGGTGGCACGGGCCTGGAGGCTTGCTCACCGATGTCACACACGCTCACCTCTGCTTGAGGGGGATGTCATGCCCACACCGACGGGCTGACGCTACATTGGCACCGACACACAAAGACCGGTGCCAACATGACACAAAACAGGGAATCACAGGGGGGCGACCTCGGCACGCCGCATGCCAGCGTGGCCTCGCCTGTCGGGCGGCGCCATGGGGGCTGGTCGGCTGCGGCGGCGCTGGCGGCAATTGCACCCTTGTCGGGCTGTGGGGGCGGAGGGGGAGACCCCGCACCGGCACCCGCGCCCACGGACGACCCACAAGTCCTGGCCGGTACCACCGCCTTGCGGCCCGAAGAAGATGCGGCCCGTTTCCTCGGGCAAGCGGCTTTGTCTGCGCCCATGGCCGAGGTGACCCGCCTGGTCAACGGCGGCCTGAACTACAAGGCCTGGCTGGACGAGCAGTTCGCCAAGCCCGCGCGCACCGACAGTGCCGTGGCCCTGAACGGCCGCACCGCCTACCAGTTGGCGCTGGACCAGGGCGTGCTGGCGCTCGATGCCAGTGGCCAGAACTACGCCCACATCGGCGGTGACTTCGGGCTCGACAGCGCGCTCTGGTTCCGCCTGATCACGGCCGACGACGTGCTGCGCCAGCGCACCGTGCTGGCCTTGTCGGAGATCTTCGTGGTCTCGCAGCGCAACATGCCCATCCCCTGGGGCCACATGGCCTGCCTGGCGTATTGGGACTTGCTGGAGCAGCACTGCTTCGGCACCTTCCGCGAGCTCATCGAGGCCATCACCCTGTCGCCGGCCATGGGCACCTACCTGAGCCTGCGCGGCAGCCAGAAGGCCGATGCCAGCGGGCGCCGCCCCGACGAGAACTTCGCGCGCGAGCTGCTTCAGTTGTTCACCATCGGCCTGGTGCGCCTGGACGATGGCGGCCAAGTGGCGGGTGGCGAAACCTACGGCATCCAGGATGTCACCGAGCTGGCGCGCGCGCTCACCGGTTGGGACTTCGATGTGCCCACGCCACCGAGCTACACCCTGGCCACCCAGCCCGGCTACACGCGCCGCCCCATGACCCTGGTGGCCGACCGGCACGACGATGGCGCCAAGGCCTTCCTGGGCCTGACGCTGCCCGCTGGCGCCGGCGGCGCGCAAGACCTGAAGGCCGCGCTGGACGGCATCTGCGCCCACCCGAACGTGGCGCCTTTCTTTGCGCGGCAGCTCATCCAGCGGCTGGTGTCCAGCAACCCGGAGCCGGTGCATGTGCAGCGCGTGACGCAGGTGTTCCGCAACACCGGCGGCGACCTCAAGGCTGTGATCCGCGCCGTGCTGATGGACCCGCTGGCGCGGCGTCCCCTGTCCGGCACCGCAGCGGTGCGGCGCAGCAAGTTGCGCGAGCCCATGCTGCGCTTCGTGCAGTGGGCCCGCCTGGTGCAGCTGCGCTCCAGTGACAACCAATGGGCCGTGGGCGACCTGTCGGCCAGCGACCGGCTCGGCCAGAGCCCGCTGCGCTCACCCTCGGTGTTCAACTTCTTCCGGCCGGGCTATGTGCCTTTGAACTCCGGTGTCAGTGCCGATGGCTTTGTCGCGCCCGAGTTCCAGATCACGAACGAATCCACCGTGATCGGCTACGCCAATTTCATGCTGAGCCACATCGCGGGCTCGCCCCAGCAAGGCCTGGTCGTGGATTACAGCGAGTGGCTGCCCCTGGCCACCGACCCAGCGCAGTTGGTGGACCGCTTGAACCTGCAGCTCACCGGGCGCGCCTTGGCCGCGGCCAGCGTGGACCTCGTCACCCGGGCGGTGCGCAGCCTGCCGGCCACCAGCGCCGAGCAGCAGTTGCGTCGCGTCCAGATGGCGTTCTACCTGATGCTGGTCTCGCCCGATTACCTCGTGCAGCGCTGAAGGAGCCCGCCCATGTCGAACACCCCTCTCCCTTCCGATGCGCCTCTGCTGCAGGCTTCCCGGCGTGACTTCCTGCGCCGTGGTGGCGCCTTGTCGCTGGGCGCAAGCATCCCCACTTGGGGCATGAACCTGGCGGCCCTGGCTGCGTCTGCCGATGCGTCAGCGGCGGTCAGCAACACCGGTGACGGCTACAAGGCCCTGGTCTGCGTGTTCCTGCAAGGCGGCAACGACCACGGCAACACCGTGGTGCCGGTGGACGCGACCGGCCATGCGTTGTACGCCCGCCTGCGCGGTGCCCTGGCCACGCAGCGTGCGCAGCTCCTGCCGCTGTCACCGCTGTCCACGGCCCCGGCGGTGAACGGCCTGGGTGCCGGGCAGCTGGCGCTGTCGCCGGCCTTGCCCAAACTGCAGGGCCTGTTCAACACCGAGCGGCGCCTGGCAGTGCTGCTCAACATCGGTCCACTGCAGCAGCCCACCACGCTGGCGCAGTTCCGCGCGCGCAGCGTGGCGCTGCCGCCCAAGCTGTTCTCGCACAACGACCAGCAATCGGTCTGGCAGTCGCACGCGGCCGAGGGCAGCACCGTGGGCTGGGGCGGCGTCATCGGCGACCAGGGCCTGCTGCTCAACCGCGCCGCACAGGCCACAGAGTCGCTGAGCTGCGTGAACTTGGCGGGCAATGCCGTGTACCTGGCGGGGCAGGCGGCTGGCCAGTTCATGGTCAACCCGCTGGGGCCGGATCGCCTGCTGGCCTTGCAGCCGGCCAACATGCTGGGTTCGCAAGATTGCGTCGATGCCTTCAAGGCCCTGGTCGGCACGCAAGAGCCTGCGGTGCACCGCCTGGCCAAGGAGCACAGTGCCATCATGCGGCGCGCCATGGACACCAACGCCGTGCTGCTGGACAAGCTCGCGGCCATCACCCTGCCGGCCGAGCGCACGCAGCCCAGCGGCAACCCGCTGGCCGACCAGCTGCGCACGGCGGCGCGCATCATGGCCGCGCACCGTGATCTGGGGGCAAGTGGAACCGGTGGTGCGGGCTTGCGCCGCCAGGTGTTCTTCGTCTCGCTGGGCGGCTTCGACCTGCACGACAACCTCAGCGGCCAGCACCCGGTGCTGCTGGCCCAGCTGGACGAGGCCCTGGCGCAGCTCGACGCCGACCTCGATGCCGTGCAGATGCGCGACCAGGTCACGGCCTTTACCGCCAGCGACTTCGGCCGCACCCTCAGCTCCAACGGCGACGGCTCCGACCACGGCTGGGGATCGCACCACTTTGTCCTGGGCGGGGCGGTGCAGGGCGGGCGCTTCTGGGGCGACTGGCCCGAGGTCACCGACCACGACACCGGCGCACAGAACATCGGCCAAGGGCGCTTGCTGCCGACGATGGCCGTCGATCACCTCGCCGAGGCCCTGGCGCGCTGGATGGGGGTGACCGACACCACGGCGCTGGACCGCATTGCGCCGCATCGGGCGGCTTTTGCGGGCAGTTCGCCCTTGACGGGGCTGATGTCGGGCTGAGATCGCAGCGGATGTGCGCTGATGAGGGGGAGGGGTTTTGCCTTTACCATCCAGGCCCTTCGGTCGCCTTCCTTGGCAGACTGACCTTGCCCCCTTCTTTGGCCCGCACCATGTCCACTGCCCGCACCCCGAACAAGCTCGCCCGCACCGTCGCCGGTTTCCAGCGCCTGCCTCAGGGCCTGCGGACCTGGGCCACCAGCTTTGCGCTGGGCCGCGTGGTGCCGCTGGTGGGCACGGCCGGTTTGCGCTTTGATGAACTCACGTCGCAGCGCGTGGTGGTGCGCATCCGCAACCAGCGCAAGGTGCAAAACCACATCCAGGGCGTGCACGCCGCGGCCATGGCCTTGCTGGCCGAAACCGCCACGGGTTTTTGCGTTGGCATGAACCTGCCCGACGACAAGCTGCCGCTCATCAAGACGATGAAGATCGACTACGTGCGCCGCTCACAGGGCGACATGGTGGCCGTGGCCAGCCTGCGCGCCGAGCAAGTCCAGCAGATCCTCACGCAGGACAAGGGCGAGGTGACTGTGCCCGTGACCATCACCGACGCATCGGGCGAGCAGCCCATCCAGGCCGAGATGGTCTGGGCCTGGGTGCCCAAGAAGCGGGCTTGAGCGCCCTGGCGCGCCCGGTCCGGCGGTTCAGCCGAGGTGGGCCGGCGCGTGGCGCAGCAGGGTCCGCACGAGGGTCTCCAGCTCGATGGGTTTGACGACCAGGTCCACCATGCCCGCAGCCCGGCATTTGTGGTGCTCTTCGGCCATGGCGTGGGCGGTCTGGCCGATCACCGGCAGGGTCGGAGCGAAGGCCTTGATCAGGCGGGTCGCCTCGTAGCCGTCCATCACGGGCATCTGGATGTCCATCAGCACGAGGTCGAAGGCCGAGGGGCCACTGGCCTGCAGCTCGGCCACGGCCGCCAGGCCACTGTCGCTCATCGTGACGAGGGCGCCTTCGTGGGCCAGCAGCTCTGACAGCACCATCTGGTTGACCGGGTTGTCTTCGGCGGCCAGCACGCGCAAGCCTTCCAGGCGGCGCAGGCGCTGGGTTGCGGGGGCTCGCGGCGGGGCGGGCGCCTGCGTCTCGGTGTGGGGCGTGGCTTGGGCCAGCTCGGGCACGGCCTGAGCCGGCAGGAACGGCAAGCTCACTTCGAAGCGTGTGCCCTGATCAGGGGTGCTGTGGACCTGGATGTGGCCGTCCAGCATCTCCACCAGCCGTTTGGTGATGGTCAGACCCAGGCCGGTGCCGCCGTACTGCCGCGTGGTCGAACCATCGGCTTGTTCGAAGGGCAGGAACAGGCGGTCGACCTGCGACGGGCGCATGCCGATGCCCGTGTCGGTGATGGCCAGCACCAGGTGGGTGTCGCGCAAGCTGGCTTGAACGCGGACCTCGCCGTGGGCCGTGAACTTGACCGCGTTGGACAGCAGGTTCAGCAGGATCTGCTCCAGCCGCAGGGCATCGCCCATGCACGTGGGCGGCAGGTCGTCGGCCAGGTCGACGTGGATGGCCAGGCCTTTGCCTTCGGCGCGCTCGCGCACCACCGCGACGCTGCGGTCGATCAGGGCGCGCAGGTCGACCGGGTGCCGTTCGATGTGCAGCTTGCCGGCCTCGATCTTCGAGAAATCCAGGATGTCGTTGATGATGCCCAGCAGCAGGCGGCCCGAGGCGTTGATCTGCGCGAACACCTGGCGGGCGGGCCCGCTGTGGTCGCGCAGACCGATTTGGGCCAGGCCCAGCACGCCATTGAGCGGCGTGCGGATCTCGTGGCTCATGTTGGCCAGGAACTCGCTCTTGATGCGGGTCAGGCGCTCGGCCTCCTGGCGGGCCGCTTCCAGCTCGGCGGTGCGTTCGCGGACCGTTTGCTCCAGGTGCTCCTGGTGGGCCTGCAGCGCGGCACGGGCTTGCTGCACCTCGCTGATGTCCTGGATGGCGCCTTCGATGCGCACCACGCGGCCATCGCTGTAGACGGGCTCGCCCTGGGTGCGGATCCACTTGACCGCACCGGTCGCGCTGGTGAGCTGTAGCTCCAGCGCGTAGGGCTCGCCGCTGTCGACGGCGTGGCGAATGGTCTGGGCGATGCGCTCGTGGTGCTCGCCCTGGAAGTACTTCAGGCCGTCGTGGAAGCTCAGCGAGGCGGGGGCGTTCGGGTCGAGGTCCAGGATGCGTGCCGCGCCGTCCGTGCGTGTGCCCGAGCCGGTGGCCACGTCGATGCTCCAGCCGCCGACCTTGGCCAGCGTGCTCATGCGGTCGAGCAGGGCCTGCTTGTCGCGCAGGGCGAGCTCGGTGTGGCGCTGCTCGGTGACGTCCAGGGCCAGGCCGATGACCACGGAGCCGCTGGTGGTGCTCAGTCCCCGGCCATGGACTTCCAGTTCCACCGTCGAGCCATCGCGGCGCCGGCCAGCGAAACCGTAGCGGACCTCGCGGCCCGGGTTGTCGAAGCGGTCCTGGAGCTGCGCGCGAACGCGTTCTCGGTCGGCCTCGGCCACCAGCTCGCTGACGCGCATTCGCTGGACGATCTGCTGCGGGCTGTCGTAGCCCAGGATGCGCGCGAACTCCGGGTTGACGTAGAGGAAGTGGTCTCCCTGGACGATGTAGATGCCGGCCAGCGACTGTTCGACGAGGGCCTCGAACTTGCTGTTGCCCGAGCGCTGCTCGGTGCGGTGCAGCCACTCGGTGCCCAGGCTGATGAGCAGGCCCATGGCCACGAACACGCCCACCGCGATGGTCTCACCGGGAGGGTGCGTGGCCCAGAGCCCGTGGGGCGTCAGGAAGACGAACCAGGTCAGTGCCGCGGACACGGAGGTGGCCAGGATGCCGGCCATCCAGCCGCCCATCCAGGCCGCCAGGAACACCGCCGGGTAGGCCAGCAGCCAGGCAAAGGGCTGCAGGTGCGACCAGAAAATCCATTGGAGGATGGCGGCCAGCAAGGGCAGGCCGATGCCCCAGGCCAGGCAGGCGCGGCGGCTGCGGGGCGCTGCGCCTTCCAGCAGCTGGATGTCGGCTTCGGCGGGGACGTTCTGCAGGGTCACCCACAGCATGGCCGATGTCACGGCGACGAAGACCAGCCCCTTGAACAGGGAGAAGCGGGCCAGGGTCTGGGCGCCACTGAACTGGCCGAGGACGCGGTCTGACAGGAAGATCCACGCCGAAGCAAAAACGGCGTAACCCACAGTGGCACGCAAGCTGAACAGCTTGCGACGAGAGACCGGCATCCATGCTCCTTCCCCAACAACAGGGCGGACTGGATTATCGCGCCGGGTCACCCGACCCGATGCAGGGATCTACCGGGTGTCAGGCCATGTTCAGCCAGCGTTCACGCGGGCCGTCACGGCCTTGCCGCTCTGCAAGCCCAGCTTGGCCATCAGGGCCTGGTCCTTCTCGAACTCGGGGTTGCCGGTGGTCAGCAGCTTGTCGCCGTAGAAGATGGAGTTGGCGCCGGCCAGGAAGCACATGGCCTGCACGGCCTCGCTCATGGCCTGGCGACCGGCCGACAGGCGCACGCGGGCTGTCGGCATGGTGATGCGGGCCACCGCGATGGTGCGCACGAATTCCAGCGGGTCGAGCGCCGGGGTGTCGGCCAGCGGGGTGCCGGGCACCCGCACCAGGTCGTTGATGGGCACGGACTCGGGGTGGGTGGGCAGGTTGGCCAGCTGGGCGATCAGGCCGGCGCGGCCTTCGCGCGTTTCGCCCATGCCCACGATGCCGCCGCTGCAGACCTTGATGTTGGCCGAGCGCACGTGCGAGAGCGTGTCCAGGCGGTCCTGCATGTCGCGGGTGGAGACGATGTCGCCGTAGAGCTCGGGGGCGGTGTCGAGGTTGTGGTTGTAGTAGTCCAGGCCCGCATCCTTCAAGGCCGTGGCCTGGGTGTCGGTCAGCATGCCCAGCGTGCAGCAGGCTTCCAGGCCTTCTTGCTTGATGACGCCGATGAGTTCGGCCACTTTCTCGATGTCGCGGTCTTTGGGGGCGCGCCAGGCGGCGCCCATGCAGAAGCGGCTGGCGCCAGCGTCGCGCGCGGCGATCACGGCCTCGCGGACCTCCTCGGGCGCCATCAGCTTGCTGGCTTCCACGCCGGTGTCGTAGGACGCCGACTGGGGGCAGTAGCCGCAGTCTTCGGGGCAACCGCCGGTTTTCACCGAGAGCAGCGTGGCGTGCTCGATCTCGTTGGCGTTCCAGTGCTGGCGGTGCACCTGCTGGGCCTGCCACATCAGGTCGTTGAAGGGCAGGTTGAACAGCGCCAGGACCTGGTCGCGCGGCCAGCGGCCGTTGTCGAAGTTGGGGTCGGTGCAGTCACCGCCGCAGCCGTGGGCGTTCAGCACGGGCTTTTTGGGCACGAGCTGGATCGGGCGCTCGGCGGTGGCCGGGGCGCTGGTGGGCTGGGTGGAGGTCGAGCAGGAAGACATGGGCGTTCGGCGCTGGGTGAGCGCGGAGGGCAGCAAAATCAAGTGCGCAGTTTAGTCCTTCTGCCTGGGTGACCGTGTTGACGGCGAATGCATCCGGCTGACGTCAGGTGCCATCTGCGGCAGCCGTGGCGGCCACCCAGGGGCGCGGCTGGGCTAAGCTTGGCGCATGCGCTTCGAACACCTCATCGAGATCAACTCCCCCCGCGTCAGCATCGGCACCGTGGTGCCACCGTTCACGCGCGCGCAGCTGTGGCGGGGCCTGATGGTCCGCGTGCAAACGCCGCAGCGCTTCCCCATGGGCCCGGAGCGTTGCGACTGGACCGAGACCGAACCCGGTCGCATCCAGCGCACCTTGCATTTCGGCCAGCACGTCATGCACGACGAGGTGGTGGCCGAGCCCGAGCAGCGCCTGGTGTTCACGCCCCAGGCGCATGGCGACACTGCGCCCATCCGCCTGAGCATCGCCATCGAAGAGCCGCAGGCCGGCCAGATGGTGCTGCGCTTCACCTACGAGGCGCTGGCCGCGCAAACGGCCGAAGAGGCCTACTACAACGACTACCGCCACAACGCCTGGCTGCACAACGATCGCGACATGGTGCGCACCTTGCGCCAGTGGTTGTCAGACGAGGGCCTGTGACGCGGGCGTCGGCGTGTGAGGGGCGGCGTCGCCACGTGGCAGCCGCAGCGTGAAGCAACTGCCCTGACCCGCCTCGCTGCGCACCGTCACGCTGCCGTGCATGCGCTGCAGCAACTGCCGCACGATGTACAGGCCCAGCCCCGTGCCTTCGATGTGGGCCGAGCCTTGGGTGGGCCGCTGGAAGGGCTGGAAGAGCGCGGCTTGCTCGGTCGCGGTCATGCCCAGGCCGGTGTCGCAGATGTCGATGACGATGGCGTCGGATTCTTCGTGCGCCGCCACGCTGAGCTGGCCGCCGTCGCGGTTGTACTTGCAGCCATTGCTCAGCAGGTTGATGACGACCTGCTGCAGGCGCTGCGGGTCGGCCATCACCAGCAAGGGGGTGGCGGGCAGCGCATCGACGATGTGCACATGCCGTTCGGCGCGCATGGCGTCCACCAGGGGCAGGCAGTCCCGCACGATCTGCTGCAGCACCAGCGGTTGCGGGCGCATGCTGACCTCGCCGGCCTCGACCTTGCTGAGGTCCAGCACGTCTTCGACCAGCGCCAGCAGCTGCTGCCCGGCGCGCAAGATCCATTGCACCTGTTGGTGCTGGGGTGCCGACATGCTGCTGCTGCGGTCGAGGTCGAGCAGTTGCGCGAAGCCGAGGATGGCGTTGAGCGGCGTGCGCAGTTCGTGGCTGAGCCGCGAGAGGAAGGCCCGCTGCGACGCTGCCACGCGCTCAGCCGCATCCCTCTGAACCTCGGCCTGGGCTTGGGCGACCTCATCGGTCACATCGCGCAGCACGCCCATCAGGTGGGGGCCGCGATGCGGGTGGGTGCGTCCGACGCGGCCGGTGTTCTCGACGTGGCGGACGCGGCCGTCGGGCTGCACCACGCGGTAGCGCAGGGTGGCGATGTGGCCGTGCTGGATCGCATCGTCGAGCTGCTGCCGGGTGGCTTCGCGGTCGTCGGGGTGGATGCGTTGGCGCAGGGCCTCGCGGCCGAGGCTGGCCGCGTGCGGCGCCAGGCCGTGCAGTTCGGCGGCGCGGGCGTCCAGGGTGTAGCGTTGGGCATCGATGTCGAGGTCGAAGCGGCCCAGCCCGGAGGACAGCACGGCCAGGTCCCAGCGCTCGCGGGCCTGTCGCACGGCCTGGGCGTCGCGCTCACGCCGCTGCAGGGTGCGGCGCGCGACCCAGGTGTAGGCGCCCGACATCAGCAGGGCGGCGGCCAGCAGGCTGGCCTGCAGGATGTTCTCGGTGGTGTGGGCGGCGTCGTTGAGGCTGCCGATGAACTGCTTTTCCTGCGCCAGCAGGCGCTGGTTGATGTCGCGGATGCGGGCGCGGGTCTGGGCCAGGGCTTCCTGAGGGGGCGTGCGGTGCTGCGTGGCCACGGCGCGCAACTCGACCAGCAGGACGTCGCCGGCCATCCAGGCTTGCAGGGCGTCGCGGAAGATCCAGGTCTGGCCGAACAGGCGGAACAGGCCGATCATGCCGTCGATGTCGCTGGCGCGGTTGCCGCCGGCCAGGAAGCCGGCGCGCGCGGCGGCCACGTCGACCGGCTCGCGCAGCAGGGCCTCGCGGGCAAGGCGGTCGCCGTCGCTGACCTGCAAGGCCGATTCGAAGCGGGCGAGGGCTTGCGGGTCACCGGACTGGACGTGCGCGTCGAGCGCCATCACGGCGTCGCTGCGCGCCTTGGACCACAGGCTTTCGCCGGTGACGTAGGCGCGCACGGCGGCCATCATGTGCAGGCTGCCCACGCCGAGGCCGCACAACAGGGCCAGCACCAGCAGTGGCGGGCCCAGCACCAGCAGGCGCAGGTGGGGCTCGGCCGCGGCGCTGGGAGGCGCACCTCGGGCGCGCACGCCGGCCGGCGGGACGGTGTGTGCCGTCGGTGGCTCCGGGGGGCGTGCCGGTTGGCGATCCGTGGGGCGATCGAGCATCTGGGCGCGGCCTCCCGGTGACCTGGGTTGGAGCCCCAGCATGACGCAGCCGCTGGCGTCGCGTCATCGGGGATTCCACTGGGCGGGGCGCGGTCGCGGCGCACGGAGGGCGGCAAATCGAGGTCAACGCCCGGGTCGCCGCCCTTTCGGCATGGGGCCCCGCCCGGTTTGTCTCGGTGTTGCCGCGATGGCAGCCGGCGTCCGCTCAGGGTCAGCGGCCAGGCCCGCGCCTGGGGCCGTGTGTGGCCTGCGCTGAGCGGGCCGCCGCTGTCCCTGAGCGGCTTGCCGCCTTCCCTGAGCCAGCGCCCGGGCTCTGTGCCTTGCGCCTCGCCCGGCATGCGCGGCCCATGGGCTGGGGGGCAGGGCCGGCTGCATCTGGGGCCTTGCGCGGCCACGGCCCAGCCAGTCGCAGCCGGACCGCAAGGGCCGGCGTACAAGCCGATGAGGGCGGCGGCCGAGTGGCATCGGGCGGCACGCCACGGTGCTGGTGCGGCGTGCCGCTGTGCGCGGGCGGTGCGTGGCTTCAGAGCACCGGGTGTGGCAGATCGGGGCCTGGCGCCTGCGGGTGGCCAAGCTCGCTGCGACCCAGTTTCACGGCTGAACGCAGCGCCGGCACCGCCGCCTGCATGGCCGCGGCGTTCAGGCCCAGGCCGCGCACCACGCACAGCGCCGCTGGCTGGCAGGCGGCAAAGCGGCGCACGTCGGCCGGGGTGAGCAGGCCGCCGATGGCCACGACCGGTGCGGGGCTGTGGGCCAGCCACCAGCGCAGGTTGTCCTCGCCCTGCGGCTGCCAGGGCATGTCCTTGGTGGTGGTGGCCTGCACCGGGCCGCAGGCGATCAGGCTGGCGCCGCAGCCGGCGGCACGGGCCAGCTCCCACAGGCTGTGCGAGCTCAGGCCGAGCATGATGCGGTCGCGCTCGGCCAGCAGGGTGGCGCGCTCCTCGGGGCGCAGCGCCTGCAGGTCTTCCTGGCCCAGGTGGACGCCCAGGCGGAAGCCGGGTTCGGCCGCCATGCGCGGCGACAGGGCCAGTGCGGCGCGCCAGTGGTCGTTGACGAAGAGCTGGGCGCCCGCCTGGGCGGCATCGGCCAGGCTGGCATCGAGCTGGGCTTGCAAGGCCTGCAGGCTGGCAGGGTGCTTGTGGCGCAGCTGCACGCAGCGCAGGCCGGCGCCCAGGGCTGCTTGCAGCAGGCCGTGGTCGGGCAGGATGCCGTAGAGGCCGTCGGGCGGCGGGGTGAAGGGGGCGAACAGCGGCGGGGCGTTCGGTGCGCTGGCCGTGCCGGGTGCCTGGCTGAGCTGCCAGGGCAGGTCGGTGCCCAGGCCCAGCCAGGGCAGGGTGGCGCCGCCCTGCGCAGGGCCGGCGGCAAAGCCTGGGCGGGCCTGGACCGGGCCCGGGCCGCTGCCTGCCGCATGGGCCTGAACCAGGGCCTGGCGCGTGAGCATGTGGGCCAGCACGATGGCGTCGGCATCGGCGTGCCCGAGGGCCCAGGCGCCGGCCACGCCGCTGGCGAAGGTGCAGCCGCTGCCGTGGTGGTGTGGGGCGTCCAGGCGCGGCGCGCACAGCCAGCCCTGGGCTTGCGGGGTGTCCAGCCAGTCCAGGCACCAGGCGCGGCCGTCGGGGCTGGGCATGTCGGGCGGGGCGTCGCCACCCGTGATGACGACACTGCGCACGCCGAGGGCGCGCAGTTCGCTGGCCAGGGCGGGCAGCTCGTCGCGCGGGCCGCCGTGGCCGCTGCCGCGCTGCAGCAGCAGGCGCGCTTCGGCGCGGTTGGGTGTGAGCACGGTGGCGCGGGGCAGCAGCCACTGGCGGTAGGCCTGCCGCACGTCCTCGTCGGCAAAGGCCACGCCACCTGCCGATGGGCCCAGCACCGGGTCGACCACCAGGGCCAGTTGGCGGTGCGGGTCCGTGCCTGCGGGCGTGCGGGCGCGGAAGTGGTCCACGCATTGCGCCACCAGGCGCACGGCGGCCACGCTGCCCAGCAGGCCCGTTTTGATGACGCGGGGGGGGAGGTCTTCGGCCAGGGCGTGCAGCTGGGCTTGCAGCTGGGCCTCGGGCACGGGCCAGACGGCGTCCACGCCTTGCGAATGCTGGGCGGTGAGGGCCGCGGCCACGGGGCACAGGTGCACGCCGAGGGCGTCGGCGGCGCGCTGGTCGGCGCTCAGGCCGGCACCGCCAGCGGTGTCCAGGCCGGCGATGCTCCAGACGATGGGGGGCGGAGAAGTCATCGGCAGGTCGAGGCTCACAGCAGCACGAAGGGTTGGCCGCCCACGGGCGTGGTGGCCACGGCGACGTCGCTGGTCGGCATCAGGCCGGCCAGGAAGCCCTCGCGGCCGGCGGTCACGGCGTGGCGAAAGGCGCGGGCCATGCGCACGGGGTCGGTGGCTTGCGAGACGGCGGAGTTCAACAGCACCGCGTCCATGCCCAGCTCCATGGCGGCGGTGGCGTGCGAGGGCGCGCCCAGGCCGGCGTCGACGATGAGGGTGATGCCGGGCAGGCGGGCGCGCAAGGTGCGCAGGGCCCAGGGGTTGAGCAGGCCCAGGCCTGAGCCGATGGGCGCGCCCCAGGGCATGAGGATGCGGCAGCCGGCATCGACCAGGCGCTGGGCGCTGACCAGGTCGTCGGTGCAATAGGGCAGCACCTCGAAGCCATCGGCCACCAATTGCCGTGCGGCATCGACCAACTCGAAGGGGTCGGGCTGCAGGGTGTGTTCGTCGCCGACCACTTCGAGCTTGACCCAGTGCGTGCCGAGCAGCTCGCGCGCCATGTGGGCCAGGGCGATGGCTTCGCGGGCGCTGCGGCAGCCGGCGGTGTTGGGCAGCAGGTGCGCGCCCTGGGCCCGAGCCGTGTCGCGGATGGTTTGCACGAAGCCGTTGTCGCCGCCCATGGGGCTGGCGCCTGTGCTGGCCGCCAGGGTGCGCTTGAGCCCCAGGGTCAGCACCTGGCAGCCCGAGGCGACGATGGCGTCTTGCAGGGCCTGGGGCGAGGGGTGGCCGGCGGTGCCCAGCAGGAAGCGGCTGTGCAGCACGGTGTCGCCGATGCGCCAGGTGTCGGCGGCGGTGTGCGGTGGGGTGGGCGTCATGGGGGTCAGCCTCCGGTGATGGGGGAAAAGCACAGCACGGTGTCGCCATCGTGCAAGGGGTGGGTGCTGCGCGCCTGTCGGGCCACGAAGCTGCCGTTGACGGCAGTGGCGACCTGGGTGGCGTCGGTTTGCGAGCCCATCAGCAGGGCCTCGACCGCATCGGCCAGTGTGCTGCCGGCCGGCAAAGAGAGTGGGCCGCGTTCGGTGTGGACGGTGATGGTGGGCATGGACGGTGTCTGGGGCATGGGGTTTGCGCTGGGGCGAAGGGCGTGCCCTCACGCTGCGGGATGTCCTGGGAGCCCCGGCAGGCCGAGGGCCAGCAAGGCCTCGTTGGCCACCGAAGGCGCCAGCAGCCAGCCATGGCGGTACAGGCCATTGAGGCGCGCCAGCCCGGGCTCGGTGTGGATGTGGGGGCGGTGGTCGGGCAGGGCGGGGCGCAGGTTGGCGTCCATCCGCAAGATGCGGGCCTCGGCCAGCGCGGGCAGGATGCTGTGCGCCGCGGCCATCAGCTCGACCGCGCTGCGCAGGGTCACGGGGCCGCGGTCCTCGGTCTCCAGCTCGCTGGCGCCCACCAGCAGGCGCTCACCGGGCCGGGGCACGATGTAGATGCGGTGGCGCGGGTGCAGCAGGCGCACCGGGCGCTGCAGTGTCACACCGGGCGCGTACAGCCAGACCACCTCGCCCCGCACGCCGCGCACGGGCAGCGTGGGGCGCGCGCCGACGCCACGCACATCGCAGACCAGGTCGAAGGTGCGGGCCTGGCCGGGTGCTGTGGAGGGGGCCGTCGCGGCGGATGTCGGAGAGGCGGCCAGCCACAGGCAGCCCGGGGCCACACGCTGCACCTGGGTGCCCCAGTGCCAGCGCACGCCGGGGGCGCCGTCGTGCAGGGCCTGCATCATGGCCACGGTGTCGATGTGGGCCTCGCCGGGCAGCAGCCAGGCGTGCAAGGGGCCGCCGCTGCCGTGCAGTTCGGGCTCCAGCGCGTGCAGCTGCTCGGGGCTCAGTGCCTGGGCTTGGTGTGTCCCCAAGCCCGCTGAAGGCAGCGCCTGTGCGCGGTCCAGGCGCGACAGCACCCGCCGTGCGGCGCCCAGGTCGGGGCCGTGCGCCACCATCAGGCTGCCGTGCTGGGCAAAGCGGGCCAGTGCGTGGTGCGGCGTCTGGGCGGTGGTTGGTTCGCCGACCTGCCCGTCCATGCACGCCGCGATGGCCCGCCAATGCGCGATGCTTTGCCAGCCGCGCGCGGCCACGTCCGGCTCGGCCGTGTCCAGCTCGGCCAGCGGGCTGAGCATGCCCGCGGCCGTGAAGCCTGCTGCGCCTTGTCCGTCGTGGGTGGGCAGGGCGTGCGGCGCCGGGTCGTGCACATGCACCTCGTGCCCTTGGCGAGAGAGGTGCCAGGCCAGCAGGCGGCCCAGCAGCCCCGCGCCCGCGATGCCAATGCGCAGGCTGCGCGTGTGGGGCGGGGTGAGCGTGGGGTCCATGGCCTCAGACCGGCTGGATGGGGATGTAGAGCTCGCCGCCCACCTGCTTGAACTCCTCGGACTTGGCGGCCATGCCTTGTTGCAGCGCATCGCCCTCGGCCAGGCCCTGCTTCGCGGCGAACTCGCGCACCTCCTGCGTGATCTTCATCGAGCAGAACTTCGGCCCGCACATCGAGCAGAAGTGCGCCACCTTGGCGGCGTCCTTCGGCAGCGTCTCGTCGTGGAAGTCGCGTGCGGTCTCGGGGTCCAGGCCGAGGTTGAACTGGTCCTGCCAGCGGAAGTCGAAGCGGGCTTGCGAGAGCGCATCGTCGCGTGCGCGCGAAGCCGGATGGCCCTTGGCCACGTCGGCCGCGTGCGCCGCGATCTTGTAGGCGATCAGGCCCTGCTTGACGTCGTCGCGGTTGGGCAGGCCCAGGTGCTCCTTGGGCGTCACGTAGCACAGCATGGCCGTGCCCATCCAGCCGATCATGGCCGCGCCAATCGCCGATGCGATGTGGTCGTAGCCCGGCGCGATGTCGATGGTCAGCGGCCCCAGCGTGTAGAACGGCGCTTCGTGGCAGTGCAACAGCTGCTCGTGCATGTTGGCCTGGATCAGGTGCATGGGCACGTGGCCGGGGCCTTCGATGAGGGTTTGCACATCGTGCTTCCACGCGGTCTGCGTGAGTTCGCCCAGGGTGCGCAGCTCGGCGAACTGGGCCTCGTCGTTGGCGTCGCTCAAGCTGCCCGGGCGCAAGCCATCGCCCAGCGAGAAGGTCACGTCATACGCCTTCATGATCTCGCAGATGTCTTCGAAGTGCGTGTAGAGGAAGTTCTCTTTGTGGTGCGCGATGCACCACTTCGCCAGGATCGAGCCGCCGCGCGAGACGATGCCTGTGCGCCGGTTGGCCGTCAGGTGGATGAAGGGCAGGCGCAGACCGGCGTGGATGGTGAAGTAGTCCACGCCCTGTTCGGCCTGCTCGATCAGCGTGTCGCGGAAGATGGCCCAAGTGAGGTCTTCGGCCACACCGCCGACCTTCTCCAGCGCCTGGTAGATGGGCACGGTGCCGATGGGCACGGGGCTGTTGCGCACGATCCAGTCGCGCGTGGTGTGGATGTGCTTGCCGGTGGACAGGTCCATCACCGTGTCGGCGCCCCAGCGGATCGACCACACCAGCTTCTCGACCTCTTCTTCGATCGACGAGGTGACGGCGCTGTTGCCGATGTTGGCATTGACCTTCACCAGGAAGTTGCGCCCGATGACCATCGGCTCCAGCTCGGTGTGGTTGATGTTGGCCGGGATGACGGCGCGGCCGCGGGCCACCTCGTCGCGCACGAACTCGGGCGTGATCTCGCGCGGGATCATCGCGCCCATGGGGTTGCCGCGCAGGCGGGCCTCGCGCTCGGCGTCGTTGCCGTACTTCGAGCGCCAGTCGGCCTGACCTTGTGCGGCCAGGTCCAGCCGGCGTTGGTTCTCGCGCAGCGCGATGAACTCCATTTCTGGCGTGACGATGCCTTGGCGCGCGTAGTGCATCTGCGTCACGTTGCGGCAACCGCCGATGCCACCGAGGGCCCGGCGCGGTTGGCGCTGCAGACCCGCAGCGGCCGCGCGCAGGGCGGCCATGCGGGCGTCGTGGCGCTCGCCTTCTTTCAGGCCATCGTCCAGCGCCTGCACGTCACGGCCTGCGTAGGCTTCGGTGTCGCCGCGCGACAGCACGGCCGCTTCGCGCACCGCGGGCAGCCCGCGGGTGACGTCGATGGCCACGGCCGGATCGGTGTAAGGCCCGGAGCAGTCGTAGAGCGTGACGGCCTCGCCGTTGGTCAGCGAGACCTCGCGCATGGGCACGCGCACGCCGGGGTGGCTGCCTTCGACATAGACCTTGCGGGACGCTGGCAGCGGTTCGCGCGTCAGGCGGGTGCGCTCATTGAGGGACGCGGCGGCAGGGGCCAGGTCGGCCTTGGCATCGGCATCGGTGTCGGTTTCTGGGGCTGTCTTGGGTGCGGTCTTCGGGGCGGTGTCTTGGGCGTTCACGGTCGGCTCTCCTCGGTGTGGGGCAGGTGCCACGGCGGATGCCATGGGACGCGTGCTCCGAGGGGTGCCGAGCGGGCACTGGACAGCGACCAGGGAGGGGGGAGAGCCCATGCACGGCGGCCCAGGAGCAGCGCACGCACATCGGGCTGCCCCCGTCACGGACCACCACAGGCCAGACAGGACAGCTCTTCTTTCGCCGGTATGAGCCGGATCAAGTTCAACGGGTTCGGTGAATCACCATCTCAGCGTCTCTGCGCGGCATCGAGCGAACTCGACACCCACGCGGGACACACCCCGGAGCAGCCCTCAGTGTAGCGCGAGCCGCCGGGCTGGACCGATCAACGGGGTCGGCCTTGGGGTGAAGGGCCTTCGGCCGTCAGGGTGTTGAGGCCCAGGCCCGTGTGGCCACGCGCCGATGTGCGCGTCGCTGTGGGTGCACGCTCGGCCTCGGGGCGCTGTGCTGCGGTGCGTTCCGCTGCGGTGAGGCCAGCAGCTGGGCGTTCTGCGTCTGGGCGTTCCGAGGCCGGGCGCAGCTCGGGGGCCGGTGCCGTCCGCGTCCCGGCGGTGCGTTCGGCGTCCAGGCGCGCCTGCTCACGCCCGTCCCAACGCTCAGGGCGCGGGCCGGCAATGGCCAGCAGCAGGGCCAGGGGGGCGATCGCGAAAAGGGGGCGCATGGGCAAAGGGGAGGGGGGCGACAAGGTCGGCGCAGGCCATCGGGCCTGAGGACGTCGCGGGCCAGTGTAGGCAGCCCCGGCGCGCGCCCACACCCCCGGCACGAGGGGCACCCCCCTGACGGCGGGTGGTCCGGTGAGAGGACGGGGGCGGGTTGTCGCGGTGCCGCGTCAGTGTTTCGCCTGACGCGGCGGGTGCCAGTGCACGGTCTCCGCGCCTGGCGCCGAGTGGGCGGTGGCGCGGTGGTCACGCGAGGGCGTGGCCGGGCCGCTGCCGCAGCCGCCGCTGCAAGCCTGGCAGCCGCCCGATGCCGATGCCGTGGGCACGCCGGGTGTGCCGGTGCCGCAGGGGTTGCCAGCTTGGGTGCGGCTGTGGCCTCCCGTGCGCGGCCACCAGCGGCGCACCAGGTAGGCCAGGGCCAGCAGGCCGATGGCCAGCGTGACCCAGGTCTGCCAAGCTTGCCCATCGTGCGCCGGGTTCATCTCACAACCCCCAGGCCATCGCCGTGTGGTAGACCAAAAAGGACGCGCCATAGGCCAGCGCGAACAGGTAGCCCAGCATCAGCAGCGGCATGCGCCAGCCGTTGGTCTCGCGCTTGACCACGATGACGGTGGACAGGCACTGCGGCGCGAACACGTACCAGGTCATCAGCGACAAGGCCGTGGGCAGGCTCCAGGCGTGGCCGATGAGCTGCACCAGCGCGCTCGACAGCTCGTCGCCCGTCTGCGACATGGCATAGACCGTGCCGAGTGCGGCCACGGCCACCTCGCGCGCGGCCATGCCCGGCACCAGCGCGATGCAGATCTGCCAGTTGAAGCCGATGGGCGAGAACACCACCTCCAGCCCGCGTCCCAGCATGCCGGCCAGGCTGTGCTCGATGGCCGGCCCGGTGGCACCGGCGGGCGGGGCCGGGAAGTTCGAGAGGAACCACAGCACGATCATCAGCGACAGGATGATGGTGCCCACCCGCTTGACGAAGATGGCGGTGCGCTCCCACAGGCCGAGTGCCAGGTTGCGCAGGTGGGGCACGTGGTAATCGGGCAGCTCCATCAGCAGGGGCTGGGCGGCGCTTTGCTTCATGAAGCGCTTGAGCACCAGGGCCACCCCCATGGCCGAGACGATGCCCGCCATGTACAGCGCGAACAGCACCAGGCCCTGCAGGTTGAACAGGCCGCCCACCTCGCGGTCGGGAATGAAGGCGGCGATCAGCATCGCGTACACCGGCAGGCGTGCCGAGCACGTCATCAGCGGGGCGATCAGGATGGTGACGAGGCGGTCGCGCGGGTCGGCGATGGTGCGCGTCGCCATGATGCCGGGCACCGCGCAGGCGAAGCTGGAGAGCAGCGGGATGAAGGCGCGCCCCGACAGGCCCACGCTGGCCATGACGCGGTCGAGCAGGAAGGCCGCGCGCGGCAGGTAGCCGGAATCTTCCAGGGCCAGGATGAAGCCGAACAGGATGATGATTTGCGGCAGGAAGACCAGCACGCTGCCCGCGCCGCCAATGACCCCGTCGATGAGCAGGTCGCGCAACATCCCGGGCGGCATGTGCGTTTTGAGCACATCGCCCAGCATGCCCATGCTGGCATCGATGAAGTCCATCGGCGCCTTCGCCCAGCTGAACACGGCCTGGAAGACCAGGAACATCAGCGCGGCCAGGATGAGCGGCCCGAACACCGGGTGCAGCACGTGGCGGTCCAGCCGCGCGGTCAGCGGCGAGGCGTGGTCGGGCATGGTCACGCAGGTGGCCAGCAGCTGGCCCACGCGCTGGTGCGTGGCCTCCACCGGCGTTTGCGCGATGCGCTCCATCGGGCGCGGTGCGTCGGGCGTGGGCAACCGGGCCCAGTCCAGGGTGTCGAGCTGGGCCATCAGGGCGCGCTCACCGCCGGCGCGCACGGCCACGGCTTCGACCACGGGGATGCCCAGCTCGGCCTGAAGGCGGGCGGTGTCGATGTGGATGCCACGGCGCGCGGCCAAGTCCATCATGTTGATGGCCAGCACCATGGGCACGCCCAGGGTTTGCAGCTCCAGCACCATGCGCAAGTTCAGGCGCAGGTTGGTGGCATCGACCACGCAGACCAGGCCCACGGGGGGCGATTCACCATCGCGCGTGCCGGCGATCACATCGCGGGTGATGGCCTCGTCGGGCGTGGCCGCCAGCAGGCTGTAGGCGCCGGGCAAATCCAGCACGCGCCAGCCCTGGCCTTGCGGCGAGATGAACTGGCCTTCCTTGCGCTCCACCGTCACGCCGGCGTAGTTGCCGACCTTCTGGCGCGCGCCGGTCAGGCGGTTGAACAGGGCGGTCTTGCCGCAGTTGGGGTTGCCCACCAGCGCGATCAGCGGAGCGGACAGGTGGGTGACGTCAGGGGACGCGGTCGCCATGGGGCGCTCCTGGAGGCCGGCCCTCAGGCCAGCACGACTTCGATCAGCGAGGACTCCAGCTTGCGCATGGCGAAGGTGCTGGTGCCCACGCGCACGGCCAGCGGGCCATGGCCGAAGAACACCTTGCGCAATACCTGAACGCGCTCGCCTGGCACGAAGCCCAGCTCCATCAGGCGGCGCTTGAGGGCGCCACCGTCGTGGCCGGCCGTCTGCACCTGGCGGATGGTGGCCATGGCGCGCACGGGCAGCTGGTCCAGCGTGGTGACCGAGGGCTCGGTGCCGCGTTGGACGCCGTGTGGGGTGGCATGTGCGGTGCCCGCGAGGGGCTGACGTTGCGACTTCATGAGCCCATTGTGACCCAAATGAGAACGATTCGCAATGCAGCCACTTTGACGCAGGTCAGGTGGGTGTGCACCTTCCCACGGAGCGGGGCGGTCACCGCCGCCTGTTGAACGCTTTTGGGGGTGGGTCAACCCGGATTCACGGTGTGAAATTCCTCAACGTTCACTTCCAGACACCTTCGCAGGTCCTTGATTCATAAGGATTTTTTTTGAGCGCATTTCCCCGAAAATCGCTGCTAAGTCTTTGATTTCATTGAACTTTTTTTCGCACCCACCTTGTTGCGGGGGTGTTGATCGGGTAAAGTGGGATTTAGTGCAAATTCGTGGGGTTTTGTGTGAGTCTGATCTTTCAAGGTGCATCAGCGCTGTCGCTGGACGCCAAGGGCCGCCTGGCGGTTCCGGCGCGCCATCGTGACGCTCTGGCCGCCTTGTGCAGCGGTCAGCTCACCCTCACCAAGCACCCGGAAGGCTGCCTGATGGTCTTCCCTCGCCCCGCCTGGGAGACCTTCCGCGACAAGGTTGCCGCCCTGCCCATGTCGGCCTCCGGCTGGAAGCGCATCTTCCTGGGCAATGCCATGGATGTCGAGGTCGATGGTTCGGGGCGTGTGCTGGTCTCGCCCGAGCTGCGCGCCGCCGCCGGCCTGAGCAAGGACGTCATGCTGCTGGGCATGGGCAGCCACTTCGAGCTGTGGGATGCCGAGCGCTACGCCGCGCACGAAGCCGAAGTCATGGCCCAGGCCATGCCCGATGCCCTGCAGGACTTCACCTTCTGATCGGACGCACGGTGAACGCACCTTGGCAGCACCACACCGTCTTGCTGCGCGAGGCGGTCGATGCCCTGTGGGATGAGGCCGACGGCCCGCGCGCGGATGGCGTCTATGTCGATGCCACCTTTGGCCGTGGCGGGCACTCGCGCCTGATCCTGTCCAAGCTGGGGCCGGGTGCGCGCCTGATCGCGCTGGACCGCGACCCCGAGGCCATCGCCCACGCCACGCAGGGCCCGAACGCCATCACCGACCCGCGCTTCCAGATCGTCCACGCGCCGTTCTCGTCCTGGGGTGAGGTGCTGCGCGAGCTGGGTTGCGAGCAGGTGAGCGGCATCCTGATGGACATCGGCGTGTCCTCGCCGCAGATCGACAACCCCGAGCGCGGGTTCAGCTTCCGCTTCGATGCGCCGCTGGACATGCGCATGGACACGACCCAGGGCATGAGCGCGGCCGACTTCCTGGCCCAGGCCTCGGTCGATGAAATCGCGGAGGTCATCCGCACCTATGGCGAAGAGCGCTTTGCCGGCCCCATCGCGCGGGCCATCGTGGCGCGCCGCGAGGAAGGCCACCCTCTGCAGACCACAGGTGAGTTGCAGGCCCTGGTGGCCCGTTGCGTGAAGACCCGCGAGTTCGGCCAGGACCCGGCCACGCGCACCTTCCAGGCGCTGCGCATCCAGGTCAACCGCGAGCTGGGCGAGCTGGAGGACGCGCTGGACGCGGCCTTGCAGATGCTGGCGCCCGGTGGCCGCCTGGCCGTGATCAGTTTCCATTCGCTGGAAGACCGCATCGTCAAGACCTTCATCGCGCGCCACAGCAAGGAAGAGGTCGATCGCCGTGTGCCCTTCGCCCAGCCGCGCCCCTTGATGCTGGACGCTGTGGCGCGCATCAAGCCCTCCGATGAAGAGGTGTTGGTCAACCCGCGTTCGCGCTCGGCGGTGCTGCGTGTGGCCGAGCGCACCGCGGTGACTTGGTCGCCCGAGGCGGTGGCCGCGGCGTCGCCTTTGGCCAAAAAGGCCGGCACCAAGGCGGCTGCCAGGGCACCGGCCAAGCCCGCGGGCAAGACGGCAGGTAAATCGGCGGGAAGGCAGGCAGGCAGACCAGCCGCCGGCAAAAAGGGAGGCCGTCCGTGATGCTGCGCCTCAACCTGCTGCTGGCCATCGTCTTGCTGGCCAGTTGCGTCTGGCTGATCCGCACCAGCCATGAGTCGCGCCGCCTGTTCGTGGAGCTGGAGCGGGCGCAGAACGAGTCGCACGAACTGCAGATCGACTACGAGCGCCTGGAAGTGGACAAGCGCGCCCAGGCCACGCCGCTGCGCGTGGAGCGCCTGGCGCGCGAGAAGCTGCGCATGTTCGGCAACAGCCCGACGCTGACGCATTACGTGAGCGCTTCGGCCTCGTCGCCCATGGTGGCGGCGTCTGCAGCGCCCTCCCTGGCGTCTTCCGCTGCGGGGGGGCGCCCATGAGCCGCATGGCCGACCTCTGGCGTCGCCTGCGCGGCCAGCCGCGTCGCCAGGGAGGCACGGGCATGCCCACGGTGCGCTACGCCACCAGCCCGCTGCTGGCCTCGCGCACGCCGCCGTGGCGCGTCAAGTTCCTGATCGGCGCCATCGGCCTGGGCTTTGCGGTGCTGATCGGCCGTGCCGCCTGGATCCAGATCGTCCACAACCAGTTCTACCTGGACCAGGGTGCCAGCCGCTACGAGCGCCGCATCGAGTTGCAGGCCACGCGCGGCCGCATCCTCGACCGCAACGGCGAGCTGCTGGCATCGAGCGTGCCGGCGCCCTCGCTGTGGGCCATCCCGAAAGACCTGGACGCCTCGCCCGCCGAGCTCAAGCAACTGGCCAAGCTGCTGGACATGCCGGCGGCCGACCTCAAGAAGCGCCTGGACAGCAACCCCAACTTCGTGTGGCTGCGCCGCAAGGTCGAGGACAAGGTGGCCCAGCAGGTGGCCGCGCTCAAGATCAAGGGCGTGTACGAGTTGCGCGAGGCGCGCCGTCAGTACCCCGAGGGCGAGTCGGCGGCGCACATCGTCGGCTTCACCAACATCGAAGACGAGGGCCAGGAAGGCATCGAGCTGGCCTACCAGAAGCAGCTGGCCGGCCGCGACGGCTCGCGCCACGTCATCAAGGACCGCCTGGGCCGCCCGGTCGAGGCCGTGGGCGACACCATCCCCGCGGTCGATGGCCAGGCCATCCGCCTGTCGGTCGATGCCAAGGTGCAGTTCTACGCCTACCAGCGCATCCGCGACGCCGTGCTGCAGCACAAGGCCAAGGCCGGCAGCGTGGTGGTGCTCGACGCCGTCACGGGCGAGGTGCTGGCCCTGGCCAACGTGCCCAGCTATGCCCCGGGGGACCGCCGCAACCTGACCGGCGCGCAGCTGCGCAACCGGGCGCTCACCGACACCTTCGAGCCGGGCTCCACCATGAAGCCCATCGTCACCTCGTTGGCGCTGGAGACCAAGCGCGTGCGGCCTGACACCGTCATCTCGACCGCGCCGGGGCGCTTGACCATCGACGGCTCGACCATCTCCGACTCGCACGCCCACGGCGACCTGACGGTGGAGCAGGTCATCCAGAAATCGAGCAACGTGGGCACGGCCAAGATGGCCCTGATGATGCAGCCCCGCGAGATGTGGGAGATCTTCACCGCCGTCGGCCTGGGCCGCAAGCCGCAGATCGGCTTCCCTGGCGCGGTGACCGGCCGCCTGCGTCCGTACAAATCGTGGCGCCGCATCGAGCAGGTCACCATGAGCTACGGCTACGGCCTCTCGGCCAGCCTGTTCCAGCTGGCGCAGGCCTACACGATCTTCGCCACCGATGGCGAGCTGATCCCGATGACGCTGCTCAAGCGCGACGGTGTCGCCGATGCCGTGGCGCCGTTGCGCAAGGTGACACAGTCGGATGCCGCTGAAGGACCGCGCCCGGTGCTGGCCTTCAAGACGGCCTTCCGCCCCGGCACGGACGACGAGGCCATGCCGGCGCCGGCAGGCGAGCCCGTGCAGGTGCGCGGCACGCGCGTGATCTCCCCCGAGACCGCGCGCGCCGTGCGCAAGATGCTCAACCTGGTCACCCTGGCGGGCGGCACGGCCCCGAAGGCGCAGGCCCTGGGCTACAGCGTGGGCGGCAAGACGGGCACGGCGCACAAGGTCGAAGGCCGCGGCTACTCAGGCAACAAGTACCGCGCCTGGTTCGTGGGCATCGCACCCATCAGCAAGCCGCGCATCGTCGTGGCCGTGATGGTCGACGAGCCCAGCAACGGCGTGTATTTCGGCGGCGATGTGGCCGCGCCCGTGTTCAGCCAGGTCGTGCAGCAAACCCTGCACCGCCTGGGTGTGGTGCCCGACCTGGAAGTGCAGCAGCAGATCCAGAGCAACCTCCCGGCCGAGGTGGAGAGCTTCTGATGGCCGCCACCTTCACCCACCTCCACAGCACGGCCGAGGCCCTGGACTGGCTGCGCCAGCAAGGCGTGGCCGAGCTGACCGTGGACAGCCGCGCTGTGCGCACCTTGCCCGATGCGGGCTTCATCGCCTGGCCCGGTGCGGCGCGTGATGGCCGTGCCTTCGTGGCCCAGGCGCTCAACGAGGGTGCCCGCGCCTGCCTGGTCGAGGCTGAGGGCGTCGAGGCGTTTGACTTCGCCGGCGTGCCCGCAGGGCGCATCGCCACGGTGGACGGCCTCAAGGCCCGCAGCGCCGAGATCGCCCACGGCTTCTACGGTGAGCCCAGCGCCGCGCTGAGCGTGGTCGCCGTGACAGGCACCAATGGCAAGACCTCGACCTCGTGGTGGACGGCGCAGGTGCTGCAGGCCCTGGGTCAGCCCTGCGGCGTGGTCGGCACGCTGGGCGTGGGCCAGGTGAACAACGTTGCCCACACTGGTCTGACCACGCCCGACCCCATCACCCTGCACCGCACCTTCCGGCAGTTCCTGCAGCAGGGCCTGAAAGCGGCGGCCATCGAGGCCTCGTCCATCGGCATCGAGGAGTTGCGCCTGCACGCCACGCACATCGCCGTGGCCCAGTTCACCAACTTCACGCAAGACCACCTCGACTACCACGGCGACATGGCGGCCTACTGGCAAGCCAAGCGCCGCTTGTTCGATTGGCCGGGCCTGCGTGCCGCCGTCGTCAATCTCGACGACGCGATGGGCCGCGAGCTGCAGGCCCATGCCGTGGCGCGTGGGCTTGACGCCTGGGGCTACGCCCTGACGGCCGGTGGCAGCGCGCGCCTGCAGGCCCTGGCCGTGCAGCACCTGTCCGCGGGCGTGGCCTTCACCGTGGTCGAGCGCGCGCCGGTGTCGGGCGAGGTGCTGGCGCAGGCCGATGTCACCGCGCCCGTCACAGGCAGCTTCAACGTGGCCAACCTGTTGGCCGTGATCGGCGCAGCGCGCGCCCTGGGGGCCTCGCTGGCCGATGCGGCTTCGGCTTGCTCCCAGCTCACGCCCGTGCCGGGCCGCATGCAGATCGTGCCAATGCCTGCAGACAGCGCCGCTGCGCCCCTGGTGGTGGTGGACTACGCCCACACGCCCGATGCACTGGAGAAGGCCTTGACCGCGCTGCGGCCCGTGGCCCAGGCCCGCGGTGGCCAGCTGTGGTGCGTGTTCGGCTGCGGCGGTGACCGCGACCCGATCAAGCGCCCGCTCATGGGGGCCACCGCAGACCGCCATGCCGACCAGGTCGTGCTGACAAGCGACAACCCGCGCAGCGAAGCGCCGTGCTTCATCCTCTCGCAGATCCTGGTCGGCGTGCAGGGCCGCGACGAGGTGGCCGTCATCGAAGACCGCCGCGAAGCCATCGCACATGCCATCGGCCAAGCCTCCGCGAACGACGTCGTGCTGCTGGCCGGCAAAGGCCACGAAACCACGCAAGAGGTGGCCGGCATGAAGGCGCCCTTCTCCGACCTGGACGAAGCCGCTGCGGCCCTGCGTGTGCGGGTCTCGTCTGGCGCGGCTGCGACAGGAGGTGCTGCATGAGCCCCACCACGATGCCCATGACGATGACGACCTGGGCCAGGCCCATGCGCTGCTGCCCGGTTCGGTGCTGCATGGCGACCCGGCCACGCCGATCGCCCGTGTGCACACCGACACCCGCACGCTGCAGGCCGGTGACCTCTTCCTGGCACTGTGCGGCGAACGCTTCGACGCGCACGATTTCCTCCCCCAGGCGGCGCAATCGGGTGCCGTGGCCGCCATGGGGCAGCGCGGCGTGGAAGCGAGCGGCCTGCCAGGCTTGACGGTGAGCGACACCCGCGCCGCCCTGGGCTGGCTGGCGTCGGGCTGGCGCGCGCGCTTCGACATCCCGCTGGTGGCCGTCACCGGCAGCAATGGCAAGACCACGGTGACGCAGATGGTGGCGTCCATCCTGCGCGCCTGGATGGCGTCACAAGGTGATGCCGATGCCGCCCTGGCCACGGCCGGCAACTTCAACAACGACATCGGCGTGCCCTTGACCCTGCTGCGCTTGCGCGAAGGCCTGCACCGCTGTGCCGTGGTCGAGCTGGGCATGAACCACCCGGGCGAAATCGCGCAACTGGCCGCCATGGCCGCGCCCACCGTGGCCCTGGTCAACAACGCCCAGCGCGAGCACCAGGAGTTCATGCACACGGTCGAGGCCGTGGCCCGCGAGAACGGTGCCGTCCTGCAGTCGCTGTCGCGCAACGGTGTGGCCGTCTTCCCGGCCGACGACGCCCACACGCCGATCTGGCGCGGCCTGGCCAATGGCTGCCGCGTGATCGACTTCGCCACGGAAGGCACGGCCGCCGTCACGGGCAGCGCCAGCTGGCAAGCCGCGCCCACGCCGCACTGGCAGATCCGCCTGCGCACGCCGCAAGGCGAGGCCGATGTGGCCCTGGCCATGGCCGGTCAGCACAATGTGCGCAACGCCCTGGCCGCCACTGCGGCCGCCCTGGGCGCGGGCGTGCCTCTGGCTGCCATCGCCGCGGGACTGCAGGCCTTCGAGCCGGTCAAGGGCCGCTCGCAACTGCGCCAGGCCACGCTGCGCGGCCTGGCCGTCACGCTGGTCGATGACAGCTACAACGCCAACCCCGACTCGGTGCGCGCCGCCATCGACATGCTCGCCGGCCTGCCCGCGCCGCACTGGCTGGTGCTGGGCGACATGGGCGAGGTTGGCGACCAGGGCCCTGCTTTCCACGAGGAAGTGGGCGCCTACGCCGCCGAGCGCGGCATCGAACACGTCTGGACGGCCGGTGCGCTGTGCGCCCATGCCGCGCAGGCGGCCCGGGCTCGCCCACAAGGCGAGGCCGCCCTGCCATCCGTCCGCCATTTCGACAGCGCCGCCGACATCGTCGCGGCCCTGTCCCAGCCCGATGCGGCGCCGTCTGCCGCGTCCATCCTGGTCAAAGGTTCTCGCTTCATGAAGATGGAACAAGTCGTCGCCACCCTCACCGGAGGTGCCCATGCTGCTTAGTCTGGCGTCGTGGTTGCAAGGGTTGCACCCCGAGTGGGGCTTCTTGCGCGTCTTCCAGTACCTCACCTTCCGTTCGGTGATGGCGGCCATGACGGCGCTGCTCATCGGCCTGGCGTTGGGGCCGTGGGTGATCCGCAAGCTCACCGAACTGAAGATCGGCCAGCCCATCCGCGAGTACGCGATGGCCAGCCACCTCAGCAAGCGCGGCACGCCGACCATGGGCGGTGCGCTCATCCTGCTGGCCATCGGCCTGTCCACATTGCTGTGGTTCGACTGGTCCAACCGCTTCGTGTGGATCGTGATGATCGTCACCACCGGCTTTGGCCTGATCGGGTGGAGCGACGACTGGCGCAAGGTGGTCAACAAAGACCCCGAAGGCATGCCCTCGCGCGAGAAGTACTTCTGGCAAAGCGTCATCGGCCTGATCGCGGCCGTCTACCTGGCCTTCAGCGTGTCGGAGACGAACAACCTGCGCGTGGTCGAGCTGTTCTTCCGCTGGATCGCCTCGGGCTTCAGCAACGACCTGCCGCCGAAGGCCGACCTGATCGTGCCCTTCTTCAAGACAGTGAGCTACCCGCTGGGCGTGTGGGGCTTCATGCTGCTGACCTACATCGTCATCGTGGGCACGAGCAACGCCGTGAACCTGACCGACGGCCTGGACGGCCTGGCCATCATGCCGGCCGTGATGGTGTCGGCCTCGCTGGGCATCTTCTGCTACGTCACGGGCAACGCGGTGTTCGCCAAGTACCTGCTGTTGCCGCACATCCCCGGTGCGGGTGAGTTGCTGGTGTTCTGTGCGGCGATGGCCGGCGCGGGCCTGGCCTTCCTGTGGTTCAACGCCTACCCGGCGCAGGTCTTCATGGGCGACGTCGGCGCGCTGGCGCTCGGCGGCGCACTGGGCACCATCGCCGTCATCGTGCGCCAGGAAATCGTGCTGTCCATCATGGGCGGTGTCTTCGTGCTGGAGGCCCTCTCGGTGATGGTGCAGGTGAGCTACTTCAAGTACACGAAGAAGAAGTACGGCGAAGGCCGCCGCATCCTGCTGATGGCGCCGCTGCACCACCACTTCGAGAAGTCTGGCTGGAAAGAGACGCAGGTCGTGGTCCGCTTCTGGATCATCACCATGCTGCTGTGCCTGGTGGGGCTGTCCACCCTCAAGCTGCGTTGACCGGAGCGAAGCACCATGCACCACCTGCGTGACCTCACCGTGCTGATCCTGGGTCTGGGCGACTCGGGCCTGGCCATGGCGCGCTGGTGCGCCCGGTGCGGTGCCAACGTGCACGTGGCCGACACCCGCGCCCACCCGCCGCAGGCCGCCACCCTGGCCGCCCAGGTGCCCGTGGCCACGCTGCACCATGGCCTGGACCCGGCGCTGCTGGACGGTGTGAACCTGGTGCTCAAGAGTCCCGGGCTGGTGCCCGACTCGCCCGATGTGGCGCCGCTGCTGGCCCGTGCCGACGCGCAGGGCATCCCCGTGCGCGGTGAGCTGTCGCTGTTCGCCTCGGCCCTGGCCGACCTGAAGGCCGAGATGGGCTACGTGCCCAAGGTGGTGGCCATCACCGGCACCAATGGCAAGACGACCACGACCTCGCTGACGGCCAAGCTCATCGAGCGCACCGGCCTGCGCGTGGCCTTGGCCGGCAACATCGGCCCGACCCTGCTCGACACTCTGCGTCAGGCACTGGAGCAGGAGCCGACCCGCTTGCCCGAGGGCGATGAGACCGCGCTGCCTGAGGAGGCGGACGTGCTGCCCGAGCAATTGCCCGCCGATGCGGATGGCGTCACGGATGCCATGGCCGAAGAGCTCATCCCCGAAACCGACGAGCCCCCGCTGCCGGTGGGCGAAGACGGTGACCTCGCCGTGCCCGCACAAGGCTTGTCGGACGATGCCAGTGATGCCGATGCGCCCTTGGTGCAACTTGCCCCACCGCCGCCCGCCGCCCCCACTTTCGAAGTGCTGCCCGAGGCCTGGGTGCTGGAGCTGTCCAGCTTCCAGCTCGATGGCGTCAACCAGTTCGAGCCCGACGCGGCCGTGGTGCTCAACGTCACGCAAGACCACCTCGACTGGCACGGCACCATGGTCGCCTACGCCGAGGCCAAATCGCGCATTTACGGGCGTCAGGGCACGATGGTCGTCAACCGCGACGAGCCGCTGGTCGAGGCCATGATCCCCGCGCCCGAGGTCGTCAAGTCCGGCGTGCGTGGCCGTCCGGCCCGCGTGGTGCACCGCAAGGTCGTGCGATTTGGCCTGGACGCGCCGCGCGCCCCGGGTGACTTCGGTTTGGTCGTCGAGTCGGGCATGGCCTGGCTGGTGCGCGCCATGGAGGCCGACCCGACGATCAAGCGCGGCAAGGGCAAAGGCGCACAGCTGGAAGACGAAGACATCATCCTGCAGCGCTTGATGCCGGCCGACGCCTTGCGCATCCGCGGCCGCCACAACGCCTCCAACGCCCTGGCCGCGCTGGCCCTGGCCACGGCCATCGGCTGCCCCTTGGCGCCCATGCTGCACGGCCTGCGCGAGTACCGTGGCGAGCCGCACCGCGTCGAGCACGTGATGACGCTGCGTGGCGTCGATGCCATCGACGACAGCAAAGGTACGAACGTCGGCGCCACCGTGGCCGCGCTGCTGGGCCTGGGCGCCGACCTGTCGCCGGGCAAGCTCAGCCTCATCCTGGGCGGCGACGGCAAGGGCCAGGACTTCGGCCCGCTGCGCGAGCCCGTGGGCCGCTTCGCCCGCGCCGTGGCCTTGATCGGCCGCGATGCCGAGGTGATCGGTGAGGTGCTCGCTGGCGTGCAGACCCCGTCGGGTGACGACATCGCGTTGCAGCGTTTCGACAGCCTGGAAGCCGCCACACGCTGGGCCTACGAGCAGGCCAGAGAAGGCGATGCCGTGCTGCTGAGCCCCGCCTGTGCCAGCCTGGACATGTTCCGCAACTACGCCCACCGTGCCGAGGTCTTTGTGCAGACCTTGCAGGCGCTGGCGACCGACCTGGGAGACATCGCATGAGCGTGGCTGCCAACCGTCCGTCGCCGCTGGCCTGGTTGGGCCGGGCCGTGCGCAGCCTGCGCGGCCAGGGCGAAGCCACCGAGGGTGGCCCGCTGCCCGTGCGCGACTTCGTCAACGTCAGCACGGCCCAGCCTTCGCGTCTGATGGGCTTCGACCAGCCTTTGGTGTGGGTCACGCTGGGCTTGTTGCTGGCCGGCCTGATCATGGTCTATTCGGCCACCATCGGTTTGCCCGACAGCCCGCGCTTTGCCAACTACGCGCCCACGCACTTCGTGATGCGCCACCTGCTGTCCATCGTCATCGCCATCGCGGTGTCGGCCGTGGTCACGCAGATCCCGATGGCCACCTGGGAGCGCATCGCGCCCTGGTTGTTCGTGGCCTCGCTGGTGCTGCTCATCCTGGTGCTGATCCCGCACGTGGGCAAGGTGGTTTATGGCGCGCGGCGCTGGTTGCCGCTGGGCATCATGAACTTCCAGCCGTCCGAGCTGGCCAAGCTGGCCATCACGCTCTACGCCTCGGATTACATGGTCCGCAAGATGGATGTGAAGGAGCACTTCTTCCGCGCCGTGGCCCCGATGGCCGTGGCCGTGGGCGTGGTCGGTCTGTTGCTGCTGGCCGAGCCCGACATGGGCGCTTTCCTGGTGATCGCCACCATCGCCATGAGCATCCTGTTCCTGGGCGGGGTGAACGGCCGCATGTTCTTCCTGATCACGGCCGTGCTGATCGGGGCCTTCATGCTGATGATCTCGCTGAGCCCCTGGCGGCGCGAGCGCATCTTCGCCTACCTCGACCCGTGGAACGAGAAGAACGCCCTGGGCAAGGCCTACCAGCTGACCCATTCGCTGATCGCTTTCGGTCGTGGCGAGATCTTCGGTGAAGGGCTGGGCTCCAGCCTGGAGAAACTGCACTACCTGCCCGAAGCCCACACCGACTTCCTGCTGGCCGTCATCGGCGAGGAGATGGGTTTCGTCGGCGTGGCCGCGGTCATCGTCGCCTTCTTCTGGCTGGTGGTGCGCCTGTTCAACATCGGCCGCCAGGCCATCGCCCTGGACCGCGTGTTTTCAGGCCTCGTGGCGCAAGGCGTGGCCGTGTGGATGGGCGGCCAAGGCTTCATCAACATGGGCGTGAACCTGGGCGTGCTGCCCACCAAAGGCCTGACCCTGCCATTGATGAGCTTCGGTGGCTCCGGCGTGCTGCTCAACTGCATCGCCCTGGCCATCTGCCTGCGCGTGGACATGGAAAACAGGCAGTTGATGCGCGGAGGCCGCGCATGACGCCAACACCTCGTCACCTCGTCATCATGGCCGCAGGCACGGGCGGGCACATCATGCCCGGCCTGGCCGTGGCCGATGAAATGAAGCGCCGCGGCTGGACCGTGAGCTGGCTGGGCACCGAAGGCGGCATGGAAAACCGCCTGGTGCCGCCCACGGGCATCCCGCTGGACAGCATCTCCTTCAATGGCCTGCGCGGCAAGTCGCTCAAAGACACGCTGTTCGGCGGCGTGCGCCTGCTCAAGGCCTTCGCCGACTGTTTCAAGATCCTGTCGGCACGCAAGGCCAACGCCGTGCTGGGCATGGGCGGCTACGTGTGCTTCCCCGGCGGCGTCATGAGCGCCGCGCGCGGCCTGCCCCTGGTCATGGTGAACGCCGACGCGGCCATGCTGCTGAGCAACCGCGCGCTGCTGCCCATCACCGACGTGCTGGCCTGCGGCTTCGATGGCCCGGCCGCCCAACACAATGTCTCGCGTGTGACGGGCAATCCGGTGCGCGCCGAGATCGAAGCCATCGCCGAGCCCGCGCAGCGCTTTGCCGGCCGCAGTGGCCCGCTGAAGGTGCTCGTGGTCGGTGGCAGTCTGGGCGCGCGCGCGCTCAACCAGGTGCTGCCGCTGGCGCTGGCCCGCTTGTTCCAGGACGTCCCGGCAGACAGCCGCCCACGCATCACCCACCAGACGGGCATGGCCAACCTGGCGGACGTCAAAGCCGATTACGTCAAGGCGGGCCTGGACCCGGCGAGCGATGTCGAGCTGCTGCCCTTCATCAACAACATGGCCCAGCGCCTGACCGACTGCGACCTCATCGTCTGTCGTGCCGGCGCGATCACCGTCAGCGAGCTGTGCGCCGCGGGCGTGCCCAGCATCCTCATCCCGCTGGTGGTGTCCACCACGGCCCACCAGCGCGACAACGCCGAGTTCATGGCCGCCCACCAGGCCGCCATCCACCTGCCGCAAACCGAGCTGAGCGCCGAGTCCCTGGCCGCCAAGCTGAAGTCGCTGCAGCGCAGTGACCTGGCCGCGATGGCCGGCCGCGCGCGGGCCCTTGCGCGCCACCAATCCGCTGCCGCGGTGGCCGATGCCATCGAGCAGTTCGTCAAACCCTCTTCAGAAAAGGCGTCGGCATGAAGCACGCCGTCAAGCACATCCATTTCGTGGGCATCGGGGGCGCCGGCATGAGCGGCATCGCCGAGATCCTGCACAACCTGGGCTACCGCGTGTCGGGCTCGGACCAGTCCGACAGCGCCACCTCGCGCCGCCTGGCCTCGCTGGGCATCACGGTGCACACCGGCCATGACGCCGCGAACATCGAAGGCGCCGAGGCCGTGGTCACGTCTACCGCGGTGAAGGGCGACAACCCCGAAGTCATCGCGGCGCGCGCCAAGCGCATCCCCGTGGTGCCGCGCGCCGTCATGCTCGCCGAGCTGATGCGCCTGCGCCGTGGCATCGCCATCGCGGGAACGCACGGCAAGACCACCACGACCTCTCTGGTCACGGCCATCCTGACCGAAGCAGGCGTCGACCCCACCTTCGTGATCGGCGGCAAGCTGCACAGCGCAGGCGCCAACTCGGCCCTGGGCAAGGGCGAGTACATCGTGGTCGAGGCCGACGAGTCCGATGCCTCCTTCCTGAACCTGCTGCCGGTGCTGTCGGTCGTCACCAACATCGACGCCGACCACATGGACACCTATGGCCATGACTTCGCCAAGCTCAAGCAGGCCTTCGTGGACTTCCTGCACCGCATGCCTTTCTACGGCTCGGCCATCCTGTGCGCCGACGACCCTGGCGTGCGCAGCATCATCCCGCTGATCTCGCGTCCCGTCATCAGCTATGGCTTCGGTGAAGACGCCCAGGTGCGTGCGGTCGATGTCGAGGCCTTGCCCGGTGGCCAGATGCGCTTCACCGTGCAGCGCCGCAACGGCACCGTCATGCCCGACCTGCACGTGACGCTGAACCTGCCCGGCCGCCACAACGTGCTCAACGCGCTGGCCGCGATCGCCGTGGCCACCGAGATCGAGCTGCCCGACGAGCCCATGGCCAAGGCCCTGGCCGCCTTCTCCGGCGTGGGCCGCCGCTTCCAGCGCCATGGCGATTTCCCCGCCGCCGACGGTGGCCGCTTCACCCTGATCGACGACTACGGCCACCACCCCGTGGAGATGGCCGCCGTCATCAGCGCCGCGCGTGGCGCCTTCCCCGACCAGCGCCTGGTGCTGGCCTTCCAGCCGCACCGCTACACCCGCACGCGCGACTGCTTCGAGGATTTCGTCAAGGTGCTGGGCACGGCCGATGCCGTCTTGCTGACCGAGGTCTATGCCGCGGGCGAAGCGCCCATCGTGGCCGCCGATGGCCGGGCCCTGACGCGCGCCGTGCGCGTGGCCGGCAAGGTCGAGCCGGTGTTCGTGGACGAGGTGGCCGAGCTGCCCCAGGCCATCGCCGCCAACGCCCGGGGGGGTGACATCGTCATCTGCATGGGCGCCGGCACCATCGGCAGCGTGGCCGGCAAGGTGGCCGAGATGTTGAAAGAGAGCGCCTGAGATGAGCAGCGTGCATGTGAATGCTTCCCACACCGACGTGGCCTCGCTGGGCCGTGTGGCCGTGCTCTTCGGCGGCACCTCGGCGGAACGCGAGGTCTCGCTGATGTCCGGCAGCGGTGTCTTGAAGGCTTTGCAGTCGCAAGGCGTGGACGCCTTCGCGTTCGACCCGGCCGAGCGCCCGCTGCAAGAGCTGAAGGCCGAGGGCGTGAGCCGTTGCTTCATCGCCCTGCATGGCCGTGGTGGCGAAGACGGCACCGTGCAAGGCGCGCTGGAATTGCTGGGCATCCCCTACACCGGCTCGGGCGTGATGGCGTCGAGCATCGCCATGGACAAGGTCATGACCAAGCGCATCTGGCGCTTCGAAGGCCTGCCCACGCCGGACTGGCGCCTGGTGGGCAGCGCGGCCGACTGCGAGCATGCGCTGGTGGCGTTGGGTGCGCCCATGATCGTCAAGCCGGCGCGGGAGGGCTCCTCCATCGGCTTGAGCAAGGTGACCGATGTGTCGCAGTGCGCCGCCGCCTACGCCGCGGCCGCCCAGCACGATCCCGAGGTGCTGTGCGAGCAGTTCATCGAGGGCGAGGAAACCACCTGCCCGGTGCTGATCGTCAACGGCGAGGCGCAGGCCTTGCCGGTGATCCGCATCGTCGCACCCGGCGGCAACTACGACTACCAGAACAAGTATTTCACCGACGAGGTGAAGTACCTCTGCCCCAGCCAGCTCGACGCCGACGAGGAAGCCGAGATCCAGCGCCAGGTGCTGCGCGCCTTCAAGACCCTGGGTTGCCGCGGCTGGGCCCGTGCCGACGTGATGATCCGCCAGACCGACCGCCAGCCCTTCCTGCTGGAGATCAACACCTCGCCGGGCATGACCGGCCACTCCCTGGTGCCCATGTCTGCCCGCGTGGCAGGCCTGAGCTACGAGCAACTGTGTGTGCACTTGCTGGCCTCGGCCAGCCTGGACCAGCCCGCCTGACCATGCAAGCCGCCGCCGCCCTCCACCTGCCACGCGAAGCCGATGAGGCGTCTCAGGACGTCCGCTGGATGAACGCGGCCGCAGCCTTGCTGCTGGGTGTGGCCGTGTTCGGATTGCTCTGGGCGGGCATGCAACGCCTGAGCCGCTTGCCCATGTTCACGCTGCAGCAAGTGCAGCTGGAAGGCGACCTGGCGCGCAACAACGTCGCCACGGTGCGCGCCAACATCGTGCCGCGTCTGCCGGGCGGCTTCTTCCAGACCGACCTGGCGCGTGCCCGCGAGGTCTTCGAGGCCGTGCCCTGGGTGCGCAAGGCCGTGGTGCGGCGCGTGTGGCCCAACGAGCTGCGCGTGCAACTCGAAGAGCACCGCCCCGCGGCCTACTGGCAGCACGAGGACCGCGACGACCAGCTCGTCAACACCTTCGGCGAAGTGTTCGACGCCAACATCGGCGATGTGGAAGAGCGCTTGCCCACGCTGGACGCGCCGGCCAACGCGGGCCCGGGCGAGTCCCGCGCCATGCTCGACATGCTGCGCCGGCTGCAGCCCGTGCTGGCCCCGCTGGGCAACATCGACACCCTGCACCTGAGCGAGCGTGGTTCCTGGTCGGTGGACCTCGACAACGACGCCGACATCCAGTTGGGCCGCGGCAGCGAAGAAGAAATCATCGCTCGCGCACAGCGCTTCGTGCGCACCTTGCCCGAGCTCAAACGGCGCTACCCGGCGCCCCTGTCTTATGCCGATTTGCGCTACGCGGAGGGCTATGCCGTCAAGCTGCGCGGCACCACAACCTCGCAAGAGGTGCCCAAACCGGGCGCTGTGCGCAAACCACTGCCTCCTGCCAACAACAAAACGCCCGCGACCCCTTCGCGAAGCGTGAATTCAACTCGATAATCGACGCACACACCATGGCCAAGGAATACAAGGATCTGGTAGTAGGACTCGACATCGGCACCGCCAAAGTGATGGCGGTGGTGGCCGAGGTCCTGCCGGGTGGCGACTTGCGACTCGCCGGCCTCGGCGTCGCTCCTTCGCATGGCCTCAAGCGCGGCGTGGTCGTCAACATCGACGCCACCGTGCAGTCCATCCAGCAGGCTTTGAAAGAAGCCGAGCTGATGGCCGATTGCAAGATCAGCCGCGTCTGGACGGGCATCACCGGCAGCCACATCCGCGGTCAGAACTCCACCGGCATGGTCATCGTGCGGGACAAGGAAGTCGCGCCCCTCGATGTGCAGCGCGTGGTCGAGACAGCCAAGGCCATCAACATCCCCAACGACCAGCGCCTGCTGTTGGTCGAGCCGCAAGAGTTCATCATCGACGGCCACGAGGTCAAAGAGCCCATCGGCATGAGCGGTGGCCGCCTCGAAGTGAAGGTGCACATTGTCACGGGCGCGCAAAGTGCGGCTGAGAACATCGTCAAGTGCGTGCGTCGCTGCGGCCTGGAAGCCGAGCAGCTGGTGCTGAACCCGAGCGCATCGTCTGCCGCGGTGCTGACCGAAGACGAGAAGTCGCTCGGCGTGGCCATGGTGGACATCGGCGCGGGCACCACCGACGTGTCCATCTTCACCGACGGCTCGGTGCGCCACACGGCCGTCATCCCCATCGCCGGTGACCTGATCACCAGCGACATCGCCATGGCGCTGCGCACACCCACGAAAGACGCCGAGGACATCAAGGTGGACTTCGGCGTGGCCAAGCAGCTGCTGGCCGACCCCAACGAGCACGTCGAGGTCCCGGGCCTCGGCGACCGCGCACCGCGCATGCTCTCGCGCCAGGCTTTGGCCGGCGTGATCGAGCCGCGCGTCGAAGAGATTTTCTCGCTGGTTCACCAAGTGATCCGCGAGTCGGGATACGAGGAATTGCTGTCGTCCGGCATCGTGCTGACCGGTGGCTCGGCGGTGATGCCGGGCATGGTCGAACTGGCCGAAGACATCTTCCTCAAGCCGGTGCGCAAGGGCACGCCCTTGTACGCCGGCGCACTGCACGACATGGTGGCGAGCCCCCGCTCGGCCACCGTCATGGGCTTGCTCGAAGAGGCAAGACTCGCGCGCATGCGCGGGATGAAAGCGGCGCAACAGGCAGGGTCGGTCCAGTCCCTGTTCGGTCGCGTGCGCGATTGGTTCGTGGGCAACTTCTGACATCGAAACAGAAGCACCCGCATTGGAAATTCAATTGGCAACTGCTTGAGACAAAGAGAGGTCTGACATGGCAATCGAGATGATCGAAAACTTCGACATGGGCACCCAGATCAAAGTGATCGGGGTGGGTGGCGGCGGCGGCAATGCCGTCGAGCACATGATCGCGCAGGGCGTGCAAGGCGTGCAGTTCATCTGCGCCAACACCGACTCGCAAGCGCTCAACCGCTCCAGCGCCGAGTTCCAGCTGCAGCTGGGCAACTCGGGCCTGGGCGCTGGCGCCAAGCCCGAAGCCGGCCGTGCGGCCGCCGAAGAAGCCGTGGATCAGATCCGCACCGCGCTGGACGGCGCCCACATGGTCTTCATCACCGCCGGCATGGGCGGTGGCACGGGCACGGGCGCAGCGCCCGTGATCGCCCGCGTGGCCAAGGAAATGGGCATCCTGACCGTGGGCGTGGTCACCAAGCCTTTCGAGTTCGAAGGCAACCGCCGCATGAAGCAGGCCGACACCGGCCTGAACGAGCTGGAAGCCAACGTCGACTCGCTGATCGTCGTGCTCAACGAGAAGCTGCTGGAAGTGCTGGGCGATGACATCACCCAGGAAGAAGCCTTCAGCAAGGCCAACGATGTGCTGAAGAACGCCGTGGGCGGCATCTCCGACATCATCCACATCCCCGGCCTGGTGAACGTCGACTTCGAAGACGTCAAGACCGTGATGAGCGAGCCTGGCAAGGCCATGATGGGCACGGCCACCGCCTCGGGCCCGGACCGCGCCACCAAGGCCGCCGAAGCCGCCGTGGCCTGCCCGCTGCTGGAAGGCATCGACCTGTCCGGCGCGCGTGGCGTGCTGGTGCTGATCGCCGCCGGCAAGTCGAACTTCAAGCTGAGCGAGTCGCGCAATGCGATGAACACCATCCGCCGTTACGCCGCCGAAGACGCCCACGTCATCTACGGCACGGCTTACGACGAGTCCCTGGGCGACCAGCTGCGCGTCACCGTGATCGCGACCGGCCTGAGCGGCACCCGCCGCGCGCAAACCCCGATGACCGTGGTGCACAGCGCCCCGGCCACGCAGGTGTTCGCCCGCACCGGCACCGACAACATCCCGGTGCTGACCCAGCCTGTGGGCCACATGGCCGCACACGGTGGCGCCAGCGCCGCGGGTTCGTCGATCGGCATGGGCCACGCCAGCGACTTCAGCGGCATGAACACGCCCAGCGTGTGGCGCTCGGGTCGCACCCAGGCTGCCGCGAAGGTGGACGCCCTGGCCAGCAATGGCATGGACGAAATCGAGATCCCGGCCTTCCTGCGCAAGCAAGCCGACTGAGGCTCGTTCCCGTTCTCTCTTTCGATCTCTCTGTCTGATTTCCCTCTGTCCCGCCCGGGGCAGAGGGTTTTTTGCATGCCGACGCTCAGGCCATGGTCTTGAAGGCCGACACCGCCTGCGCCAGTTGTTGTGCCTGCTGCCTCAAGCTCTCTGCGGCGGCCGAAGTTTCCTCCACCAGCGCGGCGTTCTGCTGCGTGGTTTGATCCAGGTTGTTCACGGCCGAGTTGATCTGGCCCACGCCCTGGCTTTGCTCGGTGCTCGATGAGCTGATCTCGGCGATCAGGTCGTTGACCTTGCGCACCTGCAGCACCACATCGTCGATCGTCTGACCGGCCTGGTTGACCTGGTGGGTGCCCATCTCTACCTTTTCCACGCTGTCGGTGATCAGGCCCTTGATCTCGCGGGCGGCATTGGCGCTGCGCTGTGCGAGTGAGCGCACCTCGCTGGCCACAACCGCAAAGCCGCGGCCCTGTTCGCCGGCCCGGGCCGCTTCCACGGCCGCGTTCAGCGCGAGGATGTTGGTCTGGAAGGCGATGCCGTCGATCACACCGATGATGTCGGAGATGCGGCGGCTAGACTCCTGGATGGCGGACATCGTGGCCACGACATGGCCCACGTCCTGACCGCCTTGCGTGGCCACCTGGGTGGCTTGCAGCGCCAGTTGGTTGGCCTGGCGGGCGTTGTCGGAGTTGCCACGCACGGTGTCGTCCATCTGCTGCATGGAGGCCGCGGTTTCCTGCAGGCTGGCGGCCTGGTTTTCTGTGCGCGAGGACAGGTCGGCATTGCCCTGAGCGATCTGCGCCGAGGCCGTGGCGATGGAGTCGGTGCCGCTGCGGATGCGACCCACCAGGTTGGACAGGTTGTGGCTCATGGTGTTGAGCGTGTTGCCCAGCGTGCTGAGCTCGTCCCGGCCTGCGACGTGCAGCTGGCGGCTGAGGTCGCCTTCCGCGACGGCGTTGGCCAGGGTCACGGCTTCGGCCAGGGGCTGGGTGATCGAGCGGCTGATGAACACGGCCAGCATCACGCAGGCCAGCATGGCGAAAACAATCACCCCGGCAGCCACCCACAGCGCGCGGTCGTACTCCTTGCGGGAGTCGAGGGTGGCCTTGTGCACGCCCTCTGCATTCAGGGCGATGTCCTTGGCCAGCACGTCGGTCAAGGCGATGAAGGTTCTGCTGGATTCGCCGTGCAGGGCCAGGCGGATGTCGCTCAGCATCGCGTCACCCATGTTGGACAGCTCGATGAGCTTTTCTTCCGTGGCGTGGTAGGCCGTGAGCTTGCTGCGGAAGTCCTTGTAAAGCGCGCGTTCCTCTTCCGAGCTGATGAGGGCTTCGTACCGGGTCAGCAGCTCGGGCAGCGTCTTGCTGCGGATCTCGGCGAGGCGGTCAGCCTGCTTTTGCTTGCTGCTGGCATCCACTTCGAGGATGTGGCGCATCAGCACGCGGCGTTCGGTGTTGACAGTCGAGTCGATTTGCGACAACAGCTGCACGCTGGGCAGCCAGTTGCCCGCGATCTCCTCGGTGTTGTCGTTCATGCTGCGCATCATCATCAGACCCGCCACGCCCGTGATCAATACCAGCAAGCAGGTCAGTGCGAAGGCCGCGGCCAGTCGGCCACCGATGCTCAGTTGTCTCAATGTGCTCATGTCAGAGTCCCCGAAGTCTTCAATCCATCACGATGCCTTATCGGCACCTCGATCGAAGGGATGAGGGCAATACATGCGAAACTTGGGCAATGCAGGGGCGCGACCCGCATTTGACGCATTTTTTTGCACGGTTTTGGTGCGCGGGTTGCCGCGGGGGGACGCTTCAGAGCGGGCTTTGGTGATGACCCAGGTGCCGGGTCAGGGCGTCCAACCGGGCTTGTCCGATGCGTTGCCCGATGGCGGGACCCGTCAATCCGGTGTGCAGTGCCTCGGCAGACACGGCAGCGGTGTCCACCGCCAGCACGCAAGCCAGGGCCTGGCGCAGGCGTGGCCCCGGGGCATAGGCCGTGTCGGCGTAGCCCAGGCGGCCGCGGGCGTCGCACTCGCAGGCCAGCAGCACCTCGTGAAAACGCTGGGGTTTGCGGATGGCGTCACAGCGCTCCAGCAGGCGCAGCACGGCCTCGGCGCCGAACTCCCCGCTGCGGTGGATGTTGCCGTGCTCGCGTGCGACCACATCGGCCAGCTCGCGGCAGTCGTTGGGCACGCGCAGGCGTTCGTTCACCTGCTTGAGCAGCTGGGCGCTGCGGCCTTCGTGGCCGATGTGGCGGGGCAGCACATCGGGTGGGGTCGTGCCTTTGCCGAGGTCGTGGCCCATGCAGGCGTAACGCACGGCCAGGGAGGCGTTCAGGCGGGCGCTCATGTCCAGCACCATCATCAGGTGCACGCCGGTGTCCACCTCGGGGTGGTAATCCGCGCGCTGGGGCACGCCCCACAGGCGGTCGACCTCGGGCAGCAGGCGGGCCAGGGCGCCGCAGTCGCGCAGCACCTCGAACATGCGCGAGGGGCGTTCTTCCATGAGGCCGCGTGCCAGCTCCTGCCAGACGCGTTCGGGCACCAGGTGGTCGACCTCGCCGGCATCGACCATGTCCCGCATGAGCTGCGCGGTTTCGGGGGCGACGTTGAAGTCGTGGAAGCGGGCGGCAAAGCGCGCCAGGCGCAGGATGCGCACCGGGTCTTCGGCGAAGGCCGGCGAGACGTGGCGCAGCACGCGCGCGGCCAGGTCGCGCTGACCGCCCCAGGGGTCGATGACGTGCCCGTCGGCGTCTTCGGCCATGGCGTTGACGGTGAGGTCGCGGCGCACGAGGTCGTCTTCCAGGGTGACGTCGGGCGATGCGTGGACGGTGAAGCCGTGGTAGCCGTGGCCGCTTTTGCGCTCGGTGCGCGCCAGGGCGTGTTCTTCGCCGGTGTTGGGGTGCAGGAAGACGGGGAAGTCTTTGCCCACGGGGCGGAAGCCCGCGTCCAGCATGGCTTGCGGGGTGGCGCCGACCACGACCCAATCACGGTCACCCACCGGCCGTCCCAGCAGGCGGTCGCGCACGGCACCGCCCACCAGGTAGGTTTTCATGCCGCTTGTCTGGCCAGCGCGGCCAGGGCCAGGTACTCCGCCACGGGCACTTCTTCGGCGCGGCGCTGCAGGTCGAAGTCGGTGGTGATGCCTTGCTGCGTGATCCAGGCGCCCAGGGTGTGGCGCAGGATCTTGCGGCGCTGCGAGAAGGCCACGGCCACCATCGCTTCGAGCACCTTCGGATCGACGTCGGGCACCTCGGCCAGTGGCGTCATGCGCACCACGGCGGAGTTCACCTTCGGCGGCGGGTCGAAGGAGCCCGGTGGCACGTCGACCACGCACTCCATGTCGTAGCGCCACTGCAGCATCACGCTCAGGCGGCTGTAGTCCTTGTTGCCCGGCGTGGCCACCATGCGGTCCACCACCTCTTTTTGCAGCATGAAGTGCTGGTCCACGACCACGTCGGCGCAGGGCAGCAGGTGGAAGAGGATGGGGCTGGAGATGTTGTAGGGCAGGTTGCCGATCATGCGCAGCTTGACGCCACGTTCGCGGGCGAGCTGGGCGAAGTCCACCCGCAGCACGTCGGACTCGATCACGTCGAGCTCGGGGCGCTTGCGCAGGCGCGCGGCCAGGTCGCGGTCCAGCTCGACGACGGTGAGCTTCTCGCAGCGCTCGACCACCGGGTCGGTCAGCGCGCCCAGGCCGGGGCCGATCTCGACCAGCGCCTCGCCCGGCTTGGGCGCGATGGCGCGGACGATGTCACCGATCACGCCCTGGTCCACCAGGAAGTTCTGGCCGAAGCGCTTGCGCGCGATGTGGCCGCCACCGCCCGCGACCGCGCGTGGGCGGCCCTGACCGCTGTGGCCACCGCTGTGACCGCCGCCGGGACGCTTGCCGCCGCGCTCAGGGTGCATCGCGCACTTCCACGTAAGCGGCGGCGCGCAGCTCGCGGGCCCACTCTTCGTAGGCGGCTTCGAACTTGCGTTCGCGCAGCACGCTGCGGGCGGCTTCGCGTCGTTGGGCATCGCTCAACTGGGCTTCGCGGCGTTCGATGAGCTGGATGAGGTGCACGCCGTAGCGGCTGACCACGGGCTCGGAAATCTGCCCCGGTTGCAGCCCGATCAGGGCCTTTTCGAACTCGGGCACGAACTGGCCGGGCGAGGTCCAGCCCAGGTCGCCGCCCTTGGCGCCGCTGCCATCTTCGGAGTACTGGCGCGCCATCTGCGCGAAGCTGGTCTGGCCACCGACGATCTGCTTGCGGATGTCGTTCATGCGGTTGACCAGGGTGGCGGTGTCCACTTGCGGCGTGCTGCGCAGCAGGATGTGCCGTGCGCGCTGTTGGGTGTAAGTGGCTTGCGCGGTGCTTTCGCGCTCCAGCAGCTTGACGATGTGGAAGCCGGCGTTGGAGCGCACCACCTGAGCGACCTGGCCCACCTTCAGGCCCTGCGCGGCATTGACGAAGAGCTCTGGCAGCCGGCTGAGCTCGCGCATGCCGAAGGCGCCACCGTCGTTGCGGGTGTTGCCGTCGTCAGAGTACTGCTTGGCCAGTTGTGCGAAGTTCTCGCCTGCGGCCACACGGCGCTGCAGGTCTTCGGCTTTGGTCTGCAACTGAGCCACTTGCACCTGGGTGGCGCGCTCGGGCACGGCGATCAGGATGTGTGCCAGGTTCAAGGCGGTTTCGGTCTGGGCGGCCGGGTCGGTGGCCAGGAAGGCCGTGACCTCGTCCTCGCTCAAGGGGATGCGGGCGGTGACTTCACGCTCACGCAGGCGTTGCAGCAGGATTTGCTCGCGCAGGCTGCCACGGTATCGGTCGTAGTCCAGGCCGTCCACGGCCATGCGCTGGCGCAGTTCGTTGAGGGTGAGCTGGTTCTGTGCCGCGATGTTCTCGATGGCCTGGTCCAGTTCGGCATCGCTCACGCCCATGCCGACCACGCGGGCGTAGGAGATCTGGACCTTCTCGTCGATGAGGGCGTCCAGCACCTGGCGGCGCAGCTCATCGAAGGCCGGCAGGCGGGTGCCCGGCGTGGCGGACTCCTGGATGCGGCTGACGCGCTTGTCCACCTCGGTGTAGGTGATGGGCTCCTGGTTGACCACCGCGACGATGTAGTCGGACGTGGTCTGCACACCAGCGATCTTGAGCTCCTTGCTGAGGGCGCGGTCACCGGGGATGCGGGGCGTCAGCGAGGGGCCGTCGTTGCGGCGCAGCTGGGCCGATGCGGGTGTGGTCGACAGGGCCAGCGCAGCCACTGCCAGGCACAGCGCCAGGGCGCGCGACAGGGGCCTGAAGGCAGGGGCGTCTGCAAAGGGGGCGCTGGACATCAGGGGGGCTCGCTCATTCATCGCTGTAGGGGGTGGTGTTGCCAGGCTGGGCGAGGGGCTTGCCTTCGTCGCGCAGCAGGCGGTAGCCGGGCACATTCTGCTTGAGGACGCGCAGCGGGTTGGCGCCCAGTGCGAGCTGGGACAGTCCCAGCAACTCCAACTGGAACATCACGCGGGTGTTGGCCTTGCTGGTGCCCAGCGCGACGCGCTCGGTGACGACGCGGCCGATCCAGCAGCCGGCGTCGTATTCCACGCCGACCAGGGAGTTGATGACGCGCTTGTCGCGCATGCTGTGGGTCACGCGGCCCACGGTGTACCAGGTGCCACCGCAAGCGCCACCCGGGGTGGGGCGGCGGGGGTTGAGGTCGAGCAGGTCGGGCGAGGTCGCTTGCGTCATCACCTGTTCCAGCGGCGGCGTGCGGCCGGCAAAGGGCCACTGCCAGCCGATTTCCACCTGCTCGGACGCGGTACGCGTGTAGCGGTAGGTGGCGCTGACCGTGCGCCAGGTGCCCGGGTAGTAGCGCACCGTCATGGCGCCTTGCTCGGTCTGGCGGTTCTGCGCGCTGTACTGCACGGTGCTGTCCACCGACCAGTTCGGGATCACCGAGGTCGAGGCCTGCAGCAGCAGGTCGGACAGGCGCTGCGTCACGGGCTGGCTGCTCAAGGGGTTGATGCGCTGGTCGGCCAGCAGCACCTTCTGCGCGATGCCCAGGCGCAGGGCTTCGGTGCCAGTCTTGCTGTCCAGCAGGCGGGACTGCACGCCCACCGTCACCTGGTTGGCGTCCGAGATGCGGTCGCCGCCGGTGTAGGCGTTGTCGGTGTAGATGGCGTACTGGTTGAAGTCGCGCGGGGCGCTGTCGAACAGCGGCAGGTCGCTCTGGCGGTGGTAGGGCGTGTAGACGTAGAGCACGCGGGGCTCCAGCGTCTGGATCAGGTCGCGGCCGAAGAAGCGGGTCGAGCGCTCCATGGAGAAGCCGCTGTCCAGGCTGAAGGTCGGCGTGACGGTGGTGGCGCTGCGGCGGTTGCCATCGGCGACCTTGTCCAGGTCGTAGCTGACCGAGCGCAGCGTGGCGCGAGGCAGCACGTTGAGGCCGCCCAGCGTGAATGGCCGCTCGACGATGGCATTGGCGTTGACGCGGTTGCCCACGACCTTGGTCGGGTCCGCGTTGCCGAAGCGGTTGAACTCCCCTTGCAGGCCGAAGACGACGCCGCTGTCGTTCACGCTGCGGCTGCGAAAGCCCAGTTGGGGTTCGCGCCGGTAAGGCGTGTCGATGCTGCTTTGCGTCGGGTCGGACTTGGGGTCGAGGTCGCGCAGCGTCTGCCAGGATTGCACGCTGCCGTAGAAGGTGGTCTGGCTGTTGCCCAGGCCCCAGTAGCGTTGGTTGAGCGTGGTCTCGACGTTGGCGTGGCTGTCGTACAGGCGCGGTGTGGTCGAGAACTGGATGTGGGAGAAGTCTTTCCAGAAATCGTCGTCCGAGGCGCGCAGCAGCTTGATGTCGTAGTTGGTCTGGGCGAGGGCGTCCGTCTTGCCCAGGCTGCCCTTGTGGACGAAGTCGATCAGGCCGCGCGTGCCACCGCGCAGCTTGTCTTCGGGCAGGCCGAAGATGCGCACCTTGCCCGTGTCCTGCGCTTCCATGTAGCGGAACTCGAGGTCGGCGCCGACGCCGCGGCGGGCCGACAGCGTGGGTGCGATGGTCGCGTCGCGGTTGGGCGCGATGTTCCAGTAATAGGGCGCGGACAGCTCGAAGCCGCTGGCGCTGTCGAAGTAGAAACTGGGCGGCAGGAAGCCGGACTTGCGCTGGTTGTCCAGCGGGAAGGTCAGCGACGGCGCGGCCAGCAGGGGCACGCCCATGAAGCGGATCACCGCGTTCTTGGCCTCGCCCTCGCTCTTGTCGAAGTCCAGGTCCACCTGGCTGGTCTGCAGCTCCCAGTCGGGACGGCCGGGCGTGCCATCGGGTTCGTCGTCCGGGGTGCAGCTGGAGTAGCTGGTGCGGTGGGCGCGCAGGCGGTTTTCGCCGAGGAACTCCACCAGCTCGGCCTGGCCGCCGGCTTGCGTGCGGGCGAACCAGAAGTGCGGGCGGATGAAGTTGCCCTCCAGCGTGTCCAGCCGGAGCGTCAGTTCCGGCCCGGTGAACAGGTTGCCGTTGCTGACGATGCGCACATTGCCGCTGGCACGGGCCGTGTTGTCGGCCTGGGTGTGGACGAGGTCATCGGCGCGCACACGCATCTCGCCCTGGCGCAGGCGCACAGAGCCGAAGGCGTGGGTGCGCTCGCCGGAGGTGCCGTCCATCGCGTCGGCCTCGAAGAACAAGGGCAGCTTGCCGTCGCGCCGGTTCATGCGCGGCGCAGGCAGGGAAAAGCTCATGCGCGAGGCGGGTGTGGACGCGGCACTGGCTGCTGCTGGCGCGCTGGCAGAGGTGGCCGCTGGTGCGCCCGTGCCGGCTTCGGCCAGGGCCTGCGCTTCGGCGTTGTGCCAGCCGGCTTGGGCCATGGCCCAGGCGCAGGCCAGGGCGACCGGTGTCCAACCGGAGGCCAGCGGGGCCGACAGGCGCGAGCGCACCCTGGCACCGGCCTGGCGGACGCCGGCGGGGTGGGCGGAGGGCTGCACCCGGGCGGGCGAGGTCTGGCGAGTTCGGTTCAAGGGTGGGGTCACGGGTGGCGCGTCGCAGGGGGCTGCAGCAGGGGCTTCCCGTCAGGTGAGCCGGCCTTGCCTAGAATCGCCGCATTATTTCATGAGCCGGCCTCGCCGTCGGTTCGCGCGCACATGACCACCGCCGACACCTCTTCCGCTGCAACTTCTGCCGCACCCGCCGCACCCATCGCCTGGGCCGACCCCGCCCGCGCGCAGGCCTTCGCCGCCTGGCTGGACGGCCTGCGCGCCGAGCATGGCTTGCTGCCCGACACCGTGCGCGCCGCCAGCGCCGACGCCAGCTTCCGGCGCTATTTCCGCATCGACACGGCCGCAGGCGCCTCGCTGATCGCCATGGACGCCCCGCCCAGCCACGAGGACTGCCGCCCCTTCGTCGCCATCGACCGCCTGCTGGCCTCGGGCGATGTCGGCGTGCCGCGCATCCTGGCCTGGGACGAGCCCCAGGGCTTCATGCTGCTGTCCGACCTGGGGGCCCACACCCTGCTGTCCACGCTGGTGCCCGAGGCCTCCGCCCATTCGCCCGAAGACGTCGCCAACCGCCTGCGCTACGCCTCGGCGCTGGACGAACTCGTGCGCATCCAGGCCGTGCCGGCCGACAGCCTGCCGCCTTACGACGACGCCCTGCTGCAGCGCGAACTCGGCCTCTTCCCCGACTGGTACCTCACCCAGTTGCGCGGCCTGACGCTGGACGACGCCACCCGCCAGATGCTGGACAGCACCTTCGCGCTCATCAAGGCGCAGCTGCTGGGCCAGGCCACGGTGTTCGTGCACCGCGACTACCACTCGCGCAACCTCATGGCCGATGCCGCCGACCCGCAGGCCCGCCTGGGCGTCATCGACTTCCAGGACGCCGTGCGCGGCCCCGTCACCTACGACCTGGTCTCGCTGCTGCGCGACGCCTATGTGATGTGGGACGAAGAGGTGCAGATCGACCACGCCGTGCGCTACTGGGAGCGTGCCCGCAAAGCCGGCCTGCCCGTGCCCGACGATTTCGGCGATTTCTGGCGCGACGTCGAGTGGATGGGCCTGCAGCGCCACCTCAAGGTGCTGGGCATCTTCGCGCGGCTGTCCATCCGCGACGGCAAGCAGCAGTACCTGGGCGACATCCCGCGCGTGTGGACCTTCGCCCACCGCGTGGCCTCGCGCTACCAGGGCCTGGGCCCGCTGGCGCGCCTGCTGGAACAGGCCGAAGCGGCGCACGGCGGCATCCAGACGCAGGTGGGCTTCACCTTCTGAGCCGCTGATTGGGGCACCCGTGGCGTGTCACCTGAGGGATTGCGCGCGAAATTTGCGCAAAAAAGCGGCAATGCAGGGATAATCCCGCCTTGATGACCGAACACACCCCCGAGATGACCGCCGCAGCAGACGCTGTGCCCGCAGCCCCTGTCGACACCGCCGCGCCAGCCACCGCCGCCGCCGAGGCCGCGCCCCCCACGCCAGCCCGCTTCGACACGCTGCCCCTGGACCCGAAGATCCTTGCCGCCATCGCCTACCCGACGATGACGCCGATCCAGGCCAAGGCCATCCCCTTGGTGCTCGCGGGCCGCGACGTCATGGGTGCCGCGCAAACCGGCACCGGCAAGACCGCCGCCTTCTCCATCCCGCTGCTTCAGAAAATGATGAAGCACGAGAACGCCAGCATGTCGCCCGCCCGCCACCCTGTGCGCGCCATCGTGCTGGCGCCCACGCGCGAGCTGGCCATCCAGGTGGCCGACAACGTCAAGACCTACGCCAGCAAGTGCAACCTGCGCTCGGCCGTGGTGTTCGGCGGCATGAACATGAAAGAGCAGACGGTCGAACTCAAAGCCGGCGTCGAGGTGCTGATCGCCACCCCGGGCCGCCTGATCGACCACATCGAGGCCAAGAACTGCAACCTCTCGCAGGTGGAGTACGTGGTCCTCGACGAAGCCGATCGCATGCTCGACATCGGCTTCCTGCCGGACCTGCAGCGCATCCTCAGCTACCTGCCCAAGACCCGCCAGACTCTGCTGTTCTCGGCCACCTTCTCGCCCGAGATCAAGAAGCTGGCGCAGAGCTACCTGCAAGACCCGATCCTGGTCGAAGTGGCCCGCCCCAACCAGACGGCCACCAACGTCGAGCAGCGCTTCTACAAGGTCGATGACGACAGCAAGCGCCACGTGATCCGCCAGATCCTGCGCGACCGCGACATCAAGCAGTCCATCGTCTTCGTGAACTCCAAGCTGGGCTGTGCCCGCCTGGCGCGCACCTTCGAGCGCGACGGCCTGCGCACCTCGGCCCTGCACGGCGACAAGTCGCAAGACGAGCGCATCAAGTCGCTGGACGCCTTCAAGCGCGGCGAGGTGGACCTGCTCGTGGCCACCGACGTGGCGGCACGCGGCATCGACATCGCGGCCCTGCCGGCGGTGTTCAACTTCGACATCCCCTTCAACGCCGAAGACTACGTGCACCGCATCGGCCGCACCGGTCGCGCGGGCGCCTCGGGCCTGGCCGTCTCGCTGGTCACCAGCAGCGACGCCCGCCTGATGGGCGACATCGAAAAGCTGATCAAGAAGAAGATCGACGTCGAGGAATTCGAGCTGCAGGGCGGCCGCGGCGGTGACCGCGGCGATCGGGGTGAGCGCAGCGAGCGCCCGAGCTACCGCCGCCGCGACGAGGGCTTCGACGACCGACCTGACATGCCTTCTGCAGGTGCCGCTGGCGGTGCGCCGCGCGAGGTCCGTGAAGCCCGGGAGGCCTACGCCCCGCGCGACCGCGACAGCCGCCCCAGCCGTCCGGCGCCGCGCCGCGCCCCGGCCGACCCCTTCTTCGACAAGCCCTACGAGCCTTCGGCAGCCGCCGAGCCGGCCGCCTGGGAAACCAAAGACTCGGTCTCCCCGGCCGCGGCCGGCAACGGCCTGTCGCGCTTCATCAAGCCCAAACGCAAGGTCGCGGCCTTGCTGGGCGGCTCGGGCACCACGCGCCGCTGAGCTGCTGCGGCCGTATCAGGCCGCGGCCATGGTCGGTGCTGGCGCTGAGATGTCAGCCGCAGCCACCAGGCGCTGCTGGCGCCACACCGAGGGCGACACGCCGTACTCCCGTTTGAAGGCCTGGCTGAAGGCGGCCTCCGAGGCGTAACCCACTTGGTCGGCCACCTTGCCAACCGACAGCGCCGAGTGCGCCAGCTGCCGGGCGGCCAGCCGCATGCGGTGGCGCGTCAGGTAGGTCAGGGGCGGCTCGCCCAGCGTTTGCGTGAAGCGGTCGGCAAAGGCCGAGCGCGACAGGCAGGCCTCGCGGGCCAGGTCGGGCACCGTCCAGTTGTGCTGCGGGTCGCGGTGGATCAGCGCCAGCGCTGTGGACAGCGCGCGGTCTTTCAGCGCGGCCAGCCAGTTGCCCGAGCCCTCGGCCACCGTCTCGACGTGGTCGCGGATGCACTCCATGAAGAGGATGTCGCCAATGCGGTTGAGGATGGCCTGCTGGGCCGGGCGACGCTGCATCACCTCCAGGGCCAGGAACTGCAAACCGACCGCCAGCCAGGGCGGCGGGGCCTCGCCCAGGCCGCGCACGTGCAGCACCGGGGGCAGGGCGCGCACCAGGGGCGCGGCCATGTGCACATCGAAACGGGCGTGGGTGCTGATGAGGTGGCAGGCCTGCGGGCTGTCGCCGTCGGTGGGGCTGCTGCTCACGCGGGCACCGACCACGTCTTGCGCCATGTGGGGCAGCAATTCCTGGGCGATGGCCGCGCTTTGGGGGCGGTCCTGGATGTGGTGCGGGGTGCCGTTGGGCAGCACGACCAGGTCGCCTGTTTCCAGCAGCAGCGGCTCGGCGTCGTCGCGCATCAGCCAGGCTTGACCCTGGGTGATGACGTGGGCACAGGCCAGGCCAGGTGTGGCCAGGCGCCAGGACCAGGGCGGGGCATTGACCGACGAGACGAAGACCACGCCGTCGAAGTGCATGTCGTCCAGAATCAGGCTGAGGGTGTCCATGTTGCTGGAGCTTGCCACGGATGCAAGCGTGGCGCACCCGGCAAAAGTCCGCATCGCCAACGCGGTCCGCCGTCATGCGCGCCAATTTGCGCCAAGCAGGGTTTGTCCGGACTCCGGGTCGGCGCATCGCGCAAGTCCTGCGGCCGCTGGCGGCTTCCGCTGCGGGCGCCGTTTGCAGACACTGTGGCCATCGAGCAAGGAGTTTTCCCATGTCCCAAGCCACCCTCCACCCGACACCCTCTGCGCACTGGGCCGATCCCAAGCGCTACCTGTGGCTGCTGGGCCCGGCCATCCCCGTCATCGGCGGTGCCATGCTGGCCGTCTATTGGCAGACCCAGGCCACCTGGAGCCTTTGGTTCGCCGTCGCTTTGGTGCACCTCATCCTGCCGGTGTTGGATTTCATCTTCGGTGAAGACGCCGCCAACCCGCCCGACGAGGCCCTCAAGGCGCTCGATGCCGACCGCTACTACAGCTGGGTGCTCTATGCCTTCGTGCCTTTGCAAATCGCCGTGACCATCGCGGGGGCCTGGATGGCCGCCACCCTGGACATGCCCTGGCACCACCTGCTGGGCCTGGCCATCAGCGTGGGCATCGTCAACGGCGTGGCCATCAACACCGCGCACGAACTCGGCCACAAGAAGGACAAGCTCGACCGCTGGCTGGCCCGCATCTCGCTGGCGCCGACCTTCTACGGTCACTTCTTCGTCGAGCACAACCGCGGCCACCACAAGAACGTGGCCACGCCGGAAGACCCTGCCAGCTCGCGCTTCGGCGAAACCTTCTGGGCCTTCTGGCCGCGCACCGTGGTGGGCAGCTTGCGCTCGGCCTGGCAGCTCGAAGCCGAGCGCCTGCAGCGCTATAACAAGGGCGTCTGGAGCGGCGACAACGAGAACCTGCAGTCCTGGGCGATGTCGGTGGTGCTGTTCGGCGGCCTGCTCGCTGTGCTGGGCTGGAAAGCTTTGCCCTTCTTGCTGATCCAGGCGGTGTATGGCTTTTCGCTGCTGGAGGTGGTGAACTACCTGGAGCACTATGGCCTGAAGCGCCGCCAGGGTGCCGATGGCCGCTACGAGCGCTGCGAGCCCGAGCACTCGTGGAACAGCAACCACACCATCACCAACCTCTTCCTGTACCACCTGCAGCGCCACAGCGACCACCACGCCAACCCCACGCGCCGCTACCAGACCCTGCGCCACTTTGACGACAGCCCGCAACTGCCCTCGGGCTACGCCGGCATGATCACGCTGGCCTACATCCCGCCGTTGTGGTTTGCCGTGATGAACAAGCGCGTGATCCGCCACTACCAGGGCGACCTGAACCGCATCAGCTTCGATCCCGCCAAGCGCGAGGCCTTGATGGCCCGATACGCCGACCACGCGGCCAGCGTGCGGGCGCAGGCCTCTGCTTGACACCAGGGCCTGACACGGCTGCCTGATTCCCCGGCCTGGCACCGCAGCCCGACAGCAGCCCGACAGCCGGGCGGACGCGCTACAGTGCAGGGGCGTGATCTGCGCGCCCCTTCAACCCGACGTGCTGCCCCGCCGTGTCGCCCACCCATGTCCGCCCCTGCGAACGCTGCCGCCCTGCCGCCTGAGCCTGGCCCCGCGCCAGACAGCCTGGCCGACGCCGGCTTTGTGGCCAGCCTGCGCCAGCAGATGGTCAAGTTCGCGCACATGCACCTGGGCGACAGCCACCTGGCCGAAGACGCCGTGCAGGAGGCTTTGGTGGGTGCCTGGACCGGCGGCCAGCGCTTTGCCGGGCGTTCGGCTTTCAAGACCTGGGTGTTCGCCATCCTCAAGCACAAGGTGGCCGACTTGCTGCGCCACAAGCAGCGCATGGTCGATGCCGGCTCCCTGCTCAAGGAAGGCGAGGACCAATCCCTCGATGACTTCTTCGACGACAAGGGCCACTGGTTGCAAGACGCCAAGCCCGCCGCCTGGCGCTGCCCCGAGGCCAGCCTGGAGCAGCAGCAGTTCTGGGCCGTGCTGGAGGTGTGCCTGGACGGCATGCCTGCCGCGCATGCCCGAGTCTTCATGATGCGCGAGTTCATGGATTTCGAGACCGAGGAGATCTGCGCCACCGTGGGCATCAGCAGCAGCAATTTCTTCGTGATGATGCACCGTGCCAGGCTGCGCCTGCGCGAGTGCCTGGACCAGCGCTGGTTCGCCAAGGAGGCATGAGCATGGGCAAACACCGCGTGATGATCCCGTGCGACGAGGCCACCCGTTTGCTCTCGGACGCCCAGGACCGCCCACTGGGCACGGGCGAGCGCACCGTCTTGCGCATGCACACCTGGATCTGCAGCGGCTGCCGCCAGTTCGGCGCGCAGGTCGGCTTCATCCGTCAGGCCATGAGGGGCTTTGCTGACCGCAGCGATGGCGAAGGCGGTGGCGGCATGGACAACAGCAGCAGCAGCAGCAGCAACGACGAGCGCCGCGGCCCGCTCTGATTGCGCTCTGACCCCGCTCAGGGGATCTCGACGCCACCCATGCGTGCCGCGATGGTGCCTGAGCGCCCCATGACATAGGCCGAGCGCGGCTGCAGCTCGAAGCGCTTGGGCGCGGGCAGCATCACCGCCAGGCGCGCGGCCTGCACGGCCCCCAGTTGGCTGGCATCCACCTGGAAATAATGGCGTGACGCGGCCTGCGCACCGAACACACCCTCGCCCCATTCCACGTTGTTGAGGTAGATGTCGAGGATGCGGTCCTTGCCCAGCAGGCCTTCGAGCATGAAGGTGATGGCGAACTCCTGGCCCTTGCGCAGGAAGTTGCGCTCGCTGCTGAGGAACAGGTTCTTGGCCAGCTGTTGGGTGATGGTCGAGCCGCCAATGACCTTGGGCGTGGCGTTCAGCGCGGTGGGCGGTGGCGGTGCCGCACGACCACGCTTGGCCGCGCGTTCGGCCGCCCGTTGGTAACGCGCTTGCGCATCGGCACGGACTTTCTCGGCGCGGGCCTGGGCCTGGTTGTTCTTCTTCCAGGCGTTTTGCAGGGCGTCCCACTCCACGCCGTGGTGATCGACGAAGTTGGCGTCCTCCGAGGCGATCACGGCGCGGCGCAGGTTGTCGGAGATGCGGCTGCCGTCCACCCACGCCTGGCTCCAGGCGATGCGGCCTTGCGTGCGCAGCAGCCGCGCGGCCTCGCTGCGTTGGAAGGTGGTGGATTGCGGGTCGACCACGCGCATCAGCGCGATGCGACCGAGGAAGAAGAGTTGCAGGCTCAGGACGCTGAGCACGAGCAGCACGAGGATCCGCCAGACAGCGCGCATCGGTTTCAGGCTCCGGGGGGGCTGGGTGTTCAGGGTGGGGTCAGTGCGCGGCGGGGGCGTCCACCAGGGCGCGCAGTTCGCGCAGCACCGGGGCGGTGTCGGGGCGCACGCCGCGCCACAGCAGGAAGCTCTCGGCCGCCTGCTCGACCAGCATGCCCAGGCCGTCGCGGCCGGTGGCGCCATGGGCGCGGGCCCAGTCCAGGAAGCCTTGCGCGGCGGGGCCGTACATCATGTCCAGCGCCAGAGCGCCTGCACGCAGCACCTGCGGGCCCACGGGCACGCCTTCGCCCGAGAGGCTGGTGGCCGTGCCATTGACGACCACGTCGAACGCTTCACCGGCGTCCTGCAGTGAGCGCGCGCTCAGGCGCACGCCGTGCTGGTGGGCGACATCGGCGTGGCGTGCCACCAGGTCCTCGGCCTTGGCCACGGTGCGGTTGGCCACCACCAGCTCGGCACAACCGGCCTCGATGAAGGGGCCCATCACGCCGGCACTGGCGCCGCCTGCGCCGATCAGCAGCACGCGCTGGCCCGCCAGTGGCACGCTGGCGTTGACGGTGATGTCGCGCACCAGGCCGATGCCATCGGTGTTGTCGGCCAGCCAGCCACCTTGCGCCTCGGTGTCGAAGCGCAGCACGTTGGCGGCCTGGGCCAGCTCGGCGCGCGGCGTGCGGCGGCGGGCCAGGGCGAAGGCTTCGAACTTGAAGGGCACGGTGACATTGCAGCCGCGGGCACCCTCGGCGGCGAAGGCCTGCACCGTGGCGACAAAGGCGTCGAGCGGGCAGAGCAGGCGACCGTAGTCCACCGCCTGGCCGGTTTGCTGCGCGAACACGCTGTGGATGTGCGGCGAGCGGCTGTGGGCCACGGGGTTGCCGGCCACGGCGTAGCGGTCAAGCTGGCGGTCGGCGGGATGGTCGACAGAAGGGGCTGCGGTGCTCATGGTGCGGGCGGTGTGTTGGGGCTGGCCGTGGTGGCGGACTGCACCGTGGTGGCCTCCAGGCCGGCGTCGCGGGTGAAGCGGAAGCGCGAGGAAATCAGCAGCAGGTCGTGGCCGGCGCTGACCTCGGGGGGCACCGGGTCGAAGTGGTCCATGGCCATGACGATGCCGCGGGCGCGCTTGTCCAGCGCCTTGTTGCCCGAGCTGCGCGTGACGATGGCCTCGACGATCTTGCCCTGGCGGTTGACCCAGACCTCCATCACCAGCTCGCCATACAGCTTCTGGCCGTTGTTGCTGGGGAAGTGCTCGGTGCCGGCGCGTTCCACCCGCGTGCGGAAGGCGCTGTAGTAGAGGGCGTCGGCCGATTTCAGCGTGGCCGGGCTCAGGTAGCGCTTCTTGGGCCGGGCGTTCTCTTCGCGGATGCGCTTTTCCAGCTCGGCCAGCAGCTTGGTGAGCTGGCGTCGGCGCTCTTCCTCGGCCTGGGCCTGGTGGGCGTCGTTGGGCGCGCGGGGCTGCGGCGGGGGCAGGGCGGCCAGTTCCTGGCGTACCTGGGTGAGCAACTGCTGCTGCTCGGCCTGCATCTGCTCGATCATGCGGGCGGTTTGCTCCAGCGCGTCGCCCACCTCGTTGTCGGGCGAGGGCGGCAGGGGCGAGGTGGCGCGGCCCTTGTCGGCCTCACCGCCTCCGGCCAGGTTCTGCTGCGCCAGGGCCTGGGCCTTGTCGGGCTTGGCCTCGCTGCCGGCGTTCACCAGGATCACTTCCAGCGGGGTGTTCTGGAAGGTGCGGTTGAAGCCCTCCGGGTCCACCAGGCGGAAGCTGAAGAGGCCGATGTGCAAGGCCGCAGACACCCCCAGGCAGACCTGCAGCAGGCTGAGGGACTTCCACAGGGCGATCAGGCGAGGGGGCATCGGCAGGTTCTTCGCAAGACGACGGCAGGGGGCGTGTGGTGGCCCGGCGTCAGGCGCCGGTGGCCGGTGCTTCGGGCGCATCGGCATCGGCCACGTCGATGGCCAGCGTCAGCGGTCCTGCATTGTCCAGCACCTCGCTGTCGTCTTCCTCGGTCGTGTCGGCCTGGGCCGCATCGCCTTGGGACTCGGCCTCATCGAGTCGGGCGATGACGCTGGCGTGCACGTCCAGGGTCAGCAGGTCGACGCCGGTGACGCGCACGCGCACCTTGGCGTGGCGTGGCAGGTTGTCGGCACCGATGGCCTTGAAGACCAGGGGCAGGGTGTCGGCGCGCACCAGGCCGTTGACCATGACGGCGCAATCCAGCTCGGAGATGCCTTCCTGGCCGAGGTGCTTGATCGTCCAGTAGCGCTCCATGCTCGACTGGAAGCCGTTGTAGGCGCTGTAGGCCCCGTCGAAGTTGGAGATGACGGCGAAGAGCTCGGCGTCCTTCGGCTTGAAGGGCGCGACCAGGGCGGCGGCGCGGCCGTTCTTGGCGCACGCGATGATCTGCCACTGGTTGACCAGGTCCACGTAGCGGCGCAGCGGCGAGGTCGCCCAGGTGTACTGCGCCACGCCCATGCCGGCGTGCGGCGCGGGCTTGGTGGACATGCGCACCTTGATGCCCGGCTGCAGGCTGGCCTGGCTGCGGTAGATGCCGGGCACGCCGAGCTCGGCCAGCCAGCCGCCCCAGGTGCTGTTGGCCAGGATCATGGCTTCGGCCACGATGAGGTCGAGCGCCGAGCCGCGCTGGCGCGTGCCGATGAGCACCTGCTCGTTGCCCAGCGGCTCGATGCCGTCGGACATGGTGTTCTCGCCGTTGGCCCCCAGCAGCTTGAAGCTGTAGTCCGGGCGGTTGAACGTTTCCGGCTTGCCCCGCACGACCTCGCGCTGCGCTTTCAGGTGCTGGGCCAGGCGGAAGGCGAAGGCCAGCTCGGGCGCGAAGGCGTAATCGGCCGGGGCTTCGCCCGTGAGCGTGGCGTTGGTGATGACGCCGTCGAGCTGGTCGTGGCGCAGGTTGGCCGCGATCGGCACGCGCTCCAGCTTGGTCTCGCTGGACTTGCGCTCCAGCGTGGCCTCGTCGAAGGTGACGTACAGCGACACGGCCGGGCAGTCGCGCCCCTCGATCAGCGTGTAAGCCTGCACCACCTCGTCGGGCAGCATGGTGATCTTGTGGCCGGGCATGTAGACGGTGGACATGCGCCCGCGGCCGAGCTGGTCAACAGGCGTGCCCGGTGCGATCGCCAGGCCCGGTGCGGCGATGTGGATGCCGTAGGTGACGGTGCCGCTGCCCAGGCCCTGCACGGACAGGGCGTCGTCGATCTCCGTGGTCATGGAGTCGTCGATGGAGAAGGCCTGCACGGCGGCCAGCGGCAGCTCGTCCTTGACGGGGGGCGCGTCCAGCGGCGGGAAGCCCGTGCCCTTGGGGAAGTGCTCGAAGAGGAAGCGTTTGAAGTGGAACTGGTAGGGGCTGTCGATGGCGCCGGCTTCTTTCAGCAGGTCCAGCGGGGCGCGTTGCGTGGCCTTGGCCGCGTCCACCACGGCCTTGTAGGCCGGGCCGTTCTTGTCCGGCTTGAACAGGATCTTGTAGAGCTCGTCCTTGATGGCTTGCGGGCAGCTGCCGGCGGCGAGTTCTTGCGCCCATTGTTCGATCTGCAAGGCCTGCTGCTTCTTGCGCTCGATGGCGACCAGTGCCTGCTTGAGGATGTCTTCCGGTGCCTTGCGGAAGCGGCCCTTGCCGCGGCGGTGAAAATAGTGCGGCGTTTCGAACAGGCGCATCAACATGGCGGCCTGCTCGACGGCGCTGGCCGTGGCGCTGAAATATTCGCGGGCGAGGTCGTCGAAGCCGAATTCCTCGTCGGGGGCGGTCTCCCAGACCAGGTCCACGTCGATGTCGGTGGCGAGCGCGGCGGCCTGCGCCAGCAGCTCGGCCGGCGCCGGCTTGGCGAACTTGATCAGCACGTTGGCGGCTTTCGCCTTCACGCGCTTGCCCGAGTCGAGCTCGATCTGCATCGAGGCATCGGCTTCGGACATCACACGGCCAGCCAGGAATTTCCCGGCGTCGTCAAACAGGGCAAACATCGAAAGGGGGTCTCTTTGGGAGTCAGGCCGCGATTGTCCCATTTTGGCGCGACGGCTTGTGCGGGCTGGGGCGTGGTGCCCCAAGCGAGGGCGTGGCCTGCGCCAAAGCCTTGCCTGTCCGAGCGATGGCAGGGCGGCGAACGGTCGCATTTGGCACAAAAGGCCGCTGTTCGCGTGACACCCCACGTTCTCGGCTTGTGGTCCGATTTGTGCTCTGCTTAGGATGCGCTGTCTGCACCTTTGTCACCCTGGGAGCCTTCTCATGATCCGAAATGTCCACGCCGTGTCTTTGGCCCTGGCCGCCCTCCTGGCCACCACCGGCGCCTTGGCCGCCAGCGACAAGGCACAGTCTCACAGCCAGGGGGCCGTGCATGCGAACCCTCAGGCCGTTGGCTTCACCAACCCGAGCTCGGTGCTGTACGACAACGTGTCCCAGGTGCCCGAGCCCACCACCCTGGGCCTCGCGGCCGCGGGCGTGGCCGTGGTGCTGTGGGCGCGTCGTCGCCGCGGCCAGTGACCGTTCAGAGCGGCGGGAAGCCCAGCCAGCGCAGCAGCGCTGGCATGTGCTGTGCGAAGTCGCTCACCGCGTGGTCGCTGCCGTCCAGCAGCGTCACCTGGGCGCCCTCGTGGTGCGAGAACATCTCGCGCCAGTCCAGCACCTCGTCGCCCTTGGCGATCAGCGCCCAGTGGCGCTCCGGGTGGTGCAGGGGGTAGGGGTCCAGCAGCGCGAACTGGTGGATGAACTCCTCGCGGAAATAGAAACGCTCGCTCGGGTCGTGGAAGGCCGTCTGCTCGCCGATGTGGCGGGCCAGGTCACGGGCCGGGGCCACAGCCGGGTTGATGAAGGCCGCGCGGCAACCCAGCAACTCGGCCAGCACCGCCGCGTAAAAGCCGCCCAGGGATGAGCCCACAACGGCCATGGTCTCGCGTGGCCACAGCGCCACCAGCTCGCGCAACTCCGCCACCGTCTGGGTGGGCGAAGGCGGCAGTTGCGGGCAGTACCAGGCCACATCCACCCCTTGCCGCTGCAGTTGCTGCACGGCCGCGCCCAGCATCCGCGCCTTGTTCGAGTGCGGCGAGGAGCGGAAACCGTGCAGGTAGAGCAGGTGGGTGGGCGGTGTCATGCCCCGCATTGAACGCCCACAGGCGGCGGCCCGTCAAGACCGCCGCCCGGTGCCCGATTCACAGGCCCGCGGGCCTGTGCCTCACTTCGCGATGAAGGCGTCGCGTGCCTGGCGGCCCAGGAAGGGCTGGTCGGTGAAAAAGCCGTCCATGCCCAGGCCCAGGAAGGCCTGGATCTGGCCGGCCAAGTCACCGTACTCGGCGGGGTTGCTGCTGCTGTCGAACTCGTTGGGCAGGAAGTTGTTTTCGGCGCGGAAGGTCCAGCCGTGCACCTTCAGGCCCACGGCGTGTGCGTCGCTGACCAGTGTGGTGGGCGTGCCCAGCTTGCCGCCGACCAGCGGGATCATCAGGTTGGTGTTGGCGCCCACGCCGGTGGCGTAAGTGGCGATTTCCTTGAGGCCTTCGGCTTTGGCCAGGTCGGCGTAGGTGCGCTGGTCGCCGGCCACGGTGAAGTCATAAGGCTGGCCCGAACCGTTGAGCAACTGGATCAGGGGCAGGCGCGTTTTCGTGGCCAGGGCCTTGAGGTTGCCCACCTCGAAGGACTGGATGAACACGGCGGCGTGGGGGCCACGGTAGCCGTGGCGCTGCAGGCTGCGCAGCAGCGGCTCTTCCAGCGACAGCTGGATGCCGTCGAAGTAGGTCGGGTGCTTGGTCTCGGGGTAGACGCCGATGGGCTTGACCTTGGCGGCGGCCTTGGGGCCCCCTTCGGCCAGGGCTTTCTGGCGGCGGCGCTCGTTGGCCTGGTCGACCAGGTTCAGCACCTCTTCGAAGGTGGGCACTTCGAACATGCGGTCGAAGCGGGTGTTGGCCACGCGCAGGCTGGGCAGGCGCTCCTTGGCGCGCAGGGTCTTGAGCTCGGCCAGGGTGAAGTCTTCGGTGAACCAACCGGTCAGCGTCACGCCGTCGATGACCTTGGTGGTCTTGCGGTCGGCGAACTCGGGGCGCTCGGCCACGTCGGTGGTGGCTTCGCGGATGCTGCCGTCGGCGTTGACGATGGCGATGGCGTTTTCGTGGCGGGCCACGAGCACGCCGTCCTTGGTGCTGACGAGGTCGGGCTCGACGTAGTCAGCGCCTTGTTCGATGGCCAGCCAGTACGACATCAGCGTGTGCTCGGGCACGTAGCCGGACGCGCCGCGGTGACCGATGACGAGGGGCGCTTGGGCCGCGGGGTGCGAAGTGCCTTGACGGGTGGCGTGGTGGTCGTCGGTGTCGGCCGGGGTGCTGGCATCGTGAGCCTGGCTGAGGTTGGCGCAGGCGGCCAGGGCGAGGGCGGCGATGTAGGCCAACAGGCGCGTGGTGGGCCGGATCTGAGTGACTGTGTGGAGAGACATGGTTGAGATCCTGATTTTGAAAATACCAGGCTAAGCAGCTCAGATGGCATGCGCGTGACGTAGGGCCATGTCTGGAAGCTGAGGGTATGGGTAGTAACGCGTGGGCTGTTCGGGCCCCCTCTTTGGTGGGTGTTGTGCTTTGCCTTCCTTTTCAACAAAGTGCTGGCACAAACACATCAAAGCTCAGGGGAAATCGCATGTGCAAAGCTTCTTTGACGAGGCTATTTGCCTCGGTATGTCTGTTGGTGGGTGCTGGAGTCCATGAGGGGCGGTCGGCCCCCATCAAGATGGCATTCAATGAGCCTCGAATCGAAAGGGCTTCAGGCCCGGATGGTGTGATTCATCAGGCGGGATTGGACGAAGCATTGGTTCCCTCGCGGCAGCCGACGCTTGACGAGCGATCTGCACTACAAGCCACCTTGATGCAGTTTCGGCAAGAGGCTGGCTCGGACTCTCTGGCTGTCTTGGAGGGCTATGTACGTGCCAACCCAACGTCCCCTTTCCGGGTGGCGGTTCTGACGAACCTTGGCCTGGCGCAGTACCGTGCGGGCTATTTTTCTCGTGCTGTTCAAACTTGGCAGCAGGCGTGGCGTGATCGTTCAACAGCGGATGGCACACAAGCCCAGCCCTTGGTTGATCGTGCAGTAGGTGAGCTGATCCGCATGCATGCCCGACTGGGCCACGACGATGACTTGGCCCGCCTGTTGAGTGAGGTGGACGGCCGAGCCATGACGGGGCCGGCCACGGAAGCTGTTGCAGGCGCGAAAGAAGGGCTCTGGCACATGCGCCACAACCCTGGCGTGGCATACCTTTGCGGGCCTGCGGCACTGAGCAATGTCCTGGAAGCGATCTCTCCGCAGCACGTATCCGGGCAATCGGTGTTGCGCAGTTACCGTTCTGGGCCTCAAGGCGTTTCGTTGGGTCAAGTGGAGGCTTTGGCGCATCAGGCGGGTTTGGCTTGGATATCTGGCCTGAGGCCCCAAGGGTCCGCTGTGCCGATTCCCTCCGTGGTGCATTGGCGGGTGAACCATTACGCCGCCATTGTGGGCTTCGATGGTCGCCACTATCACATCAAGGATCCGACGTTTGGCAGCGATTTGTGGATCACACCTGCGGCTTTGGAGGCTGAGTCCAGCGGGTATTTCGTGCTGCCGCAAGACAAGTTGCCTGCGGGTTGGCGGGTGGTCAGTGCTGAAGAAAAGACGCTGATTCATGGGCGTGGCATGACGCAGCAAGGGTCTTCCTCTGCAACCTCATCGGAAGACGTGAAATCCAAGCCTGAAGGCTGCAGTGCAGGTTGCGCACGGTACAACGTGCATGCCATGTTGGTGAGCCTCAGCATTGAGGACACACCTGTGGCTCACCGTCCTTCTTTGGGGGCAGAGATTGCCTTCAAGCTCAGCTACAACCAGCGTGACGACCTTCGGCCTGCGTCTCCGAACTTCTCGAATGTGGGCCCCAAGTGGACCCACAACTGGTCGTCCTACATTGAGGATGACCCCAGCAACGCCAGCGCCAATGTCATGCGCTTCATGCCGGGCGGTGGTGCGCGCGAAGAAGCACAGTTCAACGCGTCCACCGGGATGTTCGCTGCTTCGCGTTCCGACAAGGCCGTGTTGGTCTGGACATCCTCCAATCCGGTCGCCTATGAGCTGCGCAACCCGGATGGCTCGTTGCTGGTGTACCGCGGTTCGGACAATGCGAGCATCAAGCCTCGCCGGGTCTTCTTGACCCAGAAAATTGACCCATTCGGTAACGCAGTTTCGCTGCAATACGACACGCAGAACCGGCTGCGCAAAATTATAGATGGCGCAGGTAACGCTTCCGATTTGGACTACGGGCTGCCGGGTAAGCCCCTGTTGATCACCAAGTTCACCAATGCCGCTGGGCAAACAGCCGCACTGTCATATGGGGCAGATGGCCGTTTGTCCGCCATCACGGATGCTGTTGGTTTGGTGTCAAGTTTCGAGTACGGCAACACGTTCAGCGCAGATTTCGTGCGCGCCATGACCACGCCGTATGGGCGGACAACCTTTGAAGCCCAAGAGTCTGGTGATCGTCGCTGGCTGGTTGCAACTGACCCAATGGGGCGCAAGGAGCGCTTCGAGTTTCGCCAGCAGGCGCCAGGCGTTGTCACGACCGAAAGCGCGGCACCCGCTGGCTTTGTCGCGACCTTCATGGACTATCGGAACGCGTTCTATTGGAACAAGAACGCTCACAGCTTGTATGGGCCAACGACGTCGAACCTCACGCCCGATTACACCAAGGCTGAGGTTTCGCATTTCTTGCATGACAGCCTGGGCCGCACGTCCCGGGCCCTTGAGAGCAAGGTCAGCTTCCCAGATCGACGGATTTGGTACGGCTACCCTGGTCAAGGCAGCACCATTTTGGAAGGCAGCTCTGAGTTGCCAAACCAAGTCGCACGTGTGCT
>Ga0265316_10000162_pt1 | contig 75324 bp, 58 predicted proteins | sample 4522metaG_FD_202092 | JGI IMG/M metagenome (GOLD analysis project Ga0265316, IMG submission 202092) | Rhizosphere microbial communities from Carex aquatilis grown in University of Washington, Seatle, WA, United States - 4-5-22 metaG | ecosystem: Host-associated > Plants > Roots > Rhizosphere >... | reverse complement strand
GTTCGTTGATGGTGCGAACATCCTTCTGGAAAAGCTCGCCGATCAGCTTCTGCGTGAGCCAGAGGGTTTCGCCCTCGAACCGGCACTCGATGCGCGTGCGGCCGTCCTCGGTTTGGTAGAGGATGATGCTGGATGCTGGCGGCTGCTGGGCGCGCATAGCGGTGCCTAGGCCCCACCGTTTCCAAGTTGCAGCTCCAGCGACTGGCGCGCGAGTCCGACTGCATACGGAACATCCGCCAGGGTTGAGAGGCGGAATTCCGCATCACCGTTCCCCCACCGTCCCATACCCGTGACATCCCGACAGATCTTCTTGGGATCGTTCACTTCCGAGAAGCGCATGTTGAGCATGATGACTAGTCGCTTGGCTTGAGGAACCACGTCCACGAAGTTGGTTTCGGCTTTGTAGGCAACGTAGAGCTTCAAGAACTCCTCGCTCACGCATGGATCGAGCGCCAGCACCGCTTTTCGAAACTCCTCGAATAGTGGCCGCATGGCAGGGCTCAAGAGGTTTGGATGGTCCTCGATCGTGTAGTCTGTGGCGGCGTTCGGCTTCGGGCCGTAGGCGTCCAAAATGTCGTCGGGCAGTGCCGGTGACGTCCAAACGCAAACCGCCAGTTCTGCGAGCTTTTTGGCGCGGTCCTGAATGGCGGTCTCGCTCCATGTCTCGACCGCGCCCAGCCCCTGATTGAGCTTGAGCGGGCTCAGTCTCAACGCCTTCTCGGGGTGGTCGGGCATGTCACGTTTGTCAGCGAAAGGCCGGTCGCTGAAGTCGGCGTTGTAGGCGGTAAGCGTCAGGTTGCCGAGTGTATGCAGGTAGGTTTGCTGGACCCGCTGCCAATCTTGGCCAAGTGACTCGCGCCACGCGGACGACAGGTTCTCGTTCTGTGGAAGGATATGCTCGATGGTGTATTCGTCCACGGCCACACGCTCTTTGCGACCGTGATTCTCTAGCCGGCGCAGCCAGTAGCTGCGGCTGCGAAAGTTGTAGAGATCGCGGCTTTGCAAATCACGGTGGAACTCGTCGTCGGTCGGGAACCGCCGGTAGGAAGGCAACCTGAGAAAGTGCGCCTGGATGCTCTCGAAGTAGCGGTCTTTCTTCAAGGCCTTGCCAAACGTGGCGAAGGTCTTGTTCATCGAGTTGGTGGGGATCGCACAGATCGCGCGGCGAAAAACGTACGCCTCGACCAGCCTTACGCTGGCCAGCAGGTCGGCCTTGGAAAGAAGGTCCGACTTGTAGTCGTGATACAGCTCCAGAAGGAACGGATAGGCGACGTCAACCTTGAGTTCGCGCAGGTCTTGGAAAGCGAGCTTCAGGTCGGCATCCGGTTCGGCGCCTAGCGCCATCGCACAGAAATGCCGAGCGTAGTCTCGGATTTCGCGAACCAGGCCTTCAATGTGGCTCCGCTCGTCTTCGGCATCCGCCCGTGAGGATCGAGCATGGCTCTTGAATGCCTCGTAGACGGCGTTGATGTTGGGAATCTCGCCTGTCTTGACGGTCAGAAAATGCCGCATGAAACTGTCAAAATGCGTACCGTAGGCTTCCTGGCCAAAATCCAACTCCATCGGCCGCCAGAACTGCTCGTAGAGCCGCGTTTGCAGAACAGGCTCCAGTCCCATCAGGACGAAATTGCGGATGAGATCTGCCTGACTCAACTCCTTGCCAGTCGAGTTCATGCTCTCAAAGATGAGCTGTGGGTTGTCCTGGTCGCGGGTCAACGCGATGTCCACGATAACCAGCTTCGCAAGGCCCCTGCACAACGTGGGAAGTGCGGCTTCGTCCGCCGCAATCCACCTTTCGAACGTCTCGTGGTTGGCGGATATGCGCAGCGACGCGTTCTTAGGCTTTTCCTCGCTTGCGACGATCGCCGTGAGGGAAGCCCTGTCGGTCTGTGAAAGCAGCACTTTGAACCGACGCTCGCCGGACTCTTCGGGATTCAGCAGGTAGTAGTTCTTGATCTTTCGCTGGGAAAAGCCATCGAAAGGTTCCCCTTCGCCGACCGCGTTGGCCAATGCCGCCAATAACAGCGAAACGGTGGTCAGGCGCTGTTGGCCGTCGATGACGAGGAGGGGGGCCTGATGGGTGACCTGAGAGAGTCCGGCTTCGACGTAGACGATGGAGCCAACAAAGTGGACAGCGATCCTGTCGCTACTGCCGCAGCGAACGATGTCGTCCCAAAGCTGGCGACATTCCTTCTCCGTCCACGAGTAGGTCCGTTGGTAGATGGGAATGACGAATTGCGAAGACTTCTTCAGAAAATCGAGCAACTTGGCTTCACTAGCTCTCATCTCGTGGATCCTCCGATATCGATCATGGACTCTTCACAGGTCTCCGCTGAAGGCCTAGTGGAGCAGCGACTTCTTCAGCTCGTCGAGAGCGGCGAGCTTCTGCTGGTAGATAGAGGCGAGGCGGTCGGTTTCGTCGGAAAGGGTTTCGAACTGATTCGCGAGCGCCTCCTGGATGGAGCGCGGGGGAATCGGTAGAACCAATTTCCGCAGATCGCAGATGTTGATCTGCATGAGAGCGGCGCCGTAGCCTCCAGCTACCCATCATCCGCCTCCGTGGCGTATTCGCCGAGCCTTGCTCGACGACGAAGACTTTGCAGTCAGTGATTGCAAAATCTGGAGGCGGGCGAATTTTCCAATCGCTGACTGGAAAATCGCCGACTGCCCCTGGCACCTCATCCCAGTCCCCGGATTCTCGCCAGCAGGGACTTCTTCTCTTTGCCGTAGAAGGTCCGCTCTTGCAGGGTGCGCAGGTCGCGCGTGGTCAGGCCCTTCTTTGCTTTCAGAAAGTCGAAGGCCTCGCACAAGAAGCCGGCCGAGCCGCAGGCGCCGTCGCACATGCGCTCGCCGATCTTGGGCGGCACCACCTGCACCATGGCGCGGATGAGCGGGCGCGGGGTGTAGTACTCGCCGCCGTTGCGGCCGGCGTTGCCCATGTTCTTGATCTTGGCTTCGTACAAGTGCGACAGCTCGTGCTTCTCGTTCTGCGAGCGGAAACGTAGCTCGTCGATGTGGTCGATGATCTCGCGCAGGTTGTAGCCGCTGCGGATGTTGTTTTGGATCTCGCTGAATATTTCGCCGACCTTGTATTCGATGGTGTTCGGCCCGCTGGCCTTTTGCTTGAAGCCGCGCAGGTAGGGGAAGAGCTTCTTGTCCACGAAGTCGTGCAGGTCGTCACCCGTCTGCGCGCGGTTATGGTCAAGAGCGCCGTCCTTACCCTTGGGCGCTGCCCAAGATTCCCAGCGATAGGGCTTGTCGAGCAGGAACGCGTACTTCTTGCCCGAAAGCGCCGCCTCGTCGGCCCGGTCCTGCTCCAGCCCGTCCAGGTACTTCAGGAAGAGCAGCCAAGAGGTCTGCTCGGTGTAATCCAGCTCGGTGGTGCAGCCGGCCTCCTTGCGAAGGACGTCGTCGATATTCCTGAAGGCTTGTTCAAACATGAGGGCTCGGCGGCCATTGTACGCCAAGGGGCCGGCGGTGGCGCGGGGCCACGGACAGGGCTACGTCCCGCCGTTTTGAGAACTTTCGCAACGGACGCCGAAGGCCTAGGACTGGCTGGAAATCCTGCGGTCCACATCAACGCAAAGGCGACCAAGCTCCTAGAAGATGCATCTGGCTGGCACCTGGTTCTTCCGGGTCGCGGACAGCGTGGGCAAGCTGGTGCTCGATCACGTCGGGACGAAAGGAAGTCCTTTTCGTGGGCACAGTAGGAATCGAACCTACAACAAACGGATTAAGAGTCCGCTGCTCTACCAATTGAGCTATGCGCCCGTTCCGGTCGAATCGGGAAGGCAATGTATGCCTGGCGAGAAGGTCCAAGTCAAGACACTGCCCTCCGCGAATTGCCCTGGCGCGCCCGGAGGGAATCGAACCCCCAACCCTCGGCTTCGAAGGCCGATGCTCTATCCAGTTGAGCTACGGGCGCAGGAAGGTCGAGATAATCTAGGCCCTCGCCCCGTCTGTCAAGGAAGGGTCGCCGGCTTCGGCGCGGGAACCGGCTTGTCTGACGCCTTCTGCGGGATATAGGTCAGACGCAACGCCTTGATAAGCCGGTCCTTGGCCGTGTTCGGATCCCGACGGACATCAATGTTTCTTATGCGTTCCAGCGTGGTCTTCAACAGGGCGAGGCGACCTCGCTCGGCTTCGCCGCAAGTCACGCTGGACCCGGACTCGCACAGCGTTACCGCCTTCTCAGCCTCATTATATGCGCGGCCCGCCTCGAAGTGATCGGCCAAGGCCAGACTGGCCAGATGGTGAAGGCGGTGGTCGTCGGGATGGGCATCGAGCGCGCCCTCCAGTGACACCAACGCCCAGTCCGGATGGCGCAGGTCCATGAAGATCCCGGACAGCTCAAGCGCGCCGGCCGTGCTCCCCGGCACCGCCAAGAGCTCGTTCTGCAGCTCTGCCACCCGCTGGCGCACGACCGGATCGGGCCCGAGTGCAGGCTTGATCTTCGCGTCGGGCCTGGGCAGAAGAATCGCCGCCGCAAGCAGCAGCAGGATCGCCAAATCGAGAACGCGCTTGACCACGGACCCTATTCGTACCGCAGCCGCGTCCTTCGGTCCAGCCGCCAGCGGGCCACTGCCCCAATATTCCCCAAGGCGGGGCAGAACGCCTCGGTCAGATCTTCCATTCGTCTGCTGGACTACGGAATTCTCCGCTGGACAAGGACACCCCGCCTGTGGCATTGCAAATGCTTACTTGAGTATCGGGCGATTCCTGATGGGGCGATTGGCGTCGGAGCGAACCAGTAACCTACCGCTTCTTCCACCTCTTCCACTCACGCTTTCTCAAATCTCTGCCCGGTTTCCCGTCGCACGGATCTATCCGTCCGGGCCACTGGCACCAAGACCAAGGAGGAACAGATGACATACCTGAAGATGCTTGCAGATTCCTTCCACGAAGGAGGTTGGGGTATGTGGCCCATCCTCGTCCTACTGATGATCACCATCTCGATCGTCACGGAGCGCGCTGTCGTGCTTCGCAAGGCCGTCATAGACAAGGACAAGTTGCTCGCGCTGCTCCGTTCGCAGATCTCGGCGGGCAACATCCAGGGCGCGATCAAGGTCTGCACCGGCAATCCCACACCGATGACCCGCATCGTCCAGGCTGGCCTCATGCGCGCCAACCGGACCGAGCCGGAAATTGTCGCGGCCATGGAAGAGGCTTCTCTGCGCGAGATGCCCCAGGTCGAGAAGCGAACTGGCTACCTGGCCATGCTTGGAAACCTCGCCACCCTCGCCGGTCTGCTCGGTACCATCACCGGCCTCATCAAGGCGTTCGCCGGCGTGGCGGGCGTCGATCCATCACAGAAGGCGACCCTGCTCTCCAAAGGTATTTCCGAGGCCATGAACTGCACAGCGTTCGGCCTCACCACCGGCATCATCGGCCTCGCGACCTTTGCCTGGCTGAACGGCAAGACCCAAGCGATTCTGGATGACGTCAGTGAAATGAAGAAGAACGTGACCAACCTGCTGGCCAGCGCGAAGGCCGCACTCCACGGGTAGCCCAACAACTTTCGCAACGCCTAAAGGAAAAGGAGACTCAGCCATGTTTTTGTTGGAATCATTCAAAGAAGGTGGATGGGGCATGTACCCAATCCTGCTCCTCTGCGTCATCACGATCTACATGACCGTGGAGCGCTCAGCCTATCTGGCAAAGTGCAAGGTCGACGCAGACCGTCTGATGTCGCTGCTCAAGTCACAGATTGTTAGCGGCAACATCCGCGGCGCCATCTCGACCTGCCAGGCGACGCCCGTGCCCCTCACCAAGATCATCGCGGCTGGCCTGCAGAAGGCGGCCGGTTCCGAGCACGACATCCAGCAGGCCATGGACGAAGAAGCCCTGCGCGAGCTGCCCAAGGTGGAAAAGCGCACTGGCTACCTGGCCATGCTGGGAAACCTGGCGACCCTCGCCGGCCTCCTTGGCACCATCACGGGTCTTATCAAGTCCTTCGGAGCCGTCGCTGGCGTCGATCCTTCGATGAAGGCAACCATGCTCTCCAAAGGTATCTCCGAGGCCATGAACTGCACCGCTTTCGGTCTCGGCACCGGTATCTTCGGCCTTGCGGCCTACGCCATCCTCAACGGCAAGACCCAGGCCATCCTCGACGGCATCAACCAGGGCACGGTTGAAGCCCTCAACCTGGTTGTGACCGGCCGCCCGGACGGCGGAGCCCAGCACTAGTCTAGTCGACCGCGAAAGAGGGCCAAGGCCACCGCGGCGTTGGCCCCCGAGACGGGAGATCAATCATGAGTGTTTCAGTAGATTCAGGCAATAAGTCAGGGAAGAAGTCCCTCAACGCCGACCTCAATCTCGTGCCCTACATCGACCTGCTCACCTGCATGGTCGCCTTCCTCCTCATCACAGCGGTGTGGACTCAGCTTGCGCGCTTGCAGGCCCAACAGAAGGGCATGGGAGCGGCTGGCGAAGAAACTCCGCCCGAGCTACAAGTAAAAATCGTCGTGGTGGTGAACCAGGAAGGCTTCAACTTGGTGGTCGGTCAGGATCAGACGCCGATTCCCAAGAAGGGCGCGGACGAGTACGACTTCGAGAAGCTCGCAACCGAGCTCAAGAAGGCCAAGGACGGTCACCCGGACAAGAACGACGCCCAAGTGGCCTCCGAGGACACCATCAAGTTCGATGTTCTGGTGCGAACCATGGACACGGCCTTACAAGCGAGGTTCCCGGATATCTCGCTCGTTGACACAGGTGCGGCTGGGATTTAGGCCTCAAGGAGAAATCACCATGGCTATCAAGGCACCTAGCGCGCACCTCTATCACTCGATCAAGCTGGAAGCGGCCAATACCAAGCTGGGGCACGGTGGACGCAAGAGTCTCAATCAGGCGCTCAATCTCGTGGCCTACATCGACATGATGACGATGCTTGTCATCTTCTTGCTCATGTCGTTCTCGGCCAGCGGCGAAATCCTCTTCGTCCAGAAGAACATCACCCTGCCCGACGCGCAGAACTGGTCCGACCTCGACCGCGCTCCGGTCATCGGTGTTACCAAGGACGTTGTCACCCTCGACGGCAGGCAAATGGCCACTGGCGAGGAACTGATGAAGGACTCGGCCACCGGCGACGCCAAGATCCCGGAACTGGCCGACCAACTGGTGACCGCAAAGAACAACTACAAACTGCTGCATCCCACCGAGGAATTCAAAGGGGTGTGCATCATTCAGTCTGACAAGGCCGTCGAGTTCAAGATTCTGCGTAAGGTTATGTTCTCGGCAGCCACTGCCGGCTACCAGAACGTGAACTTCGCCGTCCGGCCAAAGGCCAAGGGCGGCGCCGCACCAGCCGCGGCCGAGTAGATCTCGCCTTTTCCGCGCTTCGATCTCTCGACACTCTGTTTGCGGTAGAGGCGGCCGGCTCCCAAAAGGGCCGGCCGCACGCATTTAGTAGCAGAAGGATCTTTTCCAGGGAGGAGCTGAGATGCGAAAAGCTAGCTTGGTGGTAATCAGTGCGCTTCTGGTCGGCCTTGTTCTGCCCGGTTGCGAAGGCGATCCGAACAATCCGCGCACCTGGGCGCGCAAGCTCAAGGACTTGCGCGAGCAGAAAGAGGCGCTGGATCAGCTCGCCAAGATGAGCGTGGAGCGGGCCTCGGCGGCACTTCCTGAACTCATTGCTCTGTACAAAGAGACCAAGAAGCCGGACCACCTGGAGGCGCTGAGCCGCTTCCACAATGAGCAGACCAAACCGATTTTCATTGAAGCCCTGGACTTCACAGAAGACGACTTCGACCGTGCCGTGGTTGCCGCTGGTGCGCTCGGCGAGATGAAGGCCGTCGACGCGGTTCCCCAGCTCATCAAAGCGGTCGAGCATCAGGTCCCTATCAAGTCACGCGCCAACACCGTCCGCCTCGCGGCCATTCGCGCCCTGGTGAAGATCGGCGACAAGCGGGCCGTGCCCACGTTGATGACGATTCTCACGACATCGGCGGACGAGCAGGACTTCCTGCTCAACCAGAAGGCGGCGCTGGGACTGGCGGAACTGCGCGACCCTCAGGCGATTCCGGCCCTCATCAAAGGCCTCTTCATGACCGGCCGAGGAACCCAGGTATTCCAGGAATGCCGGCTCGCCCTCGTGCGTCTGGGCGATGCCGCCGTGGATCCCCTGATCGAGTTGCTCAACGAGAAAAACGCCGAGATCGCCGCCATGGCGCGCAAGCTGGACTTCGACAAGACCAGTCCCGGCATCGTTCCCTTCAAGGCCGCCTATTTGCTTGGCGACCTGCGGGCGGCGCGTGCCGTGCCGGCCATGGCAGCGCGACTGAAGGTTCCAGCCAAATCGGGCGAACACAAAGCGATTCTCATCGGGCTCGGATTCATCGGGACACCTCAGGCCGTCAAGGTGCTGCTTGGGTTGCTCATGGACAAGAAGGCCGAGGCAACCGACCGCCAGGCGGCCGAGGACGGCATTTACCTGTCCGGCGACAAGCGCGCTGTGCCCATCCTGCTCGACACGGCGAAGAACGGCTACGTGGTCGTCGGTGGGCAAAAGGCTTCGGACCTGCGCGCCAACGCCGCCATCGATCTGGCCCGCATCGCGGGCAAGGAAACCTATGATGCTTTCGCCGCCTTGGTCGAGAAGGAAACGGACGCCAAGGGAATCTTCGACGAAGCCCTGCTGCGCATGGAAGTGACCAAGGAATGCGACAAGGATCTCAAGTGCTACGAAAAGATCCTGACCACCGATGAGTTGTGGCCCCGGGCCGAGAAGGCCGCCTTCGCCATCGGGTTCTCGGGCGACTCCGCCAAGGGCATACCCATCCTGCTCAGCGCTCTCAAGCCGGTGGCCTCGCTGCCCCAGCTCTTCTACCCCGTCCACCAGGCCATCTTGCAATCGCTGATCAAGCTGGCCGATGCATCATGCAAGATTTGCGAAGAGAAATTGCTCAAGCAAATCGAACGTGACGAAGTGGCCGTCCGTCTGCCCGGGGCGCGCGACCTCCTCGGTGAGACCCGAGTGGCCCTGGCCGTGATTCAGAGCAAAAAGAAGGCCAACTAGATCTGCGGCTACGAGCCCTTATGCTCAGCAACTACGGTGGTATGAATGCCGCCCCGGACGTTGAAGTCACCTTCCACCCGAGCACAGCGGGGATGAACCGCAGCCACGAGGTCGTCCAAGATTTGATTGATGACGGCCTCGTGAAACGCCCCCTCGTTGCGGTACGACCAAAGGTACAGCTTCCACGACTTGAGTTCGACGCACAGCCGATCCGGCGTGTATTCGACGCGAATCGTGGCGAAATCGGGCTGCCCCGTCTTGGGGCAGAGACAGGTGAACTCCGGCGTCTCGAAGCGGATCAGGTAGTCCCGCTCGGGTTTGGGGTTGGGGAAGGTGTCGAGTGTCTTGGATGGCGTGGTGCCCATTCACCTGCGATGATAGCAGGCGCCTCATCGTTGACACTTCTCGAAAACCGAAACGACGGTGTCTTACCGCTCGGAGGCCCTCTCGGATGACGCGATATCGTTCAGTCTCAACCCTGCTCGTTCTTGGTGTTGTCGCGCTAGCGCCCTCCCTGGCAGGCGCGGCAGCCACGGTGCATGGCACGGTCTCATTGCCCGATGACATGAAGGCTGGCCGGCGTTTTCTCGGCCACTGGCGGGTCGAGAACACGACCGTCCCGATCCAGCCGCCGCCTGCACGGGGCGATACTGTCGTCGTGCTGGTGGGTCCCAAGCCGCAGGTGCTGACCCCAAAGAACACGCCAGTCGAGATTTCAGGCCTGCAGGCCAATCCCGCCACCGTGGTCGTGGGCGAGGGTGCCGTGGTGGAATTCCGGAACTCGGACAAGGTGTCACACGACCTTTCCGTCCCCGGCCGACCGGAAATCATGCCGCCTGAACGATTGGCCGCCGGCGCGGTTCGCAAGCAGCGCTTTGGCATCAGCGGGGAGTACGTCGCTCGTTGCGCCGAGTATCCCCATCTCGTGGTCTCGATCATCGTCACCAGCTCACCCTTCTTTGCAGCACTGGATGAAAAGGGGGGCTTCAAGCTGATCGACGTGCCGGAGGGTCCGGCCACCATCAAGGTTTGGAGCAGTGGCCGCTGGGTCTATGAGCAGGCGGTCGATGTGACCCCCAAAGGGCTCGACCTGACCATCAGAGTGCCCAGCGCGGCCAACAAAGAGCCGAACGAACAATAAGGGGCGGAAGCGATGTTCCTGTCCAAGATATGGTTCATTCTTGTCGGGCTGGTGGCCGGGGTGGCAGTCACAGCGGCCTTCGTCGCACCCCGCCCGGCCGATCGCCACATCGAACAGCTGGAAGGTCAGCGTCTCGATCGCGCGCAGTACGCCGCCGAGCAGATGCTCAAGAACGATGCGCGTCGCTGGATCGACTATGTGGCCAAGCTGGGACGCGACGCCCACTTGACTGAGGCGCTTGACTCCTCGTCGCGTGGGGCGGGCGAGCCCAAGGCGCTGCACGAGACTGTGCGCAGTCGGCTCAAGGCGCTCGTGCCTGACCGCGCTGCCATTGGCGTCGAATCGCTCATAGCGGTCGATAACAAAGGACGCGTGGTGGCCCGGGTGGGCGATGACGAGGGAGAATATGGCGAATCGCTGGCCGGGGCCGAGGTCGTAGCAGACGCCCTGCGCGGCTATCTGTCGGACGACGTATGGGGGGCGGGCGGTCGTCTGCGCCGGGTCGGTGCGGCGCCAGTCTCGTCCAAGTCGCGCGACCGCATCGTTGGCGCGGTGGTGGTTGCGGTCGATACCGGCAAGCGCCTGGCTGAAATGTGGAAGCGCAACCTGGACGTCGACGTGGCCATCGTGCTCGGCAAGAATGTCGTGTCGTCAACCCTGCCTGAGGCACTCCTCGGTCAGTTGCCCGATCTCATCGAACAGCACGCTGCGGATATCGCCAACCACAAACGCACACGCGCCCTGCCCCTGGAAATGGGCAACAGGCGCATGCTCCTGGTCGCTGCACCGTTTGTCGGCGAGGCATCGGAACAACGGGCCTACTACGTCCTGCTCAACGAAAAGTCTCCCGAATCCGATCCGTGGGGCCTGCTGTCGAAGACCTCCTCGGACGATCTCCGTTGGGGCCGCTTCCCCTGGCTGCCCTTGGGACTGGGAATTATCGCGATGATTGGCGTCGGGCTCTTCCTGCAGCGCACTGAGGTGGAAAGTCCGATCCGGCGTCTGCGCAGCGAAGTTCACAGCCTGTCCCGCAACGAACTCCAGAAGATCGACGACATCAAGTACGGCGGCAAGCTGGGAGGCATCGCGCGCGATATCAACGCCACGGTTGAGCGCTTCACCCACGCTGTCCCGGCCAAGTCCGAAGTGGCCAAGAAGGACATCTCCGCGATTTTGGATCGGGGCGGCTCCGCGAACGGCCAGTCGTTTGACGTGTCCCGGTCCAAGACTGTGCCTCCGGCGCCCCCGCCCAATCCAGCGGCCGTGGCCGCGACACTCTTCGGTTCGCCCAAGCTTCCGCCTGTAGCCGGTGTGACACCTCAGCCAGTAGTCCCAGCGCCCGCGGCGCAGCCCGCTGTTGCGCCGGCCACGCGTCCGACACCCTCGCGCACCGTACCGCCATCGCCGGCCATGACATCCTCCCCGTCCGGTGAGTTTGCGACCGTCTCGCCTTCCTCCATCATCGAGGCGCCGGATCTTGCGCCCCTGCGCAGGGATGTGACGCCGCCGCCGGTGCCCGTCCCGTCGTCCGCCGCGCCCCCGCCAGCGCCGCCGGTAGCGAACGGACCGAAAAACGAAGAGGAGGCGCACTTTCAGCGGGTTCTTGAAGAGTACCTGGCTCTGCGTGCCAAGTGCGGCGAGTCGACCACTTCAGTTGCGCCTGACAAGTTCTTTGCCAAGCTGCAGAGCAATCGCGATCAACTGATCGCCAAGTACGGCTGCCGCACCGCCCGCTTCTCGGTCTACGTGAAGGACGGCAAGGCCGCGATCAAAGCGACGCCAGTTCGAACCTAGTCGCGTCTACTCGTTCTTCTCGAGCAGCATCTGATCCGGGTTGGCTTGCTCGCCGGGGGCGACGGCGTTCTCTTTGGGCGCCGTGCCGTCGAGGAAGACTTCGTTGATGCCCTCGGCGCCGGGCGCGGGCAAAAGGCCTGTTTCGGGATCGATCTGGACCACGACCACGCCGGGCGGCTGGCTGAAGTCGCGCACCGGGCGACCCGCCATGGCTTTGACCATAAACTCTGTCCACAGAGGCAGGGCGGTTTTGCCTCCGGCCTCGCCGTGTCCCAGGCTCTTGCTGTCGTCAAAACCGACCCACACAGCGGCGAGCAACTCGGGCGTGAAACCGACGAACCAGGCATCGTGACTGCCGTTGGATGTGCCGGTCTTGCCCGCCGCCGGCCGCTGCAGCTTCAGCCCAGCCGCGCGCGCGGTACCTGATTCGACCACGCCGCGCAGGAGCGACACCATGATGTACGCGGTCTCGGCGCGAACCGACTGCTCAAGCTCTGATGTGGAGATTGCCTCGGCACCCAGCACGGAGATCAGGCGCGTGTCGCCGCGCTGGCCGCCCGCCGCGAAGGTGGCGTAGGCATTGGCCAGCTCGACGGGCGTGACCGTGTTGGCGCCCAATGCCAGCGAGAGTTCGAGCGAATCAGGCAGTGGCGAGGTGATGCCGGCGTGGATGGCCAGCTCGCGTGTGGCGGTGATGCCGATGTCGGAGAGCAACTTGATGGCCACGGTGTTGATCGACAGCGCCAAAGCGGTGCGCAGGCGAACCGGGCCGCGGAAGTTGTCCTTGTCGTAGTTCTGCGGCTTCCACAGCTTGTACACCTCGGGACTGTCATTGAGGACGGAGGCTGCGGTGTAGCGCCCGGAATCAATAGCTGCGGCATAGATGAACGGCTTGAACGCCGAGCCCGGCTGGCGCTGCGCCCGCAGCGAGCGATCGAAGCTGCCGGCACGATAACCGTAGCCGCCGACCAGGGCGAGGATGTCGCGCGTGGCCGGATTGAGCACCACCATGGCCGCCTGAGGGCCCAATTCCAGAGCCAGAGGCGTGTCCTTGTCGTCCTCGTGCTTGCGCTCGGGCGCCAGCCGGACACGCACCACATCACCAGGACGAAAGCGATCGATGAGCGGCGGTGCCCCGACGGAATAGCGTTTCTCGACCGCGGTATCGACCACGCCGGTACTTCCGCCCACGAAAATGAACACGCGGCCTTGCTTGGCATCCTTGGCGTCGGCCTCCACCCGCTCGACGATTCCTTCCACGATGTCGGCATCGCCCAAGGTCGGGTGATTCTTGGTCAACTCCAGTCGGTGCTTTTCCAACGCCTTGCCCGCCAGATGGCCAAGCGGCTTTCGGTAGCCCTGGCGCTGGTCCAGTTCCTCCAGCCCGCGCTCGAGCGCGTCGCGGGCCATGTCCTGCAACCGCGGATCAATGGTGGTCTTGACCGTCAGGCCCAGGGTGTCGAGCTTCTTGGCGCCGAATTTCTCGACCAGGGCGCGATGGACACTGTCGACCGCCTCAGGGGCGTTGTGGGTGCGCGTGCTGCCTTCGGGAACCACGGCAATGGGCTGTTCGGCCAACTTGCGCGCAGTATCTTCGTAGATGTACTCCAGCTTGGCCATTTGCCCAAGCACGTAGGTCTGGCGTTTCTTGGCCGCCTCGGGGTGCCGGTAGGGCGAAAGGTGGGTTGGCGACTGCAACATACCCGCCAGCAGCGCCGCCTCGGCCACGTCAATGTCGCCCACTGACTTGCCAAAATAGAATCGCGCAGCTTCCTCCACGCCGTAGCGGGCATGGCCGAAATTCATCTGATTGAGGTACAGCTCAAGGATTTCTTCCTTGGAAAACTTCTGCGAGATCCGGCGCGCCAGGATGATCTCCTCCACCTTGCGCCGCATGGTCTTTTCCGGTGAAAGCAGCATCTGTTTGACCACCTGCTGGGTGATGGTCGAGGCCCCCTGCGCAAACTTCCGGCGCAGAAGGTTCTCGAAAATGGCGCGCGCCATGCCCTTGTAGTCGAGGCCCTCGTGCTCGAAAAACTCGGCATCCTCGGCCGCCAACACCGCCTGAATGAGAATTTTGGGAAGCTGGGCGTAGGGCACCACGGTCCGGTGTTCCGAGCCGAGCTCGCCTATCAGGTTGCCGTCGCGATCCAGCACGCGCGTGATCTGCGCCGGGTGGTAGTCACCAATGCCGCGCAGGCTGGGCAGATTGGCATCGTGACCAAAGTAAATGAACACGCCCACAATCGCGCCGGCTGCCAGCACAAGCGGTGAAAGCAGAAGAATCAGCCAGCGCAACAGGCGGAGGCCGAACGGTCGGGTGTGACTACCGCGTTTGGCCATCTGGCAGCCAGTGTACCGTCCGTTGCCGACGGTTCAAGTTCAGCACAGGGTCACTGTGAATCGACGTCGGCCTCGGGATCGGGCTCGGGTTTGGCGGTGGTGATGTGGCGAACCCAGTCGAGGCAGCTCCGCTCGCTCATAGTCATTTCGTCGCGGTCGAAGATCAACGGCGTGGCGTTGCCGATGGCATATTCATCCTCGGTCAGGCGCCCGCGCTCGTACATGCGGGTCAGGATACGATGCAGGTACTTCTCCCATGTGGGCGAAAGCCCGCCACGGCAGTAGTGGACGTAACGCCGCTTGGGACTGGGTAGGATGGAGGAAAAGAACGCCGCTTCGAGAGGCGTGATGTCCGATGCGCTCTTGCCAAAGTAGTGTCGTGCCGCAGGCCCAATGCCATAGAGCCGCGGGCCGAACTCAATCGCATTGAAATACAGTTCGAGAATGCGCTCCTTGGGCAGAATCTGTTCAAGGTACCAGACCAGGAACAGCTCCTGCAGCTTGCGCGACAGCGTCTTTTCCTTGCTGAGCAGCAGGTTCTTCACCATCTGCATGGTGATGGACGAGGCCCCCAGTCGGAACCCGTCGTTTTCGATATTGCGACGCAGGGCCGTCTTGAACACAGACGAAACCCACCCGCGGTGCTTGAAAAAACCCGAATCCTCTGTGGTCATCACGGCGTTGATGAGGTGGGGCGAAATCTTGGCAAAGGGTACAAAGTCCGGACCGTCAGGCCCAACGATGAGGGTCATGACACCGGGATTGCCAACTCCCGGCGGCTCAGGCGGAACCTCTACGGTCTGCACCAGCGATTCGCTGCTCGCCAGCGCGGTGACTTCCGCTGGGGCCTTGATGACTTGGCACCCGTCGATGCCGACCTTGCCCCCGAGCTCCAGCGCGTCCAGGTTGGCGAGATCGATCTTGCTGTGCACGTCGGCCTCGAATGTGCCCTGCAGGACGAACCCGCCCAGATGGGGAATGAGTGGCGCCGGAATGCTGGCCAGCACTTTTGCGCAGGAAATCCGCGGCACCTTCAACTGCACATCGAGCTTGGGCAAGTAGTGCAGCTCGCGGCCGCTCTTGAAACGATAGGTTCCTGGGGCCAGTTCCAGCGATCCGGCCAGCCGCGCGAACAGGCTGCCAATATGCCCTTCCGCCTGATTTAGGACCAACAGTCGCTTGGCCAGGTCGACAAAGCCCTCGCCGCGCACGCCGAAGGTCACGTCGCTGACCGGCTCACTCGCCAGCTTCTCGTGCAGCAGGTTGAGGCCGCTCACGTCGGCTTTTCCTGAGAACGAAATACGCCCAGCTTCCACCTTGGCATCTATGGCCGCGTCGATCTCGGTGCTCTCGGGTTCGAGCACAGAAGCCGGCAGGATCTCGGCGATCTTGTCGAGCGAGAAGCGTTCGACCCGCAAAGAAAGGGTTCCTTCGATTGCCCGGACATCGCGCGCGGGACGAAGCTGCCCCGTCGCTGTCCAGAGGGCGCGCTTGGCCCCGCCGTAGCTGCCGGACAGGAAAAGGTCAAAGGCGCCAGCGGCTGCCTTGCCCGCAGCCACGGGACGGATCGCCCCGTTGATCCCGGTGAGAGGCAGCGTCGCCAGGGGCCGCACATGGCCCTCGCGCACCGACGCTTGCGGCCAGCCGGATGGTCGCAGGCCCACCAAGGTTCCTTCAAGGCTGATGCTGTCGGCGCCAAAGCCCGGCTGGCTTTCAGTCCCGTGGTTGCCGAATCTTCCAGAAATCTGCCTCGCTTCGACCTGGTAGTGGCGTCCCGTCTCCCAGTTCGCATCCACCACGCCCACCGTGACGGACAACGCCTTGCGGTGGTCGGTGAGTTGCAGGCGACCCGCCCGCACAAGCAGTGAAGGCAGGGACGGTGCGCTGGCGGGAGCCGTACCGGTTCCAGCCGGGGCGCCATGCAATCGCCCAAGGATCGCGCTGACATTGTCCTCCGGCCCGCCGCGCACCACGATGGCAGCCGGAGCGTCAGCCACCACGACCCCGCGTCCCCACAAGGCGGAAAACGGAATCTCCAGGTTGTCTACCGTCAGAAGCGGTCCCTGGTTCCTTGCCACCACCACGCCGCTGAGCCGGAGCACGCCCCACCCAGCCCGCGCCCGCTCGGCATCCACCGGCACCCCCAGTTTGGCCGCAGCCTTTGAGGTGACCAAGTACCCGCCTAGCGCCCCAACGGCCCAAGGATAGGCAGCCACAACAGCTATCACAACGACCAAAGCCCACACCCGTCGGTCGAGCAGGATGGTCTTGAGAAACCGCGGCAGCTTGACTTTAGGCAGCATCCGAGAACGGAGCATTCTACCCGCGCGCCCCACACAAGGTCACAGAAGAGAATGCTTGGTGGCAGCATAGACTCGGTGGCCAAATCCCGCAAGAATTCGACTCCGCGCGTCACGCCGGAACCGCCACCACCGGTTTCTACGTGAGTCCTGGCGCAGGTTCGTGGCATCCTTGGGCCGCATCCAATGATGAAGCTTCCGATCCTGTATGCTGGCGCGGGCATGTGCCTTGCGCTGTCGTCCTGCGCAGGCGAGACGCACGTGAGCCCAAGCACAGAAGACGCCGCCGTAGAGAGTACGAGCAAAGGAGACGCCGCTGTGAATTCAAACTCTGTCCTGCCGGTAGCAAACGGCAGTGTCTATTCCTTCCAGTTTGGCGACACGCAGTTCTCAGTCGACGCGAGCCGGGGCGGCCGCATCGTCACCTTTGCCCTGTCGGGAAGCAACATCCTGACCGGCCCGAATGTGGACGGGGCCAACTTCGGATCAACCTTCTGGCCGAGCCCGCAAAGCGACTGGAACTGGCCGCCCTTGCCCGAGATCGATTCGGCGCCCTACACGGCCAATGTGGACGGGGCCGTGCTCTCGCTGTCGGGATCCACCGCAGCTGCTCTCGGGCTTGCAGTGGACAAGCAGTTTTCCGTCGACGGCGAGGCCGGCGTGGTCACGATCGTCTACACCCTTTCCAACCGGGGCACGCAGGCGCGCAAAGTGGCGCCTTGGGAGATAACACGCGTGAAGGCGGGCGGTCTCACTTTCTTCCCCATGGGGCCGGGCGGAGCGCACAAGGGAGCGCAGGATCTCCTCAATACCACCCTGGTGAATGGCGTGGCCTGGTTCCCATACAACGCTTCAGTCATCACTGCGGATCAGAAGGTCTTTGCTGACGGCCTGGAAGGCTGGATAGCCCATGTGGATGGCGATCTCTTGCTGGTGAAATCCTTCGGCGACACCGCCCTTGCGCAGGCCGCGCCAGGCGAGGCGGAAATCGAGATCTACGCCAACGCCGGCCACACCTACGTCGAGGTCGAAAATCAGGGCGCCTACGTCAGCCTAGCCCCGGGCGCGTCGGCCACCTGGACCGTGCGCTGGATCCTGCGCAAACTCGACCTGACCGCCACGCCCGCCAGCGCCGGCAACGCGGCCCTGCTGGATCTGGTGCGCAGCCTGGTGAAGTGAGGCGCGGGCGCCTTGTGTCCGACCCAAGGGCAAAGGTGAACGAACCGCCTGTTACCCCCGTCAGTCCCATTGGCGTTAAGCGGAGGCCGGCCAGCGTGCCCGTGAGCGGTAGCGAGAGCGTGTGCGACGAGCGGATCGCGGCTTGCGTGAGCGATTTGCGTGAGCGCGAGGGGCGGGCAGGGCGGGCTGTGCGTCCCGAAGCCCCTTCGGGGTGCGCGGCTCGCGACGCGCTCTCCGTCTACCCGCGCGCCCCACACGAACACGCCACCGCCCTCGCTCACACGGCCCGCGATCCGCGGGCCGGACGGAGGAGATCCGGTTAATGCCTATGCCCGTCAGCCCGGGCACCTTTGCCGGCCGCGAGATGCCTGTTGCTGCCGAGGCGGCCCGCGCTGGCTTGTTCATTTCTCGGCTGCTGATACGCTGGCGGACTAGGTACTAGGGCGCGGCCTCGCCGCGGCCGCCTGGCTCGCCATGAAACCTCGGACCACCATCTTCCTCAGCGGCGTCTCCCACGAATTCGGCTCGTTCCGCGATGCGGTCGAGGTCGAGATCCAGAAGAAGGGGTGCTTTGCGGACAACCAGCCGGGATTCGCACCCGACTATTGCACCGTCGAGGAGATGCTTCGCCGCCGGCTCTACGACTGCGATGCCGTGATTCAGGTGGTTGGCTTCCGCTTTGGGGCCGAGCCGAACCAGCGTCCCGCCTCCGTGCCTCGCCGCTCGTACACGCAGATGGAATTCGACATCGCCCGCGAGATGCAGAAACCGGTCTATGTCTTCCTCTCGAACGACGCGAGTCTCCGGGATCCGCCGAAGCCCGACGAAGCGCCAGAGCACGCAGATCTCGTGGCGCTTCAGCTCGCGCATCGCCAGCCCGTTCAGGGCACGAACCACCTCTACTACTTCTTCAAGGACAAAGCCGAGCTGTGCCGGCTGGCCGCCGAGATCCCGCCCGTGCAAGCGGCGGGGCGCATGGTCGACGTCTCCCGCATCATCAGGTACGCGCCGTCGGAGCTGGTCGGGCGCGATGACGAAATGCAGTTGCTCGACCAGGCGTGGTTCAAGGTTCGTCGCGCCGAGGGCCCGCGGCCACGCATTCTCACCTTCGTCGCGCTCGGTGGCGAAGGCAAGACCTCGCTGGTGGCGAAGTGGGTCGCGGCGCTCGCGTCCCAGGATTGGCCGGGGTGCGATGCCGCGTTCGCGTGGTCCTTCTATAGCCAAGGCACGCGCGAGCAGTTGGCGGCTTCGTCCGACTTGTTTCTCAAGGAAGCCCTCACCTTTTTCGGCGACCCCGAGCTGGCGGGCAGCGCGCAGGGCGCGTTCGACAAAGGCCGGCGGTTGGCCGCGCTGGTGGGCCAGCGGCGAGCCCTGCTCATCCTCGACGGTCTGGAGCCGCTGCAATACGCACCCACCGCGCCCACGCCGGGCGAGATCAAGGACCAGGGCATCGCGGCCCTGCTCAAGGGGCTGGCCGCCAGCAGCCATGGCTTGTGCCTGGTTACCACGCGCTACTCCATCCCCGACTTGCACGCCTTCTGGCAGACCACGGCCTCGGAGCATGAGCTTGCGCGCCTGAGCAAAGCCGCCGGCGTGTCCCTGCTGCGCAAGCTCGGGGTCGTGATTGGTGGGCAGGAGGAGTTCGAACATCTGGTCGAGGAAGTCAATGGCCACGCCCTCACCCTGCAAATCATGGGCGGCTTTCTCAAGAAGGCCTTTCGCGGCGACATCCGCTGTCGCGACCGGGTGAGGTTCGAGAAGGCGGATACGAAGGTCCAAGGGGGCCACGCCTTCCGCGCCATGGCTGCCTACGTGAAGTGGATGGAGAGCGAAAGCGACGAAGCCCGGCGCGAGTTGGCGATCCTTCGCCTCATGGGCTTGTTCGACCGGCCCGCCACCGGCGATTGCGTCGCCGCTTTGCTTGCGGCACCGGCCATTGCGGGACTGACCGAGCCCCTCGTCGGGCTGGCGGAAGAGGATTGGAATTCGAGCCTCGATGCGCTCGAGTCGGCGAAGCTGCTCGCGGTACGCCGGGCAAAGGGTTCGGGCACGCTCGTTTCCCTCGACGCGCATCCGCTCTTGCGGGAGTACTTTGGCCAGCGCGTACGGCAAACGCAGCCCGAGGCGTGGCGAGCGGCGCACCGGCGGCTCTACGAGCACCTGTGCGCGACGACCAAGGAAGGCGACGAGCCCACCCTCGAAGATCTCCAACCACTGTATCAAGCCGTGGCCCACGGCTGCCAGGCGGGGTTGCAGCAGGAGGTGCGTGCCAAGGTTTACCGGGACCGGATCCTGCGTGGACGGGAATCCTATAGCTGGAGGAAGCTCGGCGCGTTCGGTTCCGACTTGGGAGCCATCGCCTGTTTCTTCGAGACGCCGTGGAGCCGCGTCTCGCCCGCGCTCACGGAAGACGCCCAAGCCTGGCTGCTGACCCAAGCCGCCTTCCGCCTGCGCGCCTTGGGTCGGCCGACCCACGCCCTGGAGCCGATGCGGGCTGGGCTGGAGAACTACATCAAGCAGGAGAGTTGGAGGGCCGCCGCCATCACGGCCAGCAACCTCAGCGAGCTGGAGCTGACGCTCGGGGAGGTAGCCGCGGCGGTGAAGGACGCCGAGCAGTCCATGACCTACGCCGACCACAGCGGCGATGCGTCCATGCGGATGGTCATGCGCACAACCCACGCCGACGCCCTACACCAGGCGGGCCGCCGGACCGAGGCAGAGGCGCGCTTCCGCGAGGCCGAGCAGATGCAGGCCGAGCGCCAGCCCCAATACCCCCTCCTCTATTCGCTTGGGGGCTTCAAGTATTGCGACCTGCTCTTGGCGGAGGCGGAGCGCGAGGCGGGCAAGGCACAAGGCGAAGCGAAGCAGGAAGCATTGCTCGCCAAGTGCCGCGCCGCCTCCGAGCGCGAGGCGCAGACGCTCAAGTGGGAGGAAGGAATGCGCGGCGCCCCTCCCCTCGATTTCGCGCTTCACCACCTCACCCTGGGCCGCGCCGCGCTCTATGCGGCGATTCTCGAATCGCGCAGCCGCCGAGAAGAGTCGGCGCCGCCGCCCCCAGCAAGTCAGCCCGGCCTCGCGTCCGCGGCCACGGAAATCGACCACGCCGTGTCCGGCCTCCGCCGCGCCGGCACGCAGGACCACCTTCCCCGCGGCCTCCTCACCCGCGCCTGGCTGCGCAGCCTCACCGGCCCGGCCACCGGCCCCGACAGCGCGCGGAGCGACCTCGACGAAGCCTGGGAAATCGCCGATCGCGGCCCCATGCCCCTGTTCCAGGCCGACATCCACCTCTGCCGCGCGCGCCTGTTCCTCCGCGCCAAACCCTACCCCTGGCAATCCCCCCAGCACGACCTCGCCGAAGCCCGCAGCCTCATCGTCAAACACGGCTACCTGCGCCGCAAGGAAGAACTCGAAGACGCCGAAGCCGCCCTCAAGCATTTCGACGGCGGGTAGTCCTTCACCAGGTCGTCATCCGCGCCGCCATGATTCCGACGGTGACGACGTTTGACGATCGGTCTGACCGTGCCCACCGCGACCTTCCGCGTCCTCTGTGTACGGTTCGTCCTCTCCCACGACCGCCGGCGCGTTCTTGATTGCAACATCACCGCGTTTCCGAGCGCGCGGTGGACCGGCCAGCAAATCATCGGGGCGTTTCCCGAAGACACTGCGCCCAGGTCCATGACAGCGCAGCGCGATGCAAGACGCGCTCGATTGCGCATTCACACACATGCGGTGGCGAAAGCCTCGCCCGGGCGGCGGTGAAGAAGTCCTTCCCCGGAAGAATGGCGGGTCGGCTTCACCTGTAGTCGATGATATGTTCCTCTGGCCATGCCGGACCTAGACCGTCTAACCAAGCTGTTCCGTGCCCTTTCCGGGCGGAACTGGAGAGACGTTACGGCCAGCGCTATGCAAATCGCGGCCCATGAGGAGGAGATTGGTCATTACCACGCCGCGGACATGCTCCGTGGGGCGCTTCGGCCGAACGGACATCATCAGACGGGATCTGCGGCGCCCGAGCCGCACGATGTCGGAGAAGTGACGTCAGTCTCGCAGGCGCTCGTCCGAGTCGAGACTCCCGAGGCCCTAGACGATGTCGTGTTGCAAGCCGGTCAACGTGCCGAACTCGAAATGTTGCTGCGCGAGTGGACGGGGCGCGAAGAGCTGCAGTCGCACGGGGTCAGCAGGCGAAGCCGTCTCTTGTTCCATGGACCGCCCGGGTGTGGCAAGACCCTTACGGCACGCGCTCTCGGAAATGCAACAGGTCTTCCCGTCTACGTTGTACGCTTCGATGCGGTCGTGGGCGCCTATTTGGGCCAGACTGCCCTCCGGCTAAGGGAACTGTTCCGCTTCGCAGAGCTGACCGAGGCTGTCGTGGTTTTTGACGAGATCGATGCTTTGGCTAAGCGACGAGGAAACCCTCTCGATGTGGGCGAGCTTGACCGCGTCGTCATTTCCTTGATGCAAGAACTCGAACACACTCAGCCCCGTGGCTTTGTCGTCGCGAGTTCCAACATACCCCACCGGCTGGACGAAGCGCTCTGGAGGCGGTTCGATCTGATTCTCCCGTTCCCAGCTCCGAAACCGGCAGAATTGCAGCGTTTCGCCTCGCGCTTGGCACGAAGCTATGGTCTGGAGGACCTTCGCCTTGCTGGTAGAAAAAGGGCAAAAAGCTTCGCAGACGTCCGGCAATTGGTAGAAACTGAGAGGCGACACCTGCTGCTCTCTTCGTCCTCATAAGACCGTGCCCGACCACAAACGATCTCCCTCGCCGAAGACGTTCTTTTTGAGTGAACGTCATGAATACTCCCGCCTGAAGAAGGAGGGGGGCGCCGGTTTGTCGAAATTCGGACCGATCGATTGGCATGGAAAAGGGCAGTCAATCAATCGGAGCCTGGAAAACACGCGGGCAGTCGTTCAGCGGTCGCCCGATCCCACCAAGTCGAGCCGATTTTTCATGGTGGCTCTTCCCGAAAAGGAAGTGATCCACCGCTCCGAGGGCAAGAACGCCGGGCTCAGGCCCGAAATCACCAAGTTTGGTGGCGAACATTCGAGAGTCTTTCGCCGGCTCGGTCTTGATCTGCTCGGCGTTGACGATGGGCGTGCGCTGGTTCACGCCCCAGCTCAAAGACTCGACCAGCTAATGACTATCTCGGCTTCACTCGGAAGCGCAGGACCGAAGGAACAGGCCCGCTGGGCGACGATCGACTCGTTCGTTCCGTCTCCCATGGAAACCCGGATTGATCGTGAATGGCTCGACCAGGTACCTGTGTCCAGGCCGACCGAGGCAATCCTGGAACTGCAGCCTGTTCTTGGGCGAGAGGAGGTCGAAGGGGTTCTTGCCGCCATTCTCGACACCCTCAAGCGTGATCCCGATTCCTCGATATCTGCGGCTGGCCGCGACTTCTCTGGACGGTACTGGTATCGGCTTCCGCTTACACGCAAGCAGTTGCAACATGTGGCAGAGTCGTTCTACTCGGTTCAGTCACTTCATCATCCGTTCACTTCTCCGTTGTCGGCTTCGACTCCCACTTCGAGGAGAAGCGGACCAGGAACATCGCTACGTGTTGCTCCCAAGGTCGCCGCGAGCACGGCTTCCCTGCCTACGGTCGCAATAGTGGACAGCGGAGTGCCAGAGAACCATGTACATTTGGATCGATACTGCGCGGGCCGGGTCAGGCATCCTGACGCTCCTGACATCGCCGACGACCACGGTTCTCACGTGGCGTCCCGTGTCGTCTTCGGAGACTTCGAGATTCAGTCGGGCACTGATCCTGCCCCGCAGGGTTCCTGCAGGTTCTTGGATGTCACCGTCCCTGTGCAACTCATGGAGGTTGACGACAAGGCTGTCTCCGCAGCAATCGACATGGTCCTTGGCAGTCATGATGTGCGCGTATTCAACTGCAGCTTTGGTAATCGCAAAGGGCTTCGCACTCTCTCGGGGATCGAGCGCCGCGAGCGGCTTTTCCAGGTGCAAGACCTTGACAACCTGATCTTTGCTCGCGACATCCTCGTTGTGATGGCGGCAGGGAACTCCCCATGGGGCGCCGTTCCTTCCCGGAAATATCCGAACCATCTGGACGAAGACCTCTGGTCGCTCGGACATTGGGCTTCGGGCTTCAACACTCTTGTCTGCGGCTCGCAGGTCACCCGCGTGAGAGAAGGTCAGGGGGGCATCGTGACTTGCGCAGGAATGCCCAGTCCGTTTACGCGCGTGGGCCCAGGCATCGCAAAGGCGCCAGTTCCCGGCTTCTCGGATGAAGGCGGTGACTGCCAGGACAACTACGAGTTCAAGCACGGGCTCGGCGTTTCGATCTGTGGAAGGGATGGGCAGTGGGAGGAGCAATGCGGAACCTCGTTGGCCGCGCCACTGCTCGCGCGCGAGGCCGCATTCGCGCTGGCCTTTCTACAACGATATTGCGAGCCCTTGTCCAGGATCTTCGCTTGCACCGTTAAGGCTGTACTGGCGTTGTCGGCTCAGCTGGCCCCCTTGCCTCGGAAAGTCCGTCCTCTGGCGCTGCGGACGTTGGGACGGGGCAGAACTAGCGCCGGTCTGCTCAAGTCACCCAGCGCGCATTCGGCGGTCTTTGTGTGGCAAGGCGTTCTCGATTCGCCCACAGATATCGTCCGAGTGCGTTTGCCAATTCCTCAGGCGTGGCTTGCAGCCGCGAAGGTGCCTCGGCTGCGAGTTGTCTGCAGCTCCGATGTTCCAGTCACCTCGGCCGCGGCTGACCTGTGGGGCACTCGAAGAATCACGATGCAGCTCCATGCGGGCGTTGAGGGTACATCGGTGTCCGGAACAAAAGCCCGACACTACAGCTATCCCCTGGTTGATAGGTCGTGGGATCTTTCTGCTGAAAGGCTTCACGGCCAAGCGGTCGTCCCATCAGGTGACGACTGGACTTTGACACTCGCCTATGAGGAGATTGCAGATGCGGGTTCATGGTTGACGTTCACTCCACAGCAGCGTGTGGCCTTTGCAGCGGAGTTGATCGACGAATCCGAACAGCCCGTCAGTCCTCAAGCCTTCGTGCAGGCGCTTCCGATCGCGCAAACTATGGTCACGCTTGGCACGGTCATCAGCAGGTTGGCCACGCCGATAGTCTTGCGCGGTCGTCGGGGTTAGACAGCTGGGTTTCCCGGCCAAGGACCGCCCTCTGCGGCGCCAGGCGTTCACACAGAGATCCCGACAGGCCCCCTCTCGCTCGGCTGGTCCGAGCCTTCGTCCTGGCCTCCTGGCATGGGCTCGACCGGATGGATGGTGCCAGTGACACATTCAGAGGCTAGGATCCGGACGGGTACACGATCTGGATGCCATTGACCGGCGCACGCACCATCCCGGCGGTCCCCGACACGGGCGTCGCACTCAAGGTGAAAGAGGCGCCCGTGACGTTGCGAAACACCACATAGCTGCCTGCGCCCGCCTCGGGCGCCAGCGTATAGCCCGGGAAGGTGTGGTTGTTTTGTCCGGTCTGCGTCACAGTATGTGTCGTTGAGCCGATCGTGTAGCCGTAGACGCGCGTGTCTGTCGAGGAGTCCCCGAAGCAATAGACGTAGACGTCGTATCCGCTGCTCATGGGGCTGGGCAGGTTCGACACGGTGACGGTCGCCGGCGAGGCGGTCGACCCCGGATCAAGGTAGCCATTCATCATGCGGACATCGCCGGGGGCATCGGCGATGAAGAGACTCCAGGTGCCTGTTGTCAGCCCGCTTACCATGGGCGAGATCCAAGTCGCGGACGCAGAGCTGGTGGTGCCATCGGCCAACGCCAGCGACGAAAGCGCGCCGGTGCTGTTGGCGGCGCTGTTCCAATGGGTGGCTCGATTGACCCCTGCGGCTTCGCTGGCGTCCATGGCGGCCCCGGCAATGCCGGCCCCTCCGCCTACGAAGTCGACACTTATGATCATGGCAGTTCTCGTCGCTCCCCCGGTCCCGGTTCCCCCCGTTCCACTGCTACCCGCTCCACCTCCGCCTGTCCCACCAGTTCCGCCGCCTCCGCCTGTTCCGCCTGTGCCAGCGCCCCCGCTGCCACCCGTCCCGGCGAGGTCGGGTTCGACGCCGACGTCAGGCGATAAGTTAGTGTCGGCCGAGAACGGAACGTCAATCCCTCCATCCGCGTTGGTTGTTGCATCGGCCAAGGCCGCTGCGTCCACCGCTACGCTTCCCCCTGCGCCCCCAGTTGCCATCCCGCCGGTTCCCCCGGTCTTGGTCCCGCCGGTTCCCCCGGTCCTAGTTCCGCCGGTACCACCGGTCTTGGTCCCGCCGTTGCCCCCAGTCGTTGTCCCGCCGGCTCCCCCTGTGCTCGCGCCCCCGGTCGCCGTCCCGCCTGTTCCGGCGCCGCCTGTTGCTCCGCTCGCGGGCGAATCGATCCCGGCGTCCTCTTTCGCGCCGGCGCCAGCCATGGCCCCCGCGTCCTGTGTCAGATTTCCCCCTGCCCCACCTGTCTCGGTCTCGCTGGGCGCAGCCGTGGCCGACCCGCCACCGTTGCCACCGGCCGCCTCCACCGTGGTTCCGCCCTGGGAAGCCGCAACCGTCGCGGTGTTGCCTGCGGCTGCCCTGCCACCTGAACCACTGCTCACTGTAGTCGAGCCAACCGAGGTCGATCCTCCGCTGCCGCCAGCGGCCCCGTCGGCGAAGTCGGGGACGTTGGCCACATCGGCATCCTTGTGCTTGTCCCAAGGCGACGTGAGATTCACACATCCCGCAAGCACAAGGGTTACGGCAACCACAGGAAGCGCGCGCGCAGCGTTCCGTGTCATGTAGATTACAAATTATATCAGAAAATGCCTTTTCCCGCCTGCAACTACCGCGCGGGGTGATATTTCGATTCAAGGAGTGGCGGACTTCACCACGACCGGCGTCAGGCTGTTTGCTGACGTTGTGCCGATGCCGAGCTGACCGACGCTGTTGGCACCCCAGCAGCGCACCCTGGTGTCCGACCCAAGGGCACAGGTGAACGAGCCGCCGGCTGAGACGGCCACAACTCCGGTCAGTCCCGGCACCTTTGTCGGCTTGGAGATGCCTGTCGCGCTCACTGTGCCATTGCCCAATTGGCCGTTGGTGTTTCCGCCCCAGCAGCTGACTGTACCGTCGCGGTGCACGGCACAGGCATGGAGAACGCCCATGGCGATGGCCACCACATCAGTTGTCCCATTGTCGATAATGACTTTCGGATCTGTGATCTGTCCGTCGCCCAGTTGACCCCAACCGTCGTCGCCCCAACAGCGCGTGGTGCCGTCTGATAGAACCGCACAAACGCTATCCAGACCGGTCTCCAAGCCGACCACCCCGGCAAGCCCCGGAACCTGCAGAGCAGCTCTGCTCTCAATGTCAGTCGGTTGCCCGAGGGCATAGTGCCCAAGCGATCCCCAGCAGGAAACCGTGGCATTCTGGCGGATGGCACAGGACACTGAGCCCGCCGAAACGGCCGTGGCATCGTTCAGCGTCGTCGAAACCACGGGAGTGGAGTGGTTTTGATAGTCCGAATAGCCAAGTCCGGCTCCGCCACCGCCCCAACAACGAAGCGTATGGTCAGCCAAAACAACACAGTTGTGGGGATCTCCAACTGACAGAGCAATGACGTCCGAAAGATTCTTCACCCACAACGCCACTGGGCTGTCCATGGTATCGCCAGTGCCAAGTTGCCCCATGTCGTTCTTGCCCCAGCAGCGCACGCGGCGGTCAGGCATCAGGCCGCAGGAGTGATCGAAATTCACACTGACGGCAAGGACGGCCGGCACGTCGTAGACAGGAACGGGCCTCGACCGGTCGACCTTGAACCCGTCGCCCAACTGTCCGTACTCACCCATGCCCCAGCACACCGGCGCGCCGGTCGAAAGCACGGCACAGGTGAACCCATAGGAGCTATCAATTGAAACCACGCCATTGAGCGTGCCGTCGTTCACGATTTCTCCGGCATCAACCGCAATGGCGCCGCCCGTTCCACTGGAACCACCCGTCGCCACGGTTCCTCCCCGCGCCGTGGTTCCGCCAGAGGCCACGATCCCGCCGGAGGTCACGATCCCGCCGGGCGTCGCGATCCCACCGGACGTCACGATCCCGCCGGACGTCACGATTCCGCCGGACGCCGTGGTTCCGCCGGACGCCACGATCCCGCCTGAGGCGACCATTCCTCCCGAGGCCAAAATTCCGCCGGCTGCAAGCAAGGCACCTCCGGACGCAGCGTCTGGGCCGCCGACCATCACCCCGCCGCTTGGAGTGACGGCGGCATCGACGGCAACGCCGCCGCTGGCCGCCACGATGCCGCCCGTGCCTGCGCCCGCAGTGCCGCCCGCGCCAGGATCCGTGGCGCCGCCAGTCGCGGCGACAGCGGCGGCTCTGCCACCGGTCGCGCCGGGGTGGGGCGCCACGCACAGATTGGAATAGCAGGAAAGGCCGGCATTGCAGGTCCGGTTGGTGTAGCAAGCACAGCGCTCGCTGCCGTCAGGACAAGTCGAGGATGATCCTTTGCTCGAGCTGCAGCCGCTCTGATTCAGTCCGACCAGCAGTACGACAGCAAGCCCAAAACAGCGATAGCCAACGCGCATGGGCAGAATTATGCCAGATCTCGCGGATTCCGACGAGTTGGCGGGGCCAGCCGGGCGAACTCCCCTACGCGGCCCAGCGCTCGACTTCAAGATCCGCGGCTGCCCGGGACAGTTTGAGCATCTAGGCGGATGTGGTTTGCGTAAACTTTCCTATCACAGCATGGTTGCGGCGATACTACGGACAAGGATTGGCCGGATCGGTTCCCGAACACGTGGTCCACGTGGTGTTGGCCCAGAGGGAATCGCTGAGAAGATCGGTGTAGAGTTGTCCAGCGGCGGTGGTGGAAGGCATCTGCCAGATCCTCAGATCTATTGTGTAGGTGCCGTTGGTGTAGTCCTCCCAGGCCAGGCCTTTTGCTTGATAGCTTTTGCTGGGGTCATAGAAGGGCCCTGACGCGCCGTCGATCAAGTTTATGGCGGAAGTGGCGTCGTTTGCCACCGCAGGACCGCTGGCGGTCTGGGGGTTGGTCGGGTCGAAGCTCCAGCCCGTGATTGCATTGGACGCCGGCACCAAAGAGACCGGCGCGGGCGAGCCCGACGTCAGCTTGGCGACCACGGTCTGAGCAAAGCTGGTCACATCCGTTCGTCCCGCCGTATCGTCTTCAAAGGAGGGAGTGATCCTGACGTCGAAGAAATACGCGCCCTTGATCGCGTTGAGCCACCAACTAGTCCCCGTGTTGCCGACGCGCGCCTGGTTCCACCCGGCCGGCGCCACGGCCGATCCCAGGACTCTTGACCTAAGCACGTCGAGGAACCGGGCGGCCATTGTAGAGGCCGAAGTCGTGTCGGTAAGCCCGCTCAATTGCACTTCGAAGTGCAACCCGTTGAAATGGGCATAGGCGGTGACGCCGCCCAGCGAGGCACAGGTGAACCCGAGCCCTGGGCCGGTTGCACCTGCAGCGCTGCACGCGCCTGTGACCGAGTCAGCGCCTGGCCGTCTTCCTGGCTCAACGACCAGACCGCAGAAGCAACCACGTGACCAATTTCCTCTTTGGCGAGTTCATCAATCCCCTGCCCAAGAGGCAAAGACCGGATAAAGAACCGATTCGCCTGGGCGTCGCGAAAGTACAGATGTGCCTCAGACGGAGACGAAAGATCAATCCACACGTCCATCGCAGCGAGCGCTTTTTCACCATTGCGGTCGAGAAAATCTTGCGGCCGAGAGCTGTCTCGTTCTGACCACGACACTGAGAACCCTTCCCGGGACAACAGCTCGGCGACAACCTCACGCACGCCGCCGCCCGCCGAATTCAGGCCGATCAACGTGACGTTCGCGGGCCTGGGAGCCGCCGGGGCAGCGTCACCTTCCGCCGCAGCGGCGGCAGGCGCGCCCAGCAACAGCACCAGAATGATTCCAGTCAGCCGGCCCCTCCAGCGCATGGACCACGGCTGTCCGCCGTGGCGTTTCCGCACGGTCAAAGCCTCAGTTCCCCTAGGCGCTTGATGGCTGCGGGCTGATAGGCGGACCGTGGAAAGCGATGTACAAGATCCTCCCAAGTCTGTCGCTCTTCCGCAGTACGGCCCAGTCTTGCCAGAGAGCGAGCGCGGCCGACGAGGGCCTCTTCCGCCAAAGCGCCGCCGGAGGCACGCTCCAGGTACGAATCGAAGGCGGCGACCGCGCCGGCCGGATCTCCGAGCCTGAGGAGCAAGTCCCCCAAGGACACGGACGCCAGAAGGGCCTCGGCAGATCCCGGGAAGTCTCGCCCTAACCTGTGATAGAGGCCGACCGCTCGCCCAAGCCCGCCCGCCCGGCGGACTGCGTGTGCCTCTGCGAACAGGGATCGCGCATCCGGCGGCGCGAAGCGAACGTCCTCGGGTCGCCGTTCGGGCAGCACTCTCGACATTGCGGATGTTCTTGGCCAAGTGGCAACTTCGGCACGAGCAGTGTTATGCAACCACGGCGGCCACCTGGGCCACAATCTGAGTCGCCGTCTTGATCACCTGGTCGATGTCCGAAACCACCGAGTTGATGGTGTTGAATGTGTTCGCGAGCTTGGTCAACTCGTTTACTTGAGTTCCAAGAGTCTTCAGAGCAGCGTCGACTTGTGGATTTGCCGGCCCCTGAAACGCGGTGCCGATGACCAGGTTGATCGTCGAGACAATCTGGTCCCTCTTCCGGGCGAGATCCTGGTACTGTTGAACCTTCGCAGGATCTCCCTGGGGTGAGAGATCCATGAGGCGATTCTCGACGTCGCCGCGTGCCGTGAAAAGATTCCGAAGGATTTCCTGTTGAGTCATTTTCCACTCCATTTCGCACTCGCGATAACCTGGATGTCTTTAACAGCGTCTTCAACGGTTTGTGCCCTCGCCATAACCAGAGCAAGGACCTCTTTTTCGGTGCTTGGGCTCTCGGCGGCCTTCCTCATTGCACTATGGGCGCTTCGCAGCGCACTAACCGCGTTTGTGTAGGTATCCTGCAGGGTGATCTCGTCTCTCACGGTCTTTTCGGCTTGTTGGGCGTAGACCGAATATTGGACAGCCTCAAGCGGGCCTGGATTCCCCATCTTCGCGTCCATCCAGTTCAGAAGTACCCGCGTGTCGCTCTGGAGAGCCAGAGCCTCGTTCCTGACGGCCTTCGAGTAGTTCAGCAATTGTGTGAGGAGAATCTGGATGGCGGCGTCGCTAGCCATGATTGATTTCTGGATCTCCTCTTCCGCAATAATACCTTCGACGATCGACGCCAGGTTGGCAATGGAGGGAGCGGCAGTTTGGAATGCCGTCAGCATCTCTCCAGCTCCGGTGCTGGCCGGCGCATTGGCCGGCAGGAGCTTGGCGGCCAACGTCTGCGCATCGGCTCCCACCGCCTTGAGGGCCTTGCCGCTGACACTGGCGGCCCCGGCCAGGCGCTTGAGCGCATTCGCATACGAGGTGAGGCCGCTGTAGATCATCGTCAAGCCCGCGACCGTCTTGTGGATTTCGCCACAGTAGTCTTGCCAAGTGACTTCGGGGACCGGCCCGCTCGACTTGTCCGCGAAGTATTCGGAGCGTTTGGGTGGCGATCCCCAGGGCTTTTCTCCGGAAACTCGCTGCTTTAGGAAGGCGGATTCCGCTCGCATCGTGCAGATGTCATAGGCGGTGGTCGAAATTGGGCGGAAAGTAGCGAGCCCGGACGTTGTTGCCTCGGCAAACGTGCCAGCTGCCCGCTTCAGGTTCGTGGCACAAGAGGTGGCAAGGATGCCGCAGACCAGAGTGGTCAGGTGTCTTGATATCCTAGGGTCACTGAATTTCTCGATCCTAGTTTTCATTTCAATCCTCCATCACTATGTGCAAGTAGGAAGTCAGCACGGCTAACCAGCTCGGCAAATGAAATTGGCCCATTCTATTGCTAGTTGGATGCCTCTTCACGTCGGCAACTAGTTTGCTACGTGCAATTGAAAAGGATTGCAAGAGCCAAATCTGCAGCTCAATGTCTGCACTTGCAAATGTAGCTATCTTGGCGATCACCGGCGACGTGGTGAGCCTGGCCACCCGTTTCGTGGACGCGGGGGCTCTTCCCCCCAAGGCATTCGTGGACGCTCTCCATGTTGCCGCTGCCGCGGTTCACGGCATGGACTTCCTGCTGACCTGGAACTGCTCCCACATCTGATTTGCACTCCGGAAGAGCTGCATGAGTGAGCCAGCCCGTGTCTGATCCCATCGTGGAAGAGGTCCGCGCCATCCGGGACGCGTATGCGAAGTCCCTAGGGTACGATCCGGCGGCCATTGTCGCCGATCTGTGTTCGCGATAGGGTCTGCATCCAGATCGGATCGTGTCGCTGGCCCCACGGCCGCTGAAAGAGTAGGGCCTCACGGGTCCTGCCGGGGTTTGCATCAGACATTTTTCGGATGCAATTTGCTGAAGGAAAAAGGGCGCTTGTTCCGCCTGTGCTCCCCTACGCTGCCCAGCGCTCGACGTCGAAATCCGCGGCGGCCCGCAGATCCTCGGCCACGCGTTGGCGGGCGTGATGCAAGCGAGACATAACGGTTCCGATCGGACAGGCCGTGGCCTCGGCGATCTCGTCGTAGGCGCAGTCCTCGAATTCGCGCAGGGTGATGGCCTGCCGGTGTACGGGCGTCAGCCGGGCCACCGCCGCCCGCACCATGAGCTGCACTTGGGCCAGCCCCAGCTCGCGTTCCGGCGTCTGGTCGTGGGACAGCTCGACCCTTGGCGCGCTGTCGTCGTCGCGCTCGTCGATCGCCATTCCCTCTGTTCGGCCTACCCGCTTGCGCAGAAGATCGAGGCTGGCGTTCATCACGATGCGATGGATCCAAGTGGTGAACGAGGCACGTCCTTCGAAGCGATCCAAGTTGCGCCAGACTTTCAGCAGGGCGTCCTGCACGGCGTCCTCGGCGTCGTCGCGATTGCGCAGGACCTTCAAGGCGACGGCCAACGCGCGCGGCCGGACCTGCTGCAAGAGCGACCGCAGGGCTTCCACATCTCCGGACTGGGCCAGCTCGGCCAATGCCGAAGCCTCGTCACAACGCACCGCGCACAGATCGGCAGTCGGCCGCGCAAAACCGCCCACCGAAGACCGACTCGCCACGCTCGACTGTGGCAGTCTTGCAGCCAGGTCAGCTAACGTTGCGGAATCTGTGGTTGGTTGCATGGCAGTCCCAGGTCTCTGCAAAGCTGGGACCGCCGTTGTGTGACAAAGAAAAGCGGCCATCCAGAGGTCTGTGCTGCGATCCGCCATCCCCACGAGAACAAGGCAGACTATACTTTCGCGCCCATGACTGACATCGAACGGGTCCGCCTTTTCCTGCGCCAAGTGCGGCGGCGGGCCCTGATGGTGTTCGGGCTGCGCGCGGCCGGGTTCACGGCTGCGGCCATGCTGGCGATCCTGCTGCTTCTGGGATTGGTGGCGTCGTGGATCGGGCCGGCCACTTTCTGGTCGACGACTACGGTGCTGACCCTGCTCGCCATTCTGCTTGCCGGCGCGGGCCTGGTGTGGGGTCTGCCAGCAAACAGGCTGCGATCCATGCGAGCAGTTGCGGCGCTTGCGGGCCGGCGCCACCCGCCTTTGGCCAGCGACTTGCTCTCGGCGGTCGAGCTGGATGCCGAGATCGCAGGTGAAATCCCCAACCCGGCGTCGGCAGACATGACCCGCGCCTTTTTCGGCGCTGTGGCAGACGCAGCCGCGCCGCTTGATCCCGCGCGCCTGCTCCCGCTGCGCGGCCAGATGTGGGCCGGACTAGCGGCGGCGCTGGCGGCCCTGGTCTTGCTGCTGGCCACGGCCCTGTCACCCGACACGGTTGGCCGCGGCCTGCACCTGCTGGCCCACGAGCCGAGTCGATTTGAAGCCGCCATTTCGTCGCGCGATCCGCTGGTGGCTGACCTGCGCATCACCTATCAATACCCAGCCTACACGGGGCTAACGCCTCACGTGGTCGAGGGATCCACGGGCGACGTGGTGGCGTTGCGAGGAACGCGCGTGCTGCTGGAAATGCGACCCCTGCGCTCCACCCGTCAGGCGCTGTTGTTGCTCGGCGAATTGGGCGAGGGCGGCGAGATCCCGGCTACGCTGACCCCGGGCAAGCTGTCGGCCCGGCTGCAGGTCAATGAGGACAACAGCTACCGGGTCTGGCTGTCACCGCTTTTCGGACGGCCGGTGCGCGAAAATGGACTCCATCGCATTGTTGTGCAAGCCGATCGGCCGCCCGAGGTGGACATCATGGCGCCGGCCGATCGCCTGGAACTGGCCGCGCCCAGGCCAGTCGAAGTCGGCTATTCGGCCCGCGACGACTACGGCCTGGGCCGCGTCGAGCTGGTCTACCGAATTGGCAACGGGCCGGAACAGCGAGCGCCCCTCAAGGACCCGCAAGGGGCGCGAACGGTGCGCGGCACGACTCTCTTTGAACCGACCACCGCCATGCTTACGCCTGGGGCCCGTGTCGCCTATCACATCGAGGCCTTTGACCGTGACGACGTTTCGGGCAGCAAGATGGGGGCATCGCGCACCCTCACCCTGGTTATCCAGAACCCTCGCGAAGCCCATGACGAAAACCTGGCAGCCGAGCACGTGGTGCTCGACAAGCTGGTGGGCACGCTGGCTGACCGCATCGAGTTCAGCGAAGCCGTGTCCGAATCGCCGCCGCTCGAACGCCTGTGGCGCTGGCGCGATCTGCACGAGGCCGAAGAATCGCACCTGGTGCTGCTGGGCCGCTTGGTCGATGAACAGCGGCGCAAGGCCAGCACCAGCCGGACCTTGGTGGCGTCCCTGGCCAGCATCGCGGATCGCCTGGGCCGACAGATGCGTGAAGAGGCGGATCTGCTCAAGGGTCTGCGCAGTCAGGCGGATCGCGGTGCCCTGACCCCCGCGCGCATGGCCCGGCTGCAGCCCGCGGGCGCTCGCCATGTGAACGAACTGGAGACGGCGGTGCTCTTGCTCGACGATCTGATTGGCCGGCAACGCCTGGACGACCTGGCGGACCTGGGCAAGGAACTCACCGACGCGCACAAGCGCTTGCAGGATCTGCTGGCGCGCTACCAGGCCGCCGGTGACGAGGGACTGCGCCGGCAGATCGAGCGCGAGATCCGCGAGCTGCGCGCGCGCATTGCGGAACTGGCGCAGAAGATTGCCGAGGTCAAGTCACGCAACGAGGTTTCGACCGACTGGATGAACATGCCTGATCCGAAAAAGGCCATGGAACAGGCGGCGAAACTCGATGCGCTGCTGGAAAAGGGCGACGCGCGTTCATTGGCCGATGCCCTGGCCGAACTCGGCAACACCCTGGCGGCTTTGCAGCAGGCGCTCGACAAGAACGCCGATGATTTTTCGCGCGACCGCTTTCCCCAGGAAAGTCGCGCCCTGGCCGAGGCCATGAAGAAGATCGGCGACATCGAGGGCGACCAGCGCAACCTGGCTGCCGACAGCAAGGGTCTGGCGGCGGAAACCGAGGCGGAGCAGGAGAAGCGCCTGGGAGCGCAACTGGACGCCTTTTTGGCCAAGGCCAAGCAGAGTCTGGACGGCGTGCAACGGCGGATCGCGGGCGCGCCGCCGCATGAGGCGGGTTCCGCCCTGGGCGCGGATCTGGAAAAGGCGCGCGACAACGTCCGACAAATGCGCCGGCAGCTGCCCGCCAAGGAATGGGCCGAGGCGCGCAAAGAAGGCGAGCGCCTAGCCGCGGGCCTGCGGCGGGTGCAGGGAACCCTGGCGGAACGCAGCGCCGGCAAGCCGATGTCCTCTTCCATGGAAGGGTATTCGCAGCAGATCAACGAAGCCGGCGCCCTGGCGCAAGATCTGGCGGCCGATTTGGCCAAGCTGGTTCCGCGCGGCGATGAAGCCCTGACGCCTGCTCAGCGCGAGCAGGCCCGAGGCATGGGCGAGAGGCAAGAGAGCATCGGCGAGCGCACGGAGCGGCTGGCCCAAGAGCTGGACAAGCGGCAAAACCAGGTGCCGGGCGCTGACATGGCGGCTTCTGAATTGGGCGGAATTGCCGGGCAAATGCGCCAAGCCAGCAAGGATCTGCGGCAGGGAGCAGCGGTGGAAGGCGCCGGCCGCGCCCAAGAGGCGGCCGATCGCCTGGCCAAGCTGCGCGAATCCATGGGCCAGCGCCCGATGGGCAGTGCCCGATCAACGCGCGAGCCGGTGCGCATCCCCGGGGCCGACGAGTACCGCGCCCCGCGCGAGTGGCGCGAAGAATTGATGGAGGCCATGCGCGAGCAGGCGCCTGACAAATTTCGCGACGAAGTGCGCCGGTACTACGAGGAGTTGGTGCGATGAAGCGGTTGGCGCTGATTGTGGCCACGCTGGTATTGGGTGCGACGTCTTCTGCCAGGGCCGAGGAGGTGGTCGACACCAGCGCTGCAGAGGAAGTCATCGGGCTGTACGACACCTGGCGTTTTCAGGAGGCCGATCAGAAGCTGGCAGATCTGAGGCGGACCCATCCGGATGACCCGCACACGCTCTATGTCGAGGGCTTCGAGCGCTTTCTGAGCGGCGACTATCCAGCCGCGGTGGCCAAGCTGAAAGCCGCCGACGTGGGAATGCCGGTCAAGGAGCTGTTGCTTCTGGCCGAAGGCGCGCAAAAGAGCATTGAAGGCCATGAACAACGGCGCTCGGCCCATTTCGTCATTCGCTATCCCGCAGAAGATGCCGTCATTGCCGACTACGCACTGGACGCACTAGAAGCCGCCATTGCGACATTGCAGACTGACCTTGGATTTGTACCAGTTCGCCTAATTCCAGTGGACATTTTGCGCAGCCCGACGGACTTGGCCTTGGTCACGGCTTTGACCAGTGACGATGTCGAGCGCACCGGCACTGTGGCGGTCTCCAAATGGGGCCGCATCATGCTCTCCACTCCGCGTGCCATGCGCCTCGGCTATTCCTGGCTCGACAGCCTGTCGCACGAGCTGGTCCACTACGCCGTGGCCAGCGCAACCCGCGATCGGGCGCCGGTGTGGGTGCAGGAGGGCTTTGCCAAGTTTCTAGAACACCGCTGGCGGGCCGCGCCAGGGCTGGATCTCACGCCGTCGTTGCAGCACCTGCTGGCCAAAGGCCTGGCCACCCACAAGCTCATCACCTTCGATGCCATGCACCCGTCCATGGCTAAATTGCCGCGGGCCGAAGACGCCTCGCTGGCCTTTGCCGAGGTGACCACGGCCATTGGATTGCTCTACACAACCGCGGGCATGCCCGCCCTGCGCAATGTGCTTTCCATGATCGCGCTTGGCGCCGACGCGCGCATGGCCGTGGCGCGCGCCTTTGGCGGCAGCGGCAACTGGGCCGATTTTGAAAAGGCGTGGCGCGCATTCATGGTCGCCCAGCACTACAAAGTCATCCCCGGCTTCGAGGCTGTCGCGCCCAAGTACCGCAAGAGCAGCGCCATCGCCGCCCGCCGTGCCCCGGTCGAAGACGAGGCCACGCCAGAGCGAGCCGGCGCCGAGCGCTTCCTGCGCCTGGGGAACATGCTGCTGCAGCGTGGCCGCCTGCGCGCTGCCAGCGCCGAGTATGAAAAGGGTGCCAAAGAGGCCGGCCCGGCCTACTGGCTCTTTTCGGTAAAATTGGGACGCAGCTATTTGGCCATGGGACTGGCCGACAAGGCCCTGCAAGCCGTTGCTTCCGCACAGTCACTCTACCCAGAAATTCCCTGGCCCCACTTGATTGCCGGGCAGGCCTTGCTGGCAAAAGGCGACGGCGCCGGTGCCGTGGCGCCCCTATTGGCGTCGCTAGCCGCCAATCCGTTTGACCCCAGTGTCCACTGTAGCCTGGCCGAGGCCTACAAAAAATTGCCTGCGGACGCGGCCACGACGAATAAACGACAACGGGCCGAGCGCGACTGTAGGGCACTGGGAAAGTAGCCGCCTCACGGGCAGGCCACGAGGCTTGCCACGGTGATCTCAGCCTTGGACTTCACTTCCGCGGGAAGATCGGTTCGGTTGGCAAATCCAAACAAGGACTCGACCGAACGGCCGACCTCGACCCATCGGTAGGACAAGCGAACCGCATATTTGGCGGGTTCATCAAATTCACTGCCCATCCCGGACAGGGTGGCGCCGCCATTGTTCTTCACCCGACCAGCCCCACCACCGTGTAGATTCCAATTTCGAGACCGACCTTCGCGCGTTTCAAGCTTGCCTCTCCCCTCTGCCCTGAAACGGCACTAGTCGCCCAGGGTCTGGCGAAGCGTTTGGTCGAAGCCCGCGAAGGCCGCGTCCCAATCGTGCGGACGATAGCGAGCCCGGATCTCCGCCTCCCGTGCAGCCAGGCGCTGGGGGTCGAGGTAGCGTTGCACCAGATCGAGAAAGCCCCGCGGATCGAAGGGTGATGCGTAGTCGGCCAGGTCACCGCCGACCTCGGGGATCGATGACGCCGAAGAGGCCAAGCACAGCTTTCCGTGGCGCAAGGATTCTGCCACGGGAAGCCCCCATCCCTCGCACAGCGACGGGAACATGGTGAACAGGCAGTTCTGGTACAGCCAGGTCAGGCGCGCGTCGTCGAGCCCGATCATGATCTGCATCCGATCGCGCACATCGGGATCGTGGGTGAGCAGGCGCATGAGGAATTCGTGGTCCTGCTTGACCCAGGAAGGCCGGCCCGCAATCACAAGTCGGGGCAGGGGGATCCGCTCCTGCGCCGCCAGCTTGAACATTTGGTACAAGAGAAGGGCATTTTTCCGCCCCTCCAGCCCCACCGTCAGGATGAACGCCCCGGGCTCGGGTGGCTGATCAGGCGCCACCGGCGTCACCGCCGCCAGCGCGTCGCCCAGTCGAAACACCCGCGTGTCCGGCATGGGCAGGCCCTCGTCCGCACAGAACCGCTGCACGTCAGCCTGGGTGGCGCGCGAGATGGCGAAAAGCGCGCTCGCCTCAGACATCAGGGTGACCATGTGCTCGCGGTACCGGCGGGGAAGATCATCCGGAAAAAGGTGGGCGTAGAAAATGGGCACGAGGTCGTACAGCACCGCCACCAGGCGAAACCCCGCCTCGCGTTTCAATTGGCACAAGTCGGGGAGCATGGCTCTGTGGTGCCAGGTCGGACCCGCCAGCAGCACCACGGAGTCAGGTCCCATCTGCACCGGCGCCCCGGCTGCCGGTCGGAGGTGCAGGGCTTCCTCCATCAGTCCGCGCAGGCGCAAGGAGGCGTGGGGCGGCACCAGACTGCGCACGGACGGGGGCAGATGGTCGAAAACCTTCTGCGCCGCCCGCACGGCACCCCGACGGGGTCCGCCCTCCGGACGTTCTAGGCGCCGGCACACCTCTGGAAAATCGATGCCGAAGAAGCGCCGGCGGACGTCGTCGTAGATGAAGAAGCCAACATCGGTCTTGCCCGCGTAGCGGCTGGCCAGATTGAACACCGTCTGCTGGATTCCCGTGAACGGGCCACGCCAGGCTGCCAAGTCGGTAAGATCGATCCAAAGACGCATGACGGATAGTCGAAGGGAAGGGCGGGATAATAGTCGAACGCCGGCCCAGGGTGGAGGGGAATCGCTTGTCTTCGCCAAACCGATGCGCGATGCTTCCCGCGGTCGGCCGACCGGGAAGAACGGCACATAGCAGTTTTCGCTTGGTCATGGACTATTGCATGAGCGCCCAACTGCGCGGCTTCAACTTCTTCGCCCACATCGGCGGCAATTTCGGCCTGGCCGTGGCCGCGCGCCATACGCTGGCCTGGCTCTTGTCGCAGCGGCAACCGGTGTGCCTGCGCGACGCGAATACCGGCGACCCGCGCTTTCGCCTGGACCACACCTACGACACGCTCGTGACCCACTGGCCCTGGGGCCTGCCCTACGACGTGAATCTCTTTCACCTCAACCCGCCCGAGATTGATACCTTTCTGGCGCTTGAATGGCAGCTCCTGCCCATCGAGCAGCGCATGAACATCGCAGTGCCCTTCTGGGAACTTCCCAGCCTGCCGCCGCAGTGGCGGGATGTGCTGGCAGCGATGGATCTGGTGCTGGCACCGACCCGCTTCGTCCAGACCGTCGTCGAATCCAGTGTTCCCGGCGTGAGGACTTTGCACTTCCCCATCGTCATTCCCACACCAGCGCCAGTCCGGCCCGACCGCGCCCGTTTGGGCCTGCCCGAGCAGGGGCTGATCTTCCTGTCGGCCTTCGACGTCGCGAGCGACATGCATCGCAAGAATCCATGGGCCGCCGTCGAAGCGTTTCAAGCCGCGTTCACCGCACAGGAGCCGGTGTGCCTGGTTGTCAAGCTGAACAATTCGAGTTTCCTGCCTGAGGTGAAACCGCAGCTCGATCGCCTGCGCCAAGTGGCGGCCTCTGATCGCCGGATCGTGCTCGTCGACCGACACCTGTCACAACCGGATCTCTTCAGCCTGTACGCAAGCTGCGATGTTTTCGTGTCGCTCCACCGGGCCGAGGGGCTGGGGTTGATCCTCATGGAGATGATGGCACTCGGCAAACCCGTGATCACCACCGCGTGGTCCGGCAACATGGATTTTACCAACCTGGACAACGCCTGCCTGGTCGATTACGACATGGTGCGAGTGCAGGCAACGGTAGCTCCCTATCAGAATGAATCGGCCCGACGCGAGGTGCTGTGGGCGGACCCGCGCGTGGCCACGGCCGTGGCATGGATGCGCAGACTGTACGTCGAGCCAACCCTGCGCGCCGGCATCGGCCGACAGGCGGCGTGGGACATGCGACAACGGGCCGAGGCCGATCGCTCGGCCACGCTTGCCGAAATCCAACGTCTGCTGTGGTCGCCCGAGATCCAGGCGGGTCATCCGGCCCGCGCGCGCCGGATGTTCCAGCGTCGCATCGACGGACTCACTGGAACCATTCGCTGGGCGCCGCGGAAATCCCTGCGCCGGATCGCCGCCGTGGTGCGAGCGGCCCTTGCCCCGGGCGGAGCCGCTGCCGTCGAGAGCGCCACGGCCTTGCCCGGACCTGACCCGAAGTTGTGGACCTGAAGCCGTGCAGACCCAACGCCTCTTCCTTTTGCTTCACACCAGGGATCTGGTGCGCCTCCGTTTCCGGGGCGCCTGTCTGGGCCTGGCCTGGAACATTCTGCAACCCGCGCTCTATCTCATCATGCTCGGGTTCGTTTTTTCGGTGGTCAACCGGTCGAACTACGCCGACTTCATCGTGTACCTGTTTGCTGGCTTGGTGCCCTGGCGCTTCTTCGAGCAAGCCTGTCAGGCAATGACCGATTCCATCGTATCGAGCGCGGTGTTCACCCGGGGCTTCCGCGTCCCCTATTTCTATTTTCCGACAAGCGAACTCGGCGCCCAGCTCACCGATTTTCTGGCCAGCTTCTTCACTTTGCTCGCTCTCTTGCTGCTCTTCAAGACGCCCTGGCACGCGCAGATGCTGATCCTACCGCTCAGCATGCTGGTGTGGATGCTCATCACCGCAGGGGCCGGTCTTTGCCTTTCCGTGGTCTTCGTCTTCTTTCGCGACATCCGGCCCATCGTGCAGATGGGACTGATGCTGGCGCTGTTCTCCTCCACCGTATTCTTCAAGCCTGAAACCCTGACCGGTCGGGCCGGGCACATCTGGCTGACGGTCAATCCGGTCTGCTACTGGGCCGCCCTCTTCCAGAATCCCGTCTACTACGGTGTCTGGCCGCTGCCGGTCGATTGGGCGGTCAGCCTGGCCAGCGCTGGCGTTCTGCTCGCGCTGGGAACTGTGCTCTACCGGCGGCTTCGTCACAAATTCTACTTCTACTTCTAGCCCTCATGACTCCGGCCCTCGAACTCCACCATGTCTGCGTTTGGTTTCGCGACACCAGCCTGCGCCACCGCAGCCTCAAACAGGCGCTGGCCCACCTGCTGAAACGTCACCGGCCGACCGTGGTTGCGGCACTTGACGGGGTATCTCTGTGCATCGGCGAAGGCCAGTCGGTCGGGATCATCGGCCGCAATGGGGCGGGCAAGTCCACCCTGCTGCGCGTGCTCGGCCAGATCATCATTCCCAACCGCGGCCGGGTGGTGGCGCACCGGCGCGTGGTGCCGCTCTTGTCGCTGGGTGTGGGCTTCCATCCCGAGATGACCGGGCGCGAGAATTGCTACCTGGTGGGGACGCTGCTCGGCTTTACACCGGCGCAAACCACGGCGCGCCTGCCCGCCATCGCAGAATTCGCCGAGCTGGGCGAGTTTCTCGACACGCCGATGAAGAACTACTCCTCCGGAATGTACGCCCGGTTGGCATTCTCCCTGGTCACTGAGGTGGAACCGGAGATCCTGCTGCTCGACGAAATCCTGAGCGTAGGCGACGAGTTCTTCCAGCGCAAAAGCCAGGAGCGTCTGCACCAACTCATACGCAAGGGTGTGACCTCGGTCATTGTCTCGCACAACCTCGACTACCTGGTCGCACAATGCAGTCGCCTGATCTGGCTCGACCAGGGAAAACTTGTGGCCGACGGTCCCGCCGCCGAAGTGGCGCGCGCCTACCGTGCCGGACTGGGGCACGGCGCGCACACCGGGGCGTAGCGCCCAATTCCAAGACGCGCGGGCTCACAGGTGCGCAGCATATGAAAGTTCAACCAATGATCGGATCGCGGCGACATGGGTAGCGCGACTCCAGGTGCCGGCCTGGTCAGCGTAATTGTCCCCACGCGCAACCGGCCCACCTTGCTCCGCGCCGCGATCGATTCGGTCCTTTCGCAAACTCGGCCCGCCGATCAGATCGTCGTTGTCGACGACGCTTCCGATGGGGCCACCTGGCTGGCAGCGATTGAAGCCTTGTCCCCCACCATTGAGGTGGTCCGCCGCGCGCAACGGGGAGGCGCCGCGGCCACACGCAATGAAGGGCTTGACCGGGCTTCTGGCGACTACCTCCTGTTCCTCGACGACGACGATCTCATCGCTCCCGAACTCATCGAAAAAGGACTGGCCGTGCTGGCCGCCAATGCCGATGCCGATGGCGTCTTCTTTCGCTACCGCACCATCGTTTCATCCGATGTTTCGGTTGACGAGCGGCCCTCGCTTCGGCGCGCGATCTTCAGTGGTGAAAATCCGCTCGCCCGCGCCACGCTTGAGCACCGCAGGGCCACCGCTTTTCTCCGCCACCTCGTTCCGGTTCACTCAGGATTCCTTCGCCGCTCCGCCGTCGATGAAGTCCGGTTTCTCGACAGCCTCCGCCAGGGCGAGGACACCCATTTCTGGATCTCGCTCGCGGCCGCAGGCCGGCGCTTCGTCCTCGACGATCACCCTTACGCGATCATCCGCCGGCATGCGGGAAACACCACTCGCTCCCGCGCGCGGCACATCGCCGAAATCCAGATCTGCTACGAAAGACTCCTGGCCGATGGCCTCCTGGCCGATCCGGACGACGCCTACCTGGCGCATTTCAAGCTTCTCTTGTTCAAGGCGCTCAGCGGTGGCAAGGGCGCTGGCCGGCATCTCAAGTACGTCATGGCCTCTCCGCACCTTCTCGCCGCGGAGCTTCGACTGTGGACGACAAACCTCGTGACCCGCTTGGTGGGCAGCGCACGGTCCCGCCGCGATGGAGCCAGACCCAAGCCCGGTGTATAGTTCCTGGACCTAGGGACAACCGATTGGATGGCGAGTACAAAGATGAGCGACGACACTTTGCAGCCGGGACAAGTGATTGAGGACACCTACCGCATCGTCAGGCGCATCGGCGCGGGGGGAATGGGGGAGGTCTACGAGGCGACCCACGCTCGTCTTGCAGGCCGCTACGCCATCAAGCTGCTCCTGCGCGAAATCGCGAACGACCCGGTTCTCATGGCGCGCTTTCAGCGCGAGGCGCAGATAACCTCGTCGCTCCGCCATCCGAACATTGTCCAGGTGCTGGATTTCCGACAGCTACCCGGCGGCGCGCCCTACATCGTGATGGAGTTTCTAGAGGGAGCGGATCTGGCAACGGAAATCCAGCGCATTGGCCCCATGCCGCTGGCGCGCGTGGGAGCGCTGGTCGAACAGATCGCATGGGGGCTGGCGGCCGCGCACGAACAGGGGATCGTGCACCGCGATCTCAAGCCGGCAAACCTGATCCTGGTCGTGTTGCCGGGCAGCCATAGCGAACTCGTGAAGATTGTCGACTTCGGCATCTCCAAGACGCAGATGGCAGGAACGCAGCTCACCAGCACCGCCATGGTCATGGGAACGCCACAATACATGGCGCCCGAGCAGGCGCTTGGCCAGGGCGACCGGATTGATGCCCGCGCTGACCAGTTCGCGCTGGCCAGCATTGCCTACGAAATGATTGCCGGGCACTGCGCGTTCGTGGGCGACACCATCCCGACCGTGCTGTACCAGTTGGTCCATGTGGAACCTCCACCGTTGCTGATCAACGGGCAACCCGTGAGCCCGGCCCTTGATGCCGTGATCAGGCGAGGCCTGGCCAAGCAGCCTGAGGCACGCTTCCCGAATGTCCTCGATTTTTCCCACGCGTTCAGCGCGGCGATCGCCGAGCGGGCCAGCGCGGCCCTATCAACCAACGCCAGGCTTGCCGACGCGCCCCAGCCGGCGGCTCGGGCCAGGGTCACAGAAGCGGCAGGCTCGCCCAAGGCTGCGGAGACGCCCTTTGGCTTGAGCGCCTTGCCGACCAGCGCAATTCCCGCGAGGCCAGACAAACCACGCGGATTTCGATGGGCCATCGCCGCAGGTGGGATCGTGGTCGCGGTCGGTGCGTCCGCGCTGGTGCTCTCGCTCAAGGCATGCACGCCCGCCTCTGCGCCGCCCGCTGCCTCTGCGCCGCCACCCATCGCGGCGCCGCCACCCGCCCCGGCACCGGCGCCGGTCGCAGAACAGATCAGCGTCGAGGTCCAGGATGCTCCCGCCAACCTCAAGGTTTCGATCGACGGGGGCGAATTGCGCACGCTGCCAGTTCGCCTGGTCAAGGGATCAGGTGCGCATCAGATGGTCTTTCAGGCCCCGGGCTATCGGGCCAAGACCGTACAAATCGACGCCGGCAAGGACATCATGCTCGGGCTGTCGATGAAGAAGCTGGCCCGATCGCAGCCCGTGGTCGAGAAGCCGGCCCAGTCGCAGCCCGTGGTCGAGCGCGCCGAATCGCCCGTTGAAGAACCGGCCCCAAGCAAGCCGGGCCGGTTCAAGCGCTCGTTCAATGCGGTCAAGCGCGTGTGGCTGGGCGACTGATCTATTTCGTGAAGGTGTACGGCGACGCCGAGGCGATGTTGATACTCGTCCAGGTCATTGTGTTTCCCGTGACGGTCACGGTGTAGGGCGAATCGTCGCTGACGTCGAAGCCTATTAGCCCGGAGATGGTGAGCGTATTGCCATCCAGTTTGTATGTGAATGTGTTGGTCATGCTGTCAGTGGTGGTGAAGCCGCCGTGTATCCACCGGCCCGAGCCGCCGTTGAATTCCCACTGGTTGCACAAACCCGCGGATGTCGCGCACGGGTTCCACGTGCCTTCGATGCTCACCGTGGCCGTGCTGGCCGTGTAGCTGACGTTGATGTACTTGAAATCGACATAGCGCCAATCCGTGCCCACCTTGCCCTGGACGTAGCAGCCGAGCAGGTTGTTGCCCTTGTTCAGGGTGAAGGCGCCTGTGGCGTCGGGCACCAGCGCGACGCCGTCGCGGTAGATGTTCAGGCCACCGGTTGCGCCCACCAGATCGGCGCGCAGCTTGATCTGGGCATTTTGCGACACGAAGCCGTCGGTCAGTTCAGAAGCCACTCCGGCGTCATCCAGGCGCACGATCTTGTACGCCGGGAACATATCGTTGCCAATCGTGCCGGCCTTCACCTCAGCCCAACGCTTGGTGATCTTACTCCAGTCGCTGAGTGAATCCTTGGCGACGTAGGTAATCCGGTCATAGAACGTGAACCGGCCCGCGTCGATGTCCGCCTGGCTGTCGGCCGAGTTGTAGCCAGCAAACGTCTCGTTGGCGTAGTCAAACCTGCGGCTGGTGTTGCCTGGGTAGTTCGGATCCGCGACGTACAGGTTGCCGCCGAAGATGCGGTAGACCACCAGGGCGTGGCCACCGCCGTTGACCGTGTCCCAGATCTCGGTCATCTGCGGCTGATGGGTCACTTGCATCGAGTAGGCAAACAGCCGCCAGGTGTCGGCGTCGACATCGGCGATGAGGTCCTCAGTGAGCTGCCGCCCCAGGCTGACCCAGTCCATCTCCTTCCAAACCACAGACGCAAAACGATAGCCGCGCGAATCGTCCATCCAGAGATCGGGAGTGGGCGGCTGGTTCCCATTGTTGTCGTAGCGCCCGTACAGGGTCAGGTCCTTGCCGTCCGGCTGTTCGTAGTAGTACCACATGGCCGTCATGCTTTGCCCGGTGCAGTGGCCCGAGGTGAGATAGGAGCCGTAGTTGGGAAACTGCCAGTCGTCGATGCCGGGGCGGAAGCTGGTGTCGATGTCCGGCTTCAGCAGCGTCTTGTCGATCGCGCTGAGGATGAATGAAGAAAAGTGCCGGGTGGCCACTGTGAGCGAAATCGCATCCTGAGAAACCGTGGCCATGCCTTCCAGCTTCTGAGTCGTGGCATTGTAGTAGAAGCCCATGGCGAACTGGCCGGCGGGAATCTTCACGGGAATCTTCACCGTCATGATCTCGTTGGAGAAGACACCGCCATTGTCCACAGTAATAAGCGGCGTGATCGGATTGAAGTCGGTGCCGAATGTGTGCCCCGTCACGGGCGCCGACGAGATGGTGAACGTCTGCGACGCAGCGTAGGCGCCGCCTGGGACAGTGAGGGTGAGGCCATCCAAGGCCGCGCCCGGGAGATTGACCGTGATGGTGCCGCCGTCAGCAGCCACCTGCTGCGTAGCCAGCGGTGTCGCGGTTCCGGTGGTGATGGTGCCGGTCACGCCGCCACGGAATGACACCGCGTCCGCCCCCGCATCGCCGGCATCCCGCGCGCCCACGTTCGATCCGAAATCCGGGTTTGAATGGACGTAACCCACATCCGGGTTTGAACGGACGAAACCCGCATCTGTGGTTCCAACTGCCGCGTCCATCCGCGCCGCTGGATGGGCCAGCCAGCCGAACACGAACGAAATCCCCATCTGGCCCGTGTCGAATGTATAGGACCAGGTGGCCGGATCCGAATCGATGACCTGGTAGGTGCCGGCCGGGACACTCACATTGGGCTGAACTGACCAGTAGAGGTAGGGCGGTGCCGTTGATGTCTTCGGCCACGCGGCGCCGGGAGTGAGGTCGTAGCCCGTCTTCGAGGCGACAGCGTTCCACGGTCCGAAGACAGCCCCGGTCTCAGTGTTGGCCAACGCCAGGGTACCAGGGGCGCTGCCGCGTCCACTGTTCCAGTGGTAGGTCATGATCTTGGTGATGCGGGCGGAGTCGCCGAGGGTGAAGATGGTCTTGACCGGCGGGTTATCCGACACGCCGGCAAGGCTATTCATCGAGAACAGCAGAGTTTCCGTGCCATCCGGGGTGGTTCCTGGATCCGCGGTGCTTGGGCAGTCCGTGGTCTTGCATCCAGCGGTCAAGGTCGCCAACAGTACGAGTAGTTTGATCTTGTTGCTCATGGGATTTAGCCTTCCGGGCGATAAAGCGTACTCCCATCGCGATGGCGGTGTATAGCGGGATCTGTTGCCACAGGGCGGCCAGGAACGGCATTTGTGGACTTGGAGCGGCGGCTGGGCAAGCCCACGGTCGCAGTCCGGGGAGACGGTGTAGGGGCCGGCGGGTCCAGCACATCCCCTTCGACGATCGTTACACGCGCTGGGTCCGGATTGATCGACTGTATGCCTTCTGAATGACGTCACCAATGATCGAGGTTCTAGGGTTGCCGCAGTTTCAGTTTGGAAAACCAGCGACGAAAGTCGGTGGGGTTGCGGGTAATCAGCCCCTGGTGCCGACAGGCGAAAGCGCCGATGAGCAGGTCGGCCACTGGACGCTTCGGCGCAACGCTGGCCCGCCGTGCCTGAACGTAGGCATTCCAGGCGTGGTGCGCGCATTCGGTGTCCGCCAGCGTCCAGCTCTCGCCAAAATCGATCCCAACTTGCTCCAGAAATATGTAAATTCATCATGTCAATCGGCGACCAGGCGAGCACGCCGCGCCGCGCCCGATGGAAAATTTGGTGGTTGGGCCAGACGGGGTGATTCTCTTGGGGTGCGCAACCAAGCGGCCATCAACCTGGCTGGCCGGGCAGTTCTGTCCGGCGGGGTGAGCCCTGTCGCGCCGTTTGGCGGAGGGCGAGCACTGCCGGTGGAGGTATGCGGCCCCGACCGCTCGCGACGTGGTTGGTTCGGCCGGCGGCGGCGCAATCGTCGAGCCGTCGTACAAAGGCGCAGCTTGCTGCTCGCAACCGGCGCGGCTTTCGCTCGCCTGGCACGAGGGGCGTGGTTGGTCGGCAAGGTACTGGGCAAGGTGGTCGCCGTGCTGGGCGTGCTGGCGGGCGCTGCCTGGGGCAGCCGCTGGACGATTCACGCTGTCGTGGATTCACCCCGTTTTCAGCTCACGCAAATCGAGATCGAGCCGGCCCAGCATGTCGGACGCGAAGAACTGCTGGCCCTGGCGGGCGTCACCCCTGGCGACAAGCTGCTCAGCATCGACACCGACGCCGTGGCCGCGCGGCTGGCCTCCCACCCGTGGGTCGCGGCCGCACAAGTGAAGCGACATCTGCCATCGGTGCTGCAAATCAACCTGGTCGAACGGCGCGCCGCCGCGGTCGCGTCCCTGGGCGGGTTGTACCTGGTCGACGAGAATGGCCGGCCGTTCAAGCGCGCGCGCATGGATGAAGCCGACGGCCTGCCGGTCCTGACCGGGATCAGCCGCGACCAGTACGCCAAGCTGCCCGAGGCCAGCGCGGCGGTGTTCCGCGAGGTCCTGGCACTGCTCGACGACTACCGCTCCCGGCCCGGCCGACCCGCGCTCTCCGAGGTCAGCATCGACACCTACTTTGGCTTTTCCCTCATTCCGCTGGAAGGCGGGGCCGAAATTCGGATCGGCCGCAATGAATTCAGCAAAAAATTGGCGCAATTCGATCAGATCCTCGAAGCTATGGAAAAGGAACGCTTGGGCGGGTTGTCTGCTGTGCGGGTCGTGAACCTCGACCTTGGTGGCCGACAAGTCCCGGTGTCCCTGCGTGGCCACGACGGTGACGTCGCAGCCGAAAAGCCGGTATCAAGGCCGGCGAGAAACTGAACGGCCGAAGGAACGGAGACGAGCAAGAACATGGCGAGACGAAGCTCCGACATCATCGTTGGACTCGACATCGGCACCACCAAGATCGCGGCCATCGTCGCGGAAATGGTCGAGGGCGGACTTGATGTCATCGGCATCGGCACGCATGTTTCGCGCGGCCTCAAGAAGGGAGTCATCGTCAACATCGACTCCACCGTCGCGGCGATCAAGCAGGCTGTGCAAGAAGCCGAGGGCATGTCGGGATGCGAGATTTCCCAGGTCTACGTGGGAATCGCGGGCGGCCACATCAAGGGCGTCAATTCCACCGGCACAGTCGCCATCAAGGACAAAGAAGTGCGACCGAGCGACGTGGCCAAGGTGCTTGAACTGGCGCGCGCCATTGCCCTGCCGGCGGATCGGCATGTGCTGCACGTGCTGCCGCAGGAATACCGGGTCGATGGACAGGACGGCGTGCGCGAGCCGCTCGGCATGTGCGGGGTGCGCCTGGAAGCGCGCGTCCACATCGTGACCGCGGCAGCCGCGGCCCTGCAGAACATCATCAAGTGTTGCAGCCGCTGCGACCTGGAAGTCGTCGACACCGTACTCGAACCGCTGGCCTCGGGCGAGGCCGTGCTAGAGCGCGACGAGAAAGACCTGGGCGTGGCCCTGGTCGACATCGGCGGCGGCACCACCGACATCGCCATTTTCACCGAAGGCGCCGTAGCCCACACCAGCGTGATTCCGCTCGGCGGCCATCAACTGACCAGCGACATCGCGTTCGGCCTGCGCACGCCCCCGCACGAGGCAGAAAAGATCAAACACCGCTGGGGTTGCGCGCTGGCCAGCATGGTGTCCAACACCGAGACCATCGAGGTGGCCTCCGTGGGCGGCCGCGCGCCGCGCGTTCTTTCGCGCCAGATGCTTTGCCGGGACATCATCCAGCCTCGCATCGAGGAAATCTTCTCCTTCGTCAAGGCCGAGATCGTGCGTCTGGGTTGCGAGGACATGCTGGCGTCGGGCGCCGTCATCACCGGCGGCGCGACCCAACTTCCCGGCATGGCCGAATTGGCCGAAGAAGTTTTGGGCATCCCCGTGCGCCTGGGCATGCCCAAGGGTGTCGGGGGCCTGGCCGACGTAGTCAAATCCCCCGCGTTTTCCACCGGCGTGGGCCTAGTCCAATACGGCGCCACCCAACACATTCTGTCCGGCCGCACCCCCAACGCCCCCGCCCGCAACAACGGCGGCATCTTCACCCGCCTGCGCCGCGTGTTCTCCAGCGCGTTCTAGCGCCGGCGAACAGTTTGCGACCGGTTAGTTGAACGAGCCTTGGCAGGCGCTCTTGGCCTGGTCAATCGTCGTCGGTGGGTAGGAGTGTTCCACGTATTCGGTGGCGCTTCCCTTGTCGTAGATGCATTCAGCCACCTGAATCGCGGTGGGGCATGACGAGACGGTCGACACGACGCCCGCCGGAATGCTACTCGTGCAGCCGTTTTCCACCCCTTGAATCTGTTGTGGCGAAGAGGTCCATGCCGTCCCGGTGTAGTCGGTGCATGAACGGGGCAAGATGCCCGCGGCCGGGATGTCGCATGACAGAATGGCGTTGACCCCACCCCGGGCGTCTGCGGTTCCGCCGGTGCCTCCGTCGCCACTGCTGCCTCCGCTGCCACAGGACAGGGCCGTCGCTCCAATGAGAATCAAGAATGCTGAAAGCCAGTTGTACATGCAAACCTCCTGACCCCGAAGATACACCATGGCCCTTCGGCGTGGTGCTTTCAGCCGCCGTGGTCCCGAGGGCGGTACCAGTGTCTGCGCACGTTCTCCTGCGATGGGCGGGCTCGGCCTACCCGCTTTCGTGCAGGTTGAGCACGACCTTGATCACGCCGGGATCTTCGCGGTCCACCAATTTGAAGGCCGCCGCGGCGTCTTGCACGGGCATCTCGTGCGTGATGAGCCGGTCGGGGTGAAGCAGGCCCTTGGCCAGCAAGCGCAGCGCGCGCGGGAACTCGCCTGCGGTCACGCGCGTGGCGATAATTGCGCCTTCCTTCATCACCAGGGTCTTGAAGTGCACGGGCGTGATCTGGTCGCCTAGGCCGGCGGTGACCACGCGCCCGCCGTGACGGATCATCCTCACGGCCTGCGCCAGCGGCGGCTCGCGGCCGGGGATCTCGTGGGCGTGCCCCACGCATTCGATCGCGCAATCAACGCCCACGCCGTGGGTCAGCTCGCGCACGCGTTCCACAGGATCGTCATGGCGAATGTCGACGACATGGTCTGCGCCCAGCGCGCGCGCAGTGTCCAGGCGAAACGGGGCCTGGTCGCAGACAATGGTGAAGGTGGCGCCGGCACTGTGGCAGAGCACGTCGAGCACCGACAGTCCCAGCTTGCCCGCGCCCAGGATCGCCACGGTCTCGCCCGGCTGTACATGTCCGCGCTCAAGGACGTGGTGACCGAGCCCGTACATCTCGACCATGGGCACGACCTTCATCGCCACGTTGTCGGGTAGACGGTAAAGGTTGGCTTGCGGAACCGCCACGAACTGGCCGAAGCCACCGTCAAGATCCAATCCCAGTAGCTTGAGGGTCACGCAGCAGTTGATGTGTCCTTCCAGGCACGCCGGGCAAGCGTGGCAGGGCAGGATGGGATCTACGGCCACGCGATCGCCGACGGCAAAGCCGCGCACATCTGGTCCCACCTGCTGAATCACGCCGCCGAATTCGTGACCCAAGATCGCGGGAAATCGCACGCGGCCGTGAAATTCTCCGCGATAAACGTGCAAGTCGGTGCCGCAGATGCCGGCGCTGCTGGTTCGCACCAGGACTTCGCCGCGCCGAACCTGCGGGTCAGCCGCGTCGCCGAAATTCAGAGTGCGATCGTTGGTGAGGACAGCAGCTTTCATGGCTGGTCCGCAGCTTACCGCAAAACGGTGGGAGCAGAGGGTGCACAAAGGGCGACGTGACCACCGCGATCCGGAAAATCTTGCGCCAGCGCGGGCGGAAAGTACGTGGCGGCCAGCGCGCGGTCAGCGTAGTCGGAGAGCACGGCAAAGCCCCGGTCGCGCGGCCAAGCCGGCAGTTCGGCAGGATTCCAGCCGAAACAGGGTGTCTCGCCGGCCCACCGCGCGAGCCGGAAAGCGGTGATGACCCGCAAAACTCGCCCAAACTGCTGCTGGCGCGCTAAGCTTATAGACATGACGCAGCCACGAGAGATCCTGGACGCCGAGCTCAGGCTCGCCCCAACGGAACGGGCTGCGATAGCGAGTGAGCGCATCCGACAGATCTACGACTTCGCCACACACCAGCACTGGACTCGAGATCATGGTTGGGGAAAAGCGATTCTCGTCTAGGAAGATGGCCATCTCGGCGGACTGTCGCGCGAAATCGGCTGCACAGCTGCCTCGCAAGCAGGAGGCAAGAACCGTAGGGACAGCCGCGAATCCCGGCGTCCCATGGATGGATCTGGTAAGGAGTTCACTTCTCAGGGCCAACCCGTGCAATCGCGGCGTCGTCGAGATAGAGCTCGGCGGGCTGTTGGGTGATGTCGGGGGCCACGCCGCCCACGTCCCACGATAGCCACGCGCTTGGGACGGTGGACACCCCGGTTACCTCCAGCAGCGGAGCGCCATCGATCCAGAAGGCGATCCGTCCGGTGTTGTCCGTCGCCTGGTGCAGAAACGCTTCCACCAAAAACCAGCGTCCAATCGGGGCCACGGTGGTTACCGCGGGCAGGTACTTGTGTTGGCGCTGGCCATCGAACAGGTACCAGGACATTTCGCCATTCGGGGCTTGTTCGAGGTCGAGGCTCCACAAGTACTTCAAGGTGACGGGTGCTGCGGGGTCGCCGCGGCCCTGAAACTCGAACACGTTCCAGTATAGCCCGATGGTGTAGCGCGCCGGAATCCACATCCACACCTTGAAATAGGCATCATTGGGCAAAGTCCCCCACCGGTACAGTCGCGTGTATTCGTTCTTGCCCGCGGCGAAGATGGCTGACTTGGCTGCGAATCGTCCACTGTGTGTGGGTGAGTTAACAACTGTAAGCTGGGCATTGGCCGACAAGGCCTGTCCACCCGCAGTCGGCCCGCCCTCGCCCCACTCGGACAGATCCCCGCCTTCGAAATCAGCAGACCAGTAGTTCGGATCCGTTCCGAGATGAATCTGGTCGCTGCACGCGCCCAGGGCCATCAGCGCCGCGACAGCCAAGACTCTATTCAAGGCCGGCCGCTCACTGTGTTGCGCGCCAAAGCGACAAACCGGCCCGTCGGGTAGCGGCCGAGGTATTGGTTGGCCAGTGCCGTGGCGGACGAATCGTCATGGCGAGCCGTGGCCGCCTCGATGCCGATGGCCAGCGCCTCCTCGATGAGCACGCCCTCTGGAAAGCGGGTGAGGTAGCGCTGCAACAGCACGCCTGCTTGCACAGGATTGTGTTCGCGGCGCAGGGATCGCAAGGCCGCCATAACCAGCGCCGCTTCTTCGGGCGGTGGCGCGGCCGGGGTCCCATCTAGGGCTGACGCCTTGTCGACCGCGTCGCCCCCCTTGGACGCGACGGCCAGGCGGCCTCTCGGTCGGTCGCGAGCGCTGCTGATCCGGGCCGCAGATCCCGCGCCCCGCACCGGTGCCACTGACGGAGTCGGCATGCTGTCGGCGGTGGTCCGTGTCGCTTGCCCTGCCGGCAAGGGCTGGACCGCAGGCAAGGGCGGTGCGGCCAGCGTTGGCGCCCGTTGTTCCGGGCTCGCCAGCCAACCACGCGCCAATGTGGCGCCCAGAATGGCGGTGCTGATCAGCAGCCCCGAAGCCAGGACAGCCGTCCGCATCCAACGCTGGCCCCGAGTCGTCCGTGCGCAGATATTGGCGTAAACGCGCCTCTCCATTGCGTCGCTGGGATTGGCGGGTGGCAACGATCGCAGAAGCCTGGCAGCCTCGGCTTCGTCCGTATCGCAATAGTCTCGCATATTGGGCAATCGCTGTTTCATGGCTTTCCCGCTTCGTCTTGTCGCTGCCCGCGCTGGGCGGCGACCATGGCTACGAGATCCTTGCGTGCGTGGTGCAGCCGGGTCCACACGGTCTTCACGGGCACGCGATGCAAGGTGGCGATCTCCTGGCCGCTGTAGCCTTCGATCTCGAACAGAACCAAAGTCGCGCGCCGCTTGTCGCTCATGCGCGCAAGCATTTCGGCCAGCAGGCGCTGATCCTGCTTCTTCTCAAGCGCCATGGCCGGTGTGGCGCCGAGCCCGACCATGTCCATGGAATCGATCGGCTGGCCGCGCGAGAACAGGTTCTTGAACCAGGCCCGCCGGCGGAAGTTCTGCACGGTCAGGCTGGCGATCCGATACAGCCAGCCCGCCAGGTTTCCCCCGTGGAAGTGCGGCAGCTTGCGCCGCACGATCAGAAACACGTCCTGCGCCACGTCCTCCAGCTCGGCCTCGGGCACGCCCAGGCCACGCATCCACGCCACCGTCTGTTTGAAGTAAGCGTGGTAGACGTCCTCGAAGCTCACACGGACGGCAATCTCGGGAAGGCGACAGCTTTCGGCTGCGACGGGCGCGCTGCCGTGGTCACGCGAGATTGGGGTCCACCTTTGCACAGCTTAAGTATGTCATCGGAACCGGCAAAGCTTCTACCGGCTCCCGCCACCCAGGGAAATGCCGACGCCCGCCATGACGCCCAACCAGAGCCGTGGCGCGCTGCCCACGTCTCCGATCGGATCGACCACAAGGGAAAAATGGCGCGCGCTCAGTTCCGCCTGCACCGCCAGGAAAGGCGACACCCAGCGACGGTTGATTCGTGCCCGTAGCCCGATGCGCCCGCCAGCGTCGATCATTGTCGAACTCGCGTTCGGGGTGAGACCGCGCCCGTGCGCGAGTAGCACCGCCCCGTAGGGCCCAATTTCGATGCCGAACTCGGCTGCTCCCAAGCGCCAGGAAACGGTTGCCGAGGCATCCAGGGAGATCCGCGCCAGCGACAGTTCGTATTCTCCCACCTTGGCGACTGCGGGATAGCTGGCCTGCAAGCCGGCAGTGAGACCGAAGCGTTTTCCCGACGCCAGCCAACGCAAGGATCCACCCCAGGTCGTGGCAGAGCTGCGCTGGCCCGCCCCTGGCGCGAACAGGAACGCAGGCGCCAAGTCCAGTCGGTGGGTGCGGGCCGGGCGCGCCGAACCCGTGGATTCGTGCATCGATGGTGCGGGAGATGAATCTCCCAAATCCGGCGGTTCGAGTGCCAGGGCGGCAAAAACCGCCGCAACCTTGGTCCGCTCGACGCAATCGCGATTGGGGTCTGAATAGACGGCGGCGCGGCCTGCCACCTCCACCGACCAGCGCGCACCCAGGTCCTGTATCGAGACGGTTGCGAGAGTCGAGCGATCCACCCTGGCGCGGAGCAACTGAGCCAGCGCGGCATCAACCTCGGCGCCGCGCGGACAGTCCGAAACAGAATCAACCGTCGCCGCCTGCGCGAACCGCGGACCCAGCGCGAAGGCAATGGCGAACAGGCAGAGATACCGGCGCGTTGCAATCATCGGCGAATGGATCTGTCGCGGCAAGGCACGCAGAATAGCACTGGCGCCCTTCGGTTCATGGGCACGCTGCCCGATAGAAGCTTCTGGAGCACGGCCCACATTGTTCTTCAAGCAGCACTCTCAGGGAAACCCACTAGGAGAAATAATGACACGAGTAGGAATCGCGCAGGCACACTGGATGGTCCCCGCAGTTTTGGGGCTGGCCCTTGGCGCATGTTCGACGGGTTCGGACGGCGGAGTAGACGCAAGCGGCCAGGGCGGCGCGATTAGCTCGGGCGGCGATACACAGCCAGCCAGCGTGAACGCCACCGGAGGCGAAACCGTGTCCGACACCGGCGGCGTGATTGGCGCAGGCGGCGTGATCGCCAGCGGCGGCACGCCGGCCTCGGGCGGCGAGTACGTCACGGGCGGCGATAGCGCCTCGGGCGGCATCGTGGGCTCAGGAGGTGTCAGCGGAAAAGGCGGCGCGGCCGGACGCGACGCTGGAATCACGACCAGCGGCGGCGTATCGGCAGACGGCGGGCTAGCCGCGACCGGCGGCAAGACCGGCGGCGCAACCGCAGCCGGTGGCACGACCAAAGCAGGAGGCGCTGATGGCGGCCCGGCGATGGGCGGGGCCAGCGCAACCGGCGGCAGCACCGCACCTATCGGAGGAAACGTCACGGTGGCGGGCTGCAGCTCGCCCGCCCCGGCTGGATCTCCCGTGGCCCTGCACGGCCAGCTCAAGGTCGTGGGAGCGAAATTGCAGGATCAATCTGGCAATCCCGTGCAACTCAAGGGCGTGAGCAGCTATTGGCTCAACTGGGAGGGCACGAAGTACGCCGAAAGCAAGGCCGCCATGCAGTACATGCGCGACAACTGGAAGATGATGGCCCTGCGGGCCGCCATGGGCACTGGCGCCTCGGGCGGATACACAACCAGCGACGCCAATAAGACCGCACTGCAGGCCAGGATGGACACCATCGTGCAAAACGCACAGGCGTTGGGCGTGTATGTTCTATTGGATTGGCACTCGGGAAGTGCCTACAAGGAACCGGAACAGACCGCTTCCATCAATTTCTTCACCGACATGGCCAAGAAATACGGCGCCTGCCCCAACGTTATCTACGAAGACTTCAACGAGCCGACCGGCGTCACCTGGGATCAGATCCGGCCGTACCACGTGGCGGTGGTGGCCGCGATTCGCGCTGTCGATCCCGACAATCTAATTATCATGGGCACGCCCAACTGGTCCCAGGATGTTGACAAGGCAGCCGTCACGCCCGTCGACGGAACCAATCTGCTCTACACGCTCCATTTCTATTCGTGCTCGCACTCACAGTCCCTGCGCAACAAGGGCAACACGGCCATCTCCAAAGGCCTGGCCCTCTTCATCACGGAATTTGGGGCCACGCCAGCAGACGGTGGGGTTGCCCCCAACAACAAAGTCTGTGAAGCCGAAGCCAACCTGTGGTTCGACTGGATGCAGACCAACGACATCAGCGGAACCGCGTGGAAGCTCGCCCCGGGCAAGGATTCGAGCAACTACTTCTCGACCGCCCAGCCGGCCGACGGCCCCTTCCCCGACAGCGTTCTGAGCCAGACCAACGGCGCTTCGCCCGGCCACGGCCAGTTCATCGTCAACTGGATGCGCAAGTAGCGACGCCACCGCGACACCGGCGCCCCGCCCTCGGCGCTATTTCGGGGCGGCAGAGGCATTTGACGCCGCCAAGTGCCCGGTTTTTCGTCTGGCTGGCGGGCACGCCCGATGCATGGGTTTGCGGGCAACAACATGTCCACCAATAGTCTCAGACCAGACACGCGCTACTGGATCGTCGGCTGCATTCTGCTGGCGAGTTGTGCAAATAGCTCTGGAAGCCAGAGCCAGGCAGGCACCGGCGGAAGCTCCGCTGTCGTGTCGGGCGGCGCTAAATCGGGGACAGGAGGTGCGGCTGGCAGCGTCGGCTCTGGCAGCGCGACTGGGGGAAGCCCATCAGGAGGCATGACAACCAACCAAGGCGGCGCGGGCAACGGCGGCGCAGGTGGTGGTGCCTCGGGTGGACGGACGGCAACGGGCGGTGTGTCTGCAAATCAGGGCGGGTCGAGCCTGGGCAGCGGCGGCAGCGCCGGCGGGGCTATCAAGGACGCCGGGGCCTTGGACGCCCCGCTGGGCACCTCGGATGCCTTGTCCGCAGACGCCACGTCCGACCATGCCTCATCTGATGTTCCGTCCGACGGCTCTGCCGACGGTGTCCGCGCCTGTCGCGGCATCGTCCCTGGGACGACGTACAACAGATGCCACACCAGCGATGACTGCAGGAGCGGCCCGCAGGTCTGCCTTGCTCCAGGACAGACTTGGGGTCCGGGGGCCTGTCCAATTCCACCCAACTTCATGTGCCACGCCATTCCTGCCTGCACCAGCGACAAGGACTGCACGGACAGCCCGGGCGGCACATGCGTGGGCTATGTCGTCCAGGTGTGTCCCCGCTGCGACAGCATGAAATGCCAGTATCCACCGCCCCCGCCGCCTCTGTGCACGAAGAGCCCTGATAGCTGCGGCACCGGTAATCGTTGCAGAACCGACGGCGCCTGTGAGCCGCTCCCGTGCAGCGAAGGCTACTCGTGCGCCAGCGGCAGTCGCTGCAGCGTAGGCTCGGCGCGTGCCGACGGTCACGGTTGCGAGCTGATACCCTGCAATTCTGGTTTCACCTGTGACGAAAACACCCGCTGTACCGCGCCCACCGATCCGGGCAGCCACGGCTGCACGACCATCGAGTGCAATACCGACGGGGACTGCGACTGCGGATTCTGCGTGTGGGGCTCGTGCTATTCCACGCTCGGCACCTGTTCGACGCCCCCGTCGTAGCATTTGGCTGGATAAACCTGCACAAGTGATCAGGTATCGGTCGTCGTCGGTGCGTCTCGGTGCATTTCCTTCATTTCGTCGTGTGAAAAATTTGGAGCATCGGTCGGGGCATGCGATCCAGTTATGCGAGGGAGAGATCACATGCTCGAATTCGACGACCAGGCTCAAGGTCCGAAGATCAAGGTGATAGGTGTGGGCGGCGGCGGCGGTAACGCGATCAACACCATGATCGAGGCTGGAATCCAGGGCGTGGACTTCGTGGCCGCCAACACCGACTGCCAGGTGCTGGAGACCAACCAAGCGCCCACGAAAATTCAAATCGGCAAAAACCTGACCAAGGGCCTTGGCGCGGGCGCCAACCCTGACATCGGGTGCGCCGCAGCACTGGAAGATGCTTCGCGCATCGCCGAGGTGGTAAGCGGAGCCGACATGGTTTTTGTCACCGCAGGCATGGGCGGCGGCACCGGCACCGGTGCCGCACCCGTGATCGCACGCGTGGCCCGCGAGGCTGGCGCGCTCACCGTCGCGGTGGTGACCAAGCCCTTCATGTTCGAGGGCCTGCAGCGCAAGAAGAAGGCGAACGCGGGCGTGGCCGAGCTGGCCAAGTCCGTCGACGCCCTCATCGTGATCCCCAACGATCGCCTGGTCGCTCTGGCGGGCAAGCACATGACCCTGCGCGAGTCGTTCAACATGGTCGACAGCGTGTGCGCCACGGCCGTGCGAGGCATCAGCGATCTGGTCATGATGCCCGGTCTCATCAACGTCGACTTCGCTGACGTGCGCACCATCATGACCGGCATGGGCCGCGCGCTGATGGGTTCAGGCCACGGCAAGGGCGAAAAGCGCGCGCTTGACGCCGCCCAGATGGCCATCAATTCGCCGCTGCTGGAAGACGTTTCGATCAATGGCGCTACCGGCATTCTGGTCAACATCACCGGCGGTCCGGACCTGATGCTGGCCGAGGTCACCGAGGCGTGCACCTTGATCCAGGAAGCCGCGGATCCTGACGCCAACATCATCTTCGGCTCGGTCATCGATCCCAACATGACCGACGAGGTGCGCCTGACGGTCATCGCGACCGGCTTCCAAAGCCGCACCGCCGTCGAGGCCTCGACCGTGGCCGGCGTCATCCAGACACGCGCGCACAAGAAGGCGGTCGATTACCAAATGTCGCTGCCCATCTCGTACGGATCCCCGATACCGAGTCCCGCTCCGTCGCGCGCGCCTCTCTTCGCATCGGTGGCGCCCCCGCCCCTGCCCAGGCCTTCGGTGACGATCGTCAGTGCCGTGCCTCCGCCGCCGGTCATGATTTCGGCACCCGCGCGCAACACCGTGTCCGATGTCGTCGAGTTCGCCGACACGGCCGTCGACGAGTATGACGTCGCAAGTTCGTACCCGGCCAGCGCCCTGATGTACACGCCGGCTCCCGTGCTGATGACCCCAGCGCCGAGCGCCCCGGTGACCATCTGCGAGCGCCTGCCCCCAGTTCAGGATTCACGGCCCGTGATTCGTCCCGCTGTCAGCTCCCCCATTGTGGCGGCTCCGGTCAGCGGTCCGCGCCGATCTTCGGGCTCGGTGCCGGTCGTTCTGGGCGCTGACCACCTGGGCATCGAAGAAAGTGAATTCGACAAACCCACCTACTTGCGTCGGGCCATGGCCGGCGATCAACCGCTGGCCGCGCGCCATCCCGGCGAGGGCAGCAAGCTGTAGGCGGGGGACCGAGTGGCGGGCGGGGCCGGGCGCAAGAGCCGGTTGGAAGAAAACCGGGTGCTGGCGCGCAATCGCAAAGCGCGCCACGACTACGAAATCGACGAAACTTTGGAAGCCGGCCTGGCCTTGGTCGGCTCCGAGGTCAAATCGATCCGCGACGGCAAGGTCACGCTCATCGACGCCTACGCCAGCGTGGAAACCGGCGAGGCGTGGCTGCACCAGTTGGACATCGGCGTCTACTCGTTCGCCCACGCCCGCAACCACGACCCGCGCCGAAAGCGCAAACTGCTGCTGCACCGGCAAGAGATCGATCGCCTGGTGGCCAAGGTGCGCGAGAAGGGCTACACCCTGATTCCGCTTTCGCTCTATGAAAAGCAGGGCCGCGTGAAGGTGGAACTGGCGCTGGTCCACGGCAAGCAGCAGTTCGACCGGCGCGAAGACGTCAAGAAGCGCGAAGCCCAACGCGAAATCGATCGTGGCATGGCTAGCCGGAGGCGGTAGCGCGTCTGTTAATTAAGGGCCTGGCACCCGCCTTGGGGAATACTCCCTGACCACCCTGGATGGGCTTCCCAATGTGTGTCAGCAGGATCCGCGGCTGGTGCAAGTATCGACCTTCTGCGGGTCCCTCCGGGGACCACAGTTCCGAGATGGCGGCGGACGACACGGCCGTCAGGGAGACTTTTCCGACGGACGGGGAGAGTGTAGAAAGTGCCCGTGACCCAAGGCGAAGTCGACCATAGCGGACGAGGACGTTGGAGCCAGGTGGCCTATCGCAGATGGATCATCGGACTGACATTCCTGCTACTGGGCGCGGCACCGGCTGAAAAGGCAAGCAAACCCATGAGCACCATCAAGATTGAACGACTGGGCAACGCGAGTCCGTCACCGACGAGAGGGGGTTGGCGCAAATCCGAGGCGGTCGAGGCCAGCCCCATCGTCCTGTGGCGCGGCTTCGACGTGGCTGAAGCCTTCTACTACCACTGGGAGGCCAACAACGTCCTCGGCCGCTACCAGCAGAAGATCGCATCCGTCGATACCCACACCAAGGCTTGGTTCAAGACCCTGGGCACCGATTTCCCCATCAAGTTCTCCGAACACATCATCGCCAATCGCGACGAAACCGCGCTGCGCTCGTTTGATGTTGACCATTTGCAGGTGGCGGATCTCGACGGAGATGGTACGGACGAGCTGGTCTTGCCCCGCCACCAGGGCGGCGTGGATGTCTATCATCTTGGCAAGGGCCGAGTGTCTTCTTGGTCATCCCCCACCTGGGAAGCCAAGTACTACACCAACAGCGTGGTCGCGGTTCAGAAGGCGAAAGCGGGAGGTCGCGAATCGATCTACTTCGTCTTCTCCGCGAAGCGCGATGGCGAAGCCGAGATCCCGCCAGAAGTGGAGCGGGCGCACGCCGGCCAACCGACTGAGACCATCGTGGAGGTTTCGGCCAGCGGGGTGCGGGCGATCGCACTGCGCGGCTTGCCCGCGGTGGTCACGCGGATCGTGGGGGTGGGATTGTTGAATCGGCCGGGCTCGAACCAGATTGATGAGCTGGCGGTCTGCAGTCGACTGGAGGGCAAAACCGGAACCTTCCTTTCGCGGCACAGCCTGGCCGGAACGCTGATAGGCAAGGTGCGCGAGATCTATGCAGACATCGAGCTGGAACCACGCCTCGCCTTCACTTTTCTGGCCCAGAGCAACGAGCTGGTCGCGGTGGGTGAATCATTCAAGTGCGTGGTTTTCGTGTGGCCCGAGAAGCCGGTGAACTGGTTCAAGAAGGTGGAGTTTGTCGGTGAAGGCAAGCCGTTCGTGTTCCGCGGCGTGGTGGACCGCGGGAGCGGCAACCCCAAGGCGCTGTTTCGCCGGGGCGACAATCTGATCGCAACCGACTCCGACAGCCGGTCGTACCGGCGCGAGGGCGAGCGCAACGTGGCCAGCGAAGGCCAAGCGACAGAGCCGTGGATGGCGCTTGCGCCCACCAGTCCGCTTCACCATATCGACCAGGTCGTTCTTCTGGAAGGTGATGACGATGCCATCCTTGTCATCGAGAACCGCGATGCCGGCGTCCGCACACTGACCCTCCAGGAAGCGCGCGAGGCGGCCAGCAAGTACCTCGACCCGAGCTACGTAGAGCGCGCCGAACGCGACAACGCCGTGACCTTCGAGCACTTGTACGACAAGAGGCGCATTCCCGACGAGCTTCTGGGACCCGACAGCCCGCTACACACGTTGGAAGACATTCAGCGGCATCTTCCCGAGTACTACGCGCGAGAGTCCGCGAGTCTTCAACAGGGTCTACAGATCGATCTCGCCAGCGAACTGACGGAGCCGTTTGACCAGAAGACCGACATCGTGGAGCCTAGATACCGCAGCATCCCCGAATACAAAGCCTGGCTAAAGACGCTGAACTACGATGCCGAGATGCGTTTACGCGTTCTCAATGGTCGTGGCATCGTCGCCGACCACACCCTGCCAACCACGCTGCTCTACGGTCGAGACATCCGCACGAAACGAGCCGGTGACCGTTTGCGTGTCGTGCTGCCCCTGGTGCGCGAGGATCCCAAGATATTGGTGGCGGGCTTCTTTCTCCTGTCCTTGAGCTAGCCGATGCCCAATTTTCACATGCACTGGCTCATCGCCCTGAAGGCGGCGGATACGCTCGGGAACAGCGACGACATTTGCGCTGGCAGGGACAAGTACTTCGACTACTGCCAAGCCTTCAAGACCTCGGTGTACTCGGCCGTCAGGACTGCCACGTCGGTGGCTGACTTCCGCGGAAAGTTTCAGAGAGCTGCCCACGACCTCGAATTCAGGCTGCGCCGACCGGCTGACTACGACGCGATCACCTGCTTCTCCGCCTACATGCTCGGCGCTTGCGGGCCGGACTTCTGGACCTTGATGTCGAGGGAAGGCCTGCCGAGTGGCGCACACACAGCCGGCATCCATTTCGACTTCGGCCACTACAACCGAACCCACCACCAATTTGCAGTCAGCGGCGCCAGGCTGCGCAAGAACAAGAATTGGACCCTTACCCAAAAGGCAGAGCGCGCCTATTTCACTGGCTTGGCCACCCATTTTGCCGCGGATCTGGTCATGCACGAATTGGTGAATGTGTACGCGGGTGCCTACAACATCCTTACGCCTCGCTGGGAAGGCGAGCACGGCGCCAGCAGTTCAGCCTATTGCCTGTGGAGCACACACAACAAGGTCGAGCACTATTGGGACACCTATGTGCGCTACCGCTGGCTGGGCGACTGGGGCACCGTGTGGAATGCCGATGAAGCGCCAGGGGGGCCCGCGAGCTATGGGCTTCCCCTGGCGGAGGCCCTCGCGCGCGACGCGAGGAATTTGAATTCCGGACTGGGCGAGGACATTGCCAAGCTCTTCATGAAGGACAAGGATCTGGAACACGGGACAGACCTGGCCGGGCCGAAGTACCATGTCGAGGAAGATCCCAACAAGTTGCCCAACCTCCCCGAAGTGCGCAAGAGCTCGGAGTACAAGAAGAACGAGGAAACCGAGTTCAAGAGCAGCTGTCACTACCTGCTGGAGCGTTCACTCATCTTTCCGCGGGTGTTCTGCGACCGGGTTCTGGCGAGGGACGGCATCGAGCCTTTCATCTACAACGTGGTCGTCGACAAGAAGGATGGCGCCTACCCTGCCAAGGATGTCTACGCCAAGGCGATCGAGGAGGCGACAACCCATCAGATGAAGGATCTCTTCCACGGCGGACTCAACGAAGGCAACAAACTCAAAGTCTTCTCTTCGCGCACGAATCTCGGTGACAGCTGCAACAGCTTCAATTATCAAATTTACTACATGTGCCCGCGACTGGGCAGGCTGCAGGAGTACGGCCCTACGGTGTTCTGGGAGCCCAAGGCCTTGATTCCGTTCTACACGGCTGCCGTGCAGGCTGCCTCAAGCTTCGCTGGCGCATACGCAAGCTGCGCCGAGGGGACTGGCGACGACCTCGGGCCGCTGGGGAAGTTCTGGAACCTGGACACCGGCCTGGGGGTCGAAGTCCAGAACGTTGAAAGCGCTTCGCCCTACGAGGTGCGCACGCGCATTAGACTGCCCCACGTGACCGAGGCCGCCAACATCCGCATCGGGCATCAGCGTCGGGACGAGTACCTCGGAGGCAAGGACAAGAAGAACTACGATCTTCCCGCGAAGTACTCCTTCAAGAAGGACAAGCCGGCCTTCGCCGTTGTCGACGGCCCGACCGTCGAAAAGAGCGAGGACAATGTCGAGACATCGATGGAGCGGTATCTGCGTGCCATCAAGACCAAGACGGAGGAGGGCAAACCGACGCTAGACATGAGCGAGGGCGAGTTTTTCAGCGGCCCCTCCCCGGGGCCTACCGCGCCCTGGTTCTCGGTGCCCACCGACTCGATTTGCTCCGAGAATGTGGTGGTCCGGCCTTCGCCGCTGTCGGCGCGGCTGAGCCTGGAATTTGAGGTCCCCATTGTGCGGCTGGGCGACAAGGAGGTGACGGCCTTTGCGCTGTATGCCGACCACGCTGGGGCGAGCGCCGCGCCTCAGGAAGATGTCGAACACGCCGCCAAGAAGTGGTTGAAGTCAGACAAGAGTCAATGCCTCCGATTCATTGAACACACCCAGGGCGGAGACGCGGATGACATCCGGGTGGATGGCGAGCGCGTTCGATTCACTGGCCGCGTGCTAGCCAACCTAGACCACGATCCTCCGTGGGACACAGCCACGCGCGAGATTGAGGCGAAGAGTTGGAACAACGTGATCGCTCCCGCCGATGTCGCCAAGTTCTGCGGCCAAAACATCGCAGTCGCGACCTGCCGAAGAAACGTTCTCAAACAAAAAGGAGATGTCAGGGGCAAGGGCGAGTTCTGGCCGACTTGGGATCTCCAACTATATCCGGATTCTTGCCCTACCGAGCATGTGTTCTTCACGATATTTCCCCTGGTTCGCACGCGCCAGGGATGGTTCAATGTCTTCACCAACAAGGCGGTGACCAAGGCGGACATCGAGGCGATGCGCAAGATCCGCTGTGTCGGATTCGTCCCCATTGTGCTTCTGTACGTCTGTGACTACAAGGGCCGTGCCCAGCTCAATTGGTGCTACATTGATGGCCTGCTCACGAAGGTAGTGAGCGTCTCAGATGCGGCCAGCATCCCGCCGCACGCGGGCGGTTTGGATGGGCCGGCTCTCGCCGAGGAGAATCGACTCGCCATACGGGTGGTCGATGCCGATGGCAGCCCGCTGGCCGACACCAAGGTGCGGGTCCATCAGGACGGAGGCTGGAGCAGCGAGCTGACCACTGACCACGATGGATGTGTCTTTGTGGAAGGCCACGACCCGGGGGCGACGTGCCACGTGGCGGTCGAGAATGCGAGCATACGGGGCCACAGTGGCCATATTGACGATGCCAGCGGTGAACTGCCAGAATACGACGCAGGAACCGTGCCGGAGGAAGAAGCATGACAGAAAGCACTGTTGCGGTGGTCGGCAAAGGAGCGGCGGTCGTTGTCGCCTACCCGCCCAACTACTGGGAGTACTCGAGTCTGAAGCTCTGCTTCAAGGACAACAAGGATTGCAGCATCGACCAGGTCGGGGCAAAGAAGTACAAAGCGGCTGCGAACGTCCCTGGCGACTACGTTGTGCAACTGCAGAAGCACCTGGCGGCATTGGGGTATCTGCCCAACAAGGCGGAGTACCAGGATGGACACTTCGGCGGCTCCACCGCCCGCGCCGTCCTGCGTTTCCAGCGACATGCCGCGCGCAAGTACCGGATGCCCCAGCCCGATGCTGCCGATGCAGAGCTATTCAAAGGAGCGGCGGACGGCGTTTGCGATTCCGCCACAGCCACGGAGATCAAGAAATGGATCGACAAGGGGTGGAAGCTGCCCCTGGGCAGGTTCGCGGTTCGGAAACTGAATGTGGCCGGAGTCACGGCTCCTCGCCCTATCCTGCGCGTGGATGTTGCTGATGCCTGGGAGAAGATCGTCCCAATGGTGCAAGCCAAGGGTGGTGTCCTGGATGGACTATACGGCGACATGATGCGAGGAGTCCACAAGACAGAGAAGGTCGGGGCGAGTCGGCATAGTCTTCACTACACGGGTCGCGCCATTGACATCTGCCAGGCGTACGGGAATCCTCCGGATCGGCGCTACTATCCCGTTGAAGAGCCATCCGGAGGAAAGACATGGTGGCGCGTCTACTGCAAGACAGGGCGGCAGGATGGCAGCCAAGGGACCGAGATCAAGAAACGGACTCTTCGGGCGACATTCTCGGCAGGGCAGGAATATATCCCATCGGGCTACTACCTCGACCTCACCGAGCTCATACAATCAACAGGCGAGTTTCAGCGGATCCATGCCCAGGCGAACTGGAACTCGGCCTACAACAAGCGCGAGTGGTGGCATTTCCAATACATGGCCGATTTGCAGCCTACGTTTCTAGACGAGATGGAACTGGTAGGCGTTTCCGAAGCGGACCTTCGCGCCGCAGGATGGAGCAGTGATGCTGACTTGGATCATACCCCTGGCTAGTTTTCTCATCGCAGGAGAGCCTTCCTTCGATGACACTCCCGTGGACACGGTGGAGATTCTCTCGTTCGATTGCGAACAGGTGGAGTTTGATGCAAAGATTGAGCGCGGCATTGCCAAGGGCCGTGGGATTTCAGGCTGGCACAACGGTGGACCAGCCGGGTCGACCTGGAACGCATTCGGGCTTCAGTGCGCCATTGAGCTATCGACCCCCTGCAACAAGGGTACTGCAACCGTCGAGCTTCGCGTCGGGGCACGTGCCGTGCGCAGCACGCGGATCAAGTTCCACCCAGGCCAGCCGCTCAAGTTCCAGGATTATCACTTGGTGAACACGGAGTGGGAAAAGGGCCTGGATCCCCAACACGCTCGCTACGCATTCCAGGTCGGCATCTTCAGGGCGATAGCCTATATCGACACGTGCCGCGATCCGGACCAGCCGCACGCGATGTTCCCCCGGGCGGAGAAAAGCTTCACCGCTGGATTCGCCTATGGTGAGTAGTCGAACACCGAGTGGTGGCATTTCCAATACATGGTCGATTTGCAGCCCACGTTTCTAGACGAGCTGGAACTGGTGGGCGTTTCCGAAGCGGACCTTCGCGCCGCAGGATGGAGCACCGATGCTGACTTGGATCATTCCCCTGGCTAGCTTCCTCATCGCGGGAGAGCCTTCCTTCGATGACACACCCGTGGACACGGTGGAGATCGTCTCGTTCGATTGCGAGAAGGTTGAATTTGACATTAACATGGGGCACCGCATCGCCAAGGACGATGGGATTTCAGGCTGGCACAACGGTGGACCATCCGGTTCAAACTGGAACGTATTCGACCTGCATTGTGCCATTGAACTAGAGACACCCTGCAAGAGGGGGACAGCAACCGTCGAGCTTCGCGTTGGGGCACGTGCCGTGCGCAGCACGCGGATCAAGTTCCACCCAGGCCAGCCGCTCAAGTTCCAAGATTATCATCTGGTGAACACGGAGTGGGAAAAGGGCCTGGATCCCCAGCACGCTCGCTACGCATTCCAGGTCGGCATCTTCAGGGCCATAGCCTATATCGACACGTGCCACGACCCGAGTGGGCCGCACGCGATGTTTCCCCGGGCGGAGAAAAGCTTCATCGCTGGATTCGCCTATGGTGAGTAGTCGGATATCATTTTTTGTCGCGAACCGTCGCATTGGGGGAATCCGGGAAGACAACCTTGCCAAGACCAACGACGCTCTCCTTCAGCTCGACAGTGCCCGATCCATCGGTCTTGCCCTCAAGCTTTGACCCATCCGGTTTGTGAAGGACGTAGCGCTCGTCCTTGATTGGCTTGCCCGCCCCGTCCACCAGCTTGACCTTCAGGGAGTCCGGCTTGTGCTGCACGTCCGGGTCCCCGGGAACCACGACCAGCGGCGGCTGGACCTCGGGCGCAGGGGGCGTGTTGAACGTGCCGCCCTTGTTGCCCAGCATGAGATCGCCCAGTCGGCAGACGGGTTTGCCTTCGACTGTGACGTCGAAGGAGTAGGCGATGAATTCGGCCTTGCCCTTGGTCACCCCGCTGACCACGCCGCCCACGCTGCCGGCCTCGTCACCCGTGCTCTTGCTGAAGCACGATCCTTGCAACATGATGGGATTCCCGTCGCAGGTCACCGTCTTGCTGCCCTGGGAAGTGTCCTGCGACATCGCCATGTTCGGGTAGGGAATCGGTATCGGGGAACTGGGCGGCGCCGGGGTCAAGCAGACATCGGGCATGAAGGAAACCGTTCCTCCACTGTCCTTGTGAACCACGGTCATCTTGTTCACGACCACTGTTGCGGGCATGGTGTCTCCTTACGGGCCAAGGGGCGAATCACTGGGCGGCTGGGGGCGGGTGAGCAGAAGCGCGTGTCGCTCGCCCCCGTCCGAGGCCGTCCAGAGCACGGCCGAGTTTCGATCGGCATGCTTGGTGTGCAGGTAGTGCGCGGCCAGCACCACCAGTGCCGCGCCCGAGGCTGCGCCCAAGTCGCCCAGCACGGCCGCGGGATGCTCCAGAGCCAGCGGAGCCCGAAGGGCGTTGCCCAGGCGGGACAGCGCATACCCCCATTCCCGCGCCCGGCTCATTTCGCCATTCAGATCACAGACGACGACCGGTGGCAGGCTGACGCCCGCGGGAATCACACGGGCAAGGACGTCCGCCAGGGACGCGCCAGCATCGCGTGTGGCGGCCGCGCAGGTTGCGGTCGTGGTGGCGCCTAGCTCGGCCCAGGGCTGCAACGAGCGCCGTCGTGCCTCTGCGGCTGGCTCCAAAAGGAAGAAGGCCGCAGCCTCGCCCGGGCAGAAACCATCGTGATTGCGCGCGCTGCGGATCCGGTAGGCGCGGTCCAGCGGTTCAAGCCACTTTGGAAACAGGTAGGAATCCACGCCACCCACGAGGGCGCGCTTGATCTGGCCCTCGCGGACAAGGCGGCAGGCCTCGGCGCAAAGCCCCAGTGCGCCCCCTGACCCCATCCAGGAGAGCTGGCGGTGCGCGAACGGCTCGTGCGCCGCAAGGTTGTGGAACCATTCGGTGAACGGCTCGCCCTGCCCGCGGTCCCAGCCAGATCGCGGCCCTGGCAGTGAAAGAAACAGGCCGGTTTCGCCTTCGTCGCCCGCGGTCAGCTTGGCCTTACTCCAGAGGTCGGCAAAGGCACGGGCCGCAAGCAGGGCCAGCCACTCGGTCTGGCGCCCTTCGGCGCGCCTGGCGCTGTCAAGGTGAGAAATCGGCGACGCCACCAGGGGCTCGCGCTCGTCCAGGTCGGGATCCTCTGGCATGCACTGGTAAAGGTCGGGGCGCGCCTGTTTGCGTGGAATGTTCGCCCGCACAGAGGTGAATGTTTGCGCGGCGTTCACGCCGACTGGGGAAACCATGCCCACCGCGCTGAGCACGAGATCACCGCTCGTCGGCCCACGCGATTCGACCGGTTGTCGAGGAGAGGCCATGGCTTGTCGCTAGTTGACCTTGACCGACGCGCCCTTGATCCGATTGGTGCCCGTGGCGTGCGATTCAACGAACGCCCCACGAATTGCGACCTTGCCGTTTTTGCGCAGGGTGATGCTGGCGTTTCCGCACCGGAGCACGATCTCTTCCTGGGCATTGAAAGACATGCTTTTGCCGTCAATTTTGACATCGATCGCCTGTTTCGGTGTCCGGGGCGCAGGTTTGGGAGCGGCCGACTTGACCAGTCCCACCAGGATTGGTTTCAGGGGATCGCCTCCATCGAACAGCAGGACCGCCTCGGCATGCGCGGTGGCGGCGGCGGCAAGCGCCTCTCGGTCTAACGGAACCGCCACGACCGCCGGCAGCGGGCCAGCGGTGTTGCCCTGATAATCGACCACGGGAACGCCATCCGGGTCGACCGCGACCAGGCTTCCGACCCGGGCGTGGGGCAGGGTTTCCCGGCGCGTGCCGATGGAGATGACATCGTCAAGCCGTTGCGTTCTCGTCATTTTGGTCATGGAGCACCTCCGCCAATTGTCGACTCTGGCACAGGGAAACTGCTGGGTTTTTTGGCCACGATGGGACTCTACACCGAAGCAGGGACCGTTGGTTGCCACCAAAAAGCGCCAACAGCAGTATCCCGCAAACCACGTGGCTTGTCGGGCCGTTTTCACGACGACGCGGAATCACGGGCTGGTTCGGGCGACTGGCGTTTTAGGAATGCACCCGTTTCATGTCGTTGGCCCGGCTTCTCTCGGCTGGCTAGTAGACCAGCGCTCCCTGGCGCGCGGACACAGTGAAGCGCGTGCCGCCCTGGCCTTGCCATTGGGCAAGATCGAACGTCGCTCCGGCGTCCGCCGCAGAGATGCGGTGAACTGAGACGTTTTCGTAGGTGAGCGGCTGTCCGGGTTGGCACAGTTCGGGTGGGCCGGGTGTGCTCAAGAAGTGAGCCGCGCCACGGGTGGTGGCGGGACGGTTGTCGACCACTGTGGCTTTGCCATCGGATTCGACCAGCACGGCCGTCATCTCGTCGATGGCGATGGCTCGGCCGGCGGGGGTCCATCTTTCCTGCGCCACGCGCGCGAGAAAGGCCAACAGGCGCCCCATCCGATCGCGATCTTGAAAGTGGCTATCAGTGACAATGTTCTTCAAATAGCAGTAGGGCGAAATGTGAATTCTGGGCGAGTCGACCAGCACGCGGTCCAATGTGACCCGCTCGTGGTACGGGTTGGCCAGGGCTTCGCTGGAAGTGACAGTGCCGTTGCGCGCGGAGAACACGAATTCTCCCAGCACGGCCAGGCCCGCACTAGATCCGCCAATGGGTGCGCCGCGACTGATAACATGGCCAATCGCCTGCTGCACCGGCGTGTTTTTCCACAGCCTGATGTAGTCCCATTGATCGCCGCCCTGAATGAAGAGCGCGTCGGCCCGGCAGACGGCATCAACGACGGTGGGATCAAACGCAGCGTCGCGGGTCTTGAAGATGATTGTCTCGACCGAAATCGGATACGGCGCGGGCAGCTGGTCGTAGATGTAGCGGCCGTACTCTTCCTCGCCGTCGGCGCCAATCACCACAAAACGCCCCCAGCCTGACTTGGCGAACAGCCAGGCAAAGGCCGCGTCCACTTCCGGGGGCGGGCCATCCGGTGGCCCACCGAGCAGCGCCAAGCCCGGCGAGGTTGGCCCGCTGGCCGTGTGGAGTGTGTCCGAGCGAATGGTGCGAACGTAGTCTGCTGACATGATGTCTACGGCTTTCCAGTTTGGATCGCCGAATCGATCCGAGTTGAAATTTCGTCCATTGGCACGCCCATGGCCCAGGCCGCGCCCACGGCCGCCAACAGGCCACCGCTATGACTGCGCTCCACGGCTTTCGAGATCTTCATCCTGTGCTCGCCGGCGGGCGTCGCTATGATCACATTCTGGCCGCGGAGGCAGACGGTCGTGCAAGCCTGACCGTGGCCAACGCAGGACAGAGGGACGTCGGAGGCTGACACCACCACAACGGTGCCGGGAAATGACATCGTGAGGGCAGCGGCTTGCGCGTCGTCGGCCTCGATCACCACGACGCCTTTCGGATCGACAGTGGCCACCAGTGTGCGCGCGGCTTGTTCCCACTCGGCATCGAGGCCCGGGGACAGTCGGGTCAGGATGACGGCGTCCACCCGGTCGAGGCCAAGCCCCTCGTGGCGAATGCTCGCCAGGTCGCGCTCCAGCACCGCGATGTCGACGTCGGGACAGAGCAGCGCGGCCCTGGTGCCGGCCAGGTTAGACTGATCGCCCGCCTTCGCGCGTTCATTGTCAAAGTGGAGCCCATCACTCGACGCCCGGCCGATCCCTTGGCTGCAGGGCCGCAGAAGCCAGGCTAACCAGCCCCCAACTTCACGCCGATCGCCGCAGCCGCTGACAATCGCCAGGGGAATTCGTCCATCCTGGCCATTCGGAAACAACGACTCAATGATGGCCTCGCACACGGGGCGATAACGATCGCACAAGGGCGGAAAATGAAAGGCAATCGTCGGCTCGGCGTTCACTTCCAGGATCACGCCGTCCTGATCCTCAAGCGGCCGACTGATGTCTTCCGCGACCACGTCGAGGCCTGCCACGTCCAGTCCAATCAGCCGCGCCGCCCGTACACATTGGGCCGCCACACGCGGATGAACCAGGTCGGTGACATCCGTGACACCGGCGCCTGCCCAGGAATGGGCGATGCGACTCAGAACGACTTCGACCCCTGCCGGCACGATCGTGTCCAAGCCAAAGCCCTGCTCGGCCAGCACTTGCACGGTGTCGTCATCGGCGCTCACCCGTTCGAGAGGCAACCGCAGGTCGTCCCCGCGCCGAGGATCAAGATTCGCCAGCTCTATCAATTGCGCAATCGTGTGCTGGCCATCGCCAAGTAGGCGCACCGGCTCGCGCCGCACCGCCGCGACCATCTGATGGCCAACCACGGTGATGCGGTACTGCGAACCTGCGGCGAAGCGCTCGACCAGCACGTCCTCGCGATACTCGCGGGCTGCAGCGTATGCGGCAAACACCTGCTCGCGGCTACGGAGATTGAGGCCGATGCCATGACCATAGTCAGCGCTGCGTGGCTTGACGACCACGGGAATTCCCAACTCGCAGGCGGTGGCCCAGGCATCCTCTGCGCTCGTCACCGGCCGGCCCACCGGAACGGGTAGACCCAGCTCCGCCAGCAGTCTCTTGCTGAGATCTTTGTCGAGCGAGATCCACTCAGCGATCTTGCCGGTGCGGTCGGTGACCGCCGTCCGGATCCGCCGCTGTCGCCCGCCATGGCCAAGCTGGACCAGGCTTTCGTCGTCGAGGCGGCGAAAGGGAATTTCTCTGGCGCGAGCGGCCGCCACCAGCGGACCCGTCGCCCGGCCGAAACACACGTCCTCGGCCAGCGCTCGCAGAGTTCGCAGCTCGGCCGCAGCATCGGGGTCTTGACCTGCAAGCGCCGCCACGCAGATGCGTTGGGCCGCGTCCAGGCAAGCGCGCCCAAGCCTTTCCTCTTCATATTCAATCGCGACGTCAACCGTGCCGGACGCCGAAATCGCGCCGATCCCGCCTAAACTTACGGGCGTGCCCACCAGTGTCTGCAAAACCAGCGCGACGTCACGAAGCGCGCCCGCGATCTCAGTTTCGCGCGAGACTGCCGCCCGAGAAGTCCAGCCCGGCAGGCAAGCAGCAAGCCGCCGCTGGACCGCCTGCCCATCCCCTGCCGCGAGATGATGCCAGGCCGAAACATCGACGCATGCTTCGAGCATGGAGGCCCGGCCCCAGACATTCGGCCCGCACAGGGCCTTCACACTTAGTAGCTGCATCGGCCTATCCTCTCCCAGGTGGCGCCGCGGGTCGCAACAATTTTGCGACGGATTCAAGGGAGCGCTGACCAAACCCTTCCACCGCGCCGCCCTACTCGACATGCTGGCGCGTGTCTTGGGAAGCTAGCTTAGAAACAAGCTACGGGCACTGGCCAAGCCAGGTGATGACGTTGTTCCAGTAGCTCCGCACGTCGGCAGCATGGGCGCCCGTCCAGGCATCGTCATAGGTGATCCACTCGTCACCCCAGAGGTTGATACGTCCGGCGCCGTTGATCTTGGCCACCCCGATCGAGTAGCCGCCGACGTAGCCTCCCCTGCTGAAACTACCGCCACCGGTGCCGTACATGGAGAACGTACTGGAATTGGGGGGCAAATTTCCACCCGAAAGGCCTTCGATGCCCGCGGCGCCAGTGACAGGCAACGTGCCTACGCCTGCGGTGATCTGACTCGCGATGGGCGGCGCGACTGAGAACACACTGACACTCGAATTTCCCTGAAGCACATTGACGTCAGTTGTGGAGTACGCAATCCCGAAAGGCCGCAGCAGAATATTGGCATTGGCCATTTCGGCCGCTGTGCTCGTGATACCGATGGTCACCATGAGGCCTCCGCCGGCGTTGACCCAGTCCCTAATCGCGTTTACCTCGCTGGAAGTAGGCGCTCTTTGGTTGCCGTTGTAGGTGGGGAAGCCGGGGTTGGTTCTCTTGGTCTTGAAGAGGGCATCCTTGTCTGCCTGCGTGTGGTAGATGTCCAAGACCATGATGACCTTGTAGGGGGCGATTTGTGCAGCCGTCAGGTAGCTGTTGTTGTTGAACGCCAGATTGTCGACGGCGCAGCTGGCAGAACGTGCGGCCAGCCAGGCCAGAAAAGTGGTGTCGCCAGTCCTCACCACGTCCCCAGTGGTTCCGTTGGTGTAAGTGGCGTTCCAGGGTCCGGTAATGCCAACTGTGGCAATGAGCGGGCACGAAGCGGTGCATGCGGTGCCGTCAGAGGCGGCATCCACTGTGCCGACAACGCCGCCACTGCCACCCATTACTGCAGCATCCACGGCACTGGCAATGCCACCACTGCCGATGCTTGTCTGCCCGCCGCTGCTGTTGCCACCGCTGCCGGCGGCCCCGCCCGTGCCGACCACCGTGCTGCCGCCAAAGCCGCCCGCGTTCGTCTGCCCGCCGCTGCCCGTGTTGCCACCGGTGCTGCTGCCGCCGTCGTCGCCACCACCGCCGGTCCCGCTAATTCCGCCCGCACCACCGCTGCCCACGCCGCCGGAGCCGCCGTTCGTGCCGCCCAGCGAACCCGCCGCGTCGATGGTGCCCGCCGTTCCGCCAGCGCCACTTCCGCCCGTTGCCAGGGGCACGTCGCGGCCATCAGCGCCATCCGCCAGCGCATCGTCGCGCTTGGTGGTTGCGACTTCAATCGCTCCGTCATTTCCGCCGGCACCGCCGGTGGCGGCAGGTGCTTCACGGCCACCCATCTCGACCAGGGCGTCAGGCGCAGGAATGTCGGGCACCAGGGCCGCGTCACTCCCACTATCGGAGATGACGGCGTCGGCCGGTGCAATAGCCCCATCGGGCAAGGCCCGCAGTCTGTTGGCGTCGAAGGAACATGCCGCCCACGCCCCGACCAGACAAAGACCTGGAAGAGCGAGGCTTGCGCAGGAAAGCGACCGCCGTCTCAAACCTAGTACCTCACGACCGCGAGAAAGCCTTTTGTTTCACCCGCCACGGGCACCACGCTGATGGGCCGACCTTCCACAAAAAACAGCACGCCGGTGGTTACGGCGGCGACGCCGGTCAAGCCCAGAAGCACGTTGGCCGTGGTCGCAAGCGAACCTACCGTGGCAATGTCGCTCTCGGGGCAGCCAGGGCGCGTTTGGCTACTGCTGCCACACGAGCTGTCCAGGCTGCCAAACTTGGAATGCATCGCCAGACCCACGGAGATGGCGCCCGCCGCCAGGAGCACCGTCGAACCAGCGGCGACCCACGTCCATTTCCGCCCGAGCCACCAACCCCCGTCGCTGCCGTTAGGTGCGGGACTTTCCCGCAGGACGAGTTTGGCAGGGGACGGCGCGATCGCCTCAGGCGCGGGGACCGGTTCGGGCTTGAAGACCGGCGCAGGCGTGGACACAGCCTCGGGGGTGGCAACTGGCGCGGCAACTACGGGAGGCGCCAGGTCGTGCAGCCGCAAG